>Ga0302325_10009640_pt1 | contig 21048 bp, 22 predicted proteins | sample Palsa_T0_2_FD_201948 | JGI IMG/M metagenome (GOLD analysis project Ga0302325, IMG submission 201948) | Peat permafrost microbial communities from Stordalen Mire near Abisko, Sweden - Palsa_T0_2 | ecosystem: Environmental > Terrestrial > Soil > Palsa > Peat permafrost | place: Sweden: Abisko...
GTCGACCACGAAGGCGGTCGCGCCGTCGGTCACCAGATAGCTCCGGTCGCCCAGCGACGGCGTCTGGATCGTCACGATGTCGGTCACTGCCGTCCCCTTCCGTTGCGGGTGTGAAAGGGCTGCTGACTTGTATACAAGCTCCCCTATACAAGCACCCCGGCCGCTATTTGTCAATAAATCAGATCGATTTAATAGGATTAGATCTGGCGGTTACACGGCCCGGGTGGTGATCTCGGGTGGCTGACGACAGTCGCCAACGGTCCGTTCGGACGAAGGATCTTAAGAGCTTTTTTCCGGGTGGCTGACGTCCACCGGCGGCAGATCCTGCACCGCCTGCTTGGAGATCTTGAGCTGGGTGCCGTCGACGGTGGTGTCCACCGCGCTGATCGGGATGGCTACCTCCTTGCGGCCCCACAGGTGGCCCTCCTGCAGGAGCACGTGGGTCACGTGACCGGTGTCGGGGTGGACGACAAGCCCCTGGACATGGCCGATGGCGCCGTCGGTGGCGAGCACGGGCTGGCCGCGGCGCACCCCGACCTCGCCCACCGGCACCGTGTCGTAGGTGACCTTCCTGGGGACGGGGCTGCCGTCCTCGGTGCCCATGCCGCCGGCCCCGCCGATGCCGTCCAGGTCGCCTATGCCGGCCGCGCCGTAGTACGGCCAGGACAGCACGTCCCCGGCCCCGAACGACCCGAAGGAGGTCGTCCGCCGTACGAACTTGGTCTCCTCGGCCGGCTCGAGGTTCTCGAACTCCGCCTTGGTGCAGCTGAGCCGGACCTCGCCGCCGCCGTCGCCCTGGACGAGGTCGAGCGGAACGAGCCGGCTGGGGCCCTGCCCGAGGCCGGTCTCGACCACCAGGTGGGTGAGCTTCTTGGCGACCGGGTCGACGACCACCCGGTTCACCTTGCCCACGGAACCGTCGCTGGCGCTGACTTCCGCCCCGATCGTGAATTCGGCCGTGTCCGCCATAACTGCCTGCTTCCTGTCGTCCTCAGAGGTGGGGGCAGCTCTCTCACTGGGAACTTTACGCTCACCGGACGCAGGTCGGCAGAGGGGCAGGCCTCGACCCGGCCAACCGGAAGATCGAATTCTTTTTGTCCGAACGGTCCCGGCTGACTCAGAGTCGATCGGCTGCCTCTCATTGCGTAGCAGCCTGACGTCGCCGGCAATGCGACGGCGCCGACGTGAATACCTTCAACGGACTCGGGGAGGAGTTCCGTCTCCGGACAATGGGAGCAGCGCATGAGCAACGAACTGGCCGGTAAGCGCATTGCGTTCCTGGTCGCCAACGTTGGCGTCGAGCAGGTGGAACTGACTAGCCCCTGGCAGGCCGTCATGGACGCCGGCGGCGAGCCGGTGCTGCTCGCGCCGGAGAAGGAGCCCGTCCAGACCGTCAACCACGACAGCGAGCCGGCCGGCTCCTTCGATCCCGATCAGGCGGTCGGCGATGTCCTCGCCGAGGACTTCGCGGCGCTGGTGCTGCCGGGCGGCGTCGCCAATCCCGACAAGCTGCGCCTGGTTCCGGAGGCGATCGCCTTCGTGCAGGCCATGGCGGCCGCCGGCAAGCCGATGGCGGCGATCTGCCACGGCCCGTGGACGCTGATCGAGGCCGGTGTGGTGGCGGGCAAGTCGCTCACGAGCTGGCCCAGCCTGGAGACCGACATCAGCAACGCCGGCGCCGTCTGGCGTGACGAGCAGGTCCTGCTCTGCTCCGCCATGGGGTTCAACCTGGTAACCAGCCGCAAGCCCGACGACCTGGACGCCTTCAACGAGGAACTGATCAGTACGTTCGCCCGAGCGGCATGACAAGGTTCAGCGCCGCCGAGCTGTCGAGGTAGATCAACGGACGCGGTCGCGGATGTGGGCCGGGAGCGGGATCTGCGCGCGGAGATGCGGGTCCGGGAGCGGGTCGCCGAAGGTGACCGCGATCGGGAGCACGCCCGCCCAGACGTCCAGGTCATGGTCTTCCGGCTCGTCTGCGGGCATGCCGGTGCGGATCTTGACCGAGGCCTCGGCCAGGGGGAGCGACAGCACCGCCGTGGCCGCCATCTCCTTGCCGGTAGGCTGCCGCGCGGCCGCCCACCGGCCCGGGATGAGGTGGTCGGTGATGATCCGCAAGCCCTCCCGGCGCTCGTCCTCGCCGGAGACAATCGCGGCGGTGCCGAAGATGACCGCGCTGCGGTAGTTCACCGAGTGGGTGAACACCGAGCGGGCGGCGACGAGCCCGTCGATGTGCGTGACGGTCACGCAGACCCGCTGCCCGTCAGCCGCCCAGAACGCACCGTTCGCCGACGACCCGTGCAAGTACAGCGTGTCGCCGTCGCGGCCGTAGGCGATGGGCAGCACGACCGGGTCGCCGTCGGCGACCACGCCGAGGTGGCAGACCAGCCCGGCGTCGAGCACCTCGTAGAGGGCCGCGCGGTCGGCCTGGCCGCGCTCACGGTGCCTGCGCAGGGTGGTTCGGGGAGTGCTGGACAAAGGCGTGGTTTCAGTGCTCATGATTCCGTAGCCTAGGTAGCAGGTGGACTGGCACAAATAGCCAATCACGGAGGATTCCTGATGACCACTTTGCCGTCGGGCCTGCCGGTCGCGGTCGAGCGGGCGGACCCGGTGCCGCTTGCGGTGCAGATATCCGCGCAGCTCGAGGCCGCCGTCACCGACGGCGTGCTGCGCGCCGGGGACCGGCTGCCGTCCAGCCGTGATCTGGCCGTCTCGCTCGGCGTCAGCCGGACGGTGGTGACCAACGCGTACGCCCGCCTCTTCGCGGAGGGGTGGCTCGAGGGCCGCCACGGCTCCGGTACCTACGTGGCCGATGTCGCGGCGCCCCCCGCCGTCCCGCGGGTTTCACGCCATCGGGCCGCCCCGCCGCCCCGGGCGAAGGCGCCAACGGCCGTGCCAGGAACGCCGGCCGTGGCAGGAACGCCGGCCGGGGCAGCCGAGCCGGCCGGGCGGCCCGCGCCGGTCGACCTCCAGCCCGGCATCTCCTGGGCGGACGGGATCGACCCGGCCGCCTGGCGGCGAGCGTGGCGGCAGGCGGGCGCGCACCTCCCGTCCCGGTGGCCCGACCCGTACGGGCTCCCGGAGCTTCGCGAAGCAATCGCCGCCTACCTGCGGAGGTCACGCGGGCTTGTCGTCGGGCCGGAGCGGGTCCTGATCACCCAGGGCGTGTCGAGCGGGCTCGCGCTGCTCGCGGACGTGCTCCTGAAGCCGGGTGACCGGGCCGGCATCGAGGAGCCCGGCTACCCCACGGGCCGCGAGGTGCTGCACCGAGCCGGTGCCCGGGTGGTGCCCTGCCGGGTCGACGCGCACGGCATCGTCCCCGAGGAACTCCCCGACGATCTCACGCTGCTGTACACCACGCCCGCCCATCAGTACCCGCTTGGCGGGCGGCTTCCGGTCAGTCGCAGGCAGGCGCTGATCGCGTGGGCCAGGGCGACCGGCGCGATCATCGTCGAGGACGACTACGACAGCGAGTTCCGCTACGACGTCGGCCCGCTGCCGGCCCTGCACAGCATGGACCCTGACGTCATCGTCTATCTGGGCACGGCGTCGAAGGTCCTCGCCACCGCCTTCGGCGCGGGCTGGCTGGTCGCGCCGCCTGAGCTGGTCGACAAGCTGGCGGCGCTGCGCCCGCAACTCGGCGTCCGCATCCCCGAGCCGGTGCAGCACGCCATCCTCGCCCTGCTCCGCTCGGGCGACCTGGAGCGCCATATCCGCCGGATGCGCCTGGAGTACGCCCGTCGCCGCGCCGTCCTGGTCGACGGGCTCACCCGCGCAGGCCGGGACGGGGCGGGCGGCGGAGCCAACGGGGTGCCGTTCCGGCTGCTCGGCGACACGGCCGGCATGCACGTGGTCCTGGAGCTTCCGACCGACTTCCCGGTCGGCCGCCTGATCGACGCGGCCGCCGAGCGCGGCGTCGCGGTCTATCCGCTCGACCGCTACTTCGCGGGCAAGCCCACGATGAACGGCCTGATCGTCGGGTACGGCACCGCCACGCTTGCGCAGATCAGGCGGGCGGCGGCCGAACTCGCCCTGCTCCTGCGCCGCAGCCGCTAACGGTTCCGGGACGACCCGATCACCGGCTCGCGAGCACGTCGCTGACCCAGTCCGCGATATACGCGCTGACGTACGGCAGATGGTCGAGCCCGATGTGCTCCGCCCCGCCCTCCTGCGGGCTGAAGATCCGCAGCTCACGGCGCGGGCTGGCAACCGCCTGAGCGTAGGAGCGGTGCGCGTACTCAAGCGGGATCTGCCGGTCGTTGGCGCCGTGGCAGATCAGGAACGGGACGGTGATCTGCGACGCGACTCCGTCCAGGTGGATCTGGTCGGCGAACTCGATGAAGGTGTTCAAATCCGGCTGTCCCCACACCCACAGCACGTGCTCCCAGTAGTGCGGCACCGGCCGCTCGCCCTCGCGCTCGAGCCGGCGCCGCTGCACCGCGCCCCAGTTGTGGTTCGCGCCCCACGCCACCACCAGCGCCAGCCGTTTCTCGAACGCCGCCGCCCGCGGCGCGTAGTAGCCGCCGAGCGACCAGCCGACCAGCCCGATCCTGGCCGGGTCGACATCGGGCCGGGTGAGCAGGTAGTCGACGCAAGGCCCCGCCCACGCCTCGCTGTCGGGCCGGGCGGTGAGCCCCTGCAGCCGCAGCGCCTCGCCCGATCCGGGGCAGTCAACCATCAGGCAGGAGATGCCACGGGCGGCGAGCTCGGCCCAGTGCGAGGAGGTGTACATGTGCTCCTTGGTGGAATCGAGCCCGTTCCACAGGATGATCACCGGCGCCGGGCCGGACGCCGCGGCCGGCGCCTGGCTGAAGTAGCCGGGCAGCGTCGTGCCCTCGTACGGGATCGCCACCCGCGACACCAGCGGGTCGCGGTGCTCCATCGCCCGCGCGGCGAGATCAAGCACCCGTCGGTACACCGGCACACGGCCCGGTGACGAGGCGCTCTGCATCCGCTCGGCGTTGCACAGGTAGTTGGTCGCGCGGAACCAGAGCTCGCCGGCGGTCCGTCCGTGCCCGGCCGCCAGCGCCGTGCCCGCCTGCTGGTCGAGCTGATCGGTGAGGTCGGTCCAGGCCGCCAGGAAGTCGCCGGTGCCCGCGTCCTCGCCGCGCGCGGCCGCGTCGCGGATCGGCCGGCAGGCGCGGTCGACCTCATCGATCAGCCCGCCGCTGTTCAGCGCGGCGACCACCGCCAGGTTCCACACGTAGTTGCCGGGAAAGTACTCGAACACCGTTTCCGCTCCCTCTCAAACAGCTTCAAAACAGCTGGTCAGCGCCGCGCCGATCCGCCCGGTGCGGCTTACCCGCGCTTCCTGACCCGAGGTATCGAACGGTCCCGTGCTGCGCGGATCGGCGGCAGCGTGAGCCCCGCCACGACCTTGTTGCGGACCGTGCCGATTCCTTCGACGGTCAGCTCCACCACGTCGCCCGGGCGAAGCGGCGGCGGGTCGATGCGACCCCGGCGGCCCCATAGCTCGGCCAGGCAGCCGCCGTTGCCGCAGGTGCCCGAGCCGAGCACGTCGCCCGCCCGGACCTCGGTGCCGCGCGAGGCGTAGCTGATCAGCTCCTCGAACGGCCAGCCCATGTTGGACAGCAGGTCCTGGCCGATCAGCTCGCCGTTCACGAACGCGCGCAGGTCGACCGCGAGGAACCCGTCGGCGTCGCGGTAGGGCTCGAGCTCGTCGGCGGTGACCAGCCAGGGCCCGAGCGTGGTGGCCGAGTCCTTGCCCTTGGCCGGCCCGAGCAGCACCTTCATCTCGCGGCGCTGCAGGTCGCGGGCGGACCAGTCGTTCAGCACGGTGTACCCGAAGATGTGCTCGCGCGCCTGCTCCGGCGTCAGCGACGCCCCGACGGTGTTCTGGGAGGCAGAGCCTCGGCCGACCACGACGGCGACCTCGAGCTCGAAGTCGAGCAGCTCGGAACCCGGCGGGACGGGCACGTCGTCGTACGCTCCGATGAGCGCGTACGGGTTGGTGAAGTAGAACGTCGGCGCCTGGTACCACTCGGGGACCACGGCCGCGCTCGCGGCCGGGGCGCCGACGCTGGCCGCGACCCCCTCGACGTGCTCCTCGAACGCCACGAAGTCCCGCACCGTCGGCGCGGCCAGCGGGGGAAGCAGGCGGACGCCCGCCAGCGGGACGGCCGGGCCGTCAAGCGCGCGGTCTCCCGCCGCCCGCGCGGCGGGCAGCCCCGCCCGAACCAGGCCGAGCACGGTGACGTCGGGCGGCAGCGGGTGGAGGCCGGCGTCGCTGACGACGCCCGCCCGCGCGGCGCCGCCGCGGTGTTCCATGTAGCTGGCGAATCGCATTCGGCTCTCCTCAGACCGGCGGCGCGGTGAACAGGCCGCGGTCGGGGTCGTTGAACGACTTGGCCGCGACGAACTCGTTCATCTGGTTCGCGGTCCCCCACTGGTCGGCGACTCCGGGCTGGGTGAAGTCGTACAGGTGCGGGTGCCAGGTGTCCTCGTCGATGATCTCGAGCTCGGTGGTGTACTCGACGGTGTTGCCGTGCGGGTCGAGGAAGTAGCTGAAGGTGTTGTTGCCGGCCAGGTGACGTCCGGGTCCCCAGAGCTTCTCCACCCCCGCCCGCAGCAGGCGGCCGGTGCCGCGCATGTACTCGTCGATGCCGCGCAGCTCGAACGAGGCGTGGTGCAGCGACGGGTGCGGGCAGCGGGCGACCGCGAGGCTGTGGTGCCAGCGGTTGATCCGCAGGAAGTACATCATCTCGCCCATCTGCGGGTGCATGAGGGTGTCGGACAGCGCGAACCCCAGGTGCCGTTCGTACCACTCCACCGTCGCCTCCGGGGTAGCCGAGTTGACCACCACGTGCGACAGCCGGACCGGGATCGACTCGCCTTCCTCGATCGTGCGGTGCGCGCGGACCGCGACGTCGGCGCTGACCTCGACCGTGCGGCCCTCGTTATCGAAGAACCGGAACCCGTAGCCGCCGCCCGGCGTCGCGAGCGCGCCCGGCTCGCTCACCAGCCGGACCCCGTCGGCGGCCAGCCGGGCGGCGAGCGCGGCGACGTCGGCCGCGCTCGCCGCGCCGAAGGCGATCAGGTCGATCCGCTTGTCATCGGCCTGCCGCAGCCGGACGACGTACTGCTCGGGCGACCCCTCGGCGGCGAGGAAGGTCAGCCCGGTGTCGCTGTGCTCGGCGGTGAGCCCCCACGCGCCGGTGAAGAAGTCGAGCTGCCTCGCGTGGTCGGGCACCGCCAGGTCGATGTGGCGCAGGTGGGTGATGAGCCGGTCGGTCACGGCGGGTTCTCCTTCAGTACGGGCACGTCGGGGTCACGCGGGCTTCTCGTTCAGGCGGGCTGGGCGACGAGCGCGGTGATCGCGGCGATCAGGCCGGGCACGTCGCCCTCCTCGTGGTCAAGCTGCCACTGTCCGAGCTGGCAGGACGCCTCGACGACGGTCTTCGCGCGCTCGAATCGGCGGGCGGTGAACGCCGACCAGAGCTCGTCGTCGACCGCGGTCAGGGACAGCAGCAGTTCGGTCAGCACAGCCGCGTCCTCCAGCGCCTGCGATCCGCCCTGGGCCAGGGTCGGCGGGCAGGCGTGGGCGGCGTCGCCGATGAGCACGACCCGTCCCCGGTTCCACGGCGCGGGCACCAGCAGCTCCTCGAACAGGGTGTAGCTGACCCTCCCCGGGTCGCTGAGCGTCGCGCGGATCTCGTCCCACGGGCCGTGGTAGGCCTCGGCCAGCGACCGCATCGCCGCCAGGCGCCCGGCCGGGGTCAGCCCGGACCGGTCCCGCGCGTCCTCCACGATGTACGCGTACAGCGAGTTCTCGCCGGTCGGGCAGTACCCGGCGATATACGAGGGGCCGCCGTAATAGAGGTCGGTCCTGGTGACGCTGGCGGGCCGGGGCCCGAACGCCCGGAAGATGCCCATGCCGGTCGGCCGGGGCTGGTCGCTGATGCCGATCATCGGCCGGGTCGCCGACCGGATGCCGTCCGCGCCGATCACGAGGTCATAGCGGCCGGCCGAGCCATCGGAGAACGTCACGTCCACGCCGGCGGCGTCGTGCGACAGGGAGCTGACGCGGGTGCCGAACCGGAGCTTGGCGCCCGCCGCGGTCGCGCGCTCCGCCATGATGCGCGCGAGCGCGGGCCGGGGCAGGCCGAGGGTGGCGGGCAGGTCGGGGCCGCCGGTCCGCGCGTCGGGAATCTCGGCCAGCAGCGTGCCGGCCGGGTCGGGGGCGCGCAACCCCAGGCTGTCGAAGGGGTATCCCACCGCGAGCACCGCGTCCCAGACACCGAGTCGGCGCAGTTCGCGCAGCCCGTTGCCCTGCATGGTGATGCCGGAGCCAACCGCGCCGACCTCCGGCTTGACGTCGATCAGGTCGACTCCGATCCCGGCGTCGGCGAGGCCGACGGCCGCCGCCGTGCCCGCTAGGCCGGCCCCTATCACCAGGACGTTGCTGACTGCTGGCATCGCGTTCCTCCGGTGGCTACTTGACGGCGATCGGGTTGACGGGGGAGCCGACCGCCCCGGTGATCGGCAACGGGGCGGCGGTCAGGAGGAACTCGTAGACGCCGTCGGCGGCGCAGTCCGCCGCCAGTTCCTCCAGCGCCCACATCTCCCCGATGAGCAGCCCCATGTTCGGGATCGCGACCTGGTGCAGCGGCTGGAAGGCCTCGTCGAACTCGTTCGGCCGGACCTCGAAGCCCCAGGTATCGGTGGCGATCGCGGCGATCTCGGTGCGGTGCAGCCAGCCCGCGGTGGTGAACGATAGGCCGGGGGAGGCGCCGCCCGCGTACTCGCCCCAGCCTTCGCGCAGCGCCCGCGCGTGCCGGCCGGTGCGCACCAGCACCAGGTCGCCCCGGCCGACGGTGACGCCGTGGGCGGCGGCGGTGGCCGTCAGGTGCTCGGTCGTGATCGCGAAGCCGTCGGGCAGCTCGCCGCGTGCCGCGTCAGTGCCGTCGGCGGCGGGGCCGAGCGACGGCGCGATCACCCGCGCCACGTCGAGCAGCACGCCGCGCCCGCAGACCGGCCGGGCCAGCTGCTCGATGCCGGTCACGAGGTCGCCGTCGGAGGTGACGGTCCGCGCCGCGTCCCGCCCGTTCCACGCCCGGCCGTGGTCGAAGATGTGGCCGAGCCCGTCCCACTGGGTCGAGCACTGCAGCGGCATCGCGATCACGTCGTCCGCCCCGCCGATCCCGTGCGGGAACCCCTGATGGCCGAGGGCGGCGTCGGTCCCGGTGTCGAGCATGGTGTGCACCGGGTTGGTCCGCCGCCGCCAGCCGCGCTGCGGCCCGTCCATATCGAACCGCTGCGACAGCGAGAAGCTGGCGCCCCGCCGCACCAGCGCGGCCGCCGCCAGGCGGAGCTCGTCGGTGATGAAGTTGACCGTGCCGAGCACGTCGTCGGCGCCCCAGCGGCCCCAGTTGGAGTAGGCCAGCGCCGCCCGGGCGATCTCCGCTTCCGGGTTCGCCCGGTCGAGGAACCCGGGTGACGCGGCGGGCGGCCGGTCGGTTTGCGGCACCGGGGACGGCGGCGTGGCCATGGACGTACCTCCAAAACTCGTGTGACCAACTATGGGCTGGCGATCTAGATTTATGAAATCGATTTTCCGGATGACATAAATCCATGTGCTGGATGGTCTCGACGAACTCCATGCCCCGCGCCTGCCCGCTCATCGCGGCGAACGCGACCGCGGCGGCCGCGAACGCGGCTGCCGCGCAGATGACGTAGCCGGTCGCGTAGCCGTGCGTCAGAGCCTGATAGGCCACGTCGTGCAGTGGATTGAACGGCATCGCGTGACCGTTCGGCAGCGTCACCGTGGCGGGGACCGCGTTGGCGCCGAGCGGCCCGGACTGCACCGCGTGCACGGCGCCTTCAAGCGCCGGGCGCTGGGCGGCCGGGGCATGGTCGGCTGACGCGGTGAAGGCCGCGACGGCTCCGCGCAGGGAAGGGCTGGCGGCGACGGCGCCGGAGATACGCGATGCCGCCTGGCTGAGAGCGACCGCGCCGATCACGGCCGGGCCGAGGGTGGCCCCGAGGTCGCGCAGCATGTTGTTGGCTCCGCTGGCCATGCCGGCCAGGTGGGTGGGCATCCCGTTGACGGCGCCGGCGGTGAACGACGCGAGCGCGAGCGCGATCCCGATGCCGATGAGCAGCAGCGGAGCCCAGATGCGGGCGTAGGACACGTCGGTGTTATCGGTCGCGGCCAGCCACAGGTCGCCGGCCCCCATGATGACGAGCCCGGCGCCGAGCACCCACTTGGTGGCGAAGCGCACCAGCAGGCGGGGGGCGACGGGCAGCAGGATCAGCATCATCCCGACGACCAGGACCGAGGCAAGGGAGGTCTTCAGCGGCGAGAAGCCCTGCACCGTGGCCAGCCGGATGGCGATCGCGTAGACCGTGCCGAGGAAGGCGAACATGCCGACCACGGTGACGACCGAGACCGCCGCGAAGCTGCGGTGCCGGAAAAACGCGAGCTGCAGCAGCGGCGCCGGAGACCGGAGTTCGGCGACGACGAACGCCACGCCGAAGACGGCGGCGGCGATGAAGCAGCCGATCACCGGCCCGCTGCCCCAGCCGCTGGTGGGCCCCTGAATGACCGCGAACAGCAGGGTGAAAACGGCTACGGCGATCGTGACCTGGCCGGTCCAGTCGAGCGAGCGCCCTTCCGGGGCCGAGGAGTCCTGGGCGAGGAAGGACAGCCCCGCGCTGGCGACGGCGAGTACGAGAACGACGAGAAACGCCCAGCGCCAGCCCGCGTTGATGTCCGCGCCGTAGTGCGCTTGGGCGGCCACGCCGCCGATCACGGGCCCGACGAGGGCGCCGAAGGTGAAGCCGGAGACCCAGACCGCGACGCCCCGCGCCCGCGCTTTCTGGGTATGCGTGGCCGAGGCGATCATCGCCAGGCTGGTCGGGAACAGCGCGCCCGCCCCGATGCCGGCCAGCACCTGCCCGGTCAAGATCACCGCCACCCGGGTACCGGTCGAGGATCCGGAGCCGGGCGACAGGAAGACGACGGCCTCGCCGACGGCGAGCAGCAGCGCGCCGCCGACGAGCAGGCGCTTGCGGCCGAACAGGTCGCCGAGGACGCCGAAGGTCAGCTCGAACAGGCTGACCGGGACCAGGAACCCGTCCGTGATCCAGGTCAGCTGGGAAGAGGAGGTTCCGATGTCCTGCTGGAGCAGGCCGGTCAGCGACGCCGGGATGGCCAGCGCCGCCTCGGCCAGGCACGCGGCCAGCGCCGCGGCGATCAGCGTGTAGACGGTGAGTTCCTGCCGACGGACCGCAGGCCGGGCCAGGTCCGGGGGGACTTCTAGTTCAGACATGGTGCGATTGTGGGATCAGCCAACAGGATTTATGAAATCGATTCTTGAGATAATGATCATCCGTGGCGTGGATATCATCGCCGTATGAATCTCGCCCGACTCGACATGAACCTGGTGGTCGCGCTGCGGGCGCTGCTCGCCGAGCGCAACGTGACCAGGGCAGGAGAGCGGATCGGCCTGAGTCAGCCCGCGATGAGCGCCGCGCTCGCCCGGCTGCGCCGCCATTTCGGCGATGAGCTGCTGGCCAGGAAAGGCGGCGGCTACGAGCTGACCGCCCTCGGGGTGGTGCTGCTCGACCGGACCGAGGTCGCCTGCGAGATGCTTGAGCAGGTCTTCGGCAGTCAGCCGCGCTTCGACCCGGCGCGGGAGCGACGCGAGTTCGTCATCCTCACCTCCGACTACGCCGCCGCCGTCTTCGGTGACCAGCTCGCCCGCGAGATCAGCGCGCAGGCGCCCGGTGTCCGGATCACCTTCCGCCAGATACCGGTCACGGTCACCGACGACCCGGCCGCCCTGCTGGCCACCGTCGACGGCATGATCCTCCCGCACGGCATCATCGGCGGCCTGCCCGCCGTCGAGCTGTTCACCGATCACTGGCTCTGCCTGGTGGCGGAGGACAACCCCGACGTCGGCGAGTCGATCACGCTGGACGACCTCGCGACCCTGCCGTGGGCCGTGTACCAGCGGGCCTATGACGCGCCGGCCGCCCGCCAGCTCTCCACGCTCGGCATCGAGCCCCGCGTCCAGGTCTCGGTCGACAGCTTCTACGCGCTGCCGTCGATGGTCGCGGGCACCGGCCGGGTGGCGATGGTCCACGGGCTGCTCGCCGCCCGGCTCGGCCTCGGCGCGGGCCCTGGTTCCGGGGGCGGCATCCGGGTGCTCGACTGCCCGTTCGACGCGGTCCCGGTCCGGGAAGCGCTGTGGTGGCATCCGGTCCACACCCATGACGCCGGCCACCTGTGGCTGCGCGAAACCGCCGCCGCGATCGCCGCCAAGTTCGCCGCCTCCGGGTGAGGGACGCCGCTCGCGGGCTGCGAGTTCACGGCCGGAATAGGTACCGGCGGACCATCAGGCTCAACGTCTCGAGGAAGATCTGGTCGTCAGCCAGGGGAGCGGCGAAGGTCGGGCCGTAACCGACCCGCAGGACCAGGGTGGAGAAGACGGCGTTGAAGGCCGCGCGGGCGGCGGTCTCCGGGTCGGGGTCGTCGATGGCGTCTCTGCCAAGCAGCAGCAAGTTCGTGACCAGGTCGCCAAGTTCCTGACTGTAGTGGGCGCCGCGGCGATAGACCTCCGGGTGCATCCCAGAGATGAGCACGACCGCGCGCAGCAGAGCGGCGTGCCGGAAGAAGATGGCCGCGACCTCGTTGACCACGCCGATCGCCAGCTGGTCGGCCGGCAGGCCGCGCCAGCGTTCCTCGTCGATCAGGACCGCCTGGTCGGCCCGCAGGCGGGCCATGCCGTGCTCGTAAACGGCCAGGAACAGCGCGTCCTTGCTGTCGGCACGGGCGTAGATGGCCCGCGGCGCGACGTGAGCCCGCTCGCAGACCGCGGCGATGGTGAACGCGTCGTACCCGCCTTCCTCGAGCAACTCGACTCCGGCGTTGAGCACGCGCTCCCACGCCTCGCGACTGCGACGCTGTACCGGGGGCCGAATCTTTAGCGACTCGGCCGGGGCGCCGTCGGCAGCTGCGGGTGTCGTCACCGTCCCATCCTCCCAGGCGACGCCCGTGGGCCGGCGCCCGGTGACAGCGTCGGGGGTTCGGCTGGAGGTTGACAAGGGCCATAACCGCAACGGATGCTCATCTCCAACAAACCGTAGTGAACACTACGGTTTGGTCATTCGTAACGAGGAGACCCTATGAGCGCCAAACGAGGCCGTGTCGCGGTCATCGGGGCCGGTCCGGCCGGTATGGCCACCGCCCTGTCGGTCCATCAGGCCGGTCACGACGTGATCTTGCTGGAGCGCTATCACCAGGCACGGCCGGCCGGCAACATCCTCAACCTGTGGCCCCCGCCGATCAAGGCGCTCGGCCTGCTCGGCGTGGACGTCAACGATCTGGGCGCGCCCTGCTATTCAGAGTTTCGCTCCGCAGCGGGCCGCACCCGCGTCCGGGTCAACCTGCCCGACGATGTGGTGAGCGCTTACGGTGGCGGGTTCATCGGCCTGCTCCGTCCAGAGCTGTACGAGCGGCTGCTCGCCGCGCTGCCGCCGGGCGTGCTGCAGGTCGACCGGACGGTGGACAGCTTCGACCAGGACGAAACGGGCGTGCGCCTGCATATGGCGGGCGGCGCGGTCATCGAGGCTGACGTTGTGGTCGGCGCCGACGGGATCGACTCCCTGGTGCGCCGCACCCTCTGGGGCGATGCCCCCAAGCGCGAGCACAACCTGCACATCTTCGGCGGGTTCACCCTGGACGAGAGCGTGCGGGCGGAGAGAGGGCTGGCCATCATCTCGCACAGCCGAACCGCGCAGGGCAGCTGGACCTCGATCCGTAACAAGGGCCGCGACGGCTTTCAGTGGTGGGTGCTTGGCGCCCACGACGCCAGCACCGAGTTCACCGGCGACCTGCACGACACCGCGACGAAGATGGGCGCCGGCTTCGCGGCCCCGCTGCCACGGCTCATCGCCGCCACCGACCCCGGTAACGTGCAGCGCTGGGTACTGCGCGACCGCAAGGCGCTCAAGCAGTGGTCGAAGGGGCGGGCCACCCTGGTCGGCGATGCCGCTCACCCGACGTCGCCCTACGCCGCCTACGGCGCGGGCATGGCCACCGAAGACGGGTACTTCCTCGGCCGTCGGCTGGCCGGGGTCGACCTATCCGACCATGCCGCCGTTCGCGCCGCCCTCGACGCCTTCGAGGCACCGCGCAAGCCGCACACCGCCCGTCAGGTCCAGCAGGCTTTCATCCTCGGGAAGGTTTTTCATCACGCGCCGGCCCCGCTGCGAGCCGTCCGCGATGCGGTCCTCGACCGAACCCCGTTCCTGCAGAAGGTCGTCGGAGAATCCTCGCCGGGTGAGATCCTCGCCCAGATCGCCGCGATCGATGAAGCCGAGCGGCGCTTCACGGCGGCAACGGCGTCATGAGCGGTGCGTAGCGACCGCCGGCTTACCGCCTGCTGCGCAGCCGCCGGAGCATCCGGGCATCGGCAAAGCCGACCGTGCGCGCGGCTGCCTCCACCGTCGCCCCGTGCCCGATCAGGTGCTCCGCGCGCTCTACCCGCAGGACCTGCTGGTAGCGCAGGGGCGTCATGCCGGTCGCGGCGACGAAACGGCGAGTCAGGGTGCGCTCGCTGACGCCGCAGTCGGCGGCGAGGTCCGCCAGCGGCAGGGGGTCGGCGTACCGCGACTCAATGCTGTCCTGGGCGCGGTGGGCGAAGTCGCTGAGGTGGTTGCGGTGCCGGAGCATGGCGCTGGCCTGCTGGTCGTCGCCGTTGCGGCGCGCGTAGATCACCATCTCCCTGGCGACCCGGGCGGCGACGACGGGGCCGTCGCGGACGGCGATCAGGTGCAGCGCGAGATCGATGCCGCTGGCGATCCCGGCCGAGGTCGCGATCCGCCCGTCGACGACGTAGAGCACGTCGCGGATGATCGTCGCACCCGGGTAGCGCGCCGCCAGTTCGTCCTGGATGAGGTGGTGCGTCGTGCAGCGGCGGCCGTCGAGCAGCCCGGCCCGGCCGAGCGCGTCGGCCCCGGCGCAGATGCTCACGACCGTGCCGCCATCGGCGTGGTGACCCGTGAGCCGTCCCAGCGTGGTGGCCGACAGCGCGCCGGTGCCCGCGATCACGGGGGAGCGCCAGCCGGGCACGATGACGAGGTCGTCAGCGGTCAGCGACGGCCAGTCGGTCGCCGCGCGGACGGTGGCGCCCTGCGCGGTGCGGACGTCTTCCTGCTCGGCGACGTAGTGCAGCTCGTAGCCGCAGCCGAAGTCGGCCGCGGTGCTGAACGCCTGGGCAGGTCCGGCCAGGTCGAGCAGATGCAGGCCCGGTACGAGCAGGAAGACGACCCGAGTCACGATCTGGTCAACGCGGCCGGTCGGCCGATCACTTCCTCGATGGTGGCGATGGTCGCGAAGCGCCCGGCCAGCGCGTACTCGGTCCGCTCGATCACCGCGCTGGCGGGCAGCGTGCGCGGGTCCGCCAGCAGCTCTTCCACCGACTGCCCGGCGGGCGCGTCGCGATGCGGAATCGGGTTGGTGGCGGTCGCCTCGGTGACGAACGCGACCTGATAGCCGAGGTCGGACGCCACCCTGGCGGTGGTCTCGCAGCACTGCTCGGTCCTGATGCCGCAGACGACCAGCTCGGTGATGCCGCGCTGGGTGAGCAACTGCTGCAGGCCGGTCGTGGTGAAGGCGTTATGCGAGGTCTTGGTGAGGACGGGCTCCCCGTCGCGCGGCGCGAGCGGTTCGATGAGGCGGACGTGGCCGCTGGCCGGGTCGAACGTGCCGCCGGTGCCCGGCTCGGTGTGCAGGACCCACACGACGAGGTCGTCGCCGGCCCGGGCGCCGTCGACCAGGCGGGCGACGTCGTCGGCGATGCGGGGGTTGGAGATGGCCTGCCAGAGCGGGCGCTGGCGGAACGATTCCTGGACGTCGATGACGATGAGAGCGCGAGTCATGTCCCCAAGCATTCCGGTCCGCCAGCGGGCGCAAAAGGCAGGATCAGGTCCCGCTGCGGGTCGATCCGGTCACACGTCGGGCGCTGCGCGGCTGATCTTCTTGGACGGCTGAATTAAGGTGCTGCCATGCGGCTCATCAGGTTTCTGGCCGGCGACGCCGAGCCCCGCGTCGGGATCCTCAGCCGAGGCAGCGAGGGCGGGACGGGCACGGTGACCGTTCTTGGGGCGGCGGGGTCGCTGGGCGATCTGCTTGCGCTGCCGCTGGCCGAGATCCGCCAGATCTGCGCGTCCCCTGCCGGCGAGACCGTGCCGGCGGCCGAGGTTCAGCTGCTCGCGCCGGCTGACGGGCGGATGGAGGTATGGGCGGCCGGCGTGACCTACGAACGGTCAAGGACCGCGCGGATGGCGGAGAGCGAGCAGTCGGCCGACATCTACGACCGGGTGTACGCGGCGGAGCGGCCCGAGCTGTTCTTCAAGTCGGCCGCCTGGCGGGTCAGCGGCCCGGGTGCCCCGGTTTGTGTCCGGGCTGACTCCAGCATTGACGTTCCCGAGCCCGAGCTGGCCGTGGTGCTCAACGCGGCGGGCGCGGTCGCGGGCTACACCATCTGCAACGACATGAGCTCACGGTCCATCGAGGGGCAGAACCCGCTGTACCTGCCGCAGGCCAAGACCTACGCAGGCAGCTGCGCGGTCGGTCCGTGGATCGTCCCGGCCTGGGAGATCCCCGACCCCTACGCGCTGACCATCGAGCTGACGATCTCCCGTGACGGCGCAGTCGCCTGGGAGGGCAGCGCGACCACCTCGACGCTGCACAGGAAGATCGACGATCTGGCCGCCTGGCTGCTGCGCGAGAACGAGTTCCCGGCCGGGGTGATCTTGTCGACCGGCACCAGCCTGGTTCCCGAGCTGCCGTTCACGCTGCAGGTCGGCGACGAGGTCCGCATCACGATCTCCGGAATCGGGGGCGCCCTGGTCAACCCCGTTGTTCAGGGCAAGGCCGCCCTGCAGTCAGCCCGGCTCGTCGCCGCTATGCCCGTTCCTCTCATCTATTGAGAATCCTCTGGCACGCTGTTCCCGGTGAAGCGCATGATCCCGGCACAGAGTCTCGCGTAAGGGGCAGTAATGACGACGACAGCCGGCGGCCCGTGTCCAGTCAATGAGTCGTTTGACCCGCTGTCGGCGGACTTCCTGGCCGACCCTTACGCGGTGATGGCGGCGCTGCCCCGGGCTGAGCAGCCCATCTTCTTCGCCCCGTCGATCGGCTATTACGTCCTCACCCGGTACGCCGACATCGAGCGGGTGCTCCAGGATCCGGCCGCGTACTCCGCGGCGGTCGCCCAGGCCCCGCTGGTGCCGCTGGTGCCGGAGGCGCAGCGAATCCTGCTCGCGGGCGGTCATAAGCCCCAGCCGTCGATGGTCAGCCTGGACGAGCCGGAGCACGCCCGGCTGCGCAAGCCCGCCGCCCGCGCGTTCAGCATGAAGCGGGTCAACGCCCTGGTCCCCGTCATCGAGGCCACCACCGCCCGGCTGCTCGACGCGGTCGGCCCGGCGGCCGAGTTCGACCTGGTCGCCGCGCTCGCCTTCCCGCTCCCGGCCAACATCGTCTTCTCGCTGATGGGCGTGCCCGCGCGGGATTACGCCCAGATTAAGCACTGGAGCGGGTACCGGGCGGCGCTCGGGTGGGGGCGCCCGGACCCCGGTGACCAGGTCGAGATCGCCACCGGCATGGCCGCCTACCGCGGCTACCTGCGGGAACTGGTCGACGTGAAGGCAGCCGAGCCCGGCGACGACCTGACCAGCGACCTGATCGCGATCCAGCGCGAGAACCCGGAGCGGCTCACCCTGGAGGAGATCGCGTCGATCTTGTTCTCGCTGTCGTTCGCCGGGCACGAGACCACCACCGGCCTCATCGGCAACACCGTCCGCCGCCTGCTCGAGGAACCGGAGCGCTGGTCCGCCATCGCGGCCGATCCCGCCCTCATCCCGGCCGCGGTCGAAGAGACCCTGCGCTACGACCCCTCGGTGCCGGTCTGGCGCCGCGTCACCACCCGGCCGGTCACGCTGAGCGGCATGCGCCTGCCCGCGGGGGCCAGGCTCTTCCTCTGGCTGGCGGCGGCCGGCCGAGATGCCGAGGCATTCAGCCAGCCGGACGCGTTCGACGTGGCCCGTCCCGACTCCGGGCGGCACCTGGCCTTCGGCAAGGGCCTGCACTACTGCCTGGGCGCCAACCTCGGAAAGCTCGAAACCCAGATCGCCGTCGCCGCGCTCGCCGACCGCTATCCCCGCCTGCGGCTGGCACCAGACCAGCGGCTGACCTTCCACCCGAACATCTCGTTCCGGGGACCGCAGGCCCTCACGGTGCGCACCCGCTAGCCCCCGCCCGAAGCCCCCGCCCTCGCCGCTGACCAGTACGCCCGGGGCCGCCGCTGACCCGCATGCCCGGGGCCCGCATGGCCCAGGCCACCTTCCTATCTGTTTTGACCACGGGAATCGGACAAATCGGGCGGAGAAGTGGTCGGAATCGATAGGAAGGCGAAAAAGTGGTCAGAAGTGATACGAAGGTGTCGGCGAAGTTGTCGACTGGGGACTAGCGACCTCGCCTCGCCCGTCGCTCGGCGCGCCGGCCCGCGGCACGGGTTGAGTTCCGGGACCAGATCCGGGTCGACGGCTCGTACCGGCGCGGGCTGACGATGGACCGTTGTGTACACCCGGGTGTACACAACGGTCCATCATCGCGCGAGTGATGAGCTACTACGGGCTGAAGAAATCGCTCAGCGACGCGGCCAGTGCTTCGGGGGCCTCCTCGGCCAGGTGGTGCCCGGAGTCGATGCCGTGGCCGCGAACGTCGTCTGCCCAGGTGCGCCAGATCGTGAGCGGGTCGCCGTAGAGGGCCTCGATATCGTCCCGCTTTGACCACAGCACCAGCAGCGGTGATCTGATCCGGCGCCCGGCGGCCCGGTCTGTCTCCTCGTGCTGCCGGTCGACGGTCAGGCCGGCTCGGTAGTCCTCGAGCATTGCCCTCACTACCTGGGGGTTCCGGACGGCTCGGCGCCACTCGTCGTAGTTCTCCTGGCCCATCGCCTTGGGGTCGCCTTGGTACCAGCCGTCGGGGTCGGCGTTGATGACGCGCTCGGGGATGTCCGGCTGGGCGAAGAAGAACCAGTGCCACCATCGCGTGGCGAACTCCGGGGTAATTCGGGATAGGTGCTCGCTGATAGGCAGGCAGTCGAGCAGTGCCAGCCGTGAGACCGCCTCGGGATGGTCGAGCGCGAGCCGGAGCGCGACGTAGCTGCCCCGGTCGTGTCCGGCGAGCGCGAACCGGCGGTGGCCGAGTGCCCGCACGACCGCCAGGATGTCGCCCGCGGCGGCGCGTTTGGAATGCGCCGTGTGGTCCGCCGTAGGCGCCGGGGCGAGTGACTGTCCATACCCTCGCAGATCCGGGCAGATGACGGTGAAGCCCCGCCGGGCCAGCTGCGGCGCGACCTGGTGCCACGTCGCCGACGTGCGAGGGTGCCCGTGGAGCAGCACGACCGGCGGGCCCTCGCCTCCGAGGCGCACAAAGGTCGACGCGTCGCCAAGGTTAACTCGGTTCTCCTCGAAGCCCTCAAACATGCTCGGACTCTTTCTGGCCGCAGGCAGAGGCGACCATGCTCAGGCGGGGGCCGCTTCCAACCGGGCGAGGTAGTGGCTGAAGCCGTGCGGAGCACGGGATTCGCGCCTGGCCGAGGTGACGACGGGCAGGGCGCGGGTCCGCAGCACCCGGCTTCCCGCGGCGGTCAGCGCCGCCACCAGAGCGTGGTCCTCGGCCGTGGGCAGCTCGGGGAACCCGCCCGCGCGCAGGTAGGCCGAGGCGCGGAAGCCCAGGTTGGCGCCGTGCACATGTCCATGCTGGCCCGCGCCGCCCCCGACTTCCTCAACGCCCTCGTACCGCTCGCGGAACAGCGATCGCGTCCCCGGCGGGTAGCCGGACCAGTCGGCGACCTGGATCGTGCCGACGATCGCGTCCCAGCCCTGGCTGGCGTGGCGGACCTGCTGGCGCAGCCAGTTGGGGGGCACCAGCGTGTCGGCGTCGGTTGTTGCCAGCCACACGTTCGCCGGGTCAAGCTGCCCGGTCCGGCGGAGCACCTCGCGCGCCCCGGCCGCGCGGGCCGCGCCTGCGCTCCTGGCGTCGATCGAGACGACCGAGGCGCCGCCGCGCCGAGCCACCCGAACGGTCCGGTCGCGGCAGGCGTCGGCGACCACGACCAGGTGCACCGGCACGCCCCGCAGCGCCTGCGCCGCGCGGCGCACGCTGGCCAGGCAGGCGGGGAGCAGGTCCTGCTCGTCGTGCGCGGGGACGATGACGCCGAGCGAGCGGATCACGCGATCCCCTCGGCCTGGGCGACCGACCTCAGGTCCCCGTCGGAGCGAGCGTAGACCTCGGCGGTGAAGTCCGGGTCGCGGTATCTCGCCAGCCGGGCCAGTCGGGGGTCCGCGGCCAGGATCTCGTGGACCTCATCACCGGTCCGAGGATGGTCAGGCGCGGGATGCCGCCAGTGCACCGCGATCAGGTGCCCGCCCGGACGGAGCGCCAGCAGGCCGAGCCGCAGCATCTGCTGAAGGTCCGCATCGTCGAAGTAATAGAGGATCTCCGAGAACACCACGAGGTCGAACGAGCCCATCGGCCACTCGCCCGGGACCACGCGCTGCTCAACCCGCACGCCTGCCCGCCCGGCAGTCCGAGACCGGGCCGACTCGACCGCGTCCGGGATCGCGTCGCACGCGAGCAGGCTGTCGCAGCGGGACGCCAGTCGCTCGGTCAGCACCCCGATCGAGCAGCCGGGCTCGAAGGCGGAGCCGTAGCGTTCCCGTGGCAGCAGGGCGACGGTGACCGCGTACTTGCGCGCCTCGTACCAGCGGTCGGACAGCCCGTACGGATCGGGGGAGGCGCTGTAGCGTTCGCGGAAGTGACCCGGGTCGAGCGTCACGGCAGCAGAACCTCCACGGTACGGGTGAAGTGGGCGATCATGCCGGGGGTCAGCACCGGCCCGAGGCCGTGCCCCCGGTCCTCGGTCTGGCTGGCGAAACAGGTGATCGCCGCGCGCTTCCGGCCGACCGTGCGAGGCGCCAGCGGCACCCGCAGCGCCTGGTCCCAGGGCACTC
>Ga0302325_10009644_pt1 | contig 21044 bp, 17 predicted proteins | sample Palsa_T0_2_FD_201948 | JGI IMG/M metagenome (GOLD analysis project Ga0302325, IMG submission 201948) | Peat permafrost microbial communities from Stordalen Mire near Abisko, Sweden - Palsa_T0_2 | ecosystem: Environmental > Terrestrial > Soil > Palsa > Peat permafrost | place: Sweden: Abisko...
CCGAATGGCGGGCTTCCGAGATCAGCCGCAGGATCTTGTGGGCGTAGAAGATCGGCGCCGGCATCAGATCCGCCGTCTCGTTGGTGGCGTAGCCGAACATGATGCCCTGGTCGCCCGCGCCCTCTTCCTTGTTGGTGCCGGGCTGCAGCGCATCGACGCCCTGCGCGATATCGGCGGACTGCGGATGCAGCAGGATTTCGATGTCGCAGGTGTTCCAGTGAAAACCGTCCTGCTCGTAACCGATGTCCTTGATGGCGTCGCGGACGACGCTTTCGATCTGCTCGTTGGTGACCGATTTCGGGCCGCGGGTTTCGCCGGCGATCACCACCTTGTTGGTGGTGGCGAGCGTTTCGCACGCCGCGCGGATCGCCCACGGATCGATACCGGCCTTCGGGCCTTCGCGGAAAAACAGATCGACGATCTCGTCTGAGATCCGGTCGCAGACCTTGTCGGGATGACCTTCGGAAACCGACTCTGAGGTGAACAAGTAAGACGCGCGCATCAACCAACCCCTTTTTCCGCCAGACCTCGGCGGTCCCTTATCTCAGTCAAATGTGTCATGAATTGTCAGTCCCGACGGCGCGAGATGACGTAGGATTCGTCATAGAACCAGAGCCCGTTATGCTTGCGCAGAACCTCTCTGGCGGCATCAAGGTAACGGCCGCTCTGGGTCATTTCCGTCAACCGGTCGTCCTCAATCTGGGCGACATACACCGCCGCGTTCCATGCTGCAAAGGCCGTCGAGGTTCCGATCGAGCCGGTAACCTCATTGGGCAGCGCTTCCATATCATAGCGGAAGATCGAACGGTTATCCGCATAGGCATTAAAGTTAAGGTCGCGCCCGGCCGAACCCAGCTCGTATTTCACCGCGCGCAATAGCTCATGACGGCTCACCGCGAAAGGATTTTCTCCAGGCCAGACCGCCTGAATAATTTCCAGGCCGGGATCCTGCCCGTGGGAGTGAATTCCGATCAAACGGCCCCCGGCCCGCAGCGCCCGCGCCAGCGGCGCAATGATGCGTTTGGCGCGGAAATTGACCGAAGATTTGGCCCGGTAGGGCTGGGAAGCGATCACCAGGTCGAAATTGGCCTCGGAACGGCCGGCGCGGGGGATGATCGAATCGAGCAAAAACCGGTGATCTTCCCGGTACAGCACGATGGCGACCGGCCGCTCATAGACCGGCATCCCCGACCCCGGACTGACATTGGCGCGCCAGTTCTGCTCCAGAAAGGGGCCTAATTCGGCGATCTGGGCCTCGAATTCGCCCGAGGAGGCGCCCCGCAGCGCCACCTCATGCCAGATCATCCCGGCCGCCGCGGCGGGCGACGACGGCGTCAGCCAGGGCGCCTCGGCGTAATACATGTTGGTCAGCACAAACACCGTGGCCGGATGCTCGAACAGCCGGTCCGGCACCTTGTCCAGCGTGAGCCGGACATCCTCCAGGCTGAGTTCCTTGCCGGCGATATAGAACGGCATATGGGGAAAGCGGCCATGCATCGCGCGCATCACCCGCGCCAAAACCGTGCCGTCGCCGACGCCGGCGTCGAACACCCTAAGCGCCGGCGGCCGCGGATGGATGCCGCCGAGTTCCAGCGCCACCCGCTCGGCGATCACCCGCTTCTCGCTGCAGGTATGGACGAACAAAAGGTATTTCTGCCGGTTCTCGAAAAACCGGAAATTGCCGCGGGGATCGCGCTTCTCGGGCGGCACTTCAAGCCCGCGCGGCGGCGCCACCCCGCCCGGCATCGAGGCCGCGATAAAAGCCTGGATGCGATCGAGCGTATCGATGGTGATGCGCTTGCCCTCGCGCAGTCGATGCACCAGCTTGCCGTCATTGACGGCGCGGCGGCCAAAGGTCGACTCCGCCATGTCGGCCTGGCGGCAGAATTCGGAGATCTGGCTCAGGATCTGATCGTTTTTCATCGGGGGGATGCGGGGCCGGAATTTAGGACGGCAGTGGGCAGCGGCGGTTGGCGCGGGTGTCCTACCATCATCTGCCCACCCGCGCTAATCCCTCATGGTGCTTGTTCATGCATGTCACTTTTCCCTTGTGTGCCGGGCATCCACGACAGGCGTCATGCCTCCACGACAGCCGTCATACCCCGCGAAAGCGGGGTATCCAGTACGCCGCGGCTTCTCGATTTCGGCAACGGCTCTGGAATACTGGATCACCCGCTTTCGCGGATGATGACGAGAGGTGGGCGTAGCCGACACTTTCAGTTTCGAATTTCAATGGCCTGTCGCAAACACAGCCCGCACCGTGCTGTTGCATAAATGCACCAACGCAACCGGGAAACGGTTTCACTGGCCGCTGTGACATATGCCTCTGCGACCGGCATGCTAGCCTGATCCCCTGGCAGGGCCGCAGAACAGGCTCGGTGCTGAAGGGTACGAGTTGTGGCGTTGCGGGCTGAAGACGGGAGAGGCGTGCGGAGGCGAGTTAGAGCACCGACCTGGATTACGCCTAGCCCGAGAAAACTGTTCCTAGGGGGCGTTTTGTCGGCGGCGATCTCGTATCCCGCCTATGCGGATCTTTTCACCTGGCAGCTTCAAAATGTCAGCTTTGTCGATGGTGGCCAAGTCACCGGTTGGTTCAGCGTCGACACTTCCACGCATACTTTTCTTAGCTGGAACATCTCCGTTCAAGGCGGCAACACGTCAATCTTCCCGGCGGCCACATATGACGCATACACATCGACCCTCACTTCAAACACTTATACGCTACCCCTGTTGGCAGAGTTTTATCTGAACTTCATGATGATTAACGTCGACCCAACCTACGGGAGAGATAGGCAACTACGTCTTGCGTTCGGGGACCTGCCAGACGCAGGGGGCACTGTCAGTATCAACGCAACAAACGCGTTTGCTGGCGAGTGCTACAGCTGCGGTCCCGTACGCCTGTTTGCAGGCGGAGGAACCATTTTCTCTACCGCCTTCCTCGATCTGAGCGGTTTCAACCAGACTATTGGTTCGCTGTCGGGCAGCGCCACCGTGACCAACAACGGCACTGCCAGTCCTGCAACACTCACGGCCGGCGGTGACAACACCAGCACGACCTTCAGCGGCGTTATTCAGGACGGCACCAGTTCAACGGGGTTGACCAAGACTGGCACCGGCGCACTCACGATTACGGCTGCCAACACTTATACCGGTGCTACCAACATCAACGGCGGCGTTCTTGAGATCGCGAGCGGTGGTAACATTACCCAAAGCGCTTCGCTGTCCAATGCTGCTGGCGCCACCTTCCAGATTGATCAAGGCGGCGCCTCGACCTTCACTGGCGCGGTCAACAACAGCGGCGCCATCAGTATCGCCAGTGGCGGCATATTGAACGCGGATGGAGGAATTGCCAACAACGTTGGTGCCACCATTATAAATTACGGCACCGTGACTGACGATCTCAACAACGCCGGCACGGTCGCCAATAACGGAACTTACAACGCTCTGGTCGCCACGAACACAGGCACGATTACCAACAGCGGAACCTGGACGGGCAATGTCCTGTCGAATACAGGCACCATCAACAACAACAACGTCTGGACGGGCACGGTTACGAATGCCGGGACCTTCAACAACAACATTGGTGCAACCGTCTCCGGCCTGCTGACCAATTCGGGCATAGTCAACAATGCAGGAACACTAAGCGACGGTCTGACCAATACTGCCGGGATGTTCAACAATAGCGGCATCGTCTCAGGAACCGTTACCATCATCGGCGGTATTCTGACCGGCTCCGGTTCGTTCGGCACGACAACGGTTGCCAGTGGGGCTATGTTTGCGCCGGGCAATGGCACGGCGGGTTCATCGTCGACATCGAACGGCAGCCTCGCGCTGCAGTCCGGCGCGATGTATCTGGTGATGCTCGGTCCCATGACGGCATCGTTCGCCAATGTGACGGGCACCGCAACGCTCGGCGGCGCCACCGTCAACGCGATATACGCCAGCGGCGGCTATATTTCGAAGCAGTACACGATCCTGACGGCAGGCAGCATCAGCGGCACGTTCGGCTCACTGGCCAATACCAACTTGCCAGCGAATGTTTCGACCAACCTGAGCTATGATGCCACTCACGCCTACCTCAATCTGAAACTGGACTTCTCGGCACCAACCGGGCTCAACGGCAATCAACAGTACGTAGGCAACGCGCTAACCAACTTCTTCAACAGCACCGGCAGCATTCCGATTGCATTCGCGACGCTTTCTCCGGCCAGCCTCACGCAAGCCTCCGGCGAAACCGCCACCGGCTCGCAGCAGACCACGTTCCAGGCGATGACGCAGTTCATGGGCGTGATGACCGACCCCTTCATCGATGGCCGCGGCGGCGGGGCTTCGCCGTCGACCGGCGCGACCGGCTACGCGGACGAAGGCAATCAGGCGAGCTCGTATGCGCCGACCAAGCGCGCCGACGCCTATGCGATGTTCACCAAGGCGCCGCTGGCGAAGACCTGGGACCCGCACTGGAGCGTGTGGGCGGCGGGCTTCGGCGGCTCGCAGACCACCGACGGCAATGCCGCAGCGGGGTCGAACAGCGCCACCAGCCGGGTGTTCGGAACGGCCGTAGGCGCGGACTATCTATTGTCGCCTCGCACCATCATGGGCTTCGCGCTGGCCGGCGGCGCCACCAGCTTCAGCGTCGCCAATGGCGGCAGCGGACGCTCCGATTTGTTCCAGGCCGGCGCCTTTGTGCGCCACACGGTGGGTCAAGCCTACATCACCGGCGCGCTGGCCTATGGCTGGCAGGACATCACCACCGACCGCATCGTAAGCATCGCCGGCATCGATCATCTGCGCGCCGAGTTCAACGCCAATGCGTTCTCCGGCCGCCTCGAGGGCGGTTATCGTTTTGTCATGCCCTGGGTCGGCGGCCTCGGCATCACGCCCTATGCGGCCGCGCAGTTCACGACCTTCGATTTGCCGGCCTATGCGGAAAGCGTCGTATCGGGCGCCAACACCTTCGCGCTGGCTTACAACGCCAAAAGCGTTACCGACACGCGCTCGGAATTCGGGCTGCGCACCGACAGGTCCTTTGCGATGCCGGATTCCATACTCACCCTGCGTGGCCGCGTGGCCTGGGCGCATGATTTCGATCCGGACCGCTCGATCGCCGCGACCTTCCAGGCCCTGCCCGGCGCATCCTTCACCGTCAATGGCGCGGCGCAGGCGTCCGACTCGGCGCTCACCACGGCCTCGGTCGAGCGCAAATGGCTCAACGGCTTCTCGCTCGCGGCCACCTTCGAGGGTGAGTTCTCCAATGTCACCAGCAGCTATGCCGGCAAGGGCGTCGCGCGATACGTCTGGTAACCGGCGATCAGTATGAACATCAACGCGAACAGCCAGCGCCTGTTGGCGCTGGCTGCCCCCGCTTACCTTTACCGTTATCTTCCGAACAATCCGCGCGCCACGCCGCCGAAGAATTGCCCCGGTCCGGCCAGCCCGCCGCCTCCGCCGCCCCTCTGGTAACCGCCGCCGGAATGGCGACGGCTCGGATGATCGTCAGAATCGTCGCTCGAACCGGTCTGCGTCGTCGCCACGATTTCCGTCAACAGCGCCTTGTGCTGAAGCTTGTTGAGGTAGCCGGTGCTGGGATAGCCGCGAGCGGCCTGCCAGCGCGTAATGACGGAGCGGGTTGATTCGTCGAACTTTCCGCTGACCTTGGTGTCGAAGCCGAGACCGGTGAGCCGGCGCTGCACGTCGCGACGCTGGTTCCTGTCGAGACCGATCTGGTCCTCTGTCAGCTGGTTGGCATCATCCTTGAAGGTCGCGGGATCGATGCCCATGGTGAGGTTGCGGGTCGTGGTGCTCGGACCGTTCTCAAGGGACGCGATGCGCGCCAGCGCAATCGATTTGAATTGCCCGTTGGGATAGTTGGTCAGATACGCATTGAGCTCTTCGGGCTTGTTGGAGTCCTTGATCGAGCGCCAGAACTCGAGTTCGACGTCGGAAGCGGGGCTGGTCGTGGCGGCCGGCGTGTTCACCGCAACCGCTGCGGCACCGGCGGGCGCCGCAACCGGGTTGAGATAGACGGCGCCGATCAGATTGGTGTGGCCCCAGGGCAGCTGCCCCTTGTTGGTTTCTTCGTTGACCTGGGCGCGAACCTGCGTCATCGCCTGCTGAATCTCGACTCCGGGCTGGGTGATGTTGGCCATCAGCGCCCGGGTGAACGGGCTGTTGGTGCCTTCCTGGCCATCGAGCGCGGTTTGTCCAGGGCCGGTCGCAAAGGCGATCAGGGTGCCTTCGCCGGAGCTCATTTCGGCCAAACCCTTCTGTACGGATACGCTGCGCGTGCCTGCCGAATTCTTGATGTTGTTGGCAAACGGGTTGTCGCGGCAGGCATCGAGGAATACCAGCTTGACCTTGGCGTCATTCATGGTCTGGTCGAGGGTCACATCGATATTGATCGCATTGCCCAGCTTGACGTCCATTTCGGATTTGATGTCGGCATCGACCGGCAGCAGGTAGTTGGTGCCGCTGACGGCAATGCCATGGCCGGCATAGAAGAACACCGCCACATCGGCGCCCTGGGTTTTCTTGCCGAATTCGAGCAGCCGCTCGGTCATCTTGTCACGGGTGAGGTTGATACCTTCAACGACGTCGAAACCGGCGTTGCGCAGCACGCCCGCCATGGATTTGGCATCGATCGGCGGGTTTGGAAGCGGCGTGACGTTCTTGTAAGCGCCGTTGCCGACCACAAAGGCGACACGCTTGTCGGCCTTGGCGGCGTTCGCACTTACCAGCATACCAACGACTGACAATGCAATGATCAGGAAACGCATGGCCCATATCCCCTTTATTATTGGATGTCCCGTATCGTTCGGCTTTCGACTGTTGCTTCGGTTCAAACACACCGTCGTGAACACAATCCCGGCGCCGTTTGATTGCGCGGGCATAATCTAATCCGTCCGCGGCCGGCGACTGTGACGCAGATCACCTTCGATTTCGATCCCGTGACAAACCAAACCGGACGCAGTCCCGACCGGCGACGCGGCGAATCCGGAATTCCCTGAGCATTGATCCCGAAGCCGGAGCTTACAAGATGCCCGGCTTGCAAGAAGCAATAATTCGGCCAGCACCGAAAGCACGGCAACCGGCTTGGGCGGGATCGCGGCAACGTCAGAGCGACGGGTCCGCGTGATCCAGGTCACGTACTTCTGGCCCGGTGTCGGATTAATTCGAACCGTCAACACCAACAGAGGGGACCACCATGCGCAAACTTCTTCTCACGGCCACGGTTCTATTGATGTCGGCCACGGCTCACGCCGATCCATCCTTCCGGGTTGCGGCCGACGATCAACCGTCCGCCATACCGGCGGTCACCGCGACGGAACCGGCAAAAGCCACCGAACCTGCAAAGGCTGCCGAGCCGCCACCGGTTGCGGAAACAAAACCGGTTGAGACCGCAAAGCCGAAGCCGCGCGCGGAACGCCGCGAGAACGACGAGCACAAGGCCCGCCGGATCGCGGCGAAGTTCGGCGTCTACTGGTAACACCCGTCGAATCGGAACCAAGACCCGCGTCACGGCAGGCGCGTCTGAATCTTGCGCGCCTGAACTTCGCTCGAAAACGCTTTCGATCCACGCGTAGCGCGGCAGCCATCCCGTAACATGGGTTGTGCAGCGCAGCATGATCGTTAGAACGGCGTTTTCCGTGAGGTGCGCCGCGTGACTGATCTCAATGCCGATGACTGGGTTTCCTCGAGCCATCGGCCGATGGGCTTTCCGGAATTTGTGGTCGTGATCGCTTCGATCATGGCGCTGAATCCGCTCGCCATGGACATGATGCTGCCGGCGCTGCCGAACATCGCCTCGGCCTTCCACATCACGACCGCCAACAGGCCGCAGGCGGTGCTGTCGACGTTCCTGATCGGCTTCGGCATCGGCCAATTCATCATGGGACCGCTATCCGACCGTTTCGGCCGGCGGCCGGTGCTGATCGACGGCATGGCGCTGTATTGCATCGCCAGCGTGCTGGCGATTACGGCGTCGTCGTTCGAGACCCTGCTGCTGGCGCGCGTGCTGCAGGGGCTTGGCACCTCGGCTACCCGCGTGATTGCGACGTCGATCGTGCGCGATTGCTATGCCGGCCGCCGCATGGCCAGCGTGATGTCGCTGGCGATGATGGTCTTCATCGCCGTGCCGGTGATCGCGCCGTCGCTGGGTCAGGCGGTGATGTTGCTGACGCAGTGGCGTGGCATCTTCATCGTGTTGATGCTGTACGGCGCGCTGGCGCTGATCTGGAGCGCGATGCGGATGCCGGAAACCTTAGCCGTATCCGAACGCAAGTCGCTGGCCATCCGCGACGTGCTCGACGCCTTTCGTCAGACCGTGACCAACCGGCAGACCCTGGGTTATGCGCTGGCGGCCGGCGGCGTGCAGGGGTCGCTGTTCGCGTTCGTGTTCTCGTCGCAGCAGGTGTTCACCGAAATCTACGGGCTCGGCCGCTACTTTCCGCTGGCGTTCGCGGCGATCGCGATCGGCGTCGCGGTCGCCGGCTTTCTCAACGCCCGTTTCGTCGGCCGGATCGGCATGCGGGTGATTTCGCATGGCGCGCTGGTCGGCTTCGTGGCGGTGGCGGGGATCATGCTGCTGGCGGTGAAACTGCAGATGCTGCCGCTGCCGCTGTTCATGGCGCTGGCGGCGCTGATGATGTTCGCGTTCGGGCTGATGTTCGCCAATTTCACCTCGCTGGCGATGGAGCCGCAGGGCCATATCGCCGGCACCGCATCGTCGCTGTACGGCTCGATCACGACGCTGCTCGGCATCGGCCTCGGCATCACGATCGGCCAGGATTACAACGGCACGCTGTTGCCGTTTGCGACCGGGTTTTTCCTCTGCACGCTGGCGTCGCTGGCGGTCGTGCTGGTGGTGGAAAAGGGCCGGCTGTTCAGGCCACATGCGCGGCCGGGCAGTTCCAGCGCGGTGTGACCGCACCCGGCGGGTTCGCGGCTTACTTCCCCCACACTTCCCTGGCGACATCGACCGCGAGCTTCAGCTTGGCCCACTGCTCTTCCTCGGTGAGGATGTTGCCTTCCTCGGTGGAAGCGAAGCCGCATTGCGGCGATACCGCGAGCTGATCCAGCGGCGCGTATTTGGAGGCTTCCTCCAGCCGGCGCTTGATGTCGTCCTTTTTCTCGAGCGTACCGCTCTTGGAGGTAATGACGCCGACCACCACGATCTTGTTGCCCCTGGGCAGATAGCGCAGCGGCTCGAAACCGCCGGCGCGCTCGGAATCATATTCGAGGAAATAGCCGTCGTAATTGGTGCCGGCCAGCATGGTCTCCGCCACCGGCTCGTAGCCGCCCGACGAAATCCAGGTCGAGCGGAAATTGCCGCGGCAGACATGGGTGGTGATGACCATGTCGGCCGGCCGCTCGGCGATCGCGTAATTGATGATGCGGGCGTAGATCTGCTGCAGATTGTCGGCATCCTCGCCGCGCACCCGCACCTTGTTGAGTTCGTCCTGCGAGCACAGATAGGCCCATACCGTGTCGTCGAACTGCAGATAGCGGCAGCCGGCGTCATAGAACGCCTTGACCGCCTTGCGGTAGGTCTTGGCGAGATCCTCGAACAACCCCTCGATATCGGGATAGACCTCTTTCGAGATCGACTTGCGGCCGCCGCGGAAATGCAGCACCGCCGGCGAGGGGATCGTCATCTTCGGCGTCACATGGGCGACGTCGCATTGCTTTTTCAGAAATTTGAAATGCGCCAGCATCGGATGATCGTCGGGGAAGTCGAGCTTGCCGATCACGCGCACCGCTTCGTGCCGGGTCTGGATGCCCGCAAACTGGATGCCCTCGTCGGGGTGAAACAGCTCGCAGCCGGTCAACTGGCTGAGAAAGTCGAAATGCCACCACGAGCGGCGGAACTCGCCGTCGGTCGCGAGCTGCAGGCCGACCGAGGCCTGCTTGTGGACGATCTTCTCGATTTCCATGTCCTCGACCTTGCGCAGGTCATCGGCCGAAATCTCGCCCTTCTCCCGCCTGGCGCGCGCTTCCTTGATCTTCGGCGGCCGCAGCAGGCTGCCAACTTCGTCGGCGCGGAAAGGGGCTCTTGTTCTTTGCATTGTTGTTCTCCCAACCAGTTTTTAATGGGCCGCGGCGCCGGAGACGCCGAGAAAGCGTTCGAGGACGACCGGATCGGCCTTCAGCGCGGCGCTGGCCGCGTCATGGACGATCGTTCCGCGCTCCAATATCACAGCGCGGTCGGCCAGCCCCAGAATTTTCTGCGCATTCTGTTCGACGATGATGGAACAGATGCCGCCGGCCCGGGTGATGGTGCCAAGCGCGGCCAATAGCTCCTCGACGATGATCGGGGCCAGCCCCTCGGTCGGCTCGTCCAATAGCAGAACCTTGGGATTGAGCGTGAGCGCGCGGCCGATCGCCAGCATCTGCTGTTCGCCGCCGGAGAGCTGATTGCCGAAATTGTGGCGGCGCTCTTCCAGCCGCGGAAACATTTCGTAGACTTTCGCGACGTTCCACGGTCCCGGCTGCGCCACCGCGGTCATGTTCTCTTCCACCGTCAGCGAGCGAAAGATATTGCGCTCCTGGGGCACCCAGCCGATGCCCGCGCGCGCCCGCTGGTCCGGCCGCATCCGCGTGATGTCGAGCCCGCCGAGGCTGATGGTGCCGCCGAAACGGCGCGTCACCCCGACAATCGAATTGATCAGCGTGGTCTTGCCGGTGCCGTTGCGGCCGAGCAGCGCCAGCACCTGGCCTTCGGGCAGCCGCAGCGACATCTGCGGCAGCACTACCGCCTCGCCATATCCGGCGCGCAGCGCTTCGATGCAGAGCAGATCAGGCATCGGCGGCCTCGCCGAGATAGACCGCTTTCACGCGCGGATCGCGCGCGACCTCGTCCGGCGCGCCCTCGACCAGCATCGCGCCGGCGACGAGGACCGAAATCCGGTCGGCAAACGAAAATACCAGATCCATGTCGTGCTCGATCAGGAGCACGGTGACGTCGCGCGGCAGGGCGGCGACGGCCGCGAGAATATCGTGGCGTTCGCTTTCGGGAACACCGGCGGCGGGCTCGTCGAGCAGCAGCACCCGCGGCCTGGTGGCGATCGCGACCGCGATCTCCAGCAGGCGCTGCTTGCCGTAAGGCAGCGTCGCGGTCGGCTCGTTCATGACGTCGAGCAGATGGAAGCGCGCGAGATTCTCCGCGATCTCGTCATTGACGTCGTCGCGCGTGCCCATCCGGCGCCACCAGTCGCTGCCGCGGCCGAGCCGCTCTGACACCGCAAGGCCGATGGTCTCGAGCGGCGTCAGATCAGGATAGAGCTGGTTGATCTGGAAGGTGCGCGACAGGCCTCGCAGCACCCTTCGATGCACCGGCAGATCGGTGATATCGGTGCCCTCCAGCAGAATGCGCCCGGCATTGGGCTTGAGCACGCCGGTCAGCAGGTTGATCACGGTGGTCTTGCCGGCGCCGTTGGGGCCGATCAGCGCGTGGCGGGCGCCCTGCTCGATCTTGAGCGACAGATCCCGCGTGACCTTGAGGCCGCCGAACTGCTTGTCGAGTCCTTTGGTTTCCAGCGCGATAGTCATGACGCATCGCTCTCGGGAATGGCGATGGCGGCCTTGCCGCCACTGAGCTGCCGGACGACCAGGTTCGGCAACCATAATGCCCAGCGGTGCAGGCGCTCGCGGCCGACCAGCACGATCACGACCAGCACGAGGCCGATCCAGAACTGCCAGTATTGCGGCGTCAGGCTGGAAAAGAATTCCTGCAGCATCTTGAACACCACCGCACCAATCAACCCGCCATAGAGATAGCCGGTGCCGCCGATCACCAGCACCAGCATCAGATCGGCCGAGCGCTCGAACGCGAACACGTCGAGCGACGCCAGCGCCGTGGTCTGGGTGAACAGTGCGCCGGCGATACCGGCATAAAACGCCGCCAGCGTGTAGATCGCGATCAGACGCCGGTTGACGGGGACGCCGATCGCGGCGGCGCGCAGCGGATTGTTCTTGATGGCCCTGAGCGAAAGCCCGAACGGCGAATGCACGATCCGCCGCGCCAGCAGGAATAGCACGAACAGCACCGCCAGCGAGTAGAAGAAACCGACCTTGCCGAACATGTCGAAAGCAAACAGCCCTAGGATCGGCTGCATCTCGATGCCCTGCAGCCCGTCGGTGCCGCCGGTGATGTCCGAAAAACGCTCGGCAAGGGCTTCCAGCAGCAACGCGATCCCGAGCGTCACCATCAACCGTGTGAGGTCGACACCCCGGATCACCAGGAAACTGGTGAGAAAGCCGATTGCGGCGGCGGCGAGGCCGGCCACCAGCAGCGCGAGCACCGGCTCGGTGATGATGCCGTGCAACGCCAGCAATCCGGCGCCATAGGCGCCGATCCCGAAGAACGCCGCGTGGCCGAGCGACACGATGCCGGCATAGCCAAGGATCAGATCCAGCGACAGCGCGAACAGCGCCAGCCGCACGATGTCAGTCATGATCAGAAAGCGGGAGGGAAACAGCAAGGCGCAAGACAGCGCCAGAATCCAGAACGCGATCTCGCTCCAGTGCCAGCGCGCGTGCCGTCTGGCGTGATATCCGACGTCGGCGGGCGCGGTCATGGCTGCTCTCAACGGGTCGCGGTGCGGCCGAACAGGCCGTTCGGACGCCAGATCAGGATCACGATCATGATGGTGTAGATCACGAACGGTCCGACCTTGGGCACATAATATTTTCCCGCGACGTCGCCGATGCCGAGCAGCAGCGACGCCAGAAACGGCCCGGTGATGCTGGAAGAACCGCCGACGGTCACCACGATCAAAAAGTAGATCATGAATTTGAGCGGGAAATACGGATCGAGCCCGAGGATCTCGGCGCTGAGCGCACCGCCGAGCCCGGCCAGGCCGCAGCCGAACGCAAAGGTGAAGGCGAACACCTGCGGCACGTTGATGCCAAGGCCGCTGGCAGCGCGCGGATCATCCACCGCCGCCCGCAACCGGCTGCCGAACCTGGTGCGCGCCAGCACCAGTTGCAGCGCCGCGGTCAGAAGTCCGCAGATCACGATGATCATCAGCCGGTAGCGGCCGATGCCGACGCCGAAGAAATCGATCTGCCCCTCCAGCGCCGCCGGCAGTTTGATGAAGATCCGCGACGATCCCATGATGTAGTCGACCGCCGCTACCGACATGAAGACGAGGCCGATCGAGAACAGCACCTGATCGAGATGGCTTCTTGTGTAGAGGTGCCGGTAAAGCGCGCGCTCCAGCACCACGCCGATCAATGCGCTGGCGACGAACGCCAGCGGCAGCGCCGCGAAAAACGGCCAGCCGGATTGATTGACCAGCACCGCGCAGACATAACCGCCGGCCATCGCGAAGGCGCCATGGGCGAGATTGACGAAATTCATCAGCCCGAGCGTCACGGCGAGCCCGCACGCCAGCACGAACAGCAGCATGCCGTAGGCGACGCCGTCGAACAGGATGGTGAAGAGTGCGGTCATGGGATGGGAGCAGGCCTTAATTGGAACCCGTCATTCCGGGGCGCGCGTTAGCGCGAACCCGGAATCTCGATCGAGTTTGCTGAGAAAGATTCCGGGTTCGGCGCTTTCGCGCCGCCCCGGAATGACCTTCGGTCACTTCTTCGTCTTGCCGGAATCCTTGACCGCCTCGAAGGTCTGGAATTCGCGGTTGTAGAGTTCGCCGTCGACCTTCTCGACCTTGCGGATGTAGACGTTCTGCACGATATCGCGGGTTTCCGGATCGATCGCAACCGGGCCGCGCGGGCTTTCCCATTTCATTCCCTTCATGGCTGCGACCAGCGCATCGCCATCGGTATTGCCGCCGGTCTTCTTCAGCGCCTCATAGATCAGGTGAATGCCGTCATAGCCGCCCACCGCCATGAAGCCCGGGCGCGAGCCGAAGGCTTTCTTGTAGGCTGCGACAAATTCCTTGTTCATCGCCGAGGGGTGCGCCGCCGAATAGATATGGGCGGTGACGGTGCCGAGTACCGCATCGCCCATGTTGTTGAGCAGGTCGTCGTCCGTGACGTCGCCGGGGCCGATCACCTTGATGCCGGATTTGTCGAGCCCGCGCTCGGCATATTGCTTCATGAAATTGCCGCCCTGCCCGGCCGGAACGAACACGAACATGGCGTCGGGCTTGGCATCCTTCATCCGCTGCAGGAACGGCGCGAAATCGGGATTGGCCAAGGGCACCTTGACCTCTTCGACGATTTCGCCGCCGCCGGCGACAAAATGCTCCTTGAAGAAATTCAGCGCGTCATTGCCGGGCGCGTAATCGGAGGTCAGCGTGGCGACTTTCTTGATGCCGTTCTTGACCGCCCAGTCGGCGATGATGGTGGAGGATTGCGCCAGCGTGAAGCTGGTGCGCACGATGTAAGGCGAACGCTCGGTGATGATCGAGGTGCCGGCCGCCATCACGATCTCGGGGATCTTGGCCTGCGTCGCCAGCGGCGCCGCCGCCAGCGCGGCCGGCGTGACGCCGAAGCCCGCGATGATATTGACCTTGTCGTTGACGATCAGTTCCTGGGCGAAGCGTTTGGTATTGTCGGGAAGCGTGGCGTCGTCCCTCAGGATCACTTCGATCTTCTTCCCGGCGACGGTGTCGCCATGCTGCTGCATGTACAGCTTGATCGCGTTGTCGATCTGCTTGCCGGTCGAGGCCTGGCCGCCGGTCATCGGCAGGATCAGGCCGATCTTCACGGTCTCCTGCGCCTTCGCCGGCGCCAAAGCCGCCGCAACGGCGAGTGCGCCCGCCATGGCAACGCCGGCCGCGGCCTGCGACAACATCCTGCTGCGCAACTTCTTGCTAAGAACAAACATCAACGCTCTCCCCTGATCGGTTTCATGCCTCGAACCGAGTCCCCGGCCCTTGCCTTACCATAGCCCGGATTTTTGTAATGGCGCGGCATGGCGTCTCAAGCACGCGGCCTTGTCAATCGCGACAATGGGTGGGACCCGGCCGTGGCGCGGCGCCGACAGGGCCGATGGGGCGGTACCGGGCCGTTGCGGCGACCACGAGGTCAGTCTTGATTGGCCGAATTTTGGTGTCATTATACCTCAGGCGCCAACCTTGGCTGGCGGCGTGCAAAAGCTCATACGTTCCCTGTCGTGCTATTTGTACGAATGTACAAATAAACTGTTCCTGTCAACAACAACGCATCCGTCGCAAGCCTGGCCCAAGAATCGCCGAAGAATGGCCCGTGGCGGCCGCTGTTAGTGAATTCAGAGAGACTTCCCTGACAATATCCGGCATCCGGGATGAGCTAAGTCAGGCCCACGCCGGTTGACGAGCCCGGGACCACCGGGCGGCCCTAAATCCATCTTGTTTGAAGGCAAGTACGTTCCGCCGATGTCAGTCCGTGCCCACCATATTGTCTTGGTCGTCGCTCTCGCGCTCGCGGGTCTTGCCTTGAGCGGCTGTGGGACCATCAATGAGAGAATTACGCCCGGCGTGGTCGACGCCATCCCGCAATGGGCCGGCGGCATGCCCTCGGATGTGCCACCCCGGCGCGGCACGCCGGAATACGACGCCTACATGCAGGAACGGGAAAAAAAACGGCTGGAACCCGCACCGCCCAAGGACGACCCCGCCAAAGCCAATGCGCAGTCGCTGGACCCGGTGCACTGAACATCTGCAAAATCTTGCAGCAGCGGCAAATCGAGACTTGCCGGGTCCTGACATTGCAAGTGTCCAGCGATCTTGTATCACTCCAAAACGCATGAAGCGGTTCGCGGATCGCCTCGAGCAATTCCTTGAGCAAGTGGGCAGATGAACGCGAACACGGATATCGCGCAACCGAACAGCCTCGTGATCGGCGCCACCGGGCTCGTCGGCAGCTACATCGTCGAGCACCTCGTGCGCAGCGGCGAACATCCGATGGCATTGTCGCGGTCGCCGCGGACTGGAGCCGACATCGATTGGCTGTGCGGGAATCTGGAGCAGCCGGACACACTGAATTTTCCGGCGTTCACGACACTCTACTGCACCGCCAACGCGGTTCTCCTGGCCAACGCGCTTCCCCGCCTGTTCAGCCCCTCCATGAAGCGGCTCGTCGTCTTCAGTTCGACCAGCGTGCTCACCAAACAGGAGACCGAAGTCGCGGCCGAGCGGGACATGATCCGAAGGCTTGCCGATGCCGAGCAAAGGATCGCGGCGGCCTGCGAACAACGTGGCGTCGCCTGGACCATATTGCGCCCGACGCTGATCTATGGTGCCGGCCGCGACACCAACATCACACCCTTGTCGCGGCTGATCCGCCGGTTCGGCTTCATGCCGCTGGTCGGCGGCGCATCTGGCCTGCGACAGCCGGTGCATGCGGAAGACCTCGCCATCGGCGCCATTGCCGCGGCCGCGAGCCCCGCCGCCGCCGACAAGATCTATGCGCTGGCGGGGGCTGAAACCCTCACCTACCGGGAAATGATCGGCCGCATTTTCGACGCGCTGAAACTGCCACGGCGTTTCATTTCGGTGCCGCTGTTCCTGTGGCGAGCGAGCTTTATTCTGATCAAGCCGCTGTACCCGAGCGCCAACGTGGCGATGGGGACCCGCATGATGAAGGACATGACCTTCGACACCACGCCCGCGATGCGCGACTTCGGCTGGAAGCCTCGAGACTTCCAGCCCGTGTTCGACTAAGCGTCATCGAGCAGCGCCCGATGCGGCGAAGATCGGGATCGACGGGCTCAATGCCCGCCCTCCCCTGTTGCAGACTATCGCACCCTTACTTCAGCAGATCGGCTACCTTGTCGAGCGCGGCCTTGATGCAAGCCTCGTCCTTTTCACCGCCCGGCGCGCCCGATGCGCCGGCCGCGCCGATCACCTCGTCTCCCACCTTGATCGGCAGCGCGCCCTGGTTGGCGATGACATTGGTCAGATGGATCAGGCCGAGCGTTGGATCGGCCTTCAACCGGTCGACCAGCGCGCCCGATGGCGCGCGGAAGGTGCGCGCGGTGTAGGCCTTGCGGAAACTGTTCTCGAAGGTGTGCGGGCCGGTATCGTCGCCGCGCACCTGCAGGATGATCTCACCGTTGCGGCCGACCACGGTGACCGATACCGCGTAGCCATTGGCCTTGCAGGTCTCGATGGCGGTTTGCGCGATGGTGATGGCGATGGAAGAGGTCAGGTCCTTGTGACTGAGCAGTTGCGCGCTCGCCGGAGCGGCCAGAGCACAGAGGCAGGTGGCAGCAAGAGCGATGGCAGCGCGACGAATCCCGGACAGTTGCATAACGGTACTCCCTGAGTTTTTTCACCGGTCCTCTTTTGAGGGCGGCATTGAGGAAGCCTAGCGTATCTCCAGTCCGGCGTCAGAAAACAATAAGACGCTGCCCGGCTCGAATCCGGCGCATTTGCGACGTTACCGGGCGCCGCAGAGCGTGATATGATTTCAGGCTTTGGAGATGCGAAATGTTACGACGCGGTGTGTTCGCGGTCGCGCTGAGCGCGGTGTTCGTCATGGCCGTCGCGCTCGCGACGGACGCGGAGGGAGTAAATGATATTGCTCCCACCGGGTCGCTGCGCGTCGCGATCGCGGTCGGCCCCGCGGCTTCGGCGTTCTGGGCGACGCGCGATCCGGCGACCGGCAAGCCCCGCGGCGTCACCGTCGAACTTGCCAAGGCGGCTGCCGACAGGCTGCGCCTGCCGCTGCAACTGGTCGAGTACCTCAGTTCAGACGAGATCGCGGCGGCCGGAGCCAGGGACGCCTGGGATATTTCCTTCATGCCAGCGGAGGCCCGGCGCGAGGCGTTCGTGGACCACGGGCCGGCCTACGTGGCCTACACCAGCAGTTATCTGGTGCGCGCCGGCTCCGACATTCGCTCGGTTGCCGAGGTCGATCGCACCGGAATGCGGATCGGCTGCATTGAAGGGACATCGACCTCGCGCACCGTCGAGAAGGCATTGCAACACGCCACCCTCACCAAGTTCGCAAAAGCCGACGCCGCGGCGGAACTGATCGGCCAGGGCCAGCTCGACGCGCTCGCGATGGGCACCGAGGCGGTGGAAGATCTGTCGCGAAAGCTGCCCGGCACGAGAGTCCTGGACAAAGTAATCCAGTCCACCGGCGTTGTCGTGGTCGTGCCCAAAGGACACGCCGCGGCCAGAGAGTGGGCGACGCATTTCCTGCAGGACGCCAAGGCCGACGGGACCGTGCGCCGCGCCCTCGACAGCGGTGGATCCGCCAACGCCAGGGTGGCGCCGTGAGCGTTCCGAAACGGCAACAAACTACCAGACGCATTTCGCGATGCCGGTCTGACGACGAATCACGTCCACGGTGCGATCAGGTTTCTCCCCTGCTGAAGCACGCCGGGTCAGTCGATTGGCGTCATTCGCACTGCTGAAAACTTCTCAGGAACGCACGCCGTCAGCTTAGGCCAGAGGGCGACAAAGTGATCAGCCTTGAGGTGAGCCTCTACAGCGGCCATTGCTCTAGCGAAGGCTAAAGACCGCTTGTTGGTCTTGCCAAAAGAGGCATATTTGCTCCGGAAAAGCGGTCGGTGGAAATTGAAGACCATCTCGCTGGGGAGACAGAGGCGCCGGAGATCCGGAAAAGTGGGAACCGGTTTTCCCTCGCGACAAACGCCGGATGCGTTTGCACGGAGATCATGCTCAAACAAGAAGATCGGCGACGAGCATGATTCAACCCAGTTGAATCATGCTCTAGTGAAGAGCCGTTGGAAACGCGCACGCTTCCGGACTTGGCATGAGGCTACCGTTGCGCAAATCGGGGCATTTCCCGAATTTTCGATCGGTCGCACCAACCTCATTTTTGCCGGTTATAGTACTCCGTCATCGAGTGGGGATCGATCATCTGATCAGCGCTCCGGCCAAGAAAGAAAAATCCGCTGGCGGCGTCTGCCACGGCGCGGCCGCGGGAGAACACGTCCAGAAACCGGATCCAGAAGAAGGCAAGGGAAATCAGAAGTGACAATTTGTCCCCCGCGCCGAGGGCACGGCAGAAATACCGGATCGACCACACCAGCGCCACACCCGCGCCTCCGATGGGTCCGGCGCTTAGTTCGGAAAATCGCCTGAACAACCAGCGATGGCCGCTCTGCGTAAAGCGCGAGAAATCGTAGGCGCGCTCATGCACCTGCTGCATGAACGGTGTCTCGGCATAAACCAGACCCCCGCGTCGCAGCACCCGATGAATTTCATCAACGATGGTTGCCGGCTCCAGCACATGTTCGAGCACGGCCTGGACCCAGACGCCGTCGAACATTCCGTCTTCAAAAGGAAGCTTGTGGGCATCGGCCACCAAAGCGGTGTATGGCGAGGCATAGACATCGGTGCCGACCAGTTCGATGGAACTGTTGCGGTAAAGTTCATCGGCACCTAGGCCGATCGTGCCGCCACCGATCACCAGGACGACGGGCCGCTCAGGGCCTTCCATCAGCAGCTCGATGAACTTCGCGCAATTCGAGGCCGCGATCGGGTTGTTTCCGAGCGTGAACTGGTGAAGCCGTGAGCCCAGTGAACGGCCCGTCACATCCCGTTGAAGCGCCGGGCCATGGCCGGCGCTGTACATCTCGCGGTCAAAAATGCTGGCTGCAAAATCGATCAGGACCGGCTGCGCGTCGACAAGTGGAAAGCCGGTCTCGCTATACTCGCAACGGGTGTCGGAGCACGACGGATGACGTTCCATATCCCGCAACGAGGACGCACAGCGAGGACAACGAAGGCGGCGCCTCCACCTCCTCGATCCCACAGGCGAACGGTCGGCAACGGCGGACTCCAATTGGCAACCTCATGGCAGGTGGCTCCAATTGGAACCAGATACATGGAAGCCAGCGTTATTAAGGACGCATGCGGCGCAATAATGTCTGGGTGCATGACAAGATCGCAAACCGCTTCGTCGGGTAATAAATTTTCCATATCGGAACAGACTGCCCATTATGACAGCGCAGCCCTCGCATCGTTCAGCTCTGTCGAGAAGTGCTGGCCCCGCAGTGCGTTAAGCTGTTGCGCGATGCCCTACTTGCGCGAGGGGATGACCTGATCGACGCCGACACCGTGTCCGCGCAGGGTGGCCATCAGCAGCCTGAGATCGCCGATCAGGCTTTGCGTCCCGGCATATTGCGCATCCATCTGTGCGAGGCGATTGGGATCCGACATGTCGACGCCGTTGACCTGCGCCAGCCCGGTGATGCCGGGGCTGATCTCGAATACACCCAGCCGTCGCCGCGCCTCGATCAGCTCATGCTGGGACGGCAGGCAAGGCCGCGGCCCGACCAGACTCATGTCGCCGGTCAGGACGTTCCAAAGCTGGGGCAGTTCGTCGATCTTGAACTGGCGCAGATATCTGCCGAGCGGCGTCACCGACACTGAGGCGACCTCGTGGGTCGGCAGGTCAGCGGTTCCCGCATACATCGTTCGCAATTTGTAACAGGTGAAGGGCCGCGCGTGTTTGCCGACACGGGTTTGACGAAAGATCGCGGCCCCCGGACTCTGCAACCGGATGGCAGCGATGACGACGAGAAGGATCGGCGAACACAGCACCAGCAGCAGGAAACTGACCGATACGTCCAACGCCCGCTTCATCTCTTGATTTTCTCCCGGTCGATGCAGAATTGGCCAAGCCAAGCCCAAACGGAGCCAGGCTCAAATTGGCGACCAAGCCGCATTATTCTCAAGCCTGATTACTCTTAAGGTTCCCCCGTGTCGGGAGCAACCACGCCCGGCCCCGGGATATTGCGAACGGCGCCCCGGCCGCGCCCGTTCCCTCAATCCATGAACACCACGGTCTTGCGGCCGTTGAGGATGACGCGGTCCTCCAGATGGTGGCGCATCGCGCGCGCCAGCACCCGGCGCTCGATATCGCGGCCCTTGCGAACGAGATCGTCGGGCGTATCGCGATGGCTGATGCGCTCGACATCCTGATCGATGATCGGGCCCTCATCGAGCGCGCTGGTGACGTAATGCGCGGTGGCGCCGATCAGCTTGACGCCGCGCTCATGGGCCTGATGGTAGGGCCGCGCGCCCTTGAAGCCGGGCAGGAACGAATGATGGATGTTGATGCAGCGGCCTGAAAGCTTCGCCGTCATCTCGTCCGACAGGATCTGCATGTAGCGCGCCAGC
>Ga0302325_10009647_pt1 | contig 21042 bp, 16 predicted proteins | sample Palsa_T0_2_FD_201948 | JGI IMG/M metagenome (GOLD analysis project Ga0302325, IMG submission 201948) | Peat permafrost microbial communities from Stordalen Mire near Abisko, Sweden - Palsa_T0_2 | ecosystem: Environmental > Terrestrial > Soil > Palsa > Peat permafrost | place: Sweden: Abisko...
GGATAGGTTGTCTCTTCTATCGAGATGATGCTCTGTAGCAGTGCTCTCTTACATTCTCTAAATCCATCTTAAACTGGTTCTCGATATTTACCCTCTCTTCGAATCCTTGACATTCATTCAGCGTCCAGATCTATCATGGTTCTCTTCTCTTCAACCCTTACAGGCCTTGCCATTCTTCTCACTGCATCTGCTATACCTCTCACCATTCCCTTGGGCACAACAGGGCAATCCCTCTCCGTCAGCGAAGATGGCAAAAGCATTTCAATCGACGGACAAGTCATCAGCCTCAGTCAAGCCATGGGCAACGCCGGAGCTTGCAAGCCAAGCGGTCACGGCAGTGGAAGAAAGGGGCAAGGCAAAGGCGGAGCAGCTTCAAATTCAACGTCAACAGCTTCTACCAACGCAAAAGCAATCTACTTCATTACGAACGCTGCCAACAACTCGATTGTAGCCTTGAAGGTAGCAAGCGATGGAACACTCTCGGATGGCTCTATAACTCCAACAGGAGGGGCAGGCCTGAGTGGAGTCGACTCAACCGGAGCACCAGCAGCGCCGGACTCTCTCTTCTCCCAAGGCGCTGTTAAAGTAGCCGGCAACGTAACTCTCCCTCTTTCTCCCTTTCTATCTTTCAGCTAACGAAGCCAGTCCCTGGTAGCCGTAAACCCCGGCTCCAACACCCTTTCCATGTTCAGCATCTCCTCGTCGGATCCAACTATCCTTGCACCCCTCGGCCAGCCGGTCTCCACCCTAGGCGATTTCCCAGTATCAGTGTCTCTCTCCTCGAAGTTATCTGTAGCATGCGTAGCCAACACTGGCGTCAAAGCAGGTGTGGCCTGCGTTAATATGTGTTCCACCACCGGTCTCTCCCCCCTGGACACTACCCTTCGGCCCTTCGCCCTCAATCAAACGAACCCCCCTTCCGGACCTCTCAACACCGTCTCTCAAACATTCTTCAACGCCGACGATTCTGCTCTCCTCACCACCGTCAAGGGAAACCCAGGAGTGGACAACACAGGTTTCCTCTCCGTCTTCCCAGTCGTTAATGGCGCAGTCTCGATGACAGAAACTCGCTCTTCACCCGCTGGCACAGCTGTGCTCTTCGGGACAGCGCTGCTTCCGAACTCAACCAACATCTTCGTAACAGATGCTTCATTCGGCTCAGCTACACTAGCCTTAGATGCAAACAACATCGCAAGCGTCGTAGCATCAACGAACATCACCGACCAGAAAGCAACATGCTGGGCAACCTTTTCAGTCAAAACTGGAACAGCGTTCGTTACAGACGTTGGTGTGAACCACCTTGTTGAAGTCGATACTACCACCGGACAGCTCGTTAAGGAGTTGGTCAGTGGGAATGGAAATCCCGGGTTGATTGATCTTGTGAGTGCAGGAAACTTTATCTATGCATTGAGTCCCGGGAATGCGACGGTGAAGGGGGCGGTGACAGTTTTTGATGTGAGTGGTGGGAGAGGAAGTAAGTGACCCCGTTTGACGAGAATGGGGAAAGAGGCTAATGAGATGCAGATGCGAAGGAGATTCAGAATTTCAAACCCGCTGGTGTGCCGGATAGTGCACAGGGCATGGCGTTCATTTGATGGAACTAGAAAGGAATGGTTTGCAGATATTGGGGGAGCTTGGAGCAGAGGTTTATAAAAAAAAAAAGTATTCGTTTTGGAGGGCTAAGTCTGGGAGAGAGATTCTGTTCTTGCATGTATTGAGTATCAATGACTAGACCGGATTTGAAGATTCGCAAAGCGATTCATGACAAAGCCCACTAAGACCAACTTCCTTATAGCGAAGCAATGAGTTCGAAAATGCCATGCTTTAGACACAGAGAATTCACACGCTCGCTACATAAAGCTAGGTAGGTGTGAGGGCATGTGACACTGACGAGGTAATGCCTTGGCTAAGAAAAGCCCACTCGCTGGGAGCTACATTAGATACAGTTCTTATGGGAACTTTATTGAGGGCTGGGAGAGAAGTGGGAAACTTCATATCAAGCGTGACAAATACTGTTCCACGAAGAACTTAAAGGGGAAAACGGAAAATTCCACAGCATTTTATCTCATCGACGATCAAGGGTCTCACCACAGCGCCAAAGCATGCTTTCGTAGGATAGAAGTATCACAAATCACCACATCACCAAGCATAAAAATTGGCGGTGAATTCAGCTCTCATTCCGTGAGATAATGCACAAAATCCATGTATCATGCAATGCTAAACCTCTGCTATCATGATTATCCCGCAAAGAAACCCAAGCAACTCCCAAACCGAAAGCTTAGATGGTTGTCTCGTAGGCGATTGGAACGACAGTCTCCGGTACATTGTCCTTCATCGAGATTGTTCTTGATTCTCGCGGCATGGCAGGTTGTCTCTTCAAGTGAACATGTGTGCCCTCCTCCTTTGACTTCTTCTTCAGCTCTGCATTGTTCTTGACGCGGCGGACGAATTCTTCTCTTGATCGGGACAGGGAAACGTGTTCGACTCTCAGGTTGACTCGCTTCTCGATGTACCGGTGCTTGACCTTCTTGTAGACGATAACACCGACGGCACTCTTTGTTACATTGTAGACGACACCGGTCTTTCCGTGGTAAACCTTGTGTGGCATGCTGTTTGAAGTCAGAATGAATTTCAGCTGCGTCACCTTCAATTGTCTCCAACGTCCTTCCGGACTTTCGACATCGATTCGTGGGATTGGGAATTGGAACTGACCCCTTCTGAACGGCACCGTTTGCCTTGATATCAACAATGTCTCCGACTCTGTGGGGGATTAGCATTCCCTTCGAGGTCAATGTCATGCGGGATAGCGGGATCAACTCACTTGTATTGGCGCAAATACGTAGACAGCTTGATCATGCCATGATCGCGGTGACGTCTCGCAAACGCATAGCGAGTTCCGGCACGAAGACCTGCTGGATGACCCATTGTGTTGGATTGTTGTGGTGTCGATGGGGTAGTTTAGGATCCTGTCGGTGGTGTTGAAGAAGACCTTCAGTTTCTCAAGTCTCGGCTAATTTTTGGCTGGCGGCACACGCTCGAGGGCAAGAAACCTATCGATGTCCCACGTGATGTTCGACAATCGAGCTAAATATCCCTAGCGCACTTGGGAAATACAAGAAGCGAAAATCTCTAATCTTTCAGTGTCAATCTCCAAACTTGACGTCGACAACCACGAATCGCAACCATGGCGCCACGCTCGTATTCGAAAACTGCGAAAGTCCCAAGGAGGCGTAAGTTTGAATCCCGCGCTTCCCGTTGATTTTTCGGCTTCTCGAGATCTCCGCAGGCTGTGGAGATACTCTTTTCGCGCCTTGAATTTCACGTTGAAATATGGTCTTTGCTGACTTTCCGTAGCTTTTGAGTCTGCTCGTTTGTAAGTTGGCCACTGTAACAGAGCTTGCTCTTTACATGTCATTAATAATGTCCTAGGGACTCTGAGTTGAAGCTCGTTGGCGAGTATGGACTTCGCAACAAGCGTGAGGTCTGGCGTGTCCAGCTCACCCTCTCCAAGATCCGTCGTGCTGCCCGGTATGCATCTACACTGGGAATTGGAAAACATATCAACTGATGCTTCAGCAGTCAATTGCTCACCCTGGACGAGAAGGACCCCAAGCGACTCTTCGAAGGAAACGCCCTCATTCGCCGTCTCGTCCGTGTTGGTGTTCTTGACGAATCCCGCATGAAGCTCGATTACGTTTTGGCATTGAAGATTGAGGATTTCTTGGAGCGTCGTCTGCAAACCTGTGTCTACAAGCTCGGTCTCGCTAAGTCCATCCACCACGCTCGTGTTCTCATCCGTCAGAGACACATCCGTGTTGGCAAGCAGATCGTCAACGTTCCTTCCTTCGTTGTCCGTCTCGATTCCCAAAAGCACATCGACTTCGCGCTCAGCTCTCCCTTCGGTGGTGGACGTCCTGGTCGCGTTCGGAGAAAGAAGGCAAAGGCGGCTGAGAAGAAGGATGGAGGTGATGATGCGGAGGATGAGGATGATGAGTAGATGCATAAAGGCATTTCGCACACTGGTGGCTATGGGTTGCACACTTCATATGGTTCTGATCACTGAAGCACCGAGGGTAAATTCAAACTCAAGGCGTTACAGGCATGCATCGTGAGCTGAATAAAACGTCCACGCTTCCGTCCATAATCTTCCATCCTGTGGTGACCTGACTCTTCCGTACTTGTGCAAGATGTTTCGCATATCGTTCCGGCTTTGCTGTTGCTTCCAATATGATTGTCGCTACAACTCATTCTTGCCTTTGAGCCTGGAGAGGAGAGGAGCGCTGCTCTTCTTTCATGAGAAGCTAGGGGAACTTGGACATAATGATCCGGCAGGAAGACGAGCTTCTACCGCGGCAGATTTCGAGTCCTCATTGCTTGATAGCATAAAAAGCTTAATCGCTCAAATTGCAAGAGGTTTCCCGGCCTCAGACCGAAGGAAACAAGATGTTTGTTCCTTCAAGCCCCCAGACCTCCCAATCCTGCTGACCTTTATGGATATTTCCCAGCATCATAAGCATTTCACAACCATAAGTCTAGTCTCCGTCTTTCCACGAGAAGGATATAAAGCAAATTTCATCACAGATCCCCCGCTGAAGATGATGCAAAGCAGGAATTAGACTCCATTGCATCTAGCTCTCGTGGAGTATATGAAGCCAAAAGAATACATGCATCGAGTTTGAATCCTACCATCACCTCTCAATCTTCTGCAGGGTCGACATCTCGAACTCGTAAAGGTGATGCCTAGTATATAAATAACAAAGATTACCTTCCTAAGAGAGATGTGTCCTCTCCTCTCTCCATCCCATCTGGGGGACCCATCAATGCAAAGTCCATCTCCCAGTGATAGAGCGACACATCAATCGATCTCAAATCCCTTCAATTGTAGAATGGCACAGTTTCCCTCCTGCTCCACTTCATGTCCATAGATCTACCACGCGGATCACCTCTGAAGCTGCATACATTGCTTACTCTAACCGTCATAACTTCACATTCTTCTCCACGTGACTTTCTTTTCACTTCCTCACGTGCGCTCCTCCCACCTCATCTCTCTCCTCTGATTCGTCGCAAAAGTACCAACCTCCTGCATTTCGCATCAAATTCAGGTCGAAACATCCGTGCGCTGTGATTGGCTCAAAAAGTACCAACCTCCTCAAATTACGCATCGGGGTTTGTCGCAGTGTCTGAGCGCTGTGGTTGGTCGAAAATGACCAACCTCCTCATTTTTGCGCAAGAAGAATTGCTGCGCTGTGGTTGGCTGAAAAGTACCAGCCTCTCGAATTTTAGCATTGAGCAGAATCTAAGAAATACTGCGCTGTGGTTGGTCAAAAAAGTACCAGCCACCCGAATTTCGCGACCGGCTCCGATCCCATCCGATCACATGACAAGGTAAACAATGCGAAAGGCCACATCACCATAGCAACGGCGACCCCTGAATGATGTCCGAATATGCCCTGCTCAATGAAGATAATATCGCACGTCCATCAATGAAGGAACTGCGGTTTGGTTCCCAAAGGGATTTTTTAATTATCTATCTAATGATCGGCCTTTGCGGTTGGAAAACTATCTACGGTGACAGGCATGACTGCGAACAGCCAAGATGACGAACGATCGATTTCAATTCCTCCTCAAAGCCTGCAAACGATTTTCTTAAGCCCCTTCAATTCTCTCCCCACATGAAAATCAAGCGATGAAACTCGAAAGTTGAATCAACCTTCAAGAAGCTCTGCCATGAGTGACAGTCTCAAAGTGCCTATCTCACCACAAGGGCGAAACACGACGACAATGTGACAAGAAACCCAACTCTCCATGTTTATTACCGCCATTTTTTTGTGATTGTTTTCTCTTTCGCATTTTGATGAAGCAAGGACAAGCATGAATGTGATTCGAAGAAAAGCTTTCCAGATGATGAAAGCTCAGCCGCGTAAAGGGGTATTCGCAATGTAATTCGACAGAAGAGCTCTCCAGATGATGAAAGCCCATAATGGGTATTCGCAAAAGCTCGATGATGCATGGACGATCGTGACTATGACGTGGAACTAGAAGGGTAAGAAGGAGCGATCTCCATCACCTGGTGGCAATGAAGAGTGCTTCCAACTCTCCAACTTGGAACCTGAAGTCATGTATGTCGCCGAAAGCGTTTGAATGCAGAAGACCAAGCCGTGAGACTGATGAAATGTTGAACCGATGGTGGGAACTTTTTGAAAGCCGATGTCGCTGATTCCGACTCTTTGTGTGGATGTAACGATGGTGATTGCCAAGAGTCGGAGTGATGGAGCTGGACATGGCAATTAGTTGAAGCTGAAGAAGTTGTCGAGAAAATCCTCATCAAAATCCTCGCCATCTTCGGTTTGATAAGGGAATCCATCGATCTCGGGCAAGAAGAGGGCTGCGTCAGGAATGCCTTGAGTCAATGCCTGTGCAAAGATCTTGGCCTCCTCGAGATGATCAACCTGATTCTGAACAGCGGTTGCATTGGCCTCATACTGTTGCTCTGGAAGTTCGTTACCGACGGTTGCCTGGGTACCGAGTTGGGCGGATTCGAGTGCAGCTGCCTTCTTCTTTGTCATTCGGCGCTTCTTCTCGGAAGACTTTCTTGGCTTGTAGACATAGCTGGGATACTTCAACTTGTGGTCAACCTTGGCTTGATCGGCCAGCATGTGCCAGTAGTCCCTAACGACTTGAGGCTCCGCATGCCACTTGGTGGAAATCAGGCCCGCTAGCATCTGTCAGCTTGGTCAATCGAAGACGAGGAAGGCTACTTACAAATCTGATTATTGTGAACACCTGGATTGGCTGCAACGAAGGAGGCATGGTGATGCTTGCGATACATGATCCAGGCATTGGCAGGTCGGGGAATCTTTTCACCATCGCTCTGGGGGCTGGAAGCGCGGGATGAAGGGGCACCAATGCCAGAAGCAATGGTAGTAGCTTGAGTAACTGGAGCTGGCAGTGCGTTGACTTGGGCTTGGAGGGATTGCTGAACTTGCTGAGCTATTTGTCCCATTGTGAAGACCTGAGCCGGAGGTGTGACCAAGGCTTGGTTGCGAAAGACGGCCGGCGGTCCAAGGAAGACACGGGGCATGGAGCCATCTCTGATGAAGCGTGGCTGCGCGCCGCCAGTAGCAAGTCTGCAACATAGATGTTAGCTTGAGATGAATTATTCAACAGGAGATACTCACGCATAACCGTTCAAGACGAACTGCTGGTCAACTCTGCTCCAAGATTGAAAATCACGTTCATCGATCGTGACGACGGAATTGAATGGGCTCAATTGAACCGAGAGCTCTGCCCACTTGTCAAGACATTGTTGGCTCGGCAAGTTGCCTCCTTGGGGCAAGCCTGCTGGTGTTGTTAACATGGCGCCGGTAGCTGTTGGAAAGCTGATGCTGGTTCGTGATGCGATTGAATGAGATAGACAATGGGAAGCTTTGCTATGGTTGAGATGAAGTGAGAATGTGATTGAGGGGTTTTGAGGTTGGCGGTTTGAAGTTGTCGTGTGTTTGGATTTTTTGATGAGGAGACGTCGGGAAGTTGGGCCTTGTAGGTGGTCAGCGAGCGAACTAATTCGAAGCGAACAGGTGAATCGAACTGCCCAGCATGAGAGTAAAGTGCTTGCGTAAAGCGAACTGCTGGACAAGTGCTCTGGGGTCTCGACGTGAATGTAATTGGACTCTCTCGATGTCACTTTTGAGATAAGCAAAAAGTTACCACCATTTCTTAGCATTAGAGTTACCTCAAACTCAGTTTCAAACTGGAGGTCAGACTTATGTCTATGCAGTGCAACACAACATCGGTGTGAGAGTCCCAAGAATCCTTGACGGCTTAATGCAAATTTCGGATTGTTTAAGGACAAGAAGAGTCGAGAAATAATAGCGTACTCGCTCATAAAAGTAGTATGGGTATCCAGGGGTCTTTTTGGCTTTTGATAAGTCGACGGTTCAACGAAAGCAGAGTAGTAAAATGACGACTGCGGGATCCGATCTCCTGTCCTGATAGTCTTCTGCACATGTTTACGCAAATTCGTGCATAGCCGTGAGGATGAAATTTACTTCGGCGCAAAGTCCTTCAAAACCAATAGACCATCGAAGACATAGGGGTGCGCCCACTTAATCGAATGAAAGAATTTGGTTTGACGTGTTTCGTCAATTGCGATGCGCCTGATCTCTTCCCCAGCGTGTGAAAATAACCTTCTCACAACCCCTCTAGTCCTACCGCGTTCCAAAGTTCCCCGGTTCCGGATAGGGGAAAGGATAGGAAAGACGTTGATCATGAATCTTCAGTTCAGTAACGATTACGGGTAGTATTGAAATCGTAAGTCGACGCATATAGAGTTGAAATACTATATATTGACTATCGTACGCAGTCGAACAGAAATCGAGGCAGCAGCTTCGCGTGTGTCCGCAGATTTGGGCTCTTTTTAAATATTAGCAATGGGAAGGAAACGGTCACAGAACAGGAAGTAGCCATTACGAAATGTGACCAATCGGCATAAACTGATGGGATGAGGGAGACTCACAGCGAATATGCAACTCGACAATCGAGGCTCCGAATCTCTTTGAATGGCTGTCTTCATTTGAGCTTTGAGCTTTATGGGAACCAGAAAGAGGGCGTAGGGCGTCAACAAAGGATGGCAATCCACGTCTTTGACCCTTTGAAGCTTAGGAATGCCATTGCTTAAGTGCAAATTTTCTATCACATATCAAATTTTCTTGGTTACTGATTCAGCCACAAGCGCAGAACATGTCTCAGTATTCAAGGGGGCAAGGCAAGGCAGGGAATTCTCAAGACAAGGGCCAAAGCAATCACAAAGTAGAAAGGTGTTGCATGCCCGGGGAGTTCCTAAGTAGGATCTCTCATATGGTTTTAGCCTGCTGTGAGCACGAGAGATAGACCAGGATTCCACCAACAGAGATAACACTGATGTGCCCTCCTCTAGTCTTACTGGTCTTCTCGATTAGTGAGAAAGATGTCAAGAAGCTGCTTCAAAGCATTTACTAGTAGTGAGAACGACTCTTCTTTCCGTAAACCTTGCACGGCGGTACACAGTCATCTGATCCTGATAGTATGCTACAATCTCAGTTTCAAGGAAGAAAAACACCCGGAGCGATGCGAATGGAGGGGACACAGTCTTCAAGTAACAACAGTAGTTAAGTAGGCCATGGCAGGCGACATGAAGATCCATCAACATGCTGTAGGGCCTCCGAAAAGGCGTAAAGCACACTAGCTTCCCTTAATAAACATAAGAGAGAAATTTGACAGCCGAAGACCAATTCCGGGTGCCTGCAAACACAAATGCGGTGATTGCATTTGGTTTCTTTGTTCTAGGTCGTGAAAATAAAGGTGCCGCTGCTGGTGTCCCGCAGGCTAATGCAGGCAGGGGCAGGGGTCATCTCGAGATGAACTACAGTACTTTATTTTAGATCCGACCGTCACATTGTCGTCCGTGCATCGGCCTTCAGCTGCGAGGCAAGAGCGCTGGGGTCTATGGAACTTAGGATAGGTCGAGGAGGTAGCTCCGGTGATCAGGTTGGTGGCAATCTTGGAAAAGACTGCTGTATCATACAGTCCCACGATTTTCGACCCTGCATGAGCCTAGATTCGAACGGGATGGGACATCTCCGCTCGAACAACTGCGAGAGAGCAAATTTGTCTTTAATCCTCATGGAATATTTATATTAGACGGAATAATTTCCGCTGCCTGGTAATGAACATTTTCTTTCTCCGTCTAACTTTTCTAAGTTCTCTGTGTTGTAAATTGTGATGTTGCGCTTCCCTTTTCTTTTTTTGGGGCCTCGAAGCCGCCCTTCTCAACCTCTCGGTCCCATGAGGAGCTCAGAGCCAGCATTGGAACATTCTGTATAATACAACAATACACTCACTACTATAAGGCTGCGTCTAATCTTATGTAATTAGTCGATCGCCGTCCCTCGGGATTCTAGTTGTGGTTTATCGGATTAAACACTGCCGTATAAAGTCGGGAATGAATTGTTGAGAAAGAGAAGATTATTTAGAAACGACAATCTGGCCGAACTCAACACGTTGCAAGTGTGGACGACATTCTCTAACACTCAGCATGCCTAACAAGATGAGAAAGTAATTGGTATTGTTGGAAATGAAAGTAGGTGATTTCAAATTTGAATTTGAACGAGGCAGCATAAGATCCTCTTGGCACGAGTTGAATAAACCTTCACGAATCTTGCCGACACACTTCTCCTAGTTCATAATTCCATTCCTTTGGTCTTCTTGATTTTTTTTGGCAATTTTTCATTATCGAAAACACCTCCTTAATTCACACTCACCTGGGCTATCACACTATCACCATCCCTCGATCTACTCCTGATACGACACCTTTCTCATCTCACCCAGCCTTTGCCTCGCCGCCGCCAAGTTATTCTCCAGCTGCAAGATCTCGACCTAAACGTATACATTAGCATCACTCCTCTTCCACAATGAATCATGACACATACCTGTTGCTCCATCTCCCTAACCTTGAACTCGTGAGCTCCTAACTTCGCATAATCAACTCTGTCATCATCCTGATCGCGGTCCTTGATCATGCTCTGAACCTGTCTAACAAGTGCTCGGCATGCAGCACCAACAGCTTTGCTGGCTTGCTCTAGAGATTCCTGGCTCTTGCTCATGAAGCCAGCCTTCACTCTGCTAGCTGCGACGAGCTGTGCTGTAGAGGCAGCTACATCGTTCGACGCGACGATCAGTTGCTCTGGGGTGTTACGACCAGAAAGAACACCATCGGCAGTCTCGATCAACGTGTTTGTCGAGGAAGCCACAGCCTTAGCGGCTGAGATAAGACCTTCCGTCCATCGGTTGTTCTTCTTGTAGAATGTGCTTTTGGAAGATGTACCCCGACCAGCTTGCACGATCTCCTGTTGCGTCACTGTGGCTGCCTTGATCAATCTCGCAATTGCATTCGTGACAGCAATCGCAGCATCAAGGATGGAGTCATGTATGCGCAATTCGTAAGTCGAATACCCATCCTTGGGCTTCGACTTGAGCTTGGCGAGCCTCTCAGCAGCAGCATTGATAGCATCCGCAGCTTTGTTCAATTCATTGTCAACAAGATCACCCAAGTCTCCCTTGTTATTGGAAAGCTTTCCGCTGTTTGGTGCAAAAGCATCAACAAGCTTGCTGAGCCTCTGAAGATTCATCAACACCTCGTTGTTGCTGTTGATTACCACGTCAGTCTTCTGCATTGGATCCATGCCATCAAGTCTGAAGCTTTGGAGACCACGGAAGAACTTGACTGTGGAGAGTGCAGATTGCCGTGCGCCATTGACGAGCTGGTCCGCCTTCTTGTCATCAGTGGCAAGTCTTGTGAGACCCTTTGTATTGCTAAGCACATCCGCAATTGAGCTGGCAAAAACATTAATGGTCCGGATGATCTCTGCGTGACTGCTGTTTGGTCCATCCGCGATGAAGTTATTAAAAGAAGTTGCAAATTCCATGGCACTTGATGATGCTTTCTCAAGTTGTGAAAGAACATATGAAGGCGTGGCATTCTGGTTACCGGCTTGCATCGAAGAATCAAGCTCATATAAAGCATCATCGACACGTTGGACTCCACTTTGAAGGACTGAGTCAATGATGTCGTTGATCTTGGCAATGTTAGAGAGAAGCATGGTGTCAATCTCTCCATCCAATGCCGAATCCGTGGCACCTCGGGACATCTCCAATTCGTTGAGCTTGATCAATGTATCATCCAAACTTTGCTTGTAAACCTCGAGCTCGTCTTCCTTCTCCCGCAGTAGACGCTCGGCATCAGAGCCACCTTCGCTGTACTTTGCATGGACATCATCCAGAGCTCGAGATTTTTTGCGAAGGGCTTCTTCAAGGTCTGCCATCTCGCGGTTGTATTTCGAAAGCATCGAGGAAAGTTCGTTGCCCTTGCTCCGTTCCAAATTGTCAGCTCGGTCAAGAGCCATTCGTAACTCTCTTTTGAGTTTCTCAAGCTCTTCACGATTTCCACCAGCGAGACGATCCTTGTCATGCAAAGCTCTATCCCTCTCACGGATCATATCAGCTAGCTCAAGGTTCTTGGTCTTGATCTCTCTCTCAAGCTTCTCTCGCTTGTCGATGGCTTCCTGGGCTGACGCAGCCTTTAATTGAACACTCTTGAATTTCTGTAGCAGATCCAAATGTTCCTGACGCAGCTGTGAATACAACTTTGCCAATGCTTCGTATTTTGTCCGCCAAGTATTGACTTGTTCTTGCAGAGCCCGAATCTGATCATCCTTACTGCCAATTTGCTGACCATAGCTGCTCTGAAGTTGTGCTAGCTCGCCCTCAAGAGCCTTGATCTTCTGATCATATTGTTGCAGCATGAGTTGATCTCGAGCATATTGAGCCCTCGCATCAAAATTTTCCTGCTCCAGCTGTGCCATCCGACCTTGTGTTTGTTGTTGGAATTGCTGAGCCAACAAAGCTTCCTGGTCCCGCCTTTGCTGCTCTGCCAGCTGTCGTTGTTGCTCCTCGAAATCACGCTGAGCCTGAAGCTGTGCCTGTTGCTGAGCATAAAGCTGCGCCGCCTGCCGCTCTTCTAAGACCCTCTGTTGCTCCTCATATTCCCTGTTCTGCCGAGCTTGCTCGTTCTTCCAGAACTCTCCAATATCATCCGGCTCATCTACCTTCGGAGCTGGTGGAGGTGTGATTTGTCTTTCAATTTCTTGTTTCGGACGCTGTGGTAAGCGTGGGGCAGATTCGTCTTCAGAAAGGAGGTTCGGAGGTTCTTGAGGTAGTTTGGGAACCGTGATTAAACTCGTGAGGTATCGTAGGTTGGAGCATTCGTAGTAGAACTTTACTAGCCGGTAGTGCTGAGCATCATATCGTCCTCTGAGAGGCTCCAAAGCATCGTCATCGCCAGTTGCTGAGAATGTGTTAAATATTGAGGGGAACTTGGAAATCAGAGTACTTACTGGTGTGCATAGCACGCAGCATGCTTGTGATGAACTTGTAGATCCCGTAACTTTCTTGCACCAGAGGCACAAGAGCAGATATCCGACACTCATTATTACCTCCACTTCGGAAATGCGAGAAGATTAACTTTTGGAATTGCTCGATTCTGTCTTGAAGTGACATTAAGTCGGAGATAGTCTCGTAACCCTCGTTAGGATCATTGATTCCCTTCAAACTGATGTACTCCTCGTACTCGAATGTGCCATTGAAATCTGGATGCTGCGAGTGGAACGACAGCTTTGCCAGGAGGAAATTGACATATTCCTTGATCAGCGGACCATATCCTCGCAGACCTTCTCCAGACATGCCTCGGTTCAGACTGTCGATCCAGCCCCGGTTTGCCATTGCTTCTCGTAAAGTTGATGGGTGGCCTTCTTGCAGGACTTTATGGACGGTAATCAAAGCCTTGAATGTTTGCACTTCATCTGCAAGAATGGGCTGCCTGTATGGGGTATTTAAATGTCAGCGTTTACTTTCAAGCTTCAAAACGTCATCACAGCACTCTCCGGAGGTTCGGAACCGTGCAACATCCAAGAAAGCCAGGCGCCTTATTCTGCAACGGTGAAGGGACTAATGGGAGAACCAACACTTTCATGCCAGCCCAAAAGGCCCCAGAGGATTTGTGGTCCCATGTGTATACAATGCAACTCCGGACATGTTTGCGTTTTGGGGCGGTCTCCTCGATACTAGTAGCTTTTCGAATATTGATCGCAAGTTCGCCTTCCGACCTGTAATGCAGATCATATTAGCATAACGAAGTGAACATAAGCAAAGACATCAAGGTTTGGGAAAAGTGAAAGCTCTCAAGGCAACCAACTTGGTATGGTCAATATTCCTGGTGGCTGCTAGAGACGACATCGTGACAAGCGCTCAGCGCACACTGCTGATGGAAATGGTAATCAAAAGCAAGAAACAATGTGCGAAAAGAATGTGAACAGGTGGAAGGAAAGCTTAGGGTGGTGGTGGTGGTCGTCGTCGTCGTCGGCCGTGATTCTGGGTACCTGTCGAGGCCAACTGACAAGGTTCTAGCGTGAGCTGCGTAATGGTGGCGCAGTTGGGCGGTACAGTAGAAAAACCTTGAATAACGTGACAAATTCCCATCCATACTACCTAGTAATACGAAGTATCTACTGGTAGGTAAGACAACAAGATGGCGGTTTCAATAGATTGTCAATAGCAGGCATTGGAATTTCCAGTCCTAGAGTTCAGATGTACGATCTCTTGTCGCTGTTTATGCAGATCACTTTCAAAATAGGTAGTTCTGCTTCTGGGCCCAAAATGCTAATATCAAACTCAGCGGCAGTACAATCATTCTAGCGGTTATCACATTCTTTAGTGTTGAAAGCAATATCACAATTCACGAGACACAGTCGTGAGAAAAATACTTCATCAGGCCTCTGGAGAGGAATTGCATGTTTACTTGGCACCCCTGCTACCTCTAACTTGTAACTCCACCCAGGTCCTCTAGGCTCCAGAAAAGTACTCGTCCTGATAACGCCGTATATCCCACGCTGTATGCAGATTAAGTGCAATATCCGACACCTAAGATGTGCAGGCTTCCCCAAAAAGCCACCTTCATTGCCAGTTCAAAGTCCCAACGCCACCCGGACATCCAGTGAATCACCCATCATAAACCAGCATCCTCATCAACAAATGTACACTTAGCCCTTGCCTCTTCCTCTTGAGCTGCTAACCATGACGGAAGTTTCGGCCCATCCTCCTCGGGACTACTTGACAATACCCGATGAGGTGGTCGTCTTTTTGGAAGTGCTGGGGGTTCAGGGGTTCTGGTTTGAGGAGAAAATTCTTGAGCCTGTTCCTCCGCTTCATCCACATCATCTACCCAAGGCTGAACGTACGCTGGCACATGTTCAGTCATAGGTGTTGTTGGCTCAGAATCGCCAGCGGGCGCTTCAACAACGAGGAGGCCGTCATCTCCATTATCATAGTCCTCTTTGGGCTCTTCTCGACTCGGTCTTTTTGGTAAAGGGGGCGGTGGGACTGAATGACGATGGTTATTGAGCCCGTTAGACTCGTTCCCTGAATCTTTAGCTTTTAGCGGTAAGTTGGGAGGAGGTATGGGCTTGCGTTTTGGTACGGGAATTGGCGCCGTCTTTGTTTTTTTATCAGGAGGCGGTAGTGGCACTCCTGGAGGTGGGAGAGGCTGTCCACGTCCCATGACCAAGGGGCGAGGAGGATCATCTGATGGACTGTCAGATTTCTGGTCGCCATGTCGTTGAATTGCATTCCATCCCCATTTCTTAGCTGTAGCTGCAGCGTTGCTCACAGCAGCTAGGGACAATCGTTTTGTTTCAGCTGCCGATGACTTTCCTGAAGAGGAAGTGGAAGTAGAATTCTCCCGTCTTGGATCGCGCCCCAGTGATCCAAAAGATCTCGTTGATGGAGCCTCTGACTTAAATGAAGCATTGCTCATACTTGCTGGGCTAGGAGGATACGAGCTTGGGTTCGAGAAAAGGCTCGTGTTCGAGACATTGATGGAAGCCTGTGGCGTCAAATCATTATGGGGGACCTTCTCGGACTGCGTTGATTCCCGTGAAGATACTGAGGACTGGCTTCCAGCTTTGTCAATCCTTGATGGCCGTGATGGAGACCCCACAGGTGTATGGGCAGGTGAATTCGTCTGCGAAAGTGCAGAAATCGCAGCCATGGCATGACTGTGCTCTGGTGGAGTAGAATTCGATGGCTTGATGGCGTCGGCATTTGTGACATCTGTGCTGACAAGTGGGCTGGAAGCAGTGGCGAACGATCCCGATCGAAGGGCTCTTGGTTTTTCGGAAGAGGATCGTGTTTCAATAGTTGTCGAAGAGCCACTGGATTTTGATTGTCCCAGATTCAAACCGAGATTCAAGACGGACTTAGCTCCCTTTCTTGCATAGGCTGTACTCGGTGGTGAAGCATCAATGAAGGGTGTGCTCATGCTCTTCTCAGCCTCAGGAAGGGCCATGATAGATTCTTCATTTTCGTCGCCGGCTTCCAGATGTGCCACTGCATCCACATCGCCATCTTGAGCTGCTGCAAGCCGTGGGTCGTCAGGATGCTCGGCATTATTTTCATCAGCCCAGATGCCACCCCTCCATGACTTATTCTCCGTATGGTAAAATGGGAAGTCATCCCAATTGGGAAAGACCAGACTCTCCGCAATGACCTCTTTGATCCTGTTTTCGATTTGCCTTAATATTACAGTATATGTAATCTGTCTTGCACTGACGATTGGTTCAATTGTCATGTCGATCTTCGGCATTGTCTGGAAGGTCAACCAAAGCCGATTTGATGGGGGTGGCTTGATACGGATCATCGCATGGCCTTCAACTCTCTTCACTACTACCGCTAGAAGTAGATTGACTTCTCTAGCTTTGAATCGTGTCCCAAGGTCGATTCTGGCGACTGCTGCAACCTCCATTCGGAAATTTCCAGAATATCTCACATCAGCTTCGACGACCAACTCTCCATCTACCGTCAAATCTTTGAGCCGCGGGTTGGTGATGACTGGCGCTGCTTCCCCCATATCTATATTCCGAAGGGAGATGTTCGAGAGGAACGACGGTCTCTTCACCCGCGATATCTTCTTCGTAATCTTGGATCTGATAAAGTTCGAGACCTCAGAAGTTTTGTAGAGGGCCAAAAATACCCTTCCAATGGCTGCATTGATCCATCTCGTTTGCAAATGCTCCTCCGATGAATGCAGCCTCTGCACCAGTGTTATTATGTCCTTCACATCGTATTGTATCGGCATCGGGGGCTGGTATCTTTCTCCGGGTTTCCTCTCTTGATTCCGTAGAAGAGTGAAATAGAAATCCTCTTTCATTGAGCAATTTTCAGAGAAGAGGTAAAAAGGCTTCGATGCCCTGCCATCAGGTGTGATCTCCCCAATGTCAGTCCTCCTCGAAAGGCGCAATGCATTCCTCTTTATGAACAACTCCCCCTCCGGTGTTTCGTCTCCCCCAGAATAAACAGAAACTTCGTGATGTGCCAAAGAAATAACGTGTCGGACTTCGAGTTGCTCATCATCATCAAAGAGCATGAGGTGGCCATGTCTTGGGACACACTTAGCAATGCCCAAGAATAAATCGAACAATCAAATTAAAATGGCCATACCTGAGAACAACATAGAAAACATTGCCGCCTCGTTTCTGTGGTTTGCCAACGCCTTTGTTGTCGAGAGGAGAGGTATTTGGCTTCCTGTCGAAGATGCTTCTGTACATGCTCTGATAGACACTTGGGCTCGCCGCAGAGACTGTCGTGGAGCCCACGGGAGTATTTCTCTCGGGAGGCTTCGCGTTGATCCCATTTGGTGTGTATTCTCGAGAAACAGAGAAGTAGGCCGCAGCTACATCAGCTTCATGACCACTCCGAGGCTGGAACTTCTCCCCCAAGGTTTTCTGCGCTCGTTTGATAGCATCAACATCATCTCCAGGCTGGATAATAGGGTCTGTATCATCTTCTTGATATGCAGTCTCGTCTCGAATGGGGAATGTCAGGTAAGCATGGCTGACGATTGCTATAACGATTAATGGAAGGAAAGTGATGCCGCCCAGAACGTAGACAAAAAGGAACGTCAACAGACCACCCATTATGGCATCCGCGACTCGATTGAAAATAGATTGCTGCACAGCGGGCCGTACATGGAAGTGAACGGTTGAGGACAACTTGAGCCAGAGGCCGTTATTCCAAGGTGTCAGGCTGGCTTGCCGCGGCCTCGCGAAAGAGGCGCTGAAACCAATCAATTCGCCATGAACATTCACAGAATCTATGATGTGGAACTCAACTTGTTTTACTGTATCCTATTACGGACACGACAAACAATTCATATGTCTTCTTGTCGCTGTGAATAAAAGATCCGAAGAATTCACAGTTTAAATGTGATGGAATTGTATAGGTCATGAATCAGCCCTCAGCACAACTATGACAGCTGCTGGTGCTGTAGAAATTCATGACTCGCTGACGTCTCAGGCAAACCGTTTCTTCATTAATGATGTCTTTAGCGTCTTAGGCCGGTCAGCATGCTAATCATGGCCACTTTTTTCAATGCGCCTTTGCCAATTACCCTCGCTATGCAATGTCCCAGATCAAAATCCATTCCAATAGACGCCAGCCTTGCCTGGCCTTCCCTGGCCCCAACTACCAATCCAAATCATCCGTATGTACAATAGCATTGGATAACTCTTTCATCACAGGTTCTACCACCATTTCCGTCTTCAACCGGGCCTTCTGTTGAGTTCGTGTGTAGAAGACTGGGCAGTCTTTGCTATCACATTTGACCTCATCCAGCGGCGATATCCCGGAACAGCTTTGACATACTTTCTGGAGATCGAGAAGTCTCCTCTCCGCCCGGTTGACCCTGCTGCGCAATGAGAGTAGGGAGGCTGGCTTATCCGCTAGGCATTTTGGACAGATAGCACCTTCTAACTCGAGCTTGCCCTTGCACACCAAGCAAGAAGAGGATTTCATGTAAGATTCCAAGGTCTTTTTGCCTATAGCAAGCTCTTTTGATTGACCCTGGAGTTGCAAATTTGCATCTACTCGGCGAATTCGCTGGACCTTTGGCATTTCGTCATACCAATTCCGTACATTTGCTCCCACGAGATTGAAAATTCGTTCCAATGGAGGTATGAGGTTTTTCGAAATGTAATATTCTGCATCCAGTTCGCAATGGTCGTTCTCAAGTAGCTCCTCGGGGGCGACGCATTTGTCAATCAGTCTCGCTCCTGGGGCTCCAGTAATGACAACGTAAGGCACCCGTTCACCGTATTGGGGCTCTGCCCGTGCATCTTCCAGCATTCGTTTCGTGCTGATGAAAGCACCAGGAGGTGGAGGCCCTTTGTCGCTATAAGTACCTAGTTTCACCTCTCTGGCGAAACAAAAGTCTTGGACAGATACTGATCCCTTCATGATTTTTTCACACTGCTTCTGGAAGTAGGCCTTGACTTCACTTAGATCGGCTGTGCGAAACAGAATCTTCAATGCTGTTTCCTCGATCTTCTGCTCCGCCGGTGTGCCGTCTCGGCGTACAGTTTCAATGCCCTTCGCATCAAAATCTGGATCAGTCTGGTTCCTGCTCTCGTACTTGAACCCCACGTATCGTTTTTTTGCCAGAAGGACGCAAGGAAAATAGACCTTCTCAAATTTGAGCTTTACAGGCCGAGGATTTATGTTAGTGACTGTCTTCGCAATCTCTTCGCCAATGTCGAACGCTTGATCTTTCGTGCGGCCTTTTAGATAAACAAACAAACTGTCTGTGTCGCCGTACACCACTTCCGCACCCCAGCGCTTGACCGAGTGGATGAGCGCAATAGCTTTCTCGAGTGTCTCACGCCCGGTCTGAACAATGCTGTCAGCAATTTCAGAACATGGCATGCGCCCCGAGAACGAGGCAGAAGTATATCCGTAAGTAACATTGGCGATTAGCTTCAGTGCTAGCTGTCGGTTGTTGAGCAGACGCTGTAGTGCCTTGTCATCTTTGTCAACTTTCATCCCGCTCTTGACCATAACTCGAGTCTCAAGAATCTCACCAAGCATCTTTGCAAGAAGAGATTTCCTAATCTCGGGCTTTGTGTACATAATCCCGTTGGGCGCAATGTTGATGTGGTCCCTTAGCAGCTCAAGCAGTCGTTGCTGTCTCTTGAACTCAGTGAAACCCATCTTGTTCGTGCCACGCCAATTGACGACTCGCCCAAGGAAGGTAGAATAGCAATAGTTGTAGGCGATCATGACACTTGGATATAAGCTCTGAAAGTCGAGAACCAGCAGGGGACTATTGTAGAAGGCACTCTGAGGCTCCATGACCAATGGCAAGCACTCCAAGGCGTTCTGACCTCCGACTTGCTTTCTGCTTGGAGAAACGAGAAGAAAGTTCTCTGGCTTTGCGATTCTAAACATGAGAGACTCGACTTTGAATTGGGAACCACGCGAGAAGACAGAGAAGAAGTCGACACCAAGTAGACGGGCCTGCTCACTCGTCCTTGGGATCAGCTCGTTCTGCTCAAGTATCTCCAAGTCGAGCTGCACTCGTGAAACATAATAACTGATGGTCTTGGCCAGATCTCTCGGCTTCCCGTTCGTATACCATCTTGTCAAGTCAGCCCAGCTGAAATGTGGAACTCGACGATGCAGTAGGTGAAATGCAACATTTTCCATCGTGTACTGAAGAAGATCCAATTCGCTTCTCATGGCTCGCCAAATGTTGATCATATGCCTGCCCGTCACACGGATCGTTGAAGTTTGGTTGAAGCCCCATTTGTCATTTTCCTTGCCGAACCTTCCGTGAGATTGAGCTTTCATACGTGAAAATTCATCACAAAGATTGTAATCATACTTCAGTCGTGCACGCTCGATCAGATATCCCCAAGAGCCGCCATGAACTTCATAGCCAGTCAAGATGTCGGGATCATAGTTTCTTACAATCTCAACCATGCGAATAATGAGATCAAGCTCTGACGACTCTTGTTGGACCTCGCAAGCGACTTGTCGGGCAATATTCTGTGCCATAGAACCATCCTCAGAGAGTGCAACAATCCCAAGATGTGTGCCTTCTGCAATTCCATTGCTCGCAAGCCCTTCTTCTTCTGACTGCAGGCACCAAAATAAGCATTGTACTTCATCCTCTTCAGGATTGGGAACGAAATTGCCTCTCGTATTGATGTGAACCTCTAGACTCATGGTGCTCATATATTGTGCTTCGTGCTTGACGCTCGTGGCCTCCTGATTTTGCGTGTACTTAAAACCATGCTTGTTCTTTTGCGTGGGGCCGTCAATCTGCGAAAGCTTGCCCGTCTTCTGAGGACTAGCAGCAGCTCGAGCTTGAGCAACTCGATTAGCGGAAGCAGCTGCTCTTTCCTCTTTGACGACATGAGACCATCCCTCAACTTCCCCATATGTAGGTGGTGGCTCAGCGATTTCCCAGCTTAGAAGCCCACAATTACGTCGTTGAAGTTGGTAATTTCTCTCCTCTTTGACTCGATCTGGTACGATACCAGGCCTTTTCCCAAAGCTTGCTTCAGAAGTAGCAGTGGGGTCGAATTCAAGGAGGAAAGGAACAGTCAAGCTCTCAAGCTT
>Ga0302325_10009649_pt1 | contig 21042 bp, 28 predicted proteins | sample Palsa_T0_2_FD_201948 | JGI IMG/M metagenome (GOLD analysis project Ga0302325, IMG submission 201948) | Peat permafrost microbial communities from Stordalen Mire near Abisko, Sweden - Palsa_T0_2 | ecosystem: Environmental > Terrestrial > Soil > Palsa > Peat permafrost | place: Sweden: Abisko...
TTCAAGATGAATCTCTCCCACTTCGAAGCATCGCTGCTATTCGCGCTGTTCACCTCCATCGTCATGGGTGTAGTCACCAAGCGGGACGACCACGAACGGTTGCGCTACGGCGTCTACGTGTTCGGCTGCTTCATAGTTGCGCTGGTCGGCCTCGGCTGGGTGATGCACTTCGGCCACGGATAGATGGCTCTTAGTGTTCCCGATATCTGGCGGTGGCTGTTTGGTCCACCACCAATATCTGGACTGCATCCGTGGGGCAGACCCCAGGGCAGACCCCCCGGTCTGCGCGGGTCCCCCTGGACCCGCTCTTCGCCACTCTCAATCGTAGAAATTGCGGTCCCAAGCGTGCCGCCGGAGTACCTCCAAAGTCGCCTCCGGCAGCGCGCCCTTATCCGGCACGCCGCAATTGGCTTCCGCGTTCCGCAGGCTGCGCATTCCCGGAATCACGGTGGATACCGCCGGATGCGAAAGGCAGAATCGCAGCGCGATCTCGGGCAGGCTCGCCGCCTCCACGCCCAAATCCCGCAGCAGGCTTTCCACGTGCTCCCGCACTTGCTTCTTCCGGTCGCCCCGGAAATAGCCCACGCGGAAGTCGCCCGGCGCAAAGCGCGTGTGCTCGTCGATCACGCCGGTCAGGCTGCCTTCATCCAGCGGCACGCGTGCGATCACGCCCACATCGCGCGCGATCGCCAGCGGAAATAAGTTGCGCTCCGGGGTTTGATCGAAAATGTTGTAGATCACCTGCACCGTATCGATCAAACCCGTCTCAATGATTTCCAGCGCCGAATCCGGCTGATGGTCGTTGATCGAAATTCCCACCGCCCGCGCTTTGCCGGAGCGCTTCAACTCCTCCAGCGCGCGTCGCCACTCATCGCGCGCGATCCACTCCGGATTCCACACGTGCAGTTGCAGCAGATCGATAGTTTCCACGCCCAGATGCTTGAGGCTGCGCTCGGCCGACCGCAGGACGTAATCGTATGGAAACACCTGCTCGATGCCGATGCCGGGCCGCGCCGGCCACAATTGGTTCTTCGGCGGAACCTTGGTGGCCACGTAGATGCGGTGGCCGGCCTCGCGCACCACTTGTCCCACCAGTTGTTCACTGTGCCCCGCGCCATACGCCAGCGCCGTATCGATGAAGTTCAAACCCAGCTCGATGGCGCGGCGCAGCGCCGCCAGCGATTGGTCGTCGGTGCCGCCCAGCCACTGGGTTCCCCCGATGCCCCAAGCGCCGTAGCCCATCTCGCTGATTTCAAAATTGGTCCTTCCCAGTTTGCGGTATTCCATGAAACCTCAATTAACAACGAGTTGAGTGTCCATTATATCCATTATTTTTATTCTTATGGAGGTAGGTTCGGAATCGGAAACATGCACATTCTTGATACAGCCGTAGCCTCACTCAAGGGTCGGAAAGTCGCGGAGGCTAAAGCCATCCGGATTATCGACAAAGATCAAATAGAAGTTCGCGAGACCTGCTTTACGGCGGGCGGGAGGGTGATTTACGATGGCACGGTCATGATTTACCTCGGACCCGATTGTGGGTCAGTGCGCCATCCTGCCCCGGGACCGGATTATAGCCCCCCGTATAAGGAGTGGAGGACGGTCTCGTGGCCAGAAGGGTCCAGTTTGTACACCACGCCAAAGTTCGCGCTGCCGCCGGCCGCAGGTAGTGCCGTAGAGATTGCCCTCCTCGTCCAGAGGGACCGGGACCTATTACGCCGGAAAAGTGTTCAAGCTCGACCCTTCCGGTAAAAAAGAGACGGTCCTGTACGAATTCACCGGAGGCACGGACGGCGCTCAGCCGTTTGCTGGCCTGATCCAGAGTTGACCGCCATCGGTCCCACCGGTGAACGAGTAGATGTCTGGATCTGGTATCCGGCGATGGACAGCGATTACACCGACCCGGCCATTGTCGAATCCGCCCTGCGCGAATGGGGCGAGGTGTTTCGCCAACTGCCGCGCATCGATGCCGTGTTCTTACACGGCGGCGACCCCGGCCACAACGCTCCCCAGCCCCTGATGGCCCTGCTCGCGAAGGAAACCGAAGTTCTGCATCGCTATCATCCGCTCGCTCAGATGTGGGTCTCGCCCCAAAGCTTCAACCAGACTTGGCTCGATGACTTCCTAGCCATCCTGCGCATCCAGCAGCCGGTCTGGCTCACCGGCATCGTTTTCGGACCGCAGAGCCGCATCTCGCTGCCCGATCTGCGCGCCGCCGTGCCCGCGCGCAATCCCATCCGCCACTATCCGGACATCACGCATAACATTCAATGCCAGCAATGCCAGTTCCCTGTCCCGGATTGGGACCGCGCCGGGGCCCTCACCGAAGGCCGCGAAAGCATCAATCCGCAGCCCCGCGAAGAGGCCCGCACCTTTCGGCTCTTGCAGCCGCACACCATCGGTTTCATCAGCTACTCGGAAGGTTCCAACGACGACGTGAACAAGTTCGTCCGGAGCGCGCTTGGCTGGAATCCGGATCGGGATGTGACCGAAATCCTGCGTCAGTACAGCCGCTAATTCATCGGCGACGCATTCAGCGAAAGCTTCACACAAGGCCTGCTGGCGCTCGAACGCAACTGGCACGGTCCGCTGGCGGCCAACACCGGTGTGGACTCCACTCTCGCGCAATTCCAGGTCATGCGCGCCGCCCCCGGTTCCGCGAAACTGGCGGTTCCAGCAAGCGCTCTATCGCGCGTATTACGACGCGTACACGCGCAAGCGCCTGCATAATGAAACAATGTTAGAAGACGAAGCCATGCGGAAACTGCGCGACACACGCGACACCGGCGCGACCGCCGACATCTTGGACCGGGCCGTCCAACAGTCCGGCGCCCCGGAATGGCGCGCGCGGATTTTCGAATTGGCCGAAGCGTCGTTTCAAAGTATCGGCATGCAACTGAGCGTGCCGCGTTACAACGGCTTGTGGCTGGAGCGCCGCTTCGCCGACTCCCGTACCGATCCCACGGAAACCGATAGTATCCTGAACTGGACCAATCCCGGCCCCGGCGGCTTCTACGACGATTTGGGCGACCCCACGCGACAGCCGCATCTGGTGCGCAGCAGTATCAGCCTGGAATATCGTCCGCAATGGCCCAAATTCTGGTGGACGTACGCGGAATCGTTCTACGACGAGCCTTTGCAGATGCGCTACACGGGTCTCGATCCAGCGGCGCAGTATCGCACACGCGTGGTCTACGCGGGCGATAGTCCGGGCCGCAAAATCCGGCTGATGGCGGGTGCCCTAGAAATCCACCCCCTCATGCTCAAGCCCCAACCAGTCCGCCCCGTCGAATTCGACATCCCGCACGCCGCCACCGCGCAGGGCGAACTGAATCTCTCGTGGTATCGTGAAGCGGGCTTGGGCGGCAACGGCCGCGGCTGCGAAGTGGCAGAAGTCTGGTTGATAAAGAAATGAACATACCCTGGGAAAACCCCGTCAAGAAGCGCCTGCGCGATGGCCTGCCTGTCGTCGCCGCCACCATTACGGTCGCCAATCCGGACGTCGCCGCGCACGCCGCCACGCTCGGCTTCGACTTTCTATGGGTCGAGATGGAGCATTCGCCGATCACTCTCGAAACGCTGCGCAACATCGTGCTGGCCACCCGTGGCCTGCCGGCGCTCACGTTTGCGCGCGTACCGGTGAACGAAATCTGGACGGCCAAGCGGGTGCTCGACGCGGGCGTCAGCGGCGTGATGTTCCCGTTCACCAGCACGCCCGAACTGGCCGCGCAGGCCGCCGCCGCGTGCCGCTATCCACCAGCGGGACGGCGCGGATCGGGGCCCGTGCTGGCGCGCACCACTTGGCCCGCCGGCGAAGCCGGCTATCACGATTCCGCCGACCAGAACGTGATGGTGATCATCATCATTGAAGAAGCGCGCGCCGTGGAACGCATTGACGAGATCGCCGCCACGCCCGGCGTGGACGTGCTCTTCATCGGCACCAGCGATCTTTCGTTTTCGCTCGGCCTGCGCGGCAACCAGGACGATCCCAAGCTGCATGCAGCCATCGCGCGCATCGTGGAGGCCGGGAAGCGCCACGGTAAGTTTCTGGGGCGCCCCGCCGCCACGCCGGATATCGCCAAACATTATATGGAGCAGGGCTTCCTGCTGTTCCAAGGGCCCACCGATCTTGGCTTGATGGCAGCGGGAGGACGCCGCTATCTGGAAGCGCTCGGAAGAACTGGAGGAGCGCCGCAACCGCGCGCCTTATACTGATGCCGGCCTGTCGCCCTATCGCCGTCTTCGCACCTGCGGTTCTGTTGTTGGCCCAGAGCTGGAGCGCGCTTCCGCCGCGCGTCATCTCTCGAGCCGAACCGGAGTACAGCGAAGAAGCCCGCCGCGCGGGCGTGACCGCCACCGTTACCGTGAGTCTGGTGGTAAACGAAAACGGCGCGCCGCGGGACATAAAGGTGGTCCGCCGCGCTGGGTTCGGCCTCGATGAGATAGCCATCCGCGCGATCGAAGCCTGGCGCTTCGAGCCAGGACCAAGGAGGGCAAGCCCTTCCGGCGGCCATCCATGTCGATGTCCACTTCAGCTTGCTCGATAGGACCCGCGCAGGCCAAACCGCGCGGCTCAACTTCGGTCTCGCGCCAGACGTGGAAAGGCCCGAACTGATCAAAGGCAAAATCCCATCGAACCCGGATCAGCCCGGCGATGCGTCCTTGCGCGTTCGCTTCACAGTGGGCCCGGATGGCCGACCCAAGAATTTTCAGACTTTCGAAACCAACAACCGGGAATGGACGGATGGCGCCTTGCACGAAATGGCCGGCTGGCGCTTCCGCCCCGCCATGCGCGCAGGCCGGCCCGAAGAGGTCAACGGCCTTTTCGAGTTGACGGTCAGCCAGCCCCAGCCGCTAGGTAATTTCCCGACTCTGCGCCGCAGCTTGGTCACTATCTTGCCGCCGGAGCCGCAGGACTCCTCAATGCCCGCGCCAAATCCGATCTCGCCGCCAGACCACGCCCTGTTGGATGGCTATCCCCGCCACCTGACTTGCAAATGGGAAGCCAGTCCGGGAGCCGTCGTGTACCTGCTGGAGTGGGATTACATGAATCAGGATGCCTGGCACGCCGAATCCCTGGGAATCCCGGGTACCGCAGATGAAGTCAACGCCACGGAAAACAGCGTTCGACTTTGTGGGAGCCCAGCCCGGCCGTTGGCGCGTCTGGCCGGTGAACGGCAACGGCCAGCGCGGCAAGCCGAGTGAGTGGCGCACTTTCCGCTTCCTGCACTGAATCTCTTTGGGTAGAGGTTCTCCTCCTATTGGGCCGCTTGGCCAACAGCGGCCTTCGCGCTGGGCGGCAACTTATCCGCATTGGTCAGCATCAGGCTGACCTGCCAAAGTTGCGTGTCGCTCAGCGATCCCTTATAGCCCGGCATGCCAGTCAGACGAATGCCGTTGGCAGCCTTCCAGTAGGTCTCGCCGGGCGGATCGTCGGTCACGCCGTGGCCAGTCCAGAGCTGCGGCGGATGCGGAAACATGCCCTTGGCGATTGCTGTTTCAGGTTGGCCGCTCAGCCCGTGGCAAACGGCGCACTGCTCCCGATAGATCCGCGCGCCAGCCAGCAGGTTTGGTTCGTCCGCTGCAATTGGCGCTTGCGACGGCGCCCCTTTCGATATCTGCGCATGCAGCGCCATTCCCGCCAAGAGCCGCTCGAACGGCATGGCAGGCGCGGACGTCGCCACAGGCGCCAGACCCATGCCAAAGTATAGAAGCACGCCCAACAGCACAACCGCCAGTCCGAGCACGAAGCCTTTTAACAGGTTCATCATTAGGCGATCCCCATCTTTTTCTGCATTTGTTCCAGGGTAACTCCCTTGGTTTCGGGAAACCAGAAACACACCACAAAGAATTGGAGCACCATCATCGCGGCGAAGAACGCAAATGGCGCAGAATGGGAAGCCGCTGCGACCCGCGGAAAATTCCAAGAGATTATAGCATTCATGAACCAGTGAGTCAGGCTGCCCAAGCTTTGGCCTTTGGCGCGCACGCGGTTGGGAAAGACTTCGCTGAGGTAGACCCAGATCACGGCGCCCTGCGAAAATGCGAACGATGCGATGAAGCCCACCAGCAGCCAGACTAGCAGATCTTCGTGCCGGTGCATGGCAAAAACGGTCGCGACTCCCGCCAGGGACGCCGCCAACCCCACCGATCCGATCAGCAGCAAGGTCTTGCGGCCGATGCGGTCGATTACGGACATGGCCAGCATGGTGAAGAGCAGGTTGGTTGCGCCGATGGCTACCGCCTGCCGGTCGCCGGAGACCTTACTGAAACCGGCGCGCATGAAAATGTCGTTCAAATAGTAAAGCACCGCGTTGATGCCGGAAAGCTGGTTGAACATGGCAATGGAAACCGCCAGAAAAATCGGCAAGAGGTACTTTCGGGTGAACAGCTTCTCATCGCCGTGGCCGTGCTCGGCGTCGATGGATGTAACGATGTCCTGCAACTCTTCCTCGTAATTGAGTTCGCCTGTGAGGCGCAGAACCTCTCTGGCTTCGGCCACGCGCCGCTTCTGCACCAGCCAGCGCGGGCTGCGCGGAATACCGAAGAGCATCAGCAGGAACAGCGCCGCCGGGAAGCCCGAAACGCCAAGCTTCCAGCGCCATTCAGCCTCCCCAAACCCCGCCAGGCCGATCATGTAATTGGAGAAGTAGGCCAGCAGAATCCCGAAGACAATGTTGAACTGGAACAGGCCCACCAAGCGGCCGCGCCATTTCGCCGGCGCAATCTCGGCAATGTACATGGGTCCCAGAACGGAGGAACCGCCGATGCCCAGGCCGCCGATCAAGCGGAAGCAAATCAGCGCATGCCAGTTCCAGGCGAAGGCGCATCCGACTGCGGAAATCAGATACAGGACAGCCATCCCGCGGAGGCTATCGCGCCGCCCGTAACGGTCGCCCGGGATGCCGGCGAACATGGCGCCGAAAATCGTTCCCACCAGCGCCGCGGCTACGGTCCGCCCCAGCGAATCGGGCGTGAGGCGATAGGTTTCCGTCAGCGCGTGTGTAACGCCCGCGATCACAGCGGTATCGAATCCAAACAGCAGGCCGCCCAAGGCAGCCACGATGGAGCCCTTTATGAGATAGGCGTTCAGTGTCATAGCAAGGCCCGACTGTATCACAGATTTGGGCGGTTGGCGCGGATTTCGCTATGGATTGCAGCCGAAGTCCGGCGCGGCCGCCGGTGCGGGGTGCGCAGAAGGCGTTGCGATGAACCCGTGCTGAGCTCCGCTAGCGTCCCAGAATACGCCGGCGATCACACCGGCGCGATCACCGGAATTGCGTTCCGATCGCGTGGGTCCGGTCGGATCGTCTTTTCACTGAAACCTTGCGGAGTCAGGTCGTGACGCAACTTCTTCAGGAGGACATCCGCTACGGCGGCATCCTTGCCGGCCGTTCGGTGTACGAAGACCAGCAGCAAGAGGATGAAGATCACCATTAGGGAGGTCATCAAGTCGGTAAGCGAGCTATTGAGATGATCTGAGCTACTTGGTTCTTCTTCCATTCAACTGCTCCATTGATGCCTTGATTACCGATCCCAATTCTTTAAATTGTCCGGACAACTCGTCGATTTGTGTCTGGATGAAGCTCGCCGCTACCGAAATCATCGGATTGGAAATCTTGACGATCTCTTTGAAATTGTTTTCGATGCTCTGGTTGTAGTCGCGCAGGCCGGCCTGGATCGTCCCTAGGATCTTGCCCAAGCTCTGATCCAGTTCGTCGATCGCCGCTCTGTAATCGGTTAAGATCTGCCGGTACTCACCCAACATCTTCTCATTCTGAAGGCGCGGGAGTTTCTGGCGGAGGTGATTTCTCAAAACGCCGCTGCCCTGGACCGCATGGCCGATGCGAGCACGCCAAGTGCAGGCGTACAGCGCCGGACTTGCCGGGCAGTCCGAGGCGCTGAAGGGCATCAGTCAACTACAATCGCAGGTCACTGCACAACTCCGGGACACCTCCGCCAGCCTGCAAGCTTCTACCGATCAGTACGGGATGGTGAACAGCTATTTCGCGGAGTGGCGAACGATGAAGGACCCGGGTAGCCGTCGAGGGCCTGCTGATGTCCGTGTTCGCGCGCAACGACGCCAATAACCTCGTCGTGCGGCAGTGGTTGGGTAGCAAGGCGCTCTTTTCCGAGAGGGCCGCCGAGTTTCTGTCGGAGGAAATCTGCTCGGATCAGAATTCCGTCGATGACGTCCTACTCGAGCACTACGTTGGCTCGTTAACCAAGCTTGGCCGGTCGGTCCGAGCCTCAGCAGCCAGCTCCGCATGCGAATATCTTGGTCGGATGGAGGGCCGCCGGGACGACGAGTGGAGCCTGCGTTTTCTACAGTGGATCACGGAAAGGGTGTTGTCGGACCTCACGTTACCTGATGCCTTTTCGGAGGCGGTCAGTTCGTTGATCCTCAGCGATTCGGCCAAGCGGTCGGAGGGCTTCCAGGGCGATCTTCGGTCTTACATCCAGAATTATAAGAGGCTGGGCGACCCTCGAAAGACTCGATCTGTTGATGGAAAGGAAACAGCGGCTGGCCGAAGATTTCTTGCGTCCCTTACCGCCCGAGGACGAGATGGGAGGCGAGCTTTTCACCGGATTAAGGGCGGAAGCGATCGTCCAGCGCTGAAATGTTCTGATCCCGGTCCGCGGACATGGAAGCGGGGCCGCCGCGCGCGTGTGCGGACCTTCGCGGTGCGGTATGGGTATGGCAAGACGGACGAGTTGGCCAAGTGGTCGCCGGAATTACTGGGCGTCGGATTTGCGGGAGCTGGTTTGAGACGGGCTGACACATAGGGTTCAGTCGGGGTGACGGCGCTCTGGGCCGATTCCGATGTGCCGACTTCGCGACGGTCCCGATGCCAGAGATGGTCGCTTGGGCCGCTCGCTGGTTAGTAACCACCTGAAACCGGCCTGTGTTTGAGACGAGCGCGATCAGTTGTTGCTTGACTAGCTCGCCATTCGCTCCGGCGATGTCGCCAATGTAGACCAAGCTACCGTTCTTAACTCAGGAATCACGAACGAATTCGATCCCCTGCTGGCGTGGTCCTGCAACGTTCCATTCGATGGTTTCGCCCGGACCTCAAACTTTAAATGTTCCATAGGGTAAAGGCGCAACCCGGTACGCCCCCAGTGCGAACGCAAAATTTGCACGTCCGACGGGCCCGCCAGTCTCGTTGCGGCCCGTCAACTACGCTTGGCCGTGCCTTGCCTTCACTTGGGTCGAAATCACCAGTGGGCCGGCCCCGTCCTTCGAAAGCCGGAACTCGTGTGACGCGGGAATGGCGGGTGAAGCAATTGCCGCCAAAGAGAGAGACGTCCCTTTCGAGATAGTGCCCCTTCCTGCGCTGATTCTCATGTACCACGAGGCCAAAAGGGCATTTGGCCAAAAAGCCAGTGTCAGATTTGGCCGGGCGGGACGTTGGGGAGCCGGTCCTTGATCTTCTCCGGCAAGACCCGGTTCAACTCGCGATAGCTTTGGCGGAAGGTGCGCTTCACCTCATCGGGCGAGGCGTCGGCAACCTTGCGGGCCACATCCATGACGCAAGGCGCCAGGCGCGACTCGGAAAGGAGCAGCTTGGGCGGCACGGGCATTAACGCCATCAGGAGCCAAATCGCGACGGCGCTGAACAGGAAGCCGCGCACCACGCCAAATGCCCCGCCCAGCGCACGGTCCAGCCAGACCAGATCTGTGGACCGAATGAAACGCGCCAGGATCCCGGTGACGACCTCGCCCAGGATGGTAATACCGACGAATATAATCAGGAAGCCTGCCAGATCCGCGACTAGGCTTTGCGAGATGTGCGGCCGCAAGCTGACCGCTACCGCGCGGTAATAATGCAGACCGAATACTAACGCCAATATCGAGGAGAGCAGGCCGATGGCGGTTCTGACGAAGCCGAGCTTGAGGCCGGAGACGATCGAGACGATCATCAACAAGGCGAGCGCGAGATCGATCCAGTTCATAGCGTCCCCAATGAGAATTATACGCGGTCGAGGACGAAATGTTCCACGATCTATCCGCCTATCCGCCAAAATCGATTTCGATACCCTTACCTTGTTGGCGGGCGCGCTCGAAAGCCAGGTGGGCCGCCGCCAGATCTTCTACCGCCAGTCCCAACGACTTGAATACGGTGATCTCGGACTCCGAAGTGCGCCCGGGCACGCTGCCCGATACCACTTCACCGAGTTCGGCGACGAGGTGGCCGCGTTCGAAACGGCCTTCGCGCAGACCCAACACTATATCGCCCGATTCCTGGAGGGCGGAAGCCCGCGAATCGACGACCACGCGGGCGCGCGTCACCAGCGCCGGGTCCATCTCCCGCTGATTGGGCCGGCACGCCCCAACCGAGACGACATGCGCACCGGGCGCCACCCAGCCATCCGCGACGACCGGCGCGGCGGAGGCGGTCGCCAACACTACGACATCTGCGCCACGGACGGCTTCGGCGGCGCTGCGGCAGGCGCGGACCGGAACAGGCGATTCAGCGGCGAACTGCCGGACGTGGTCCGGCGTAGGGCTCCAGACGCGCACTTCCGGGAAAAGACGCCATAGCATCAACGCCGCAAGATGGCTGCGCGCCTGCACTCCGGAGCCGAGAATGGCGAGCACGCCGGCATCCGCGCGCGCCATGTACTTTGCGGAGACGGCCGAGACCGCGGCCGTGCGCATTTCGGTGATCAGGCGGCCATCCATCAGCGCCATAAGCGCGCCGGTTTTGGGATCGAGCAGCAGAATGCTGGCGCGGTGGGTGGCCAAGCCGCGCGCCTGGTTGGCCCCGATTACGGCCACCAGCTTGGCGCCCAGCACGGGCGGGTCGCGCACGAATCCGGGCATGACGGCGAAGAAGGCGCCCTCTCCCATCTCCACGACTGGGCGCACCGGCTGCACTACCTGACCGGCGGAGAATGCGGCCAGCGCGGTTTCCATCGCGCGCATCAGGTCGGGCATGGGCAGCACCGCGCGGATGTCGGCTTCGCTGAGGCAGAGCGTCATAGGTGGCAGTGTTCAGTCTAGCCATAAAGTCCGGAGTTGTGGGGCGGGCAATGCTGGCCAATGTCACTTAGTTCGCTCAATCTCGGAAATGCTGCTTGATTAGTGGATCCCCCCCCGTCCGCGCGGGTCCCCCTGGACCCGCTCTTTCGTCCATTAAACCAAGGCTTTCGACAATCGCGAGAGGCCGACGAAGGCGTCGGCCGCGGTCCAGGGGGACCGCCCCACAACCACGTTCAGGAAACCAAATCCCGGCCGCCGGGCGCCCATAACTCGATGGCGTTGCCATCGGGATCGTAAAGGCGGGCAAACCGGCCATTCGGATAAACTTGCGGGTCGACTTCGACGGAGGTACCCGCGGCGCGCAGTCGCGCCACCATGGCGTCCAGGCCGCGGACCGAAAATTGACCATCCAGGTCTTGGCGGCGTCGGGGCCAAAGTAATCGGTCGTTTCGGGGAAGGGGGCGAAGGCGGTTGGTCCGGTTTCCTGCTGTCAGGGCAGCTCCTCGTAATTCGACGGCACGAGCGCGACGCCCAGGTGACCGCGGTACCACTGGGCGAGCGCCTGGGGATCGCGCGCCCGGAAGAAAAGGCCCCCGATGCCGGTTACTTGTTCCATATCGCTATTATGACGCGGAAGCCCGAATGTGTTTCACGCGGTAAACTGTAAACGTGAGGGAACTGCGCGCACTGACGCCCGAGGCACTCGCGCGTGCCGAGGCCAGACTGCTGAATCCGGCACCGGGGAGCCGCATTGAGGCGGCCAAGAAGTTCGGTATCGACTTGACGCTGCTGATCGGCCAGTTGCGGTTGACGCCGGCTGAGCGCGCGCGCCAGATGCACGAGGTCTGTCAGGTGGCGGAAAGCGTACGGGGCGCCGCGCGTAAGCGAAAGCCATGAACGTCGAGGCTGCGATTCAGGCTCTTGTTGACGCAGGAGTGGAGTTCGTGATCGTGGGGGGCTGGAGCGCAGTTCTGAATGGCAGTATGCAGAGCACTAGCGATTTGGATATTTGCGTTGCACGGAACTCCGAGAATTTGCGTCGTCTAGCGCGGGTGCTGGCGCCTGTCCATCCCTGCTTGAGAGACTTGCCTGCGGGCCTGCCACTTGTCTTGGATGAAACGACGCTGCAGAATGGCCGCGTCATCAGGCTAGACACCGACCTGGGTGAGATCGGTTTGCTGGCTGAGATCGCCGGGCTGGGAACGTTCGAGGAGATTGCGCCGGGATCGGTAGCCACCGAGGCGCTTGGCCGGCTGGTCCGCACTTTGAATCTCAAGAGCCTGATCAAGGCGAAGCGAGCCGCCGGCAGGGAAAGGGATCTCCTAGAACTATCCGAACTCGAACGTCTGCTAGAAGCCGAGGAACCGTAGGAACGGGCATGTTTTGATGTACAAAAGCAAGGTGCAGCCGGATGAAATCCCCGTGCCGGAGGGATTGCCGCCGGACGTCGTCATCAGCCCGGACACGCGGCGCGCGAGACGCATTCCGCCCGGCCAGAGCCGCACCAAGAAGTGGCCCGTGTTGGACGCGAGCGGCCCGCCTGCAATCGATTTGCAAGGCTGGCGACTGCGCATCGGCGGGCTGGTGGGCCACGCGGTCGAGTGGAGTTGGGAAGATTTTCTGAAGCTGCCCAGGGCGAAGGTGTTTTCCGACTTTCACTGCGTCACGCGCTGGTCGCGGCTGGGCAACGTTTGGGAAGGCGTCTCCACGCGCGAGTTGCTGCGGCAGGCCGGCGGCGCGCTCCCCGAAGCCGCCTATGTGTTGGCCTACGGTTACGACCGCGGCTGGACCACCAACCTGCCGCTCGCCGATTTTCTAGCCGAGGATGCACTGATCGCCTTCCATCACGATGGCGAACCGATCGCGGCCGATCACGGCGGTCCGGCGCGTTTGATCGTGCCGCGGCTTTATGCGTGGAAAAGCGCCAAATGGCTGGCCGGCATCGAAATCATGGACCGCGACCGCGCCGGTTTTTGGGAAAAGAACGGCTATCACATGCATGGCGATCCGTGGCGCGAGGAGCGTTATGGCCTGTGAGCAAGGCACATGCTACAACAGGGCGGGGTCCAGGCCTTTAGCCACCAGCACGACGGGCGCGGCCGGCGCGGCCCGCGCGATGTCCTGCTCGCCCAGCAGGAATTGCAGTAACAGGTGCTGGGAACTTTCGAAGTACGAATCCAGGAACTCCTTCAAGGCCAACCGCCGCATGGCGTCGCGCGAGACGGCGGGAGCGTAAACAAACGCGCGGCCGGCTTTGCGGCGGGTGACGATCCCGCGGCGGGCCAGCCGGTCGAGCACCGTCATCACCGTGGTGTAAGCCAGCGGACGGCTAGAGGCCACCAACTGGCGCACGTCCTTCACGCTGCCTTGCCCCAGCGACCAGAGCGCGCTGAGACACAGCAGTTCCAGGGGCGGCGGGATCGCACGCGTGGCGGCTTTGCGCATCAACCCTCCGGTTTACCGTCCGCGGGCCGCAGGGCCTGCAGCAGTTTGTCGCCGAACGGGGAACTGTTCCTGGGCACCGGTGCGGGCGCCGGTGCAGCGACAGGCGCGGCAGGCGCGCCGGGCGGAGGGCTGGGTGGCGCGCTGGACGACTGGGAGACCGGCCCCGCCAGATAGCGATCCTTCTTCAGCAGCACGCGCTCGAGCGTCTGGCTATAGCTGGTGAAGTTGCCGGCCAACTGGCGGTCGGTCTCGATCAAATGGCGCATGCTTTCCATCTTGGAGTCCATATCGTCCAGATAGTGGAGCAGCATAGCTTCCGGGAACACCGGCGTCTTGGGCGAACCGAATTCCAGTTGCCCGTGGTGGCTGACGATCATGTGCTCCACCAGAGACCGCAGCCGCGGCGGAAAATCGGGGAAGTCGCGCAGCTTTTCGCCGATCATGCGCACGGCGATCAGCATATGTCCGAGTAACTGGCCTTCATCGCTGTAACTGAAGCCGCGCTCGTACCTCAACTCGTAGATCTTGCCGATGTCGTGCACCATGGCGCCCGTCACCAGCAAGTCGCCATCGATCATGGGGTAGCGGCTGGCCGCCAGGCGCGAAAGGTGGCACAGCGACAGCACGTGTTCGATCAGCCCGCCCAAATAAGCATGATGAATCTGCTTGGCGGCCGGCGCAACGCGATAGCGCCGCGCGATCTCCGGGTCGTCCAGCAGGGCGGCCATCAGCTTGTGCAAGTGCGGATTGGCGATCGCGGCGGCGAACCCGCGCAGTTCCCGCCACATCTCCTCCGGATCGCGCGTAGAGGCCGGGAAGTAATCGGTGAAATCCACCTCCCGGTCGTCCAGCTTGTGGATGGTGTGCAGAGTCAACTGCGGCCGGTTGTGGAAGATCTGAATGAGTCCCTTGACCTTGACGAAGTCGTCGCGCTCGAAGGTCTCCATGACTTCGGCGACGTTATCCCACATCTTGGCATCCAACTCGCCGGTGCGGTCGCCGAGCTGGAGGGACAAATAAGGATCGCCCTTCTTCTTCTGCCGGATCTCTTTGGAGCAAACCAGGAAGCTGCTGGTGACGATCTGGTCCGGCTTGAGTTCGTTCACATAGGGCGATTTCATGGCAGCCGACGCTGACTGACGGGCCCTACGGCTTGGTGGGCGCCGCGGCTGCCGGCGCGGGTGCGGCGGGCGGGGTGGCCGTGGCGCTTACTGGCTGCGTGGGCTGCGTCGAGGGCGCGGGCTTGACGGCCGGCTTCTTGTCGCCGGTTCCGGGAACCGGGATGGCGAAGAGCAGCCGCTTTCGCCGTCTGTGGGCCGCCACCTCTTCCTTGGTGACGGTCTGCGGCTTCAACTGCGCGACATCCTTCCAGGAAGTGTCTTTGCCGGGCGCGGCGCCGCTATCCACATAGCCGGGCTTGATCTCCAAAAAAGCCTCCAGGCGCAGCTTGGTCAGATAGGTGCGCACCTTGGCGCTCATCTGCGGCATGATTAAGCGCTCGTTGATCTCGTTTTCGACTTCTTCGTAAGTGGCCTGTCCTTTTTCGTAGCGGTCCATGACTTGAAAGATCGCGAACCCGTTGGGTCCACGGATGGGATCGGTGACGTAACCTTTTTTCTGTTTGAAAACGATGTCTGCGAGCGCTTTCGTCAACTGGTCGCGCTTGTATCCCGGCAATTCACCGCCGACGCGGGCGGTTTCCAGATCGTCGGAATTGGTGGCCGCCAGGTCCGAGAACTTCTCGCCCTTGCGCGCGCGCACCACCAAGTCCTTGGCCTTCCTTTCGGCCGCGGCCGCCTGATCGGGTGTTTTTCCTTCGGTCGAAATGACGATCTGCCGCAGGAAGACCTGCTCGTCGCGCACGAAGTCGGTCTTGTGCTCCTCGTAGTATTTCCGCTTTTCCGGTTCCGGAATGGCGATATGCGAGCCGACCTCCTCGCTGATCACGCGCTGCGTCAGGATCTGATTCTTGGCTTGCTGCTTGAAGTCCTCGAACGGCATGCCCATCTGCTCGCGGATGAAGTCGTGAAATTTGTCTTCATCCACGATCTTGCTTTGCACCTGCATGGCGGCCAGGCGCTTCGAGATTTCGGAATCCACGTTGACGTTGAGATCCTTGGCCTTCTGCACCAGCAGGAGCTGGTCGATCTGGTCGCGCAAGGCATCGGCGGATTTCTGCTGGAGCGCTTGGTTCAGCTTGGCGCCATTGAGGCCTTGCAAACGAAGCTCGGATTCGATCTCCATGCGGGTGCGCGTCAACTCGCCGTGGGTGATGATGTCGTTATTCACTTTGGCGACGATCTCTTCGACGGTGCGTACGTCGGCCGCCGCGGCCGCGGTGAGGGAAGCCGCCATAAGGAGGATAAGCCTGCGATACATATATGGGACATTTTAGCATTGTGTGGCGGGGCAGCGCCGCGCGCTGCCTTTGCGTGGTCCCCACCCGCTCCCGGCACTCAAATTAGCTGTTAGCGGAATCTACGATTCGTTGGCCGTTTATCCGGCCGCGGTATCCGATTCCGGATTTCCATGCAACAGTCAATCGTCGTCCACAGGTTGTGGGCCAGCCGGCGCCGGCTTTGGAACCGTGTTTTCGCTTGGCCCGCCGTCGGCACCGCAGGGCGCCTGGGTCCAGAGGGTGCTCTACCGTTTTGACGGCCGCAACGGGGGCAGCGGGGAGGTCCCGCTCACCAACCTTGTAGGAAGCGGCGGAATGCTTTACGGTGCGACCGGCACGATCCCGACGGCATTTTCGCTGGCCCCGCCTGCGACGGCGGGCGGCGCTTGGACCGAGAGCGTTCTCTGCCCTGCCTCCGTACTGGGGTCAAATCAGCCGAGGGGAAACATGATCATCTCCCCTGGGACCGGAATGATCTACGGCGCGTCACCCTTTGGTGGAAGCTCCCAGGCCTGCGGGAGCTCCGGCTGCGGCACCGTTTGGGCTTTGGAGCCGCCCGCTTCGGCAGGCGGCGCTTGGGCGTTCGAGGCGTTGCACAGCTTTGAAAGCACGGACGGAGCGCTCCCCTACGGGGGTGTCAGCAGGGGGGCGGGATCACTCTTCGGTGCCACCCCGGCTGGCGGCACCTATAACGCGGGGACGGTCTTCGCGATCGTCGAATAGTGCTCCTCCTCCAGCCCGACGCGCCCAGGCCATCGAACAGATGATCGCATACGCAAACGGGATCGCGATCAAGGACCGCATTAAGCCGCTCTACTATGCCATGGCGCAGCGCTGGAACGTAACCTACGGCAACAATTTTCTGAACAGCATCACCGTGATGCACGAGCCCACCGGAATCTGGTACGAATGCAATGGCGGTTGCCAGCCGTGGACCGTACCGGATCTCGAGAACTTCATCCAGAACACTGCTGGCACAATTAACGCCGTGGCACCCAGCGTCCTGGTGGGCGCGGCGACCCAGAGCAACCTGGGTAGTGCATCAGTTTGAATTTCTGAGCGCAGTCCGTGGGGGCGCGTCGCGCGGTTAAGCAGGAACGTACGTCAACCGAATCAAGTCATCGGCGATTAAATCGCTGGCCACCAGGTGGAGCGGCGGCCGGGGGCCGGCGAAGAATGGCTTGCCACCACCAAGCACGACGGGGCGGAGGTAGAGTCGATACTCATCGATAAGACCGGCCTCGGTCAGGCTTTGCGCCAGGACTGGTCCGCCAACGTGAATCTCGCCAGCCAATTCAGCCTTCAGCCTGCGTATCACCTTTTCAAGGTCATCCGCGACAAGCGTGGCGTTGGGGCCGGCTGACTTGAGGGAATGGGACACAACCCACTTCGGCTGGCTCCGCCACGCCACCGCGAAGGCTCGATCGTCCGCGTCCCAATCAGGAAGATCTTCGTCCCAATAACGCATGATCTCGTACATGCGGCGACCGTAGATGAGGCCCGTCAAGCCACGGACCATCTCGATGAAGTGACGGAAGCTCGCGGGTACAGGCGGCCCAAGCTTCATGTGGTCGACGTAGCCATCGAGGGACTGGCTCAGTCCGTAGACAAGTTTTGCCATGCTGCTAATCTCCTCCCAGGTGCTTCAGAATAGCATGAGCCGACTGTCGCGCACGAGGTGAGGTTGAACACTATCTGCGCGCCGCATTGTCGGTGTGACCAATAACCAAAGGTCCGTTTCCCAACCCCGAGATTCAAACTGAGACACTACCGCAACCTGAACAACGGCTCCGAAACTGTTTTCTGGAATAGCTGGATGTCCACATACGCAACCCGTTCCAGCCTCGACTTCGCCGGCATTGACATGTACCCAAATAGCTGGGACCCGTCGGCCCAGATGACGCCTGGGACCTTTTCAGGGACCTGTACCAGCCTCAGCGGCGGGTGCGCCTGGAGCGGCGGCGCATACACGCTTGTCCAGCAAGGGATCGCAACAGCCCAGGGTGCGGGCGTCAACACGCTTCGCGTCAATGAAAGCAATCGTCCCGCCTGGACACCGACGAACTGTCCCAATGAAGGCCCGCTGGGCTTCGTCGACCCCGCAGGTTCACTGATCTTGAATAATGCCCTCGACCCCGCCTGGCAAGCAGCATTCGTGCCGTGGGCCGCCGCCCAAGGCTTTGCCAGTGTCAGCCGGTTTGAAGGAAAAGTGTGGATCGCGTATGATCCGCAGAATTACTCGTATGTGCCCTACGTGACCAACGTGCTGATGCCCGTAATGCCGAATCTGGGGAACAGCATCAGCGGGGCATCGTGGGCCGCCGCTGCGCAGCACACGGCCTCACTACAAGGCGGGGCCACAACGAGCGGAACGGTCAAACTGAGCCACTGAGCCGGCCGCAAACGGGCACCGGACCGCCGCTACTGGGTGCTGGCCTTGTTGCTTCAGGCTGAGACGGATCTAGTACCGGACGTTTGACGGAGGGCGTATGCCTCGCCCTTATTTAGACTTATACTGTTCAAAGGAGTAGAAAAAGATGCTTCGATATCGCGTTTCGGTTGCTTCGGTGGTGCGGTCGTTCCTCTGTGTTTGGCTTGCCTGCGCGTCCGCCGGCGCCGCTACCTTCGAAACGATATACAACTTCGCAGGCGGCAGCGACGGACTCAGTCCCCAATTTGCCCCGGCCATCGGCGCCGGCGGCGTACTCTACGGCACGACCCTGGAGGGGGGAAATATGCAGGGCTGCAACGGGTTCGGCTGCGGCACGGCGTTTTCCCTGACGCCGCCCACCTCCTCCGGCGGAGCTTGGACGAAGACGACGCTGTGGGTGTTCGGTGGCCCCGGCGACGGCTCCGGTCCCTCTGCGCTGACGTTGGCAGCGGGGGGGTGCTCTATGGCGTGACCGGGAGCGGCGGCACCGGCGCTTGCACCTACGGTTGCGGCACGGTGTTTTCGTTAACGCCACCGGCATCGGCGGGCGGATCCTGGACGGAAGCCGTGCTTTATAGCTTCGCCGGCGGTAGCGACGGCGTCGAACCTATCTTCCCGGCTGCGGTTGGGCCGGGCGGGGTGCTCTACGGGACGACCATCCTCGGCGGGACCTCAAACGCGGGGACGGTCTATTCCCTAACCCCGCCAGCGGCGGCCGGGGGTACTTGGACGGAGACCGTTCTTTGCACCCTCCAGGGGGGCGTCGACGACGGGGACCAGCCGACCGGCGTCGCTACGCCAGTTAGTGCGGGACAATCAGGTGATGCTGGGCAGCGTAAACGCCGCACGCGGCCATTTTCAAATTGGCGCGGACGATCTGGAGCAGGCGCATTTGCGATGGGGCGCGCATTTGGATAGTTTGATCACGCAGCATTCCGGGCCGGAGCAATTTGTGGGATCGGCAGACTCGCATCAGCCCGATTCCATTAAGCAAGTCGTCGAATGGCCGGCCGCGGCCCAGCACGCCTGAGGAGCCGAAATGCCCGATTTCACATGCAATCTACGGCAGCCCGGCAGCGTGTTCCAGCATTTTTGGGAGCACACCGTCGGGAGCGGTCATGCGCCGCTTGCGCTGCGGGCGGATTGGCAGAAGCAGATGCTGCGCTGCCACCAGGAACTGGGCTTCCAGTATGTGCGTTTTCACGCGCTGCTTTCCGACGAGATGGGAACGCTGGTGTGCGAGGAAGAGCAACTCCTCTATTCCTTCTTCAACACCGACCGGATTTTTGACTTTCTGCTTTCGATCCGGATGCGGCCTTTCGTGGAGTTGTCTTTCATGCCGGAAGCGCTGGCATCGGGACAGACTATCGTGTTTAATTACCGGGCGAACGTGACTCTCCCCAAGGACTACGGGCAATGGGCCACGCTCGTTCGAAAGCTGACGGCCCACTGGGTGGCGCTATGGCGCGGCGGAAGTCCGCGAATGGTTTTTTGAGGTTTGGAACGAGCCGAATCTCAAGTCTTTCTGGACGGGAGGGCAGGAAGACTACTTTAAGCTATATAGCTGCACAGCGGCGGCGATCAAGGGTGTAGATCGGTCGCTCAAAGTCGGAGGGCCGGCCACCGCGGATAATCAATGGATTCCGGAATTCCTGGACTACTGTAAGAAGAACGCGGTTCCGGTCGATTTCGTGAGCAGTCACCATTATCCCACTGACGCATTCGGCAAGCCCGGAGCGAATACAGTGACCCAGTTGGAGCATGCGCCGCGCGGAGGGATGAAAGACGAGGTGGCCAAAGCACGCGCGGAAGCGAGCGGCTTGCCGCTCTACTATACGGAATGGAGTATCTCATCGAATCCGCGGGATTCGATGCATGATGTGATGAACCTTTTGCCGCCGCCTTCGCCACCAGGATCGTGATGGATGCGCATGGGCTCGTGCAGGGTTATAGCTATTGGACCTTCAGCGACATCTTCTCGGAGAACTATTTCCCATCGGTTCCGTTTCACGGCGGGTTCGGGCTGCTGAACCTGTATGGGATTGCGAAGCCGGCGTATCGCGCATTCCAGTGTTGCACGGTTTGGGCAGCGAGTTGATGGAAGTACAAGGAACGCATGCGACAGTGGATGCATGGGTAGTCCGCAAAGACAATTCGGCTGCGATAGCGATGACCAACCTTGCCATGCCCCGCCATCCTATTCAGACTGAGCTGGTGGATGTGCGGCTGGCTGGCGCGCCAGCTCCGCGAACCGCCTGGATCGAACGCATCGACGAAGATCACGCCAATCCACGGCGGCTTTGGCAGAGTATGGGCGAACCGGAATACTTGAGCGCGTTGCAAGTGGAACAACTGGCGGCTGCTTCCGCTTTGCAGAAGGCGCCGCAGCCCTGGACGGACGAAAACGGAATTATGGGTCTGGCAGTGGACCTGCCGCCGCAGAGCGCGGCGGTTGTGACGATTGAATTCGCCTGATTTTATGGTCATGACAAGCGCACGATGAAGCAAGTGTCGCCGGTTTTGAATCCGCAAGGTACCGATGCGCAAATGCTGGACGCGCTGCGGCGCGAGACGTTCGAGTATTTCCGCTACGAATTCAACCCTGCCAACGGCTTAATCGCGGATAAGACTCAGCCGGAATCGCCGGCGAGCATTGCGGCGGTGGGTATGGGGTTGAGCGGCCTCCTCGCTGTTTGGTGTGGGTTACGATGAGAGCGGTGGGGGCGATGCCGACGGAACTGATTCGTTGGCAAAGCGCTGCCACCGCCTCAAGATTCATGG
>Ga0302325_10009650_pt1 | contig 21041 bp, 17 predicted proteins | sample Palsa_T0_2_FD_201948 | JGI IMG/M metagenome (GOLD analysis project Ga0302325, IMG submission 201948) | Peat permafrost microbial communities from Stordalen Mire near Abisko, Sweden - Palsa_T0_2 | ecosystem: Environmental > Terrestrial > Soil > Palsa > Peat permafrost | place: Sweden: Abisko...
CGGAACGTGGTGCTGCTTCGCTGTCTCAAGCACCAGCGGATTAGGCGAACCCGTTACCAAGCCATTTTCGTCGGCGTGATACCAGGTTGGCACCAGAAGATCGATCTTGTCTGCATGTGCCAGGAATGATCGGATGGCCTCTGGGCTGTCAGTCATGTAGAAAAGCGCTGACGGAGGAGCGCAGAAGCCCGCATGCGAGCAAATGAGCAGAAGGGCGAGGAAGAAGAATCGATGCATGGGGCCTGCCGAAAGTGGAATGAACGATCTAGAGCGTGAAGAATGATCCTTGGACAATTGTGAACTACGCAGTCACTATTGTGGAGTCTTATATCGCCGCCGTTTCAACAAAGGGCGCAACTTTCGTACAATAGCCGCACACTTGGAATTCAATCGCAATTGCGTCGAGTGAGCGGCCAGAATGTCCTCGAAGACCGATATACGTGCCAAGGAGATTCTGCGTCTTCTTCTGCAGCACGGCAAAACATCCGTCGAGGATCTTACGGCGGCGTTAGCGGCTTCGCCAGCGAGCATCCGGCGCGATCTTGTTCGCCTTGAGACGCAGGGCCTGGTCCATCGCACCCACGGCGGCGCAATGCTGACGGGCAGAGCTGTTTACGAACCCTTCCGATTCGATGCGTCCTTCCACGTACGCGAAGACCGCTTTGCCGCCGAGAAGCAAAGAATTGCTCACGCTGCTGCTTCGCTGGTGAAGGAGCACGACACCATAGGCCTTTCTGCCGGCACTACGACTACATTGGTTGCCAAGCAACTGCAGAACCGGCGAGGCATTCACGTCATAACCAACGCTGTGAACATCGGCATGGAGCTGAGTTCCACCACAAATGTCGACACGACACTTACCGGGGGCGCAATGCGCTGGGCTGGCGCTTTTTCTCTTGTGGGACCGGCGGCAATCGAAACCCTGAACATGTTTGTCATGGACCGTCTCTTCCTGAGCGTGACGGGCATGCACCCCGAGCGCGGAGCAACGATGATTGAGCCGGAAGAGGCCGCGGTGTTTCGCGTCATGGTCCGTCAGGCGCGCGAAGTTATCGTTGTGTCTGACTCGAGCAAGATGGGCATGGTGAGCCCGGCGATCATTTGCCTTCCGCGCGACATCGATCTGCTGATTACGGACGACGGCATCGAGGATGACACAGCGCGCGCTTTTGAAACCGCCGGTGTGCGTATCATGACGGTATAAACAGGCCGTTTGCGTTGTGGTGCCAGCGCAGAATGCGTCAGGACGCTGCTCCTATCCAATGTACGGTACACAACAAAGTGATGGGATTCAGATTTTAAATCAATCGAGTAACCCTGAAAGCTAGGGCTAATGGAAATCGTGGGAGCTGATCTCGGCGCTGGTGATATCGAGAGGAGTGATTCGATGCGCCTTCACATGAATTACTCCATCCTGATTCTGCAACGGACCTTCTATCATGAGAAACCGGCTGCGCGTGACGACGATGCGTTCGCGCTCAAAAGTATCAGGGGTAATGATGACGTTTGCGATCCCGGTCTCATCTTCGAGGGAAAGGAAGACAAATCCCTTGGCTGTACCCGGCCGTTGCCTTGCAATTACACACCCGGCGATGTGCACAAAGCTGTTAGCCGTGGTGTGACTCAGGTCCTCTGCTGAAAGAATTCCCTGGGAGCGAAGAACGGCTCTTTGATAGGCCATTGGATGCGGGCTAGTGGTGAGGCCTGTGCCAGTGTAGTCGGCAGCCAGGCGTTCGTCCGTCGTCATCCGTTTGAGGGGCATCGGCGCTGTTGAGGTACTGCCCGCGCCTCGTGCATTGTGTAGCAGCGGGCCGACAGGCCGGCCCGCTTCCTCCACTTGCCATAGGGCATCGCGGCGATGTTCGACTTTGCCAAGCGAATTCAGCGCACCAATGCGCGCCAGCAAGACGAGCTCTTTGCGGTTGAGTTCGGGCACACGAGAGGCTAGGTCATCGACCGACTCGAAAACACCATCGCCGTTTCGAGCAGTCAGAATCGCATCGGCTGAGATCTGCCGCAAACCTTTCGCGTAGTTCATTCCTATGCGCAGCGAATGTGAGCCGACCGGCTCCTCTTCGAGAGAGCAAAGCCACTGCGAACGCTGTGCGTCGATGGGACGAACGCGAAGCCCATGACGGACAGCATCCTTAATTAGTACTGCCGGCGAGTAGAAGCCCATTGGTTGATTGTTCAACAGACCACAGGTAAATGCGGCGAGATAGTGCACCTTAAGATAGGCCGAAGCATACGCAATGAGTGCGAAGCTAGCTGCATGCGACTCGGGAAAGCCATACATGGCAAATGAAGAGATGGCCTGCACAATGTTGTCCTGTGCTTCTGCGCCAATGCCGTTGTGTGTCATGCCTGAGCGCAGACGACCTTCCAGGTCTTTCATTCGCTGCATCGAACGCCGCATGCCCACGGCGCGTCGCAATTCCTCTGCTTCAGCGCCGGAGAAGCTCGCCACCGTCATCGCCATGCGCAAGAGCTGTTCCTGAAAGAGCGGCACGCCGAGTGTGCGTTTCAAGACTGGCTCAAGCGATGGATGTGGATAGGTCACCTCTTCTTTCTTCTGACGGCGGCGCATGTAAGGATGCATCATTTTGCCGACGATCGGCCCCGGACGAATGATCGCGACCTGTACCACGAGATCGTAGAAGTGCTTTGGCGCGTTGTGCGGAATGGAAGCCATTTGCGCACGGCTCTCCACCTGAAACATGCCCACTGTGTCGGCCTTGCACAACGTGTCATAGACAACGGGATCTTCGGGCAATGCGGCGAGATCCACTTGCTTGCCATAGTGGCGGGGAATCAGTTCGAGAGAATCCTTGAGCACCGCCATCATGCCGAGACCGAGCAGGTCAACTTTAATAAGTCCAAGATCTGCGCAGTCTTCTTTATCCCACTGCACCACAGTCCGGCCCGGCATGGACGCGCGTTCGATGGGAACAACATGGTTCAACATTCCTGCGCAGATCACCATGCCACCTGAATGCTGGCCTAGATGCCGCGGAAGATTCTGCATGCGCATGCACAGGTCGAGATAATGCGCTATGCGCGGATGGCGCACGTCGAACCCGGCCTGCTCAAAATGACGAGCCATCGTGTCATTCTCGCCGCGCCACTCCCAATGGCCGACCAGTCCAGAGAGGCGTGCCAGTTGCTCCTCGTCGAAACCTAGCGCTTTGCCGACCTCACGTGCGGCAGAGCGGCCGCGATAGGAGATAACATTGGCCGTCATGGCCGCACCAAGAGATCCGTAGCGCTCATACAAGTGCTGAATTACTTGTTCCCGCTGATCGCCCGAGGGAAGGTCGAGATCGATGTCCGGCCATTCGCCACGATTCTCACTCAGGAAACGTTCGAAGAGCAGTTCCATGCCGACGGGATCAACGGCTGTGATTTCGAGTGCGTAGCAGACTGCTGAGTTGGCGGCTGAGCCTCGGCCCTGCACCAGGAAACCGTTCTGCTGGCAGTAGCGAATGATTTCCCAGACGATAAGAAAATACCCTGCAAAGCCGAGCTTGGTGATAAGTGCCAGCTCATGCCGAACCTGCGCACGGGCTTTATCGAGGAGGAGGCGCTTATCCGGTGAGCCATAGCGTTTGCGCACTCCTTCGTCGACGCGCTTTTCAAGAAAGCTGTCCATCGTTTCGTTGTCAGGCACGGGATAGTGCGGGAACTCATAGCCCAGATCATTCAGCTTGAATTGAAGCCGATCACTCACGATGCGAGTGTTCGCGATTGCTTCGGGTATATCGCGAAATAGCTCGACCATTTCGCGCGCAGTACGCAGAGACCGCGCAGAATTGTGGGAAAGCAATCGTCCAGCTTGATCAAGCGTGGTGTGATGACGGATGACCGTGAAGACATCGAGTATCTCGCGATCCTTCGCAGTTGCATAGCGCACGCCATTCGTTGCGATCGCGGGTAAATGCAAATCGGATGCCAGCTCTAACAACGACTGATTGCGGCATTCTTCTTCGCGAAGCTGATGACGCTGCAATTCAATAAACAGGTTGCCGCGGCCAAAAATTGATGAAAGTCGGTCGGCGATTTTTCGCGCGCTGTCCTGGCCTTGATGCGACAATCCCGCTGCGAGTGGCCCCTCATTGCCACCGGTGAGACAGATCAGGCCCGCTGAAAATTCCTCCAGATCTTCAAGCACTGCAGCGCCTTCGGCCTTGGTCGATTCGCGCATTTTGAAGCGCGTAATCAACTGGCAAAGGTTCTGATAGCCGACCTGCGAGGCGCACAACAGCGTCAGGCGCGACGGTTCAGCCGGATGTTGATGAGATAGCCATTCCGGTGGCTGCAGTTTGTCGCCAAAGGAAGACACTGCGATTTCGGCGCCAATGTGCGCCTTGATGTTGCTGCTTTTCGCTGCGGTATGAAAGCGAGCTGCGCCATATAAGCCATTGCGATCGGCAAGCGCAATCGCGGGCATTTCCAACTGGGCCGCGCGTTCAACTAGAGACTCCGGCTGTGACGCTCCATCGAGAAAACTGAAGGCGCTTGTGGCATGGAGTTCGATGTAGTCGCAGTTACTTGTTCGAGTGGCGGTTGAGAGCTCTTGAACGGGCTGCTGGCATGCATCGTTAGGGTGGCAGACGGGTGTTCCTGGCGAGTGCGTGTTGGGAATAGAGAAGCTAGTCATAGTACGCCTCGATCCGCCACTCGTTCTGCGTACAATCATGAATCAGCAGGCAGGCGGCAGATTTGCCGGTGGAGTCTGTGGCTAGCACGTCCCACTCCTCCAGGTTCCATCCGTCTGTGGACCACCAGCAGCCCGCGGTTTTCCATGGGCCATAGGCTGTAACGATGTCTAAGCTGTTTTCCCTACTGCGCAGCGTCGACGGCTTCATAGCCTGCAGCGCTACCCGTACGGGCACAGGAGGCCGCATGCGGCGCAGAGCCATACGGGTGCGTGCTGCCTTTGGCTCAGGCGCCTGGACGGAAAGAGAAAAACCTTCCATGTGGAAGCTGCCTGGACGATGCGTGTCATTGAGTACGGGCGAACCCACGCGATCGTCACCCACGATCGCTTTCAGGCGCGCTAGCGTCACATCGAGACGGGAAGGCTCAGGTGTCTGGGGCGTAAACAACCCAAGCTGCACTTTGCTGCTGAGACCTGCCTCCGCAGTCAGGGTAAGTGAGATCACTGCGGCGGTTGGAGGGTGGGCAGCGATCTCCAATTGCAAAAGCTTCAGAAGAAATTTGCGATCAGTCGAGGGAAGAGCTGGCCTGATCTTTCCACGATGAATGCGATTGCCCTCAAGTTTCATCTCGACTGTAAGGGATGCCAGCGATAGAGCATGGACAGCCGCGCGCGCCACAAGACAGTCAATCATGCGTGCGCCGATGAAGAGCAGGGAATCCATGCTCTCCACCGGGGTTTCAAACGCGCAGAATTCCTGAAGCGAAAGTGCGGGCTCGATTGGCTGAAATGTGTGTGCTGCCGTTCCTTTGGCTAAGTCGCGCCATTTGCTGGCACCTTGGCCAAGACGGGTTACTAACTCAGTTTGGGGCAGAGCAGCTAACTCGCCAAGTGTGCGGATCCCCCAGATAGCCAGGATTTCGAGGTGCTTTTCATCCAAAGGCAATTCTGCGACGGGCAGGTTAGCCAAGGCTGCTGCTTCGTCGCCGGGGGGTATGACAATGATCCCTCGTGCGGCACTTGCCTTAAGCCTTGCCGCTTCGAAGTTGGTGCACACTACGATCGAAGAATGAAAGCCGACATTTTCCATGGCAGATCGCAGTCGTTCCGCGAATTGCAAGGGAGGGCCAAAGAGCCTCTCTGTGCCTGCAATATCAAGAACAAATGCACACGAGGTGTCGTGGGAAATATCTTCAATGCGCGGAGAGAATGTCGCCGCACATTCGAACAGGACCGCCCGTGCGGCCTCTTCGCCCTGTGGAGACCGCGAGAACAACACGAGTCCAGTGATACCCTCAGCGTCCAGCCTTGTCATGCCAAGCGATACGCCTCGCCGCCGTGCATGATGATTCATTGAGCAGACGGCCTCCTGGGTGGCTTCACCTCGCAGTACGACGACCGACTTTCCCTTCAAGTCCGGCCTCAGACGCAGCAATGCCTGTGCGGGAAACTCGCTGACGTGCACACATGCGTAGAGTTCGTCTTTCATGCGCGCCTGTCCGATTTCCATGCGGCACCTGCTGACCATGTGGAGGCCGGTGGTTTGCGTGCACCCGCAGAAAAATGCACGAAGCGTTCTCGCCCGCGCCGCACGTTGAACTCGAATCCACGGAGTAGTGTTCCACCGACGGTTTGGGCATGTGCTGGCGCACACTCCAAAACAAGAGCCGTGCTCGACTGTGCATAGCTCGCTTTGCCTAGAACGATAAGGCAGCACCGCGAACTGTCTGCCGCCTGGCGAAAGCGAAACCAGCTTGCGAGAGGAATCCTGCGTGCATGCTCTGGTGCGGTGTCGGCAAGGTCCAGCACAATGGCAGCAAATCCACCGGCCTGCAAGAGCAGGTCAGTCGCGCGCAATGCCTGGTCGAGGCGCGACCAGGGTTTAGCTTTCCCTTGGCGATCCGCACTGCAACACCGCACCCACAAAAGGTGCCGCAGTATCACGCCATTTGCAGCGGCAGATTCTGGATCGAAGGCATCGGCGACATCCACCCATGCGCACATCTGGTCAGTGGTTCGCTGTGCCACAAAAGATAACGCCAGACTTGTGCGGCCTGACGACTCCGGCCCTGTGATCTCGCTGATGGCTCCTACGGGCAGGCCTCCATCCAGCAATGCGTCAATTTCCGCGACGCCGGTTGCAGCAACTTCGCGGATCGTCCGCGCGACAGGTGTGAGCGCAGCAGGAAAGCGTCGTTCGACGGAGCGTTCGATCTGGAGGCGAAGAGCGGCTGAGGAAGGCATAGGCGCAAGGCAACTTTCGCCTTTTATTCGCTAGCATCTTATAGCTGGTTCACCTTGTCAAGATGTGGATATATAGAATAGATAAATATTGTATATTCAATAATTTGAGCGACATAAACAATGCTTTGCGTCACATCTCCCCCTTGGTCAGTCCTGGCATTCTTATGGGCAGATCTGCGGCCAGAGGGCAGTTTTCGCAATCCGCGATTACCGAACAATGCTTCTTGCCAACAGCAACGGTGAGTGCATGAAACTCGTTGAAGAGGCGAGGTCGATCCGCAAGCGCATCCATTCCGAAAGCCTCACGCGTCAACTGAACCAGCGCTTCGTATCCTCTGCGATTTTTTCCCGGCAACGGAGTGATGAGCCGATGGCGCTCAGCGATACGGCGTAAATACTCATCGGCAACTGGAACGGCATGGCCGAGCGCATACAGCAGAATGGCATCGGCAGTCTCACCTCCTACGCCGGGCAGAGCCAGCAACCGGTCACGAAGCACCTCGGTCTGTGTCGCGGCTAACACATCCAGCGAGCCCTTGAATTCCGCATCGAGCATTGCGACAAACGCCTTCAGTGCCGGGGCCTTCCTCGAGTAAAAACCCGAAGGGCGAATCAGTTCCTGCAATTTGTCCAGACTCAATGCGCGCAATCCGTTTATGGACAAGGCACCAGCACTGCGCAAATTCGTCAGGGAACGCTCAACGGCTGCCCACGCGGTATTCTGCGTCAGGTAGGCGCCGACGATTACTTCAAAGGCGGTTTCTGATGGCCACCACTGCTGTGGTCCATACGCTTTCGCAAGCCAGTCATGCATCAGGCGCAGGCGCTCGGCGGGCTTGCGCGTTCGACGGGGTTTCAACTCACAAACCCCTGTCCGGCGGCGACTGTAGCTGGATTTTCCATTCCAACACGCGCGCTCGCGCCGAGGCCGCTTCCGCCTCAGGCACCTGACCGGCATGCTGCAGAGAGATGGAGAGCGCTGCATGAGCCAGAGGATCATTCGGTGTCAACGCCGTTAGCGCAAGCGCAGCGGCAATCGATTGCTCGATCTTGCCCGCATCGCGCAAGGCTCGCACCAGACCGTGATACGCCTCGGTGTGCGCCGGATCTGCAGCGATTGCTTCCCGGAACGATTCCACTGCCTCAGCCGGGCATCCCGCAGTGAGCTGGTCCACTCCGTTTTGCGAAAGTGTCTCGGCGATTTGACTATTCGTCGGGGGCATAGGCAGTGTCTTTAGGATAAGGTCTGAGGCACAATGCCGCCATCGCCGCGATGGATACCGGGAGGAGCGCAATGAAGAGTCATACGGAATACCTGGTTTTCGAAACCAAGAAGCGCCGCGAAATGGTCCATATTACCGACACGGTGGAGAAGATTGTGAGCCGCAGCGGCGTAAAAGACGGTCTGTGCTTTGTCTCGCCGATGCATATTACAGCTGCAGTTTACGTCAACGATCTTGAAAACGGACTTATCGAGGATATAGGGAAGTGGCTGGAGGAGTTAGCGCCGGCGCGCCCGGACTACAAGCATCACGAGACCGGCGAAGATAACGGCGATGCGCATTTGAAGTCCCTTTTGTTACACCATGAGACGACACTGCCGGTCACGGAAGGACGGCTCGACCTGGGAACATGGCAACGCGTCTTTTATGCGGAGTTCGATGGTCAACGCCGCAAGCGCGTAATTGTGAAGGTGCTCGGGATCGAGTAGGGTTGCCCGAGTCCGACTACTTGTCGTCGGTAATCTTAGCCCACGTTCCGCCGGAATCCTGAGGTGGGGCTTGGGCGAAATCGACCTTCGTTCGCGGAAGAATGATCAGGTCGACGCGGCGGTTCTGTGCCCGGCCTTCTGGAGTTGCATTGTCGGCGACGGGGTGAAACTCCGCATATCCAGCGGCTGAAAGACGTTCCGGCGGGATGGTACGCAGAGCGAGGATGATTCGAGCAATCCGCGTAGCACGTGCCGAGGACAACTCCCAATTCGAGTCGAATTCGTCATTGTGTATCGGAATATTATCGGTATGCCCCTCCACGCGGACGTCATACGGTGTCCGGTCTACGGAAGCGACGATTTGTTGCATGGTTGCGAGCGTCTCGGGACGCGGCATTGCCGAGCCTGAGTTGAAAAAACCGGCTTCACGGAGGCTGATAATGAGACCGTCCCGTCCCATCTGGATAGAAACGGTGTGGTTCGCTACCTGGTTCGCAAGCGATTGCGTAAGCTCGCGGCGAATGTGTTCAAGATCGTCCTTAACTCTCGCCGGGGACATCACATCTTCGCCCATGACTCTTTTCATGGTTGCGATGGAAAGATCTGTGTCCGAAGCGCTCCCCTTCCCATCGGGGAGAATTCCGAGTGAGCGAAATGCGCCGTCGATCGCGGTCGAGATATCCGACTGCTTCTTTTGATCCGCCTTGGCGAATGCGTAGAGAACCACAAAGAATGCAAAAAGCAGGGTGATGAAATCGGCATAGGAGACCAGCCACCGGTCATGCGTCACACGGCTTCGGTGAACCCTGGGATTCATGCAGCTCGCCCCTTTTCCTGCTGGATTGGCTCATTTAGAAATCCGGCAAGCTTGATTTCAACCATACGGGGGTTCATTCCCTCGAGGATGGAGACCACCCCTTCAAGCATCATTTCGCGGCGCTGGTGCTCTTCGCGCAATTGAAGGCGCATTTTTCCGGCAAAAGGCAGAAAGAAGAGATTGGCTGCGCCAACTCCGTAGATCGTTGCCACGTATGCAACCGCGATTCCACGCCCGACTTCCTGGATATTGTCCAGATGCTGCATGACCTGGATGAGGCCGAGCACTGCGCCGAGAATCCCTATCGTTGGCGAGAAGCCTCCCGCCGATTCGAACACTGACGGAATACTGTCTTCGTTCTCTGCAGTGACGTCAAGGCTGACCCTCATGATCTTGCGTAGCTCCACGGGCTCGGTGCCGTCAACGGCCAGCATGATGGCTTGTTTCAGAAATGGATCCCGGATTGATTGCAGATCGGCATCGAGCGAAACAACGCCACTGCGCCTGGCTTTGTTAGCGAACGCAACTAGTTGCTTCATCAATGAATCGCTCTGTTTGCGCGGCGCCCTAAAGACATGCGCCATCTTGCCGAAGGCCGCACCGACGGTTTTCAGCGGGAACTGCAGGAGCACTGCGCCCATTGTTCCTCCGAAGACAATCAGAAACGCTGTCGGCTGCAGAATCTGAGCGAGGTTGCCACCTTCAATCAACAAGCCGGCAATAATGCCGGTAATCGCCAGGATCGCGCCTCCAAAGCTCGCCTTATCCATATGTGCAACTCCTCATAGCAAGACTAGAAACCCGGTTGCGGCGACTTGCGCGGAAGCCTCGGAGACTCATCGGCGCGATTTGTGACGTCCAGGCTTGAAAGAGATACGACGCGTGCCAGATCGCCGAGATCGGGCATCTGTCGAGCCACATTAGCGAGCAGTCGTGCTCTGTAACTCAGAACTCTTTCCACTACATCATCGAGTTCCTCGCGCACGATCAATTTTTCTGCATTGATCAGCGTGAGCATCGTATCCGGCGATGCTTCGGCGATCTTGATCAAATCGCTGTTCAATACAATTGGGCTTCCGTTGAGCCTTGTGAGTTTGATCATTGGGACACAACTCCTTCAGCGGAGTTATCGGCGACGGAAATCAAAGGTTCAAAGATTAGAACGGAATGCCCCAGACTGGCCGCAGCAGGACACTATTGCCATTCGATAAAGTCCGCACTACGAGTGCCGAAAAAGGGGCCAGATGCGACGGCTCCGTACCGGAAGAAGCAAGCCCAGGTTACTCAAAAAATTATGGGCGCACTTACCGGCAACGGGTCGTAAATCCACGCGTCCCATAAGGAGTACCCCATGTCCCTGGGCGTCTTGAATAACCTCTCCGCGATGTATGCGGAAAATAACCTGAATAACACGACTAACAGCCTGAACACCGTTCTGCAGCAGTTGTCTTCCGGATCGAAGATCAACTCCGGAGCGGATGACGCCGCGGGGCTTTCGCTGGTAGATGGCCTGCAAGCCAACTCGCAGGCTCTGGCCCAGTCGCAAACCAACGCTCAGGAAGGCGTAGGTATGCTGCAGGTGGCCGACGGCGCTCTCTCGCAAGTGACAAGCCTGCTCAACCGGGCCGTGACGCTGGCTACCGAAGCCTCGAACGGCACCCTCAACGCTTCGCAGGATACGGCGGCGAACCAGGAGTACCAGTCGATCCTGTCGGAAGTTAATAACATCGGCACCACGACGACTTACAACGGACAGGCAGTCTTTGGCACGTCCAGCACCAACATCTATACGGGCGATTCCTCGACCACAGGCGCCTCGATCGACAGCCTCAACATCCGCAGCCTGTCTTCGGCCAATATTGGCGACACGGCCGGTGTGATGTCCTATAGCAACGGCCAGAGCAACGTATTTCTCAATTTGTCGAGCGGCGGCAACAATGCGTCGGTGAACGACAGCCTGAACGCCGGCGGCGCCACCACGATCAATGTCAGCTATCTGACCAAGGGCGTGGATGGATCGGTCGTCTCCGCATCGGCCCCCATCAACGTGGGCAATGGCACCAGCTATCATTATTCATCTCCAGGCACGTTTGCGTATGGATATCGGCGGCCGGCCGGCTCAGGCCTTAAGCGAGTTTTATGCGTCAATCTTTGCGCAGATCATGCAGGCTTCACAATCGGCATCGCGGCAGAAATTCGAACATGCGATCTACTGTGTTCGTGACGTTCGGGATGCGTGGAAGCAGGTGGCCCAGGATGTGAATCTCGAAGAGCAATCCTCGTTTAGGCCGGCACATCGCGCTCAACTTGGGCAGACGGCTTCTGAACCGGATTTCGAATCGGTCGCTCCGACCAGTTGGACTGCCTAACCTGCAACTGTCAACTCTTCTTCCAATTGTTGCTTCTGAAAGAGGCTCGCATAGTAACCGTCAAGTGCGAGCAACTCTTCGTGCCTGCCTATTTCGACGATTCTTCCGTTCTGAAGTACGGCGATCTGGTCAGCGTTTCGCACCGTTGAGACGCGATGTGAAATCAGGATCGTCGTTGCGGCTGCGGTGTAGGCCCCCAGTCCGTTTAGAATTCGCTCTTCGGTATATGTGTCCACGTTCGCGAGGGCGTCGTCGAGGATGAGGATTGCGGGTCGCCGCAGCAGAGCGCGTGCAATGGCGGCTCGCTGCTTTTGCCCTCCGGAAAGAGTTACTCCGCGTTCACCCACCATGGTTTCAAACCCCTGCGGAAACTCCTCAAATTCGCGGCGGATGTGCGCCGCTTCGGCGGCCTCCAGCATGTCTTCTGCGCCCGCATCTGGAACGCCGAATGCGAGGTTCCCACGAATTGTTTCGCTGAAAAGAAATGTTTCCTGGGGAACCATGCCAATGTTATGGCGCAGCATGGCGAGAGGATAATCGCGGATCGCGCGGTCATCTATTAGAAGAGAGCCCTCCGGCGCTTCATAGATTCTCGATATCAGGTTCGCCAGAGTGGTCTTTCCGGACCCTGTCGGGCCGACAATCGCAATCGTCGAAGCAGGCGGAATGTGCAACGAAATATCGTGCAGAACCTGAGTCTGTCCGTAGCTGAAATTGAGATTGCGGAACTCGATTTCTCCGCGAAGGATCGTATTCGAGGGAATTGAACTATCAGCACCGCTGTCATCAATCGCAGGTTTAGCACTGAGCAGCTCGTCAATGCGCTTTACGGAAGCAGTGCCTCTTTGGAAAAGATTCACGACCCAGCCCACCGCGATGATGGGCCAAATAAGGAGAATCATATAAGTATTGAAGGCAACGAACTGGCCCGGTGTTATACGGTGACCGATCACTTCGTGCCCGCCGACCAGCAGCGTGATGATCATCGAGATTCCGAGGATAAACTCCAGGGTTGGCCACAACATGCCCATCAACTGCACGAGACGCTGAGCGCGCGCAATGTACCGGCGATTGAGCATTTCGAAGAGACTGATTTGCGATTCTTCGCGGGCAAATGCGCGCACCAAGCGTGCGCCGGAGTAGTTCTCCTGAGCCTGGGATGAGATCTCCGAGAAGCTTTCCTGGATCCGTTCAAATCTGTCGTGAATCTTCCGCCCAAAGTACTGGACGAGTATGCTGGCAACAGGCATCGGCGCCCAGGCAACCAGCGTTAAGTAGGGGCTAATGCGAAGCAGGAAGAAAAGCGCGCCTACGGTGAAAAAGATTGTATTCGCGCTATACATCAGCGCTGGACCAAGCAACATGCGCACTGCATTCAAATCGTTCGTCATGCGCGCCATGATGTCGCCGGTTCGATAGCGCTCGTAGAAACCGGAGTCCTGCATTTCCAGTTGGCGAAACAAGTCGTTACGCAAATCGAATTCAATTTCTCGCGAGATACCAATCAGAATCCAGCGCTGGGCGTAGAGGAAAACGCCCTTCAAGAGGGCGATTGCGACGAGCAATCCCGCAAACACCAGAACTCTGCCTCTTGATACCCCGTGCTCCAGGCCGTCGATGGCCTTCTCAATGACAAGTGGGAAAAGCACCCACACGGCATTCGTGGCGATGCACGAAAGTGTGCCCCAGAGATAACCCCAGCGGTAGCGCCGCATGTAAACAAAGAGCGGTCTGAGGTCGCGAAGCATTTCTTCATTGTACGGCGTCAATGGAATGAACAGGACCCGAGAGCGGTTCGGTTATTCCTGAGCGCCAATGCAGGGCTATGTTGGCGTTCGCAATAAAAAGTATCCACCGGTCAGTCCGAACAAAACGTCCGGGCTCCACGCAGCCAGTGCCGCAGGCAGGTAATTCACGTTGCCCATAGCCCCGAAGAGGCCGTCAACTACCCAATAAGTGAGTGCGACAGCTATCGCCACGGCAATTCCGCTGAGCGATCCTCTTCTACCCATGGAAAGTGCAAACGGAATAGCGAGCACCGCCATGACAACAGCGATGAGCGGATAGGCAAGTTTCTGCCACAACGCAACACGAAGGCGCATCGTGTCAAAACCGCTCTGGCGCAGGTCGCGAATATATCGGTCGAGCTGCCCGAAGTTCATCTCCTGCGATTGCAGGCTCTCTTTGGTGAAGTAGCCAGGCTCTTCGTGAATTTCGGCAAACGACGCGAATTTGAAGTCCTGGTATCGGGTCTGCGTAGCTCCATCGAAATCGCGTTCCCATCCATTCTGAAAGACCCATGTGCCTTTGCCGGCGTCCCAGAAAACGCGCGAGGCGAAGATGCGCCGGGATATCGCAAATGTCGATCGATCGAATTCGAACACGGAAAAGTTGGCAAACTCATTGGTGCCCGGATCGAAGAACTGGTAATAAAAGATTCGGCTGGCCTCGCCCGTGCGTGGTTCGCCGAAGATCCACTTCTGTTCTGGATGCAAGAACGTCTGCGGCGGACGTCCTTTAATGGTGCTGCGCAGCGCCTCCTGCCTGCGGTTGGCTTGGGGAAGATAATACTGATCGAACAGGAACAATGCCACGGCCAGAACCGCAGAAATAGAGACGATAGGAACCACCAATCGGTAGAGGCTGATCCCGGTGGCTTTCATGGCAACGATTTCGCTGTTGCGGTTGAGGACGCCAAATGTGACCAGCACCGCGATCAGGACGGCCAAAGGAGCAATTCGGTAGAGCATGCTGGGCGTAAGGTTGAGTAGATACTCACCGACGGTCATGAGTGGGATATGGTTGCGCAGGATATCGCCCACAAGTTCGAAGAATGTGAAGACCAGCATCAAAAGAACGAATCCTGAAAGCACCAGAAAGAACATATTCAGAAATTCGCGAACAACGTATTCGTCGAGGATGCGGAAAAAGACGCCTCGGGCGCCTCGCCGCACTGAGCGGGGCTGCAGCCGGTCCAGCAGTCCGGAGAAAGCTTTCGCATTCTGCTGAGTCTTTACAGTCAGATCGGAAAAGCGCGCCACCCACCGGCCCAAAGTGCTCAGGACGCGGCCTCCGCTGGCCATCTGCCACAACAGAAATGTGCCCGCCGCGGCGAAGAGGAAATTTGCCAACCAAACTGCAAGAAAGGCAGAAAGCTTGTCCTGGCGCCCCAGAGCGATTCCAGTGTAGGAGAGAACGTAGTAGAGGATGACGAGCAAGAGAGTAAAGACGAAGCCAGAACTCTTGCCACCGCGCCTCGACATGACGCCCAGGGGCACACCCACCAGCATCAGCACCAAGCAAGCTGCGGGATAAGAAAAGCGGGATTGCAACTCGATCTGAAAACGCCTGCCCTCTGGGCCATGGGTACGCTTCTCCAGCGTTGCCATCGGCATCGCATAAATGGCAGTGTCAAGGCGTCCGAGATGCACTTCGTTTTGCTGACTCAGCGGTAGAGGCAGATCGGTGCTGGTAAAAGTGGACACCTTGTACTGCTCAGGCTGGCCCGCCATCGTTTCGTGCTCGGTGCCATTTCGAAGCCTCATGAGTAATTCCTGACTCGAATCGCTCACCACAGTTGCGGAAGTTGCGGTCGTCACCAACGGCGTCGTAGGATCGGTAACATCCGCCATGAAGACTCGGTCCCAATTCGATGCACCCGTTCCCGCGCGCACGTTTTGTATGTAGAGAACCCGGTTGCGAAAATCCTCGTAAAAGACTCTTTCCTGGATCTCGTAGGAAGCCTGCGACGTCTCCAATGTCTGTTGCAGATCGAGTATGGCCTGATTGGCTCGGGGTGCGATGTAGATCGAATTCACCAGCCCCAGCAATGTCCCGCTGACAGCCACAATGGACGCGACCTTTACGAAGTAGCCAATGCCCATGCCTGAGGCGCGCATGGCAATGATCTCGCTGTCCGCGGCCAGGCGGCTGAGGCCCAGCAGGATCCCAACCAGCACGGCCATGGGAATGGTGACTTTGAAGGTATTGGGTATCGTGAAGAGAAAAACCTCAAGCACGTCTGTCCATGTGGAGCTGTTGCGGACGACCATCTCTAGGATGTGGTCGAGGTCGCGCATGAAAAGAATGAATGTAAAGATCACGCCGCCGATCAGCGTGTGAGAAAGGATTTCGCCGAGGATATAGCGTGTAAGGATCCGCACAAGAAGACTCTGTACCCAGTCTATCTTGCCTGCGCACTCCGGAGAGGAATCGGCTGCCAGCGCCGCAAACGCAAGCTATTCATCAGGACACTCACTGAACTCAAGGCCATGGCCGCTGCCGCTATCCAGGGGCTCAACTGGACATGGAATGCCGGATAAAGCAGTCCTGCGGCCAGTGGAATTCCAACGACGTTGTAGCCTACGGCCCAGGCCAGATTCTCCCGCATGATAAGCAAGGTGCGCTGTGCGAGTGCGCGAGCGACGAGGATCGAGGTCGGTTGAGCCCGCAAGAGCACCACGTCGCCCGCCTCCTGCGTGAGATCGGTTCCCGATCCCATGGCCAAACCGACGTCCGCCTGAGCGAGCGCTCCAGCGTCGTTGATACCATCCCCAACCATGGCCACGCGGAGTCCCTCATTCTGCAAGGCCTTAATGTGAGCCAGCTTGTCTGCCGGATCAACGCCTGCTTCCATCTCTTCGATGCCTGCCTGCGATGCGATCGGTGCTGAGGCTGCAGCGGAATCTCCGGTAAGCATGATGACTCGGAGTCCTGCTTTGCGCAGGATCGCCACGGACTCGGCTGCATCCGGCCGGAGCAGGTCGCGAACGTCAAAGCACCCGGCGGGCTGATCATCGAGCGCCAGGAATAGCCTTGTCATTCCTGGTTTTACAGGTGTGAAATTATTCGGCGTTTTCGCAAACAGTTCCTGGAAAAATGCTTCATTGCCAATCATGCATTTGAAGTCATCCACTCGGGCTGTGACGCCGCGGCCCGGAACAATTTGCACGTCCTGAGCCGGATGCCATGTCAGACTTCGTGCGCGTGCCGCATCGACGATGGCATGTGCCAAGGGGTGACTCGACTGTTCTTCGGTCGCTGCGGCTAGACGGAGCAACTCGTTTTCCTGATAGCCCACCAGGGTTTGAATCGTAGCTAAAGCTGGGCGACCCTCAGTCAATGTCCCGGTCTTGTCCAGCACAACGACATCAACATTTGACAGGCGCTCAATGGATTCACCGCCTTTGAAGAGTACGCCGAGTTGTGCTCCACGTCCCACGGCTACTGTGAGCGCGGCTGGAATCGCGAGTCCCATGGCGCAAGGGCAGGCAATCACCAGCACGGCGACCGAACTGGCGAGTGCCATCTCCAAAGATCGAGTGGCAAGCACCCAAATCACGAATGTGATGACCGAAAGTGCGATCACTGTGGGCACAAAAATAGAACTCGCTCGATCGGCGAGTTGTTCCATTGGAGCGCGAGAGCTCTGTGCCTGCTCCACCATGCGAGTGATCTGCGCCAGTACCGTCTCCTCGCCGAGAGACTGCGCACGGCAAACGACCGCTCCGTCATAGTTGAGCGACCCGGCGAATACTTTGTCTCCCCGCTCGCGGACCACGGCCGCCGCCTCGCCGGTCAGCATCGATTCATCCACCGAAGTGCGACCTTCAACAATCTGCGCATCCACTGGGAAGCGCTCGCCGGGAAGAACTTTAATGTGGTCGCCCACCCCAATTTCTTCCAGAGGCACCACAGTCTCCAAGCCGTTTACGATTCGCCGCGCGACGGATGGACGCATGCGGCTCAGCGAATCCAATGCCGCCAAAGCCCGGCGCTTAGCCCGCGCTTCCAGAGTTTTGCCAAGCAAGAGGAAGCCGAGTATCAGCAGGACCGCGTCGAAATAAACATCCTTGCCATTTCCGGGCATTACGGTGGCGAATGCGGAGTAAAGAAAGGCCACGCCGGTCCCCAGGCTCACCATCGAATTCATGTTCGTGGTGCCGTGGCGCAATCCGCTCGCGGCGTTCGCAAAAACCGGGCGGCCTGCCCAGACCAGCAGCACAGCCGTCGCGATGAGAAGGGCCCAGCGAAGTAAATCGGGGGGAGCGGCGTAGAGCCATGGCAGTCGGCGCATCAGCGCGAGATCGAACCGGCCCATGTGCGCGTCGAGTGGCATGGCCACAATCATCGCCACCACACCGGCAACGATCATGAACCATGCTTTGAATTCTTGCCTGCCCGCGGAAGGCTCTGTGCTTACCTGGCGTTGGGAACCGTCCGGAGCCGCAAGGATTGCGTCGTAGCCCGCTCCGCGAATCGCTTCCACCAATGCAGGAGGATTGGCGCGGAGCGGATCAAACACTACGGTTGCTCGGTTGGCCATCAGATCGACGTGTGCCGATTGAACTCCGGTCGTCGATAGCAGCGCGGATTCGACGTGGCGTTGGCAGGCCGCGCAGGTCATGCCCAACACGGGAAGCGTGACAGTCTCTGGAAGATTGGTCGCCATCGAACGGCTACTGCTCCAAATGCGCTTGGTACCCGGCCTTTGCCAGTGACGCAATGGCAAGATCGACCGTCGCGAGCCCTTCAGCGGAGCTTAATCGGGCCGCCCCAACTCGAACCTCCAAAACGTTGACCCCTTCACCAAGGTTCAAAGCCTGGCTGACCCGGCGAACACAGGACCCACAGTGCATACCGTCGATGCGAAGCGTAAATTCTTGCAATTTAATCCCTGTCTTTGATGATACGCCAGCAGAGACGATGCAGACTCGGCCGACGCATTGCGTAGCGATTACTATTGGATGGATTAAGTTCGACCTGAACCGCTAACATATAAAAGGAGATAGGCAGGCAGGAATCGATGCTCAGAGAGTTTCCCGAGGCACCACTTGTCGGCGTCGGCGCGGTGATCGTGAACCAAGGCCGGGTGCTTCTGGTTCAGCGCGGTCGCGAGCCGCTGAAGGGTCACTGGTCTCTCCCCGGAGGCTTGGTGGAAGTCGGCGAATCGCTCAAGACCGCCGTCATCCGAGAAGTCGAGGAAGAGACAGGACTGCTCGTCGAACCGGTCGAATTGATTGAGCTGCTCGATCGCATTCATCGGGAAGGGGAGCGTATTCGCTACCATTATGTGATCGCCGATTACCTTTGCCGTGTGACTGGTGGCGCTTTGAAGGCGGCCTCCGATGCCGATGCCGTGCGATGGGTCGAGCGGGGGGAGTGGAACAGACCTGATTCGGGCGACCTGTCGGTCGAGGGCGCCCTGGTGCTCGATCCCGTGACCGTGCGCGTCATCGAAGCGGGCTGGCAACGTGCAAGAGCGATCGAGTCGAAGGAGGGTAATTGATCCGGTCCCCGCGGCTCTCCTGGATCTTCTGTGGTCTGATGGCCCTTGCCGTTCTGGTGGCAGGCGCCTTTTTGGTTCGCCCGGTCGAATTCTTCAAGACCTATTCCGAATTGCGTTTGCTTCTGTCCGGTGCGGAGTCTCGATCAATCACAGTCAACGGATATCGCGTTCATTACTACGTGCTGGGTCCGCCCTCGGGCCCCGCCGTCGTACTGGTGCACGGGCTGGGAGGCCACGCGGAAGATTGGCAGAATCTGGCGCCTTATCTGACGCGGGCGGGATTCCGAGTCTATTTGCCGGACCTTGTCGGCTACGGGCAAAGCGAAAAGCCGGACGGTTTTTCTTACTCGGTCCCCGACGAGGCGGGGGTGGTTGTCGGTTTTCTTGACGCTCTCGGCTTGAAGCAAGTGGACCTTGGCGGCTGGTCCATGGGGGGCTGGATCGTGCAGTGTGTCGCGACGGGACATCCAGAACGCGTGCGCAAGCTGATGCTCTTTGACAGCGCAGGCCTTGCCTTGAAGCCCGACTGGAACACTGATTTGTTCACTCCGGTCAATGCCGCCGAATTGTCGCAGTTGGATGAACTCCTGATGCCTCAGCCGCCGAAGGTGCCGGGTTTCGTCGCTAGCGACATTCTTCGGATTTCAAAACAAAATGCGTGGGTCGTTCACCGAGCGTTGGCATCCATGCTGACCGGAAGGGAAGCGACAGATCGACTGCTTCCTGACCTGAAGGCGCCCGTGCTGATTGTTTGGGGCGCGGCCGATCGCATCACGCCCTTAAGCGAAGGCGAGACGATGCACAAATTGATTTCCGGCTCGCAGCTGGTAGTGATCCCCGGATGCGGCCATCTAGCACCGAGCCAGTGCGCAGCGCAGGTCGAGCCTTATGTGGTGGTGTTCCTGCGTAGGTAATGCGGCTGTTCTGTGAGGTTGGTTTAGACCCCGATCACATCGCACAATTCCTTCACCGCAGCCGCACTTTTCTTCAGCGCTGCGTCTTCTTCCGGGGTGAGCTTGATTTCGATGATCTTCTCAAGGCCCGCTGCTCCCAGCTTGCAGGGAACGCCAATATAAAATCCGTCGATCCCGTACTCGCCCTGGAGATAGGCTGCGCAGGGAAGAATCTTCTTCTTGTCTTTGAGGATGGCTTCGACCATCTCAGTGGCGGCTGCGGAAGGCGCATAGTAGGCGCTGCCGGTCTTGAGATGCTTGACGATCTCTGCGCCACCGTCGCGGGTGCGCTGCACAATTGCTTCAAGGCGATCCGGCGCAATCAGTTCGGTGATGGGGATTCCGGCGACCGTCGAGTAGCGGGGGAGTGGAACCATCGTGTCGCCGTGGCCGCCGAGCACAAAGGCAGTGACGTTCTCGACGCTGACTTTCAGCTCTTCGGCGATAAACGTTCTGAAGCGGGCTGAATCCAATATCCCAGCCATGCCGATGACACGTTCGCGATTGAAGCCTGCCTGTCGATACGCTGCCTGCGCCATTGCGTCCAGCGGATTCGATACGATGATCAGGATGCATTCGGGCGATTGTGCCACGACTTTCTGTACCACATCCGACATGATCTTGAAGTTGGTATGCAGCAGGTCGTCGCGGCTCATGCCCGGCTTGCGGGGAATGCCCGCGGTGATGACAACGATGTCTGAGTTCGCCGTTGCTGCATAATCGTTCGCGCCTATTACGTTCACGTCGCGCTTCTCGATGGGCATTGCCTCCAGCAGGTCAAGCGCCTTGCCCTGTGGAACGCCTTCCACTACGTCGATGAGCGCAACGTCCGCGAGTTCTTTTGAAGCAATCCAATGTGCCGCAGTCGCGCCTACGTTGCCGGCGCCGACAATGCTTACCTTCTTGCGCATGTTCTTCTCCTCAAGTGAACAGTGGTCTGAACGGAGAAACTACAATCGAGCCACGACAATTGCCGATCGGACGGCTGCTTGCTGAAACCTA
>Ga0302325_10009651_pt1 | contig 21040 bp, 25 predicted proteins | sample Palsa_T0_2_FD_201948 | JGI IMG/M metagenome (GOLD analysis project Ga0302325, IMG submission 201948) | Peat permafrost microbial communities from Stordalen Mire near Abisko, Sweden - Palsa_T0_2 | ecosystem: Environmental > Terrestrial > Soil > Palsa > Peat permafrost | place: Sweden: Abisko...
CTGTTCGATGGAGATCCGCTGGGCTGGCCGCTAATGCACAGAAATCGATGGCACCATGGTTTGATGCAAGGAAAACGTCAGAGAATCATTACTACTAGCCCAGGGACACGATCCTCAATGCTGAATAGGGAGACGAATAGCCACATTTTAGGAGCATTCCACTGGCTAAAGTACAGTGGAGATAAAGTGGCCCCGTCTGCCCCGCACTACAACGGTGTCGCTGTGCAGAGGAGAACCGCGACGAGCGACGCGTTTGACGCTGAACGACTGGAGTACAACTTGACACGAAGTCGGTGAGCCCTTCAATGCATAAACAGTGGCTGGACTCTGACCAGCTTGATCGTCAAAGATCTATCATCGAGCAATGCGCACTGTGGGAAGGGAAGGGTAGGAAAGCGCGAGGCAACCATCCATGCCGACGACTAGCCTGCCGTATGCAATGATGAGCTGGCAGTGCGCTTGACGTCTTAAGCAGTAAGGCCGTATGCCGTGCAAATTGAAAGAGGTATACGCCAGAGTATATTAAGCAATGCCAGACGTGCTGGAGGAATCAAGACTTCCTGCGAGCCAGAACCGGCTGCTTGGTATGACCCGGCGCCGTCGTTGAGGTCCTGAGAAAAAGCAATATGACTGGAGACGTGCTTCACCAACGGCCTCGAGTCTTCTAGTAGCCCCAGCACCGACGGCCCACTGTACCTGACTGCCTCTGCTCCCGAGCACCCCAGACTCGACAGCCGAGCAAACCGATCGGGACACTTCGGCATCGCTTCAAATCTCAGGCGTGGAGATGCATTGTCCTATCGCCGGAAAAGGCATCTAGCAAAGGCTGTCCTTGGGGGGGGGGGGTCTCCGGATCTCTGGCATCGGTAAGGGTCTCTAATTCGCGGAGACGTAGATGCTCTGCAGTAGCGGAGGTGCATGCAGCAGCTAGGTAGGTCGGAGCGACACGCCGAGGTGCAGAAGGGTACCAGCACTTTGTTCTCGAGTCACGAACATGTCTCAGAGCAAGCGCAAGCGACTTCTTGGGATTGTTGCATATATCGCGGTCTGCCTTGCGGACACCGAGTGCGCTGTGCGTGGATTGTACAGTACTGACTGCTGCGTCGAATGTTGACTTGACGTGAGAGACTCTGCGGTGCGTCGGGTCTGGTTTGGCCTGACCTTGCCTTGCCTTGCCTTGCCTTGCACGGCCGCTGTGCTTTCTTTGTCCGTGCTCCCAGTGCTTGCTTGAATCCTAAATGCGAACCACGAACGGGGCACCGCGAACCATTGCGTGGTACTCGACCTGTCACTTCCCCGCGCACACGTAACGCCATGCGAAATCATGTGCTGTGCTTTGCTCCGACCTCTTTCGTATAGTATTTTTTTGGATGGAGCGTCTAGCCGCCGAATCACGTCTATTTCTAGTCACGTTTCGATGTACCGATCCAATCCTTGCAACGGAGTCACCAACGATCCAGCCACACGCCTCCTCGACATGTGATGTGGGTGAAGTTTGGTTCATTACCATCGTTGCTCTACAGTCCAGATACACAATACCTAATAAAATTGTTTCAATGCATTCAATGTATGTTTTCTGATTTAGAAGGAGGGTTCAGATTATCCTCATTGCCTCAACCTTCGGTCCGACCCTCCTGTAGACGGTGCAGTCAGTAACATGCACTCATGCCTTGTGCCATCCTTTAACCTGCATCCCAAGCTGTACCAACCCCAACTCCCCGAGGCTCCGAGAATGCAACGCCTAGAACATGCAGCATGCTGTGTTGACAGCGTGGAAGCGTGTCCAACCTCCCTTCGTCAGCTCTAGAACCCCCCCTTCGATGCGAAGTAGGCTCGTGTTTCCTCAGCGGCACCTTCGGGTATCACGAATACCGGGTGCAGTGTTCCCACTCGATCTCCCTCATCATATATCTGCTCATCTTCAACAAAAGGCTCGCTGGTCCATTGGTATGGAGAGACTAGATTGCCGGTCATTTCGCTTTTCGTTTCCGTGGTGTTGAAATGCCATTTGTGCTGCACACAGCTCAGACCAGCGAGAACATAGCAAGTATGATAGGAATCAGATGAGCTGATTCTGTATTAGCATTCAAATAAGAGGACAAGACAGGATGCAAACGCACTGGCTTGGTTTATCCCTTAACCCTCCTCGCCTTGTACGATCTTGACAGCAGCAAAGAACGTATCTAATCAGACCTTCTCGGCTCTGGAGACTTCCGACGGAGTGCGCAGGCGCCAGTTGACTCTTTGCCACAGCGGAGGAAGAGGGGCCATCGAGGCAGGCTTCAATGAGAGGCCAACAACCTCCCACCCAGTGACTGTAGCAGCCATCTACCAGCTTATTTGTGCGCCCAGAGAAACCCCCTTCTGGTGCGTATTGTCGAGCTGAGAGCCAAGAGATCAGGCGAGGCACGTCAAGATACCTTTGTGGGGGGGGGAGGATCGTTAGTCATTGGTGAAATCTGAATTAAGGAAACTTACTTTGGTATTACTACATGTGGATCGCCGAGTATGCATAGGCATCCCAAAGCGCAGAAAGCATAAGCACCATGAGCCTCTGCGTCTGGTCGAGCAGAAAAGCCACCTTCGAAAGTTTGGCCTAAGAAAATTAGGACGAATTTCCATGCCCCTCAGAGAATAATGACTTACACCTCATAACCCACTCGGGGAGAAGAGTCAGGAGAGTTGCGCCTTCACGTGACCAAGCTGGAGATTCACGTGGAAGTTCCAGGGGCAGATCGAGGAGAGTAATGATGACCGCAGCGATATACGCCCCCCTATAGGCGATAAGTATCCTCATCAGACATGCAATCCATGTGTAGCACTTACCGAATATCTTCCTCTCCTCCCACAGCCATCTGGAAGCCTCCATCTGGTTGTTTCAAGGCACCAAGCCATTTCCACATGCTCCTTCGATCGATGACATCTAGAGCTTCTTTCCCTCCAACAATAGCCAAGGCCAGCACAATGGCATATGTCGGAGCAAGGTGTGACATCTGGCCATTACCTCCACCAAATCCTCCGGTTACATTTTGTATGGGTCGAACAGTAGAGATGAGTGGTTCCCGATACTGTGAAACATCTTCTCCCATCGCGGAAAGACCAGCTAGTGCCCAGTAGAACATCCATGGCCTGCTCGCATCTGCAGCAACATAAGGAGCGGGTAGCTTTTTTAAGCTCTTGTGTAAGAACTGAATGTGGCGCTTCCGCTCCAAGTGTGGAACTCCATGGTCATTATTTGTAGCTCCTGGTTCTACTCCGGATAGAAAAGGGAGGCATTCTTGGATTGTTTCTTCCTGAACCTGCGAACTCTGTGTGTTGAGTAGGTCCCGGATAGGCGGAAGGGAGGTGAAAAGGTCGGGAACCATGCTTGCACGAGCTGTTTTCGCTGACATGGTAGGCAGCTTTGAGGTTCTGAAGACAGAATCCACAGCCTCGTCTCCAATTCGGGAAGAGGCTCCTGCAGCGCGGTCAGGCTGTCGATTTTGCGGGATACCAAGTACTTCTTCCAAAGATCTTGAGGCTGATGACGATGGGTCAGAGCCCGCCATTGCTCGTCTGTTGAAGATCACTTTATGGCGGCACTTTTGCCCTTTAACGAGGAATGTCATGTGCAACTCCTTTCCACAACGACGGCATTGATTCGCCGGCAGTTTGCTTCACATTGTTGCAATTTCTTTTACGATCATAGTCACGTTACGAGGGCTATGGCGACCCATTCCTCGCCTCGCCTCGCTTAAAGTTCCACATTTGATTTGGAGGGGTTGGGGAAAACAAGGGGCTCTCAATGTTGCTTCTTTCATCTGCAAATTCGTTGCAAGAGCCTCGAAAGTTGAGAGACACCATGCACGAGATATTCTATACATCTTCTCCCGGCGTGCAGACGTTTCGAAATACAGCGCAATGTAACAACAACGCACTCTGCCGCGTCAGCCGCAACATCGCCAGTCAAGTCAGCGACCCCACCAAAGGCCTTCTTATCGGATCACCGAGGTCGATAAGGGAGGGACTTTAAACGTCCAAAGCTCTTCAGCCTGTTAGAAAGTCAGACAGGGCCGTGGACGCATGGCAATCGGCAAGAACATCGCATAGATTGCACCTCGATATGAATTTGCAAGTGCGGACCGCAAGCTGAGCCTACCTGCATGCGAGGAATCTGTCGGTATGCGCTGATTTGCAGCATGTTGGCGAACCCATCCAATCGATGCCATTCCTATATCTCATGCCGCTGCGGGTGGCCATTTTACACCAGGACTGCATGAATATTGACATGCAGCTCGTTAATAGATCCGGCTGAGGAATCGACCAAGTGAGCATGATGAGAAAGTGGGCGAAGTGGCAAGTTTGCGCGCTGAAGTCCGACTCGTCGCCCAAGAAGAGGATGCCGGCGATTCCACGGGAGAGACCATCTTCGAAATGAAACGAAGGGAGTCTGGAGGACGAGGGGCAGCGAAGTCCCGATTGAATTGCCATTGCACTCCTCCGACCGAAGAATGAAAAGCTCAATGTACGTGACTACAGAAGCCACTGTGGATATGCTGTCTTAGATTGTCGACATGTCGATGTGGTCCTCTTTCCTTCAGTAATCATTCGATGGGGCGAGAAGAGAGTTTGAGGAGAGGATCTAGATTGCGGGGCTTCTCTCCATGATGGGCGTCGTGGTCATGGCGCGAGGCATGAGGAGGAGGAACAACAACGCTGATAATGCTCCCTCTTGGCCGCCTTCGATAAGTCGTGCAGTACAAGAAGAACCCTCGTCCTTGTCTCCGCGATCACGAAACTCACATACCAGATTGGGGAATCCTATGACGCTCGATTTAGTTCTCGCTTCCCGATGGTTGTTTGGTCGGTGGGACCAGCAGAAGAGACGTGCGCAAGCAAACGGAGAACAGCTGGAGAAATACCAGAGATGGTATTGGCCTGCCTCAGGGATGGACCATGAAACGGCAGACTTCGAAAAAACGGTGAATATGGGCCCCAGCCAACCAGTCTTTTATGTGAACACCTTCAACTCCCCCAAAACTGATGGCAAGGTCGGTAATTGGAAAGTCGCCTCTAGCGATCGCGACACTCCCGCGCCCTCAGCTCTTGCAGAGAGTGTGATATCTCAACAACAGGGTCGCTTTAGTGGGCGACTCTGGGGGCCTACAGGGTTTTCAGTGGGTGAGACCAGTATTTTACAGGGCCTTCAGTGGGCGCGTCCGGCGTCTACAGGCCTCTATACTCAGTCGCTAGGTTGTTCACGGCTCTGTTACAGGTGCTAGCAGGGCTGATCGCTCCTGGTCGTCGCCGCCCACCAGATGCAGCATGGCTGGGGCTGGGCTGGGCACAGTTATTGGACACATGACTGCTGTCTCGCAGTAGCCCCATGCAGTGAGCACCCTCGTGCAGTTGAATTGTCGCACCTGATTCGCCGAGGGCTGGGGTGGTCTGAGCAGGCGTGCCAGGCTTGCTATTTTTCCGACTCTCGCTCACCGCTTCTTATGTGGATCCGCCGCTCTTTTCGAGCCCGCCATCTCAACCACAGCTCACCTCCAGGCCTCTCACCGACTTCCATCGTGAGGTCTTCCTCTTCCTCAAAGAGCGGTGTCACCATCCCTCTTCCTTACAATACTATTGACCATTCCTATCACAACAAATCTACGACAATGACCTCGAATCTGGACTTCTCCTCAGAGGGTCTGCTGGACCTAAACTTCGACCATCGAAATCCTCGTTACCCTTTTACAACGAACATGGCGGCTCGCTCAAGTTGGCCTCTGTCTCTTGATATGGCTTCAGGAGCCGCTGACGAGAGACGCGAGACTTCTCCTAGCCAGAACACACATCAACAGTTTCCTCAGACAGGCCATAACAACTCACCAACCCTCTTGGCAGACTGGCCGATGCAACAACAACCTCAACAACTGCCACAATACATCCAAGATAACTCGTTAATGGGGGCACAGTTCAATGCTTTTGGGAACACATTTCAGACTTCACCGCTGGAGTACCACCTCCCCACGACACAGGCAGGCTTCGAGGCCGGACTTCAGATGGAGACCCCTTTCAATGGGCTGGCACAGACAGTGGAAGCACAGGCCCAAGCAGCAATGTGGGCAAACTGGCAGGAAATCGAGAGCGCAATGAACTTCACAGGACCGGATGGGCTACCAGGTGTAGGTCGTCAAAGCCTCGGAAGCAACTCACCGACAGGGACGTATTTGGAGGTGTTATCGCTGCCAAGTTCAAGTAGTGACCACGGATGGAACACAGTTGACCACTTCCCTAACTTGGAGGCTTATCAACAAGCACATAATGCCGCGATCTTCAACCCCGGCCAGACACTTCATTTGCGGACTCACTCAGACTCCTCACAATCAGATGGGACTGGGCACACCATTGAATCCTTCAGCAGCTTCGAAGATATCTCATACCCTTATTCTCCATACTCACCTGACTCGGACAACTATCTGGATCCCAGCGGACATCGAAACTGCTTTCACGGGGAGTCTCATCATCACTCCCATGAAATCGTTAGCCCCGCCGCCGCTGTAGCGCCCGTACCCATCAAAATGTCGCCGTCAAACCGAACTACTCCTTCATCAACTTCATCCCCACCAGCTAGAAGAAACTCTGCACCACGAAAGAGTCCAACTGCAAAGGCAACCAAGGCTGTTATCCGTCGCACGTCAAATGGAAAGAAAGATACAGAGAAGCGCGTTGGTCGTCGACGTGGACCATTACTACCCGAGCAACGGAAGCAAGCAAGTGAGATCAGAAAGCTACGAGCCTGCTTACGATGCAAGTTCCTCAAGAAGACTTGTGACAAGGGAGAGCCTTGTGCTGGCTGTCAACCCTCTCACGCCAGACTCTGGCAGGTCCCGTGTACCCGCATTGACATCAAGGACATCAGCTATTTCATGAAGGACTGGCGGGCAGACTACGAACGTCACGTGGGCCGTGGAGTATCTGTTTACAACATCAAGGGCTTTGCTCAAAAGGAGGAGCTCATCTGGATTACCCATGGATACGGATTTGCCATTCCCGTCATGGCGCGGGAAGTATACGTTACCGACGATAGTTGCTTCACTGTTGATTGGGTTGAGACTGAGCACGAAGAGCCCCTTGAGTTTGATACCCGGACGGAAAGGATGTCAGCTGGTTCAGAAGGTGTCTCAACGGAAGCATTGTCCGAATACCTCGACAAACATCTTGATGGGCCCTTCGAGGAATTCATCGATGACTACTTCGAAGGCACCTTTTTCATCACTGATATCCTGAAGACCGCTCACCGCTATTATATGAAGGAGAAGGTACCAGTCATCCGTAAAGCACTGAAGCTCGTCCTTGCCTACAACCTGACCTTCCACGTCACGATGGTGGAACAGAGAGGAGATGAACATCCTATGGATGGCTTGATTGAGGACGAAGACTCCAAGTTCAACGGAAAGATCATTGCCCCCGTGATGATCAACTTCCAGATCAAGTGTGCTCTGGCCGATATGTGGCGCGAATTGCAAAAGGAGATTCTCGAGGAACTGTCGTCGCTTTACTCCAGCGTGTACAGTGGTGACAGGCTCAAGAACTGGCCCACGATCTTCATGCTTGCCTCCATCCTCCTTGCTGTCTGGGAAGAAATGCAATTTGATTGCCACTACCGCGTTCCTGATGCGGCTGCTGTTAATAAGTTCTGCAATGACATGGAAACCACTCCAGTTGGTGTCATTGTTGGTCTCTTCCACGCCATCTCCCAGAAGCTTCCCGCGTTCACCGAATGGGATACACGACGACATGGTCAACTCCTCAACAACAACGTCGCTGTCTGTGATGCCATGACGGAAATGAAGGATCATATTATCAAGCATGGTACATTTTCCACCTTCCTCGATTTTCCTCTTCTAACGTGTTTCTCCCAGAATCCTACCTCAAGACTCGCCCGGACGCCAAGTTCGACCGAAGAGACTTCGACTCCTTGTCCAACAAGTTCCTCTCGAAGCTCGTCATCCGCGCCAACTAATTTCTTTCTTGCAGATACCCTTCTATATACCCACTTTGCATATTCGACTGTACAGATGCAGCGATGCTGCTCATGGAGGGCCTACGGGCCATTTGATCTGTTCTTCTTCCCTTTGTAGTGTGGAACATCAAAATTTTCATTTGTTCTCTCAAACATCAGAAGGAAAGCCAACAGCGAGGGCATTTTAAGTGATTTTTTTTTTCTCATTTACGATGGGCATAGCGATGCGAACAGTCATTTTACGACCCCCTTATGATTGTGTCAGGACATGTACGAACGAGATGACCGAATTCATCACGAGATCATGGATTTATGGTTTACGGTTTTATGTTTTATCTTATGAAGGGGAAATTTTGAGGGAAACCGAAGCATCTTTGGGCATTGGAAACCCATGGCCGCCAATTGAGGCATGCTTGCATGTTTACAGGAAAGACAGCTTCCGGTGTATACGGTGTATACACTTGACAAGACATAGATATGGATGTCATAAAATAAAAAGAAATTTCTGAACGAGTTGAGGGAATTTTGTTTTGTGAATCAATGCAATTTTGAATGTATTTACTTATCTTTTCTGACTTTGGGAGTGCGAGTGGGAGAAAGTAATAAGTTCAGCCTGAGGCATGATTCGGGTAAAGTGAGGGAAGCGAGTTTGAGGCATTTGAAATCGGGAATCGGGAATCGGAGTTGTCGGGCTGTGGCTGTCGCAAACTGAAATTTTGATGACGCACGAGGTTTCGTCGCGGGGGGCGCATCTCCGCGCCCAGAAAGAAAGTCAAGCAAGGAAGGAAGGAAGCAAGCAAGCAGGCAAACGAAGGAGATGTGCCAGCTGGCCACAAGAATTTTTGCGAATTGCTGACCACCTACTGTACAGTACAAAGTACTTCGTAGCGCACTTTTCCATTTTCATTTTGTTGAGAGAGACATCAAGGGAGCATGCCTCTTGCCCGTGACCAACCTCCTCCCTGTGCCGCCGAGGCCCGAGACACGGAGTGGCAGGCTGGAAGCGCAAGCGCATTCCAGAGCCGAGAGCCCAGCCTTTCGAAGAGGCGGGGTCGAGCGTGCTAAGGCTCCCTTTGGAGGCTTTGCCCATCCTACTACGTAGTAGCGCAGTGGTAAAATCGGCCTTGTCCGTTATCTTTCTGCAGGTGGCATGATACAAGCACAAGTAGATTACAAAGAAAGGCGAGAGTCAGCACAATGCAGCAAACTCTTAAGATTTAGGAACGATAATGATGATGATGGTGATGATGATGATGATGATGATACTACAGTACAGTAGTAATGATCCAAGTGAATACAGTAGAAAATCATGCCATTTTGAATCTTGAATGTACTGTGAGGTACAGTACCGAAGGCAACAACCGATAATTTGAAGCTTTGTCGAATTCACCCGAAAATTCTAGTTGATGCTGTGATTCATTGGCCCATGTCGAAGGCTGAGCATCAGCACTGCACTGCGACCTTCCCTAGAATCCAAGCGAACCTTCCGCTAGCGCCTGCCTCGCGGCTACATAATCCTCCTCCCTCCCCGAACTTCCCTTCCTTTCCTATCACACTTTCATACCCACAACTTTCTTCCACCGAACCCATCAACCACTCCTTCGATCATCAGATCCTCCGTCAATTCACATACCCATACATCGCAACACACCGTCAAAATGCAAATCTTCGTCAAGACCCGTAAGTTGCCTTCTTATCTCGGCGCCTAAAGATGACGCCACTCCGTCATCAGCATCAACTAACATCTTCGCAGTCACTGGCAAGACCATCACTCTCGAGGTCGAGTCCTCCGATACTATCGACAATGTTAAGAGCAAGATTCAGGACAAGGAGGGCATCCCTCCGGACCAGCAACGCCTGATCTTCGCCGGCAAGCAGCTCGAGGACGGCCGCACTCTGTCCGACTACAACATCCAGAAGGAGTCCACCCTCCATCTCGTTCTCCGTCTTCGTGGCGGTATGCAAATCTGTAAGTTCTCACCTTCGCCACTCAACCTCATTTCAATTTCTAACATCTAAAACAGTCGTCAAAACCCTCACCGGCAAGACCATCACCCTCGAAGTTGAATCATCTGATACCATCGACAATGTCAAGTCGAAGATTCAGGACAAGGAGGGCATTCCCCCTGACCAGCAGCGCTTGATCTTCGCAGGCAAGCAGCTTGAGGACGGTCGCACTCTGTCTGACTACAACATTCAGAAGGAGTCGACTCTTCATCTTGTTCTCCGTCTCCGTGGTGGCATGCAAATCTTCGTCAAGACTCTTACCGGCAAGACAATCACCCTCGAGGTTGAGTCATCTGATACCATCGACAACGTTAAGTCAAAAATCCAAGACAAGGAGGGCATTCCACCCGATCAACAGCGTCTCATTTTCGCCGGCAAGCAACTTGAGGATGGTCGAACCCTCTCCGACTATAACATCCAAAAGGAGTCCACCCTCCACTTGGTCCTCCGTCTCCGTGGTGGTATGCAAATTTTCGTCAAGACCTTGACTGGGAAGACAATTACATTGGAAGTTGAGTCGTCAGACACGATTGATAATGTCAAGTCAAAGATCCAGGACAAGGAGGGTATCCCACCGGACCAGCAGCGATTGATCTTTGCTGGTAAGCAATTGGAGGATGGCCGTACATTGAGCGACTACAACATCCAAAAGGAGTCTACTCTCCACTTGGTCCTTCGTCTCCGTGGTGGTCAATAGATCAGTGATGTTTTGCATTATTTGCTGGTATCTGGGGTTTGCGATGGCGTTCTGGTGTACGGCTGGGCTTCATGGCCACAGCTCGTACATAGGCATGGGCAATGATGCATAACATATGCAAATCCCAACAATAGTCCAATGAACATACATTAGGACAACTATTATGTGCAACTTTGATAATTCGTGACTGTGATGCGTATTTTCCCGTGAAAATGATGTGCTTTAACTTCCAAAATGACATGATCTTCGAAGGGCTGTCATTTTAGTAATGACGCAGATGCGAGGCTGCGAACCTTCAAACCTGTTCCTCCGAAGTGCCGAAAATCCTGATAAGATCAACACAACTTCCTCAGCTATCAGCAACCCATTCTACCTTCCCTTTTAATCTTCTCAAACTGAATCAGCCCGTAAACGCCACCTAGAACCCTCCAGAAGCAGCCCCGCGGGACTCCATCTACTCCGAGCAGTAGCTTCCGCAATGAAGCTCCCCTCCCACAACCCAACATGAAAGAATGCCCTCATACTTCTACCACCTGAAATTCGAGCTCTACCCTTACCCCTCCACCGACGACAGTCCAAACTCCAGCCCTTCGAAGCAGAAACGAACGAAGGAAGAGGAAGAGGAGCGCAGGAGGACGTTCTGGCTGCCGGAGCAGGGAACGGATATCTTTGACACCAGCGGAGGCGGAGGGAGGTGGCCGAGGCACAAGGCTGTGAAGAACGGAGGAGGGGCGAGAGATAGGAGGGGCATTGGGAGCTGGGAGGAATCACGAGCCGCTGGTGCTGGTGCAGGAGCGGGAGTTGGAGCTGGTGCGGTGATCGATTGCGGGCTGGCGAGGGCGAGTCGCACGCTGGGCGAGGACGGGGAGGAGGGCGTTGCGGTGCAGATTCCGAACGAGGGACACCTCGAGTTCGCGCCGCCGAGCGCGGCGAACGTGGTGAGGGATCAGGGGGTTGCGGCTAGGGACTGGCGCTTTGGGAGGGTGAGGGTTGAGAGTTTGGATATGAGGGAGGTTGCGGATTCGAGGCCGGGTATGGAGATGGCGTCCTCTGCGCAGAGTAGCTCCGATGGCACGGCTAGGGCTGGCAATGGGATTAACGCTGGTCTTGCGCCTGAAGCTGCTGGTGTGGGCAGGGTCACGAAGGCGAGATATGAAGTTGTTGAGGGCAAGAATACGGAGGTTGGGTGGGGAATTGTGCATTTGTATCGGGATGGGGAGGAGACTGCTGGTCTTGGGAATACGGAGGTCGTTTATACTGCAAGGAGTGAGGGTGCGGACCAGCAAAACAAGCCAACTGCGAGTGGCGGGTTGGGTGTGAGGGAGGAGAAGGAGGGAGAGGATTGCACTACGTTGTGTATCCCTGCTGTTCCCAGCTATCTTACTCCCAGTGACTTTCTGGGATTCGTGGGAGAGAAGACGAGGGAGGAAGTCAGCCATTTTAGGATGGTGATGACTGGGCGGATGAACAGGTACTTGGTTCTCATGAAGTTTAGGGATGGTGGGGCTGCGAGGAGGTGGAGGAAGGAGTGGGATGGGAAGGTCTTTAACAGCATGGAGGTGAGCATACATATATCTACTTCTCATGAATTTTGAGAACGAAAGCTAACAGTTACTCCAGCCAGAAACCTGTCATGTAACCTTCATCAAATCAATCACCTTCCAAACACCCACCTCCTCTCGACCAAATACCAGCTTCCCCGAGCTCTCCCACGACCCCTTTATGCCCTCATCTTCGACATCTACTTTCCTCAAGCCCTTCCCACCGCCCACACCAAACCTAGTCGAACTGCCAACATGTCCCGTCTGCCTCGAGCGAATGGACGACACATCCGGCCTCCTCACCATTCCCTGCCAGCACGTCTTCCACTGCAACTGTCTCCAAAAATGGCGAGGAAGCGGCTGTCCCGTCTGTCGACATACAAATCCTTCCCTAGCACTCTCCTCCTCTACCAACAGCAGCACCTACTCCTACGACCCCGCCAACCCACCATTTGGCAGCGGCGAAGCCTCCCTCTGCAGCGTATGCGACTGCACCGACGACCTCTGGATCTGCCTAATATGCGGCAGCGTGGGCTGCGGCCGCTACAAAGGCGGGCACGCAAAAGAGCACTGGAAAGACTCAGCGCACAACTTCGCGCTGGAAATAGAAACTCAACATGTGTGGGACTATGCGGGGGATATGTGGGTCCACCGACTCATCCGAGATAAAGGAGATAGCAAGGTCATTGAGCTGCCTTCTTCTTCGAGATCGGGATTGGGTGGTGGGAGAGGGGAACACGATGCTGATATGGTGCCCAGGGAGAAGCTGGAGGGGATTGGGATGGAGTATACGCATCTCCTTACCTCGCAGCTCGAGTCTCAGAGGGTGTACTTTGAAGAATTGGTGGGCAAGGCGGTGGCTAAAGCCAGTGCGGCGTCGACTGCTGCCGCGAGTGCTAGTCAGAGAGCCGATGAAGCAATCTCCAAGCTAGGCGAGTTGGAGAAGCAGAATAGCGAGCTGAAAGAGGTTGTGAAAGGCCTCGAGCGGGACCTGGAGAAGGAGAAGAAGAAGAGTGAGAGGAGTGCGGAGGTAGCGAGGGGCTTCGGGAGGAGTCTAACGGAAGAGAAGAGGGTGGGGGAAGGGCTGATGGAGCGAATTGGTTTCCTGAACGGGAACATCGAGAAGATCAATGCCGAGTTGGAGAGGGCTAGGTTGGAGAGTGCGGAGTTGAAGGAGGAGAATAGGGATCTGTTGTTCAGTATCAGTGCGCAGCAGAAACTGGCTGAGATGGGTGAGGGGGAGGGGCTGGAGAAGGGCGAGTTGGAGGGGGGGAGCTTGAGCCTGCCGCCGGAGAAGGAGAAGGAGAAGAAGAGGGGGAAGGGGAAGGGGAGAGGGAAGTAGGGCTGCGCTGTTGAGATGGAGCATTAGGGCGTAGGGGCGTTTGAAGCATTTTGTCTGCATGGGATAGGCGGTATACCCCAAGGCACTTGGGCTCTAGCATATTTGATGAATGTATTGCACTTTTCAGAATTGATGACTCGTTCAAACGGATTTTCAATGCAATACCGCGTGCTATAGAAATTGGTCGTAAGATATGATGTCCTAAGAAGCTTGAACGTCTTGATTTTGCCCAAGTATTCAACACTTTTGCATCAAGCTAAATGTCATTCCAAGAGCTTGATCCCTGTAATAATCTGGGATTAACATGTTAGCATTGAATATCCCAACTTTGCCAGCTAACCCACGTTTTTCCATCAAACAGATATGTATCTTGAAAACTGGGTTAAAATAATGAGTTTGGACGTTGTGGCATTCGAGGCTCATGTGTCAAATTCCACGTTATCCGGTATTATAGAAGGACGAGAAAAGTTCCAGGGAATCTCTATCCGTCAAAGAAGTGGGGAAGCTTCTACCCGTAATTATTAACCTGGCATCGAGCGTTTGGATACCGGCAGCAGCGGATGAAATGATAACCTCTAGTTGCAACAACCCAACTTTTGCTTTTGAAGGCACGAATATTGATATTTACCAACGTGGTTCACTTCACTTCTGCCAAGGCAAGCACAAAGTTGTGCGACTATGTACAATTTCCTATTTTAGTTTAAAGCCCAAGGTCTTCTGCTCCTACTAATGAACAGCAATGCGATCTCATTTCACCCACCAGAATCCCCCAATCTGGATCTCGCATCAGACAAGATATATCGGACAATGGTCCTTAATACCCTCTTACCAGTCTTTCGAAAATCGAGACCTCCACTTCCTCAGCACCTCCCCAGATTCATCAATCATAGGTGACCATCCTCGGCACTAAGGACCCCTAGCGTGGTGACCCCTTCTGAACAACATCAACCGGGCTGTTCCTCCGATCACAATATTCATCGTGAAGCTGGACTATCATCTCCGATCCATCGTCAAGTGTCCGGCGACCCTGCCAGAGTCTCGTGGCCCAGTGGACAAAGACACTAAGCAGCAGAGCAAAAAGGGCCGACCAAGCCAAATAACTCTTCAATTCCATCGGGACATTTGTTGTTTGGAATGCTGCTGCAGTTCCAACGGCCATTCCCGAAACTAATATTCTGTTGAGGTATCTATCTGCCTTGTGCAAGTGCTGCAAGGCTCCTATGGCGAGCGCGAAAAAGAGGCACGCTCCCAGAAATAATTGAGGTGGAGGGTCGTCAAGGAGTTGTGGTATATGGAGAGTGCTGAGGATGGAAGATATTCGTGTCTTTTTAATGGTGTTAGTAAAATCTTCTATGCCTTCTCGTAGTTGAGTTGCTCTTACCATGATCTTCTCCAGCGTTTCGTTCTGTTCTAATGTATTACTTGCCGCCCCCTGGCAGAGTTTTGTTAGTCTCAAAATGTATGCCGGAAGTATGGTTACGGTATCATTCCGCAGACTATTTCCTTCTTGACCTGGCATATCCAGATCTGGTCCTCGGCCGTGGGAAGGGTCGTAGTTCTGAATGGCGATCGCGCACGTTAGTAACGTCCCAAATAATGCCGAGTAAGCCATCGGGCGAGCTATCATTGCTAAGATCAAAATTTTTAATCGTCGTTTGGATGAAGAAGCTCTGCAGAATGAACATTGCGGCGTCGGACTTGCTGCTCGCTGGCAAGATTTCCCCTGGTAAGAACAAGGTGGACAGAGAGACATGATCGATTCGGTGGTGAAGGGTACGGCTCCAATGATCCTCAGTGCCCTAATAAAAACGACGTGTATCTTAAAGAGTAGGAATTAATAGCTTAACAGGACTGAGGTACTTTATTTCTCTCCGATACGAAATGCCGGTGGTAATCGTGGTTTGAAGATGTCGAGGCCGTCACCTGAAGGAAAGATGCGCTGAGCCGAGCAAGCTGGTGGACACGTTGAGCGTCATCATTCGTCGGGCATATACCGCAGCAACGCCTTTCCTCTTTCCAACCCTCTCACCCAACCTTCCAGCTTGTCCTTTTTATTGCGCGACCCTCCTCTTCTTGAATTTGCTCTAGCCACATAAAAAGTATTCTAGTACGCCATTTATCTTCGTTTCTTGAATTCCCTCGGGCCATATAAATAGTACTCGTATTCTTCCACGCTGCCTATATCGTAGGTCTCTCAAAGATCCTCAGCAACGACATGCAGGGTAAGCTTCCACAGAATCAACTGCTCCCAATTCAACTAAGTAGGGGTGTAGCCGCAAAACCAGATGTCAGTGAGCTATGGATTCTACACCAAAGGCGCCCGAACAAGGCAACCTTGCAAGGTGAGCTCCCGCAGAATCCCCTTATCCTCAATTCGACTAAATAGATGTGTAGGCCCCCCAGATGTCAGTGAGCTACGGATCCAGCACCAAAGGCGGAACAACAAGACAACCACCACGTGGGTGTGCATCTACTGCATAAACCGGAAAATCTTCTTGACGGAGCCCGATTTGTGGGAACATGCGCAAATAGAGCATACGGAAGATTTGACTGCCCAAGATGGTGATCCGGAAGCCGTCAGAGAGTCCTTTGCAGCCGAGTCTATCATGAGAAGGTACACAGACTTCAGTCTATCGAACTCTTCTTGTCTCCTGGAAGCTTACACTCTCATAGACCGGGCAAAGATCACTCACAGAAACCTACCTTATTTGAAGCCAATCGAGCACAGCCAGAACCTCCGCCGACAAGTTCATGTAAAAGGCTGTTCAACGCACACGCAAGCCTCTCTCCTACTAAATCGATTTCTGGTCCCAGAGAGATCTATATTAACACACCCAGGGGTATTGAAGATGTTGCAGTGCAAGGCCTTAGTGGGGACAGCGAAGAAGTGAACGCACAGCCTCGCAAGCGGGCCGCTGTTGGAGACGGTATATCAGCAGGCTCTGGGTCTCCTTTTCGGGACTCGACTTGTCCGCCCCCTCGACGGAGTAAGGCTCGACCTACGTCTCCTCCGGTTGAGAGTCTAGCTGGATCCCAATCCCGAGATACGCCTGACACTCATGGCCGGCCTCACGTTGGAAGAAGACAGCTTTGGTCTCCTGATCAAGAAGCGTCCCTCACGAAGCTACCATTTAATGATCCTTCGAAAATCGGGACTGCCCAACCACCACACAAGACCAGGAAGCCGTTTACTGCCTCTCCTCAGATTCCTTCACTACGTTCGACAATTAAGGACACCCCAGGCCAACATGAGCCCATCCTCGAGAACTATGACATTATCCTCCAACCAGAAACCCGGCCAATATCGCAGGAACAACTCGTTGCTGAAGTAAAGGGTATATACGCTGGCCTAGTGATGGTTGAAGGGAAGTGTATCGAGATCGACAATAAACAAGCGACTCTAGCACAAGCAGAGGAGGGTGCTCAGCCCAAACTCAACAATGAGCAGTGGCAAGCTCTCATTGCATTACACCGAACGCTACTACACGAACATCATGACTTCTTTCTTGCCTCTCAACATCCTTCAGCTAGTCCAGTTCTTCGCAGACTAGCGTCAAAGTATACAATGCCAGCTAGGATGTGGCGGCACGGTATTCATAGCTTTCTGGAACTCCTGCGCCACAGACTTCCAGCGTCCTTGGATCACATGTTAGCCTTCATCTACCTCGCGTATTCAATGATGGCATTACTGTACGAAACAGTGCCAGCTTTTGAAGAGACCTGGATTGAGTGTCTCGGCGACCTCGGAAGGTATAGAATGGCAATCGAAGACGACGATATTAGAGATAGAGAAGTGTGGACCGGTGTGGCCCGCCACTGGTACTCGAAGGCCTCAGACAAAGCCCCGACCACTGGACGTTTATATCACCACCTAGCTATCCTCGCTAGGCCAAACGCTCTCCAACAGCTATTTTACTACTCCAAGTCACTATGTGTCGTAATTCCCTTCACATCAGCTCGAGAGTCGACCTTGACTCTCTTTGATCCAGTTTTGAATGCGGAGAATCACCAAGGCCAATATAGACTACCGCCCCTCGATGCCTCGTTTGTAAAAGCACACGGCCTTTTATTTACGAAAAAGAATATGGAAAAGTTTAATCCCACAGTGAACAAATTCCTCAGCCTATTAGATAACCAAATAGGAAGGGTGACCCGCAAGTTCATGGAACAAGGGTATCACATTGCTGTTGCCAATTGCATTGCCATGCTTGGCTTTGCTTCCAAAGATAACGTGCTTATGAAAGCCATATTTCCCCCAGATGTCGATATGGAAGGCTCTCCCTCCGATCACACCTCGCAGTCTTTATCTTCTTTCAGAAATTCTCAGCGACTCAGCAACTCAACTCTCAAGATTGTTCCACAGCGTGTTTCCTCCAGTTATGTTGATATAGAGGGTGCTAGAGGCAACTGCTCAACAAATTCGACATCCTCCCGCGTCTCTTCTCGTGGAAACCAGACCTCATTCGATGCTCACTCCGAATCATCTCCTCACCTCTCGATTCCACATTCAAAGAGAGGAATTCCAGTCCGTCGCAGCTTGCGAGGTTGGTCTCGTATAATAGGTACTTTTGCCCTTTGCTCGCAATTGGGAATTGTCGCAGCTTCTCCCACAGCAATCGCAGACGACAAATCCAGCTCTCTACTAGAGCTCATTTCTCCAGCGGCTCCTCTATTTGTAACTCTAGGAGTTGGTATGGCTAGCATGAGACTTCTAAAGCGGTACTGCGGTATGGACTTGACGTTACTTATGGATCTCGTCACTCCAGGGGCGTTATTGTTCCTTGCCGCAGACCCCAGGATTTCGCAAAGCGAGCTCGTTGTTGTGTACTCATATGGCATGGTAAACAACTACTTGTGGATCAAACATAAGCTCACCAAGTTGGCGAAGACAGGCGGATTGCATGCTTTTCTCATTGTTTCATCCAGTGGATATCTTGCTTGGAAGCTTATTGACCACTTTCCTGTGCTTCAAGAAAGATTTGAGAACCCACTGGTCGCCAAAGCCATCTTAGCGCTGCCAACCGCAGTGGTCTCCACCGCGGCTTGGGTAGCAATTATTCACCAGACTGGTTTTGCAGAAGCCATAGAAGCCGGCGTTTACAATCCCCACATTTGGGACTTCTTCAAGGGTTTCCTGCAAGGCTTCATAGTTCGTTTTCTTGAGCGGGCTGTTGGGGCACTTACGAACTGGCTGTTCGGTCCCCGAGCAGCTCCCATCTTCGAGAACGTTTTTCAAGAGCCAACACAAGATGTTGAAGCACACTCCAGGAACTTCATTCCCATTCATCGGAATGAACCATTCCGAGGTCCTGGCAACGGAGATATTTACAGAGCAGAAGGCGAACACGTATTCCCAGATCTCCCGCCAAGTCCCCCACGCCCTTATTAATTCCCATAATCTTTTGTTCGGTCAGTGCAACTCTGGGATCTGGACCCAAGAGTCATCGGCGCTACATCAGCGCAAGAGTAAATTCAGAGCACTCAAATAGGACGACTTAAGTGAAAATTGGAACGGAACGGAATTCGGAGCTTGAGACTCCGTATTGATGATGTGGTGTTATTTGAAGCTATCAACGGTTGGGATTCTGCCTCCAGGCAGGTTGAGGAAAACAAGGGTTTCTTTGTACGTTATACAGGGTGGTCTAGAGATTCAGGAAGGGATGAATGATTTAGCCTTATATCTTATATGAGATGTATGCACAAAGAGGAGGAAATTCTGCAAGCGTCCGAACATAAACCTGCATTTTCCAGCTTTGGAGAGATAATTTTCAGGGCTGAAAGTTATTTCATGCCTGAATTCAATTTACAACGAGACTTTTATGATCGAGTGATTGATGGTACGCATTCAGCCAACGTGCGGTGCTCTCAAGCAATTTTTTTTTAACTTATACCCGCAGCTACACCGGCCTTATCACCCTCTTCATCCTTCTTCGCTCCGCCCCCAGCCTCTACGATATAAACTTCTTCCATCAGTCTCCCCGCCATAACCCCACCACGGGCATCGGAATAAGTTGGTGTTGGCTCTGGCCCCACGATCTTAACAGAAATAAAGATTCTGCGATACGAGAAGCAGAAGAAATCTAGTCCCACAAACGGAATACCAAGAAACCGAGTTCAAGGTCTACTGCCAGCTTTTTTGCTCCTGTGTTCCTGTGTTGGGATTGGGACTTTCTGGTTGTGTTGGGGTAGTTTGAGAAATAGATGAAGCGGCAGTGGTGGAGATGGTGGTGACTGGCAGCACGGCTGGAACTTTGCTCGATTTGAGTGTGAGGATGTCTGTTGCAGTAACTGAAGATTGGGTGCTTGGCGGTGCGGAATCGATGGTGGATGAATCTCTCCTGACTCGACAGGTTGCGGTTAAGTTGATGACTTTCAATGCTTACTTGGGAGCAGTTCTCTATAGTACGTTCTGGGTGTGCCAGTCATACAATCATAATTGAAGTACTTTCGTACGTCAGACTCTGGTCTCCAACTCATGAATATAGCATGTTGGTATTGCAAGTGCGGCTGAAATGAGAAGATACAGTAGTAGTTGTTACATCGTCGGCAACGTAAACTCCATTGTCGGTTTCGCTCCAAGTCAACAAATAAGCATTCAACCAAGAGTAAATGAGTATTGTGGTACTACATAAAGTCCTCTGTACTTCCCCTTAAAACAACGCTCCTGTCACAACTAAGCTACGTGTTGATAGAAGGTCAGTCTATACTCCGTAGTAGCGCAGGCGAATATAGGCGTGAAGATTACATAAACATATCCACTGTTCAGTACACTAGAGAATCTGCAAGAGAGATTCCCGTCAATTACACGAAACAAAGAAATAATTCGCCTACAAGGCACTAACAAGTTCTAGCAGTTGAGGTCTACCCTAACTAAGCCTCCTCAACAGACCATCCAGCTAGAGAGGTTACTGCTGCTGCGGTAGCGGCATTAACTAAGCGCAGAAATAAGAGAAACCTAAGAATCATGGTAAGGATTGTCATCTTAAATTGTTTTTAACAGACAAGCAGCAGGTTCACACGATAAAAGATGAAATGGAAGCGGTGGAGAATACCTCCCGTATATGTATGACAGCTGGGCGTAACATGCGAGCACAATCGTCCTAGTGAAAGCTCATCTCAACTATTGGACCGCTTGCCTAGTGATTCGAGATGCAAAAGATAATATTGTCTGAAAGGTGTCGGGATCACACTTCATGTCTCAGCTGCAGCGATCTCGGCTGATTGCGGTTCTGTCAGTTGGTTGAGCAGTTGTTCCAATTTATGAAGAAGGGTAAAAATGATTGAAGTTGTCTACTGTTCTACAGTGGAATGGAGCCCGTATATATAGAGGCTTAAGGCCCCTATTATTCGGCATCACATGCTATAATACAGGTATATGTTCCCTGTATAGCTGGGCTATTTCAGCTGTACCGGCATCACCGATATTTAGCTTGTAGGGCTCTCATCGGCATTACCGA
>Ga0302325_10009652_pt1 | contig 21039 bp, 17 predicted proteins | sample Palsa_T0_2_FD_201948 | JGI IMG/M metagenome (GOLD analysis project Ga0302325, IMG submission 201948) | Peat permafrost microbial communities from Stordalen Mire near Abisko, Sweden - Palsa_T0_2 | ecosystem: Environmental > Terrestrial > Soil > Palsa > Peat permafrost | place: Sweden: Abisko...
TATTCGTAAATCGGCATGCGCATTTCCCCTCGACACATTTGAACCGCGAGACCGCATCTTGTCAAAGCAAGAATTCTCACCGTAAAAATAAAACAGCCCCGGTTTGACCCGGGGCTGTTGTCCAAATTACCCTGCGAAGTTGCTTAAGAGTTAGTCGCCTGCAACCGTCTCGGCTTCCGTATGCTGTGGCGCGGCCGGAGCGATCTGCACCGGTTTCGCGACCACCCCAGGCACTGCCGACAGAATCTGCTGCATCGACCCAATCTGCACCACCGGCTCCGTCGACTTCTTCAGCACCAGTTCTTCGTAAATCCGGCGAACCTTGGCTGCTTCCTCATGCGCCTTCTTGCGGCGAATGCGGTCTTCTTCGGCGGCGGTCTGCGGAATGTCGTGCTCGAGCTCGCGAACGCGCGAGGCATCTTCAGCGTCGATGCGCAGCGAATGTTCGTAGCTGTTCAGATCGACTTTCTTGCCCTTCGCGAAGATGTCGTGCTTGCCGTGTTCCTTGTACCACTGCGCCACGGTCGCGTTCTTGTGCATGTTTTCGATAATCTTGCGCCAGCCCACGCCCGTGTTGTACGCGCAGAAGGAAATTTCGCCTTGCTGCGTCGCGTACGGGATGATGCACATTTCGGTGCGGCGGAAGTCATAGTTGAAAAGATCCTGGAACCACATTCCCGCGATGAACAGGAAGTTCCAGGGATCTTCCGCGCGCCGCTTCATCGCGTCTTCGTACGTCCGATCGCCGGTGACCTTGCCGTACTTCTTATCTGTGTTCTTCGAAAGCGCCCAGGTCTTGTCGAACTTCCTCCACAGATCCCGCAACCGCAAGCTGGGAGGCGCCTGGAACGGGCTGTAATTCTTCAGCAGCGCCATGGCCATCATGAAGTTTGAAAATCCCTTGCTGCGATTTGCGTCCGTGATCGCCGCCACGTCCTTGGTCAACTGTTGCGCGTCCAGAAATCGCGGAACCGGAGCCCATTCTTTCGTTTCCTTGTTGATCATCAGTGCCGTGCCCACGCCGCAATTCGGATGGCAACCGCAGGATAGCGATCCCCACTGCGAATCCGGCCCGTGAACCATATCCGAAAATCCCGCGAACGTGCTGATGAACGAAATCGGGAACCAGTCGCGCGTCGGTTCCACTTTGCCCACCTGCGCGCTCACATCCTGCGCCAGATGCGAAAGCGTGTAGCGCTGCCGGATGCGGCGTTCCGGGGTAATTTCTTCGTCGCGGCCCGTGAACGAAACCGGCTGGAACGATACGAACGAAATTTTCTTGGGGTTTTCCATCGCGAACTTGACGATCGGTCCCACCTGATCGTTGTTCACGTTGTTGACGATCGTCGTCACCAGCACGATTTCAATTCCCGCCTCATGCATGTTTTCGATCGCGCGCAATTTCACGTCGAACAAGTTGCCCACCTGGCGGTGGCTGTTCGCGTCGTTGCCAATGCCGTCGAATTGCAGGTACGCATAGCGCATCCCCGCCTCAAACGTTTTCTTGCAGAATTCCTTGCTCTTCGCGAATTCAATTCCGTTTGTCGCGGCCTGCACGCTGTTGTATCCAACCTTGCGCGCATAACGCACCGCATCCAGGAAGCGCGGATGCATCGTCGGCTCGCCGCCGGAGAACTGCACGGACATTTGCCGGCGCGGCTTGATCTTCGTCGCGTTCTCCAGGATTTCCTGAATTTCTTCCCAGCTCAATTCGTGAACGTATCCAACCTGGTTCGCGTCCATGAAGCACGGGTCGCACATCATGTTGCAGCGGTTCGTCAGATCGACGGTCAAAACCGATCCGCGCCCGTGGCGTACCGTGCTCGATCCGTGGCGATGCAAACCTTCATCGTTGTGCGCCGGGATGTCGCGGCCGGGGAAATTCTTCTCGATCCATTCTAGGAACTTCGCATCCACCGCCATCAAATCTTCATACTTGCCGTGCGTCGGGCATTCCTTAACCATCCAGACTTGCCCGTCGCGCTCGATGATCTGCGCCTTGATCTCGCCCACTTTCTCGTGAACCAGATCGGTCCAGTCCTTCTTGCCATTGATGATCAGATCGCGCGCCTCGCGCACGCAGTCCGGACACAGTGAGTCCGTCGTCCGCGGCCAGCCCAGCGTCGGCTTCGACTTCTCCCAGGACTTGAGCAGCGGCTTATCCGACCACTTCGGTGTGAACGAAGGGTTCATTTTGTACTTATTGAAGAACTGAAAGCTGTTGTAAGTGACGGTCGCCGTCTTGCAAAGCGCCCAATCAAAAGTTTTCCAAATCTGATTGCTGACTGTCTTCGGCATCGGTCTGAACCTCTCCTTTTTCGTCGAGCCTCAGAACAGCATCACAAACCCCAAGAGGTCGACCCCAACGACGTCTTAACGTATGACGCCTACACCCGTAAATAGTTACGCTAGCAGAGTTTGCCCACATTGTTACACCGCGTCTAGGCACATGCGTCCAAAGGCACAAATCCGGGGTCGAACGGCTCCCCGGTCCCCCAAACGGGAAGCCCAAGTTGGCCCGGAACAATACTTTGGAGGGGGCCTATGCGAGAACCCAACGAATGCTCTTCTTAGGCAGGGGCCGACCCTTGCCCAAGTCGAAACCTTGATTTTCAGGGTGGCCCATCCTTTCCGATTTTGCCTTTTTGAGAAGGGTGGGATCTTGAATTTGGGGCGGTGAGAGATATATTCCTAATCCAAATTCAATGGCGTGCGCAGAATGCTGATGGCGAAATGCGCCAGATGAGGGGCGTCGTCGTCGAGTTGAATCCAACGAACCACGCAGTGCTCTTTCAAATATTGCGAGACTTTTGCTTCGCCGATCCCCAAATGTTCCGCGAGCTTCGTTTTCAATCCGCTGTCCGTCACCGGGCGGCCCTGCCGCGGAGCCTTGGTCGTGCTGCGCCCCGAACCGCGCGCCAGATTCCCCAGCCCTACGCGCAACGTCTGGCAAGCTTCCACATAGTACGACGTAATTTGATCCGAATCCGAAAGCAGGAACACGCCCGGTCCTGCCGGCGCGGAATCGGAATCATCCAGCTTATGCAACGGGCTCGAGACCAGCCGCCGCAACATGGAATCCAGTTTCGCCATCCGCGAAGCCAGCGCCGGATCGCCCGCGCGTCCGTGCGCAGTCCGCTCTGAAGGCAACATCGGTTCCGGCAACTCGATCTGCAGTCGCGGCTCCGCTTCTTCCCGCGCGCTCATCGATGAGGCAGTGGGTCCGTACGATTCATTCCGCCCAGCGGACGATCTCACGTTTGCCGGCCGCGCATTTTCTGGCCGCGCGCCCTGGCCGCGCGCCTGCCCGCCTTGCGCCTGTTGTGAATTTTGGAGCCGCGCCTGTTGCGGCGCGCGATTCACTGGAGTGGCCGTGGCGTCCGCAACGGCGGGCGCTCCGGCATTCGTAAACGATTGCGAAGGCAATCCCGGCGCCGCCGGTCCGCCCTTCCGCCGCCTTCCGCGCCCGCCGCGTCGCCCGCGCCGGCGCTTCTTTTTCATTGCATCCGTTTCGGCTCCACCGGCGCCAGCGCCTGTTGCCGTCGTCGACGCCTCATCCGAATCCTCAGCGTCGTCGTCCGCGATCTCGCCCAGAGCCAGTCGAATCTCTGGCGCTTCCGAATCGTTCCCAGCTTCCGCGTCGCCCGCGCGAACAAACTTTTCGGCGTCACCGCCGCCAGAGTGTGCGGAGCTGTCCGTCTTCGCCGCGCGCGCTTCGAACTCAGGCTCCGCGCTCGGCTTCGCTCCCGGTTCAGGCAGCGGCGCGCCCAGGCGAGTCAGTGCTTCCTCGGCCTTCTTCTTCCAGTCGGCCCGTCGAAAACGTTCCACTGCAATCGTGTACCATTTCACGGCTTCATCCGTTCGATCGGCTTTTTCTTCCACAGCGCCGAGTTCCCAGGCCACCATGGCGTCGCGTGTGCGCTGGTACAGCTCATGTAATTTCGTCGGCGCATCGGGGCTGCTCTTCGCCTTGCGTATCCGCGCCTGAATTTGTCGCCAATCGGCCATGGCGGGCATTGTAGCAGCCGATTGCGGCCAAGGCCAAGGGAAGGAATGATTTAGCAGTTTGCGAGTTACTCGGCCCTGTTAGCATCATACGCGTATGGACCCGGCCCTCAAAACCGCTTGGATTTGCGAACAAGCTCGCGGAGTCGGCTTCGATGCATGCGGCGTTGCCTCGGTGCGCGCTTCCTCCCCTGGTTTCGACGAGTTGCAACATCTCCCCGAATGGCTCAATCGCGGCCACGCCGGGGAAATGAATTACCTCCGCGACCCGCGCCGCGCCCATCCTTCGCTCGCCATGGACGCCGCCCACAGTCTCATCGTCGTCGCCTTGAATTATAATTCCGCGCAACCCTACTCCACCGAAGCCGCCGCGTCTTTTCATCGTGCTGCGGATTCTCCCCGCGGCTGGATTTCCCGCTACGCCTGGGGCGACGACTACCACGAAACTCTATGGCAAAAGTTGAATTCGCTCGTCGCTGCCATGCGCGCCGAATGGCGCGAGCCCTTCGACGCCCGCGCCTACGTCGACACCGGCCCCATCGTCGAACGCGTGGCCGCGAAATATGCCGGCCTCGGCTGGCTCGCGAAGAACACTTGCCTCATCAACCAGGATCTTGGCTCCTGGCTCTTTCTCGGCGTCATTATCACCACGCTCGATCTCGCTCCGTCGCTCGCGCCGGGCGATTCTCTCGCGCCCGACCGCTGCGGCACCTGCACACTCTGCCTTGATGCCTGCCCCACCCAGGCCTTCCCCGCACCTTACGTTCTCGATGCCCGCCGTTGCATTTCCTACCTCACCATTGAACTACGCACCGCCATCCCCGAAGACCTGCGCCCATCGCTAGGCAACGCCGTAATCGGCTGCGATATTTGCCAGGATGTCTGCCCGTGGAACCGCAAATCGCCCACGACGGCGCTCGCCGCGTTTCAACCCCGCGTCGCAAATCATAATTTGGATCTCCCGGCAGAACCTGAAGATGGAAAAGAGAAAGGTGAAAATGGAAAGCAGGAAACCGCGTCCTCGGGCACGCTGTTCGCCCCAGAACTCGAATGGCTCGCCTCACTGACCCAACAGCAATTCAGCGCAACTTTCCGCCACAGCGCCGTCAAACGCGCCAAGTGGCGCGGCCTCGTACGCAACGCCTGCGTCGCCCTCGGCAACTCCAACGTCTCGCGCGACTCGCCAGCCTATCCTCGCATCCTCGCGCTCCTCGAAGATCTCGCCGCCGCGTCGGACGCGCTCATCGCCGAGCACGCCCAATGGGCCCTCTCGCGCCTCAAGAATTGAGCAGAGCCATTCCCCGAGCGTGATACCTTCTTCGCTTAACCGCTCAGGAGGCTCCGCGTGCTCGCAATCCTTTTCACCCCGGCGCTGCATCTCGCTTCCGCGCAAATTCTCGAACCGCGCTTCAGTTTCCCCCACGGCGGCGGAATCACCGAACTCATCATGCTCCGCTGGATTCATCTCGTCTTCGGCATCATCTGGATCGGCCTGCTCTATTTTTTCAACCTGGTCGGCTTCGCCACCATGAACGAACTCGATCCGCCCGTCCGCGCCAAAATCTATCCCGTGTTAATGTCCCGCGCCATGGCCTGGTTCCGCTGGTCCGCCCTCATCACCGTCCTCGTCGGGCTGCGCTACTTTTTTATAATCCTTTCCGCCGACGCCCGAAATTCCGGCGATCCCTCGCTTGCCCTCCGCTGGTTCCTGGAATGGTTTCTGCTTTGGCTCGTCGCCTACGCGCTCATTTACCCGGTGCAACGCCCCACCAATAGCGTCTTGAATAACCCGTTCCTGCGCACGCTCACCATCGCCGCCATCGTAATCGTAGCGTCCTATGCAAGCCTCTTTCTGGCCAGCGGCCCAGTCGTCTCCAACGCGCATCTCTCCATCGGCATTGGCGGCGGGCTCGGCCTTCTCATGCTGCTCAACGCTTGGGGCGTCGTCTGGCGCGTGCAAAAGCGCCTGATCCAATGGACCCGCGCCAGCCTCGACCAAGGCGTTCCCATGCCGCCCGACGCCGACCGCCTCCGCCGCTCGGGATTTCTCGCCTCCCGCGTCGCTTTCTGGCTCTCCATTCCCATGCTTTTCTTCATGGGCGCCGCCGAACACTATCCGTTCCTCAGCAATATCTCGCGCTGAGCGTGCATGTACCCGTGGGTAGCTTGGATACGTCACATAACTGGCGATAGGAGACTCCCATGAAAACAAAACCCCACCCAGGTTTTGTGGTCTTCGCCGCATTCACCGCCGTTTTCGCCATCGCCCTTCCGGCGCTCGCTTACCGCTATCCGCTTTCATCCACCGACATTCGCAACGCCTACCTGCTCGGCACCCGTCGTGATTCCCTAACCACCGATTTCTTCGCGCCGTATCGCCACGAATTCCCCATGCCGGATAGCGGTCCGCACGTGGCTGCAGTCACCGTCGAGACGCCGTATAGCCAGGTTGTCGAGCGCGGCCAATCCGATCAATACTCGGACTCGCAGCAAGCCGGAATCGATATCGCCAGGCAAACCCTTCCCTTTCCCGTGCGTGTAGGCGTCGACCTGACCGATACCTACCCAGCTCCGTCGCCCTCACCCTCGAATCTGCCCGCGTTCGCCGTGCCGTTGCCTGATTTTGGCAAGGATTTCAAAATCCAGGTGCTTCAGAAAGACAAGAAGATCAACGCTGATTCATCGCAGGTCTACCTGCTCTACTCCGACGAAGTAAGCAATTTGTATGGGATTTCCGGCGTGCTCATCGAACTGCGCTACTAGAATGAAAAAATCGATCCTTACGACGAACTCACCATAAGAGCGCAGACTCCGGACGATCGAGACGTGGAAACAACTTTCGACCTAGGCCGCCTGAAATAATCGCCCCCCAAATTTCTAGGACCGCCAGCGCAAAGTCACCGGCCCGCTCACCGGATGCCGCATAGGCTGGCCACTGCGCTGCGATTCCAGATACGCGGTCTTCAATTCGAAATACCAGCGCGCCTGCCGGTCCGCGTCATCGATCAGCATCATCCGGTCTTCATACTTCAATCCCATCGCCTGCTTCTCGATCACTTCCGTATCCTGCCGGATGAATCGCGGCCCAAAAACATTCACGATGAACGACACGACGGGAAACCACGGCAAAATGTTCCACGCCGCATAAAAATCCAGCCTGCACAGATTCTGCCGCACAGGAGTCACCGTCGTCCGGCTCGAAAGCCAGTACTTCCCCGCGCGGATTTGCTCGAATCGCTGGTTCGGCAGCACAAAATCAATCGTCGTGGTGGCCGGCTCGCCCGTCAGCAATTTCAAAATCTTATACGGCGCGCTGTTCGCCGACGGCGCGTGCGCGCTCATCCGGAAGCCATTCGGAATCGGCTCGAATTGTTTTTCTTTCTCGCGGATGCTTCGCCGGCTGCGCCACCACCACGCCTGATGCACGAAAGGCCCATGCGCGGGGTCCATCAATCCGATGATCGCCTGATCCACCCCGCACGGCAGCTCCGCGCTCAGATGCGCTGTTTCGAATTTCGCGCTGAATTTCGGCAATTCCGGCGCAGGTGGTAGCAGTCCGTCGCTCGCGCGGCCCTCCGGATTCGTCATGTACGCCCAGACGTACCCGTCGCGTTCCGCGCACGGAAAACTCCCCGCATAAATTCGTTCGCATTTTAATTTCGATCCCGCGGCCAGCGACGGAATCTCCACGCACTGCCCGTTATGCGCGTTGAATTTCCACCCGTGATACGCGCATTCCACATTCGCGCCATCGAATTGCCCGAACGAAAGCGGAAACGCCCGGTGCGGGCACACGTCCCGCAGCGCAAACGGTTTCCCCGCCGCGTCGCGCCCCAGCACCAGCGGCACATCCAGCAGCATCGCACGCGCCAACTTACCCCGCCGCACCGCCCCGCTCCGCAGCGCCGGATACCAAAATCCCCACATCATTTCGCTCGCGCGTCCTGCGCCCCGCGAATTTTCAGTCTCACTCATCGCCGCTCATCGTAGTACACCGCAACCTCCACCGCAAAATTCTACGCCGTCGTTTCTCCGTTCTTGGCCGTCATCCAGAGGAGCGCAGCGACGAAGGATCTCTCTTCGGTTCCCGCGTTCAAGGCAGTCGATCTGCTCACAGCGGCGCGCGCTCCAGCGGCACGATGAATTGAATACCTTCAACGTGTTTCGTGTGCAGCCGTTCGTCATTCGTAATGAAAAGGTCCACGCCCGCCGCCGCGGCGCATGCCAGCTGGATGGCGTCGGGCGCCCGGATCGAACGATCCCCGCGCAGTCGCGCGAAAATCCGTGCGGCTTTCACGTCGAATGAAATCATCAGCGACGTCGCGATGATCGCTTCCTCATATTTTCTCAAAAGCTCGGTGTTCCCCTGCTCCCAAGGTTTCACCAGAATCTCCCCAAGCGTAAGCGTCGACGTCGCCAGTTGATCTCCGCGCTCCAGCATCGTTTGCCGGAGCCGGACGACTCTGTCGTGCATCGGTCCGTACGCCTCAAACAGATAAATGAACAGGTTGGTATCCCAGAAGATGCGGCTCACTCCCAGCCCTCGCGCAGCCGTCGCACATAGTCATCGCCCGACTCGCTCGGCCAAAGCTCGCCGCCCGAGGCAGCCAGAGACAGTAGTGGATCCGCCTTTTGCTCGGTGTCGTTCACTGTGCGTGACCAATCCTGATACCAGCTCAACAGCGTTTCGTAGCCACTGGGAATGTCTTCGGCGGCGGGCGCAATTTTGGAGCCCTCGCGCCCGGAATCGTTTGGATCGCCCTTCCGAAAAAGCCGCCGGCGACCCGCAGCCGTCTCGAAGAGCATCATGCAGCGGTTTGGACTGGGCGGCCGGTTTGCGACGCAATGCGAAACGACGTGGGCGTACACGCCGGGCCGGTTGGTCCCGGCGAGTCCTTCCTCGGCCGCGCGTTCGACGATCTCTTCAATGGAAAAGTCCGATTGCTGAGGGTGCTCGCGGTGAAGCAAGGCAGTTGCTATCCAAACTTCGTCGGCAACCCGAATGGCCCGGGCCGAGTGGCCTGCGGCTGTGGCTTTCACGTGACCTCTCGAATGAATAGTTTCTTAACTAAGAATACAACTGTTTTCTTGGCTGTCAAGCCTCTCCCGTTCTTCCGTCATCCGCTCGCCGTTGCGCTCTCGGGTGCGAAGTTGACTTCCCTCCGTTCCCCCGTTATTCTCATCTTTCAAGGCAAATGTTCACTCCGTTCTATTAGCGATCCCTCCCGACCCCGCAAGGGGCTACGCAATCCTGGTTCTATGTCTATGCTTCGAGTCCCGATTTCCTCTTTCCCATTTTCCGCATCCGCGAGGCTTTGCCATGGCGACGCTGTTCGAAAAGCTTGAAAACATTGAAACCAAGTACGACGAATTGACCCAGCAGCTTTCCTCGCCCGACGTGCACAACGATTCGGCGCGTTTCCAGAAGCTCGCCAAGACCCACGCCGATATGGCCCAAATGGTCGCGAAATATCGCGAGTGGAAGGAAATCGAAAAGGGTTTGCTCGGCACCCAGCAGCTTCTCGTCGAAGCCGAAGACGCCGAAATGAAACAAATGGCGCATGACGAAACGCGCGAGCTCGAAGCGCGCCGCGTCAATGTCGAGCGCGACCTGAAATTCTTGATGCTCCCCAAAGATCCCAACGATGACAAAAACGTGATCGTCGAAATCCGCGCCGGCACCGGCGGCGACGAAGCCTCGCTCTTCGCCGGAGAACTTTTCCGCATGTACACGCGCTACGCTGAATCCCAGGGCTGGAAAGTCGAAGTGCTCGAAAGCTCCGCCTCCTCCATCGGCGGCATGAAGGACGTCACCGTCGCCATCCAAGGCAGCAAAGTCTACTCGAAACTGAAATTTGAAAGCGGCGTCCACCGAGTCCAGCGCGTCCCGGCCACCGAGCAGCAGGGCCGAATCCATACCTCCGCCGCCACCGTCGCCGTCCTTCCCGAAGCAGACGAAATCGACATCAAGATCGAAGCCAAGGATTTGCGCATCGACACCTTCTGCTCCTCGGGTCCCGGCGGCCAATCCGTGAACACCACCTACTCCGCGGTGCGCATCACCCACATTCCCAGCGGCCTGGTCGTCTCGCAGCAGGACGAAAAATCTCAAATCAAAAATCGCGCCAAAGCCATGCGCGTCCTCCGCGCCCGCCTCTACGAAATGGAACAATCCAAGCAGCATGAAGCGATCGCCGCCGAACGCCGCGACCAGATCAAAACCGGCGACCGCAGCGAAAAGATTCGCACCTACAATTTTCCGCAAAATCGCGTCAGCGATCACCGCATCGGCCTGACCCTCCACCAGCTCGATCAGGTCATGGAAGGCAAGCTCGGCCCCATCGTCGACGCCCTCTCCACCCACTACGAATCCGAACGCCTCAAACAAGAACTCGTCGACGCCTAAAACGGTGCCGCGCCCGAACGCCCAAGTTTTCCCGCGTACTTCGCAAACATCGCAAAGTGTGCAGCGCCCGAAAAAGAAAAGTCAAAGCTTTCGATTGCTGTCATTCGTGGTATACGGCGTGAATACCTAAACAAGCCGGCCAGGCCGTCCTTCCCGCCCAATCCAGTCCCCTGGCGAATGGCCGACCCTTGACACGAGCAACGCTGACGATTTTCGGGGTGGCCCATCTTTGCGGTTTCAAGGAAAGGCGGGAGCGTTTGAATTTCTTAACAATGCTGGTCCTGGCAGGTTCCAACTTTAGCGGGAAAAAACCACGCCGTGGGGTACGCCAGAGCCCTTCCAGCCCTGCGGCCAGTCTCGATTGGCGAAGTCGAATCCGGGCTTGCCCTTCGCGTCATGGAAGGCGGTATCGATTGCCACTGCGCCGGTGGCCTCATCGAGTTTCAGCAAGTACAGCCGATTCTCCGAGCCGGTTACCGCCAGACGGCCCATCTTTTCGTCCCAGCTCGTCCAGTGCGGAAAATAATTGTCGCTCAGCTTCAGCCGCGAAACTTCCACCGGCTTCGCGCCATTGGAAATGTTCAAAACGATCAATCCGTGCATCGCCGGAACACTTTGAACCAGAAAATGTCCGACGATGGTGGGCACCCCGCAGAATGATCCGGGAAACGTCCAGACCAGTTTCGATTTTGGCTGGTCGCTGGCGATCTCCGTGATGCGTTCGATTCCGCAACCCAGCGTCTGCACGTAAACCGCGCCGTCGGCGCCGCGGCGCGGCTCTTCCGGGCTGATCTGGGCGTAGTGGTTCGCGCCGACCTCGAGATTTTCCGTCTTCAGCAGCTTCAGATCGGACAAGCGCCAAACCTGATAGGTGACGCCGTTGAAAACATATTCGTTGTGCATCGAAGAATTGGTGGACACCACGCGGTCGATGTCCGGAAGCACAACCAGGCTGTAGGGAGTCAGCAGCGCGTCCGGAAACGCCGGGTCCGCCGAACTCGCCGAGCGAATCACTTTGCCCCGGTCGTCGATCTCCACGAGGCCGCCGCTTTGTCCCAGCTCATCTTCACTACTTCCGGGATGCCGGTGCTGGAATGCAGCGAGCACGTGCCCGTTGGGCAGGCGCAGGTAGGAGTGCGGATGCATGTAGCCGTCCATGTCCGTGAACGACGTTACGACCTTGGGGTGCAGCGCATCGCGCACATCGAAAATGAAAGTGCGGCCGGCCTCGTGATCGTTCGCAAATAGCATCCCGCTCGCCGGCATCACGTATTCGGTGTGATGAACGCGCATGGTCGGCTGGTCCGTAACCAGCGTCGTGATTAACTTTCCATACGTGGGCGAAGCCGGGTCCGCATCGATCACCGCGAGAAAGTCCACGCCCTTTTTATCGGCGTCGCCCGTCCAGGCGAAAAGATAATGCCCCGCCACGGTCGTAGCCGCCGCACCAGCGCGCGGAAGCGCCGGAACATTCGTCACGCAAATCATCAACACGCAAAGCATCGTGATGAGACCTGCAACAACCGCGCCGATACGAGACACAAACACCTCCGCTGGGGGGGAATGTTCTGGCCTTAATCGCCAGCGAGCATATCAAATTAGCTTCGCGCTGGACGAACAACCGCAACTCGAGGTAGGCGCGAGCGGCGCCTCGCACCGGCACTTGCATCTCTACCGGCCACCTCTTGGTGGGCAGATTTGCCGTCCCGTCGCCCGGCACCTTGCGCTGCGGCGAGGAGTGCATGGAAGGAACGATCCACTTCGGAAAGTGCGGCGCGCAAAGCTCAGAAAACCTGCCCGCGGCAGGAAGCGGGCCGGTGGTGCACCCTTTAAGCCCCCCGGCGACGGCCTTAGACTTTTCGGGCACCGCATCCTTCGTCTTGTGAAGGGCGCGGGTGTTGACTTTCGAGCTTTCGAAATTCCCGCCGCCTTTCACGCAAGTGTGCTTCGTGTATGTTCTCCGGAGTTGGAAGGGCTAAGCTTTCCCACCCTTTGCCAAAAACGCAAAGGGGCGAAGGGAAGAATTTCCTCCAACGGATCATCAACGCGAATGATCTTTCGTCGCAACTCGATCCGGAAGGGCGGGACTTCAGTCCCGCCATAACAAATGCCATTCGACGAATTTCCTTTTGCGCGGTTTCCGCGCAAGCCTTCGTATCCGCGAAGCTCCGACCGCTCCCTGCCTCCGCGTCCTTTCGGCCCGCCGTCGTAAATCCGCCTCGCCGTTCACTCTTGCCCGGGCAGTCACGGCCGAAAATCCGAATCCCGACCCCGCCTCGTTATCATTCGCCGTTTCGCTGAAACCTGTGGCAAGCTGGTTTGAATTCTGATGCCTCTAGCCGATCCAACTTTCAACATCCGCGCAGCCCTGAAACAAGGCATGGGGCAACTCCGCGCCGCGGCAATTCCGTCGCACACGCTCGCGGCCGAAGTTTTGCTGATGCACGTGCTCGGCCGCGACCGTGCCTGGATGTATTCGCACCCTGAAGAAATTCTCGTCCCCACCGCCGCCGAAAAATATCGCAATCTTCTCACCCGCCGCGCCGCGGGCGAACCTACGCAATACCTCACCGGCCACCAGGAATTTTGGGGACTCGACTTCGAAGTCACCCCCGCCGTCCTGATCCCGCGCCCGGAAACCGAGCATGTCATGGAAGTCGCTCTCGCCCGCCTCGGCGAACGCGGCTTCAAAATTCACCTCGATTCGGGCGCCCCGCGCGAAACGCTGCATATCGCGGACGTCGGCACTGGTTCCGGCTGCCTCGCCATCGCCCTCGCCTACGAATTGCCGCACGCCGAAATTATCGCCACGGATATTTCCGCCGCCGCGCTCGAAGTCGCCCGCCGCAACGCGTCCCGGCTCAGCGTGCCGCCGCACGACCTCGCCGGCCGCATCCATTTCATCCACGCCGACCTGCTGCCGGCGTTGCCTGCGGAAAATCCATCGCCGCGCTTCGATCTGATCGTGAGCAACCCTCCCTATATCGCCGATCCCGAATCGGCAACCTTGCAACGCGAAGTCCGCGACCATGAGCCCCACTCCGCTCTCTTTGCTGGCCCCACCGGAATCGAAATCTACATGCGGCTCGTCGACGAGGCCCAAAAACAGCTTCGCGATCGCGGCATCCTCGTCCTCGAGTTAGGCCACGATTCCGCCGACGCGGTTCGCGCGCTCTTCGACGCGGCTTCTTCATCCTGGACCAACGTAGCAATCACCATGGATCTCGCCGGCATCCCCCGCGTCCTCGCCGCCGATCGTGTCCGGTAGTTTCCCGGGTCGCGCCGTGCGAAAATAGGCCTGCGGAGGAGAGCACGTGACCATCGAAAAATCACAACACACGAGCGATCATCTGGCCAACGAACGCACTTTCCTGGCCTGGGTGCGCACCAGCATCAGCGTGATCGTTTTCGGCTTTGTGGTCGCCAAATTCGGCATCACCCTTCGCCAGTTCTTCCGCTTCGAAAATATCAGCTCGAAAGAGAGCGGCGTTTCGCTCGCGCTCGGCGTCAGTTTCATGGTCGTGGGCATTCTGATGGCGATTCTCGCCGTCTGGCGCTACCAGTCCACGCGCGTGCAGATCGATAGCGCCGCGTTTCGCCCGCCCAACAAAACCGTTTACGTCGTCGGCGGAATCACCGCGTTGCTCGGCGCCATGCTCATTTATTACCTGCTGACCACCACGAGCAGCCTGTAGCGATTTCGAGCGGTTTCTCTGCCTTTCGCCGCCTCGAATGCAAATTTCTAATCGGGAATGCCTCGCGATTAGAAATTAACGTAAACTACTGAAAACAAGGGACGGCGGCTTGCTCTAATCGCAACAAAATTTTGCCGGCGTCGTGCAAAATGCGCGCGCCAAACCCAAAAGCCCTGTCTTCGATGTATATTCGCTGCGCGGGCTTCCTCATGCCAAAACTCGCCACATATCGAGCCAAGCACGATGCTCCGGAAACGATCTCGCCCGATTCTGCCATCTCGATCCTGCACGTCGACATGGACGCGTTCTTCGTCTCGGTCGAACTTCTCGCCCGGCCCGAGCTGCGCGGCAAAGCCGTCATCGTTGGCGGCCCGCGCGATCAGCGCGGCGTCGTCACCTCCGCGAGTTACGAAGCGCGGAAGTTCGGCGTGCACTCCGCGATGGCCCTGCGCACCGCCGCGAAGCTCTGCCCGCACGCTGTGTTCCTGAGCAGCAGCCACGGACTCTACGGCAAATACAGCGACCAGATCGCCACGATTCTCGGCAAGTATTCGCCTATCGTGGAGATGGCCTCGATCGACGAAGCCTACATCGACCTGACCGGCACCGAGAAACTCCATGGCCCGCCCCTCGCCGCTGCGCACAAACTGCTCACCGAGATCACTGCCTCAACCAATCTGCCGTGCTCCGGGGGACTCGCCGCCACGCGCCTCGTCGCCAAGATCGCCAGCGAGCAGGCCAAGCCCCGCGGCTTGGTGTGGGTACCCTCGGGCAGCGAGCGGTCCTTCCTCGCCCCCCTCGTCGTGCGGAGGATACCTGGCATAGGCAAAGTCACCGACGCAGGACTAAAGTCTCTCGGCATCGAAACGATCGCCCAGCTCCAGGCGATTTCGGCGGAGAGGCTTGAACAGTCATTTGGCGCATGGGGTCAGGCGCTGTACCGCAAAGCGCGCGGCATCGACGCCTACGAGTTTTTCGTGGACGCCGAACCGAAATCCATCTCGCATAATCGGACTTTCGGCGAGGACACGCGCGATCGCGAGCAACTGGAAGCGACGCTCAGCTATCTCTGTCAGAAAGCCGTGAAGCGGATGCGCGATGCGAATCTCCATGCGCGTACCGTCACGCTGACTGTGCGCTTCGCGAGTTTTACCACCATCACGCGTAGCGAGACTCTGGCGGAACCCTCTGATCTGGACTCGATATTTCTACAAGCGATCCGCAAAATGTTTGCGCGCGCCTGGGATGGCAAAGCGGATTTGCGTCTGGTGGGCGTAGCGCTCACATCTTTTTCCGGCGGCCCTCAGCAATTCGATTTGCTCGATCCAAATCGCCGCGAGAAACTCGAGCGCCTGGCGCAAGCCACCGATCGTTTACGCGATAAGTTCGGATTCTCGAAGGTCCAGTTTGGCGGGTCGCTCCCGATTCGCGACGATCGGAAATAAAAAAAGCGAAAGATGCTGCATCACGGTAATTTTCTGCTTCTTACCCTATAATCGCGGTTCGCGTGTCCACGAACCAAAATCCGCCGCAAAAAGATCGTCAGAATCGACGCCAGCGCTTGCGTGGCTTCTGGGAGCGCGTGACCGACGGTCTCCGGCTCGACGAACTCTGGAGTCAATTCAAGTCCGAAGCGAAGGCGGGCTACGGCCTGTACTCCGGGGACGTTAACTGGGAACCGATCGACCTGGAGAAGTCCAGATTCAAACGGGCGAGGCTCTCGGCATGGGCTCTCTTCCAGGCCATGCTGATGAAGCTGTCTCCGGGGCGGCGCGTGCTTTTGCTGATCGCCATAGTGTTGATCATAGCCAATCCTGATTTTCGGATTGGCCGCGGCGACGCCGATTTGGGTTTTGCCTGGGTGGGCGTTCTCATTCTGTTTGTACTGCTGGCGCTCGAACTGGGTGACCGGGTGACGATGAAGCGCGATTTGGAGATCGCGCGCGAAATCCAACAGTGGCTGATACCCGGCGAACCACCCAAAATTCCAGGTGTGGACATCGCGTTTGCGACCCGGCCGCAAAATACGGTGGCGGGCGATTACTACGACGCATTCTTGCGGCCGCCGTTGAGCGCGGCCTCGAAACCGCCGTCGCTCTTGGTCGTTGTTGCTGATGTCGCTGGAAAAAGCGTGCCCGCCGCGCTATTGATGGCTACGTTTCAATCAGGCCTGCGCACGCTCTCGGCCACAGCGGCATCGCTGGACGGAATTGTGACGGGACTCGATCGTTACGCTCGCGCGCACAGCCTGGAGGGGCGCCGCTTTACTACCGCGTTTCTCGCTGAGATCGATCCGCTGACCTGGGCCATGCGTTATGTCAACGCAGGGCACAACGATCCCATTCTTCGTCGAGGTTCAGGACAAATCGAGCGTTTGTCTTCCGGCGGCCCTCCTTTTGGCATCCCACTTTTCACCGACAGGGAGATTGCCTATCTCCGCGGAAGCGTCCAATTGCAACCGGGCGATTTGCTGTTTATTTTCACGGACGGGGTTGCGGAAGCGGTCAACGAAAGCGGCGAGGAATTTGGCGAGTCGCGAATTATCTCAGCGATTACGGCGGCTCCCGGTGAAACGGCGCAGGGAATTCTCAATCGCGTTATGACCGCCGTAAATTCTTTTGTGGGCTACGCGCGCCAGCACGACGACATTACCGCACTGGTCCTTCGAATCGTGGCGTAGTCTCATGCAAAGTTTCGATGTAAGTTTCGCTGCGCGGCGGCCTGAAAAAACCTCAAACTTCCAAGCTGCGCGCGTTTCCCGCATAATCACGCTATGAACGCTCGCGCATTCGCGGAGCAAGTTTGCAGAACGCTGCGCTCGAAAGGCTTTCAAGCTTTTCTGGTAGGCGGATGCGTGCGGGATATTCTGCTCGGTCGCGAGCCGGCCGATTACGACGTAACGACTGACGCCACCCCATTCGAGGTCGAGGCGGTTTTTCCAGGCAGCCTCACGGTCGGGGCAAAGTTCGGCGTGGTCATCGTGCCGGAAGACGAAGCCTCGGTTTTGCCGGCCGGTCGCCGCCAGCAAGTCGAAGTCGCCACGTTCCGCTGCGACATGGGCTACTCCGACGGCCGCCACCCAGATCGCGTCGAGTACACGAAGTCGCCGCAGGACGACGTCAGACGCCGCGATTTCACGATCAACGCCTTACTGCTCGATCCCGAAACACGAGAAGTCCTGGATTTCGTGGGAGGCCGCGAAGATCTGAGCGCAGGAATTATTCGCGCCATCGGCGATCCCGAAGCTCGATTCCAAGAGGACAAGCTTCGCATGGTCCGCGCAGTGCGTTTCGCGGCGCGGTTTGCTTACGCCATCGAACCGAAAACCATGCAGGCGATTCAGAAATTGGCGCCCGGCATTTCGCAGGTTTCCATGGAACGCCTGCGCGACGAATTGACAAAAATTCTCACCGAGGGCGCGGCAAAGCGCGGTTTCGAGTTACTGGATCAATCCGGCCTGCTCATGTACCTGTTGCCGGAAATCGCCCGGATGAAAGGCGTCGAACAACCGCCGCAATTCCACCCCGAAGGTGACGTGTGGATTCACACTCTAATGATGATCGAGGGTCTGCGCGCCGGATCGTCGAGCACGCTCGCTTGGGGCGTGCTGCTACACGACGTGGGCAAGCCGCCGACCTTTACTCCGCCCTCCGGACCGAACGGCCGCATCCGCTTTGATCGCCATGTCGAGGTCGGAGTCAAAATGGCAGAGGAGATTTGCCGGAGGTTCCGCTTTTCGAATGAAGACACTGAGCAAATTCTCGCGCTGGTGACGAACCACATGCGTTTTAAGGATGTGCCGAAAATGAAGCCGGCGACCTTGAAGCGGTTTGTGCGCATGGAAAAGTTCAACGAACATCTTGAGCTGCATCGCCTCGATTCGCTGTCCAGCCACGGAAAACTGGATAATCACGACTTTACCACCCGATTTATCGCGGAGACTCCCCCGGAACAGGTCCGCCCGCCACGTCTCCTTACGGGTGACGATTTGATTGCACTCGGGCTCAAGCCGGGGCCCGCCTTCAAGGCCATCCTATATAATGTCGAGGAAGCCCAGCTCGACGGCAGCGTACAAACTCACGAAGACGCGATTCGATTGGCGGGGGACTTGGCTCAGAGGCCACAGAATCGCGGCAACCCATAGCTGGAACGCCTTTTCTTGGCAGCAACTTATTGAAATACATAGTGTTTAGAAGTTTGGAATGCTCGCGCGGATTTGAAATCATAAGTTTAGTGTGGTATTGTCATATCTTCTTACAGGGCAGGACGTAAGGAAGTTACATCTTTTACATTTCCTCCGCATCTAAATGTTCCAAGCAGCCGATTAGCTGCCTGAGTGGTCGGGCCGGTTGTTCGACCCGAGGGAGACAAGGTGAGTAAGATAAATAAAGTTATACCGCACGAGCTGCCCATTCTTCCGGTGCGCGATACGGTGCTGTTTCCGGGCGCGGTGCTGCCGCTGCCCGTCGGCCGCGAGAGCTCGCTGGCCCTGCTGAATTCGCTGGAGGGCACGGAGAAGATTCTGGGCGTCGTCGCGCAACTGGACCCGCGCGTGGAAGCGCCAACCGGCACAGATTTGCACAGTGTCGGCACCCTGGCGAAAGTCCACAAAATGGTGCGCATGCCCAACGGAAACGTTGTGGCGTTTCTCGAAGGCATGGACCGCATCCGGGTCACCGAAGTTCTGGGATTTAAACCGTTTCTGCGCGCGAAAGTCGAACTGCAGCCGGATCTCGAGGATCAACGCGACGCCGAGCTGACTGCGCTCGAACGCAACGTGCAGGAACTCTTCCGCGAGGTCGTGGCGCGCTCGCCGCAACTTTCCGACGATTTGCAAACGGAAGTCATGAATATCGATTCGCCGGGACGATTGGCGGACTTCGTCACTTCGACGCTTCCTTCGCTGAGCACCTTGATTCGCCAGGAACTGCTCGAAACATTCAGCGTGCGCAAGCGCCTGGAATCCTTGATCAGCGAGCTGACCAAAGAACGCGAAGTGCTCGACCTGCGAAACAAAATTCACGATCAGGTTCAGGAGCAAGTCAACCAGAGCCAGCGTGAATTTCTGTTACGCGAGCAGATGAAAGCGATCCAGAAAGAATTGGGCGAATCCGACGACGGCCAGGCCGAAATCGACGAACTTCGCAAGAAGGTCGAGGAATCGGGCATGACCGCGGAGGCCAAAAAGGAGTGCGATCGCGAACTGAAACGGCTCGCGAAGATGACGCCTGCTTCGGCCGAATACATGGTCGCGCGTACCTATTTGGAATGGATGACTTCGTTGCCCTGGAGCAAGGTATCAGGCACCGAAGACATCGATATTCCGAAAGCGCACGCGATCTTGAACGAGGATCACTACGACCTCGTAAAGATTAAAGAACGCATTCTCGATTACCTCGCGGTGAAGAAACTGCAGCCGGGGATGAAGGGACCGATTCTCTGTTTCGTCGGGCCTCCGGGTGTCGGCAAGACGTCGCTCGGCAAATCGATCGCGCGTGCTCTCGGCCGCAAATTTGTGCGCATCTCGCTTGGCGGCATGCACGACGAAGCGGAGATTCGCGGACACCGTCGCACCTATATCGGTGCGTTGCCTGGGCAAATCATCCAAGGCATCAAGCGCGCGGAGACGATGGACCCGGTTTTGATGCTGGACGAGGTGGACAAACTCGGACGTGATTTCCGGGGCGATCCATCGGCGGCATTGATGGAAGTGCTCGATCCCGAGCAGAACTCCACCTTCCGCGATCATTATCTGGATGTGCCTTTCGATCTCTCGAAGGTGCTGTTCATCGCGACCGCCAACTGGCTCGATCCGATTCCGGAGCCGTTGCGCGACCGCATGGAGATCATCGAGCTCTCCGGTTACACCGAAGAGGAAAAGGTACACATCGCGAAGATGTTTTTGATCGCGCGCCAGGCGAAGGAAAACGGGCTCACCATCGGTGAGCAGATTGAATTCACCGACGAAGCCTTGCACGAGGTAATCCGCCACTACACGCGGGAAGCGGGGGTGCGCAACCTGGAACGTGAACTCGGTACGCTCGTTCGCAAGCAGGCGCGGCGTCTGGCGGAAGGCAAGACGGACAAGTTGATCGTCACGCCGGAAGTCATTCGCGAAGTGCTGGGCATCGCCAAGGTGCATCAGGAAAAGGAAGTCGAGGAGCGCGTGCAGCAGCCCGGCGTTTCGGTCGGACTGGTCTGGACCCCGGTCGGCGGCGATATCGTCTTCATCGAAGCGAGCAAAATGCGCGGCGGGAAGACGCTGACGATGACCGGCCACCTGGGCGACGTGATGCAGGAATCCATGCGAGCAGCGCTCACCTGGGTTCGTGCGAACTGCGAACGCTATGGCATCGACCCGGACTTCTTCCGGAAACAGGACATACACATTCACGTCCCTTCCGGAGCGGTTCCGAAAGACGGTCCATCCGCCGGCGTAGCAATGGTCACCGCGCTGGTCAGCCTGCTGACGGGCAGGGCCATCCGGCCGCGCGTAGCCATGACGGGCGAAATTTCACTTTCCGGAATTGTGTTGCCGGTGGGTGGAATCAAGGAAAAAGTGCTCGGCGCGAAGCGCGCCGGGATTCAGGAAGTCATCCTTCCATCGGAGAATGAGCCGAACGTGAAGGAAGACCTGCCGGACGAGATGCTGGACGGGATGAAAGTGCACTTCGTGCGCACGGCCGAGCAGGCTCTGGAAATTGCCTTGGGCAAATTCGAGAAGCCCGTACGCCCGATTCCCGGAGGCGCTCGCGATACGGATCGTCCCGTAGCCGGGCCGTTGCATTAAACAAGAACGCGCGAATCTTGGCCACGCCCGGCAATGGGACGTGGCGCCAAGGAAAACAGAGAGACAGCCCGAAGAGGCCCGGCGAGAAATCTCCGGGCCTTTTCTTTTTGCATACAAGGTTTGTTTCCTGTTGCAGCCAACGG
>Ga0302325_10009653_pt1 | contig 21039 bp, 20 predicted proteins | sample Palsa_T0_2_FD_201948 | JGI IMG/M metagenome (GOLD analysis project Ga0302325, IMG submission 201948) | Peat permafrost microbial communities from Stordalen Mire near Abisko, Sweden - Palsa_T0_2 | ecosystem: Environmental > Terrestrial > Soil > Palsa > Peat permafrost | place: Sweden: Abisko...
GGATCGCCGCGCCGATCACGCCGTTCGATCCGCATGAGCTGGCCCCCGCAGCGCGAGAGGTCTGGCTGGAAGCCGGCTTCGGGGCCGGCGAGCACCTTACCGGCCAGGCCGCGGCCCATCCGGACGGACTGCTCCTGGGCGCCGAGCCCTTCGTCAACGGCCTCGGCGCGTGCCTGGCGCATATCGACGACAGCATACTAACGAACGTTCGTTTACACGCTGGCGACGTACGCACGCTAATGACGCTGCTCCCAGACGCATCGATCGATCGCCTCTACATCCTCTTCCCGGACCCCTGGCCCAAGACGCGCCACAAAAAGCGCCGCCTGATCCAGCCGGACTTCATCGCCGAGGCCGCTCGCCTGCTGAGGTCCGGCGCCGCCTTGCGCTTCGCGACCGACTGGGCCGATTACGCCGACTGGACCCTTGAGCGCTTCCTGGCGTCGCCGTCCTTCCGCTGGACGGCGCAGCGTGCGGACGACTGGCGGCGGCCCTGGCCGGATCACCTGACCACGCGCTATGAGGCCAAGCGGCTGGGGGACTGCGATCCGATCTGGCTGGAGTTCGAACGAGTCTGACGTAGGGGCCGTCGGGGATTTGGGACGACATGGCTGTTTCGAGACAGGCGATCTGGGCGGGCGCCGTCGTCGCCACGCTGCTCGGGGCGGCCCTGGGGCGCTCGGCGATGGCCCAGGATGTCAACGCGGGCTCGGCGCCCGCGACATCGGTCGCAGCCGTGACGGTGACCGCCAACACGCCGCTGCCCGGCACCGGAATCGACGCCGACAAGACGCCGACCGACATCAACACGCTGCTCTCCGCCGACCTGACCCGAAACGGACCGGCCAGCGCCACCGGCGCGCTCGGCGATCAGCTGGGCAGCGTCAACCTCAACGCCAATCTGGATAACGACTTCCAGCCGGACGTCCTCCTGCGCGGCTTCGAGGCCTCGCCGGTGCTGGGGACGCCGCAGGGCGTCGCGGTCTACCAGAACGGGGTGCGCATCAACGAGGCGTTCGGCGAGACGGTGAACTGGGACCTGGTCCCCGACCTGGCGATCCGCCGGCTCGACGTCACCGGCGCCAACCCGGTGTTCGGCCTCAACGCGCTGGGCGGCGCGATCGTCGTGGGCATGAAGACCGGCTTCACCGACCCTGGCGGCGACACGCAGTTTTCCGGCGGCTCGTTCGGCCGGCGCGACGTGGCGGCGCAGTACGGCGCCAACAACGGCAGCCTGGGCGTCTATGTCGCCGCCCGGGCGCTGGATGACGATGGCTGGCGCGAGTTTTCCGCCAGCTCGATCCGGCAGGTCTACGGCGACGTCACCGCACGCGGCGAGCAGTTGACGCTCGACCTCAGCGCCACGGCAGCCGCCAATTCGCTGCTCGGCGAGGGCGCGGCGCCGGTGCAGGAGCTCGCGATCAGCCGCGCCCTGGTGTTCACCAGCCCGCAGGACAACGTCGACCGGCTGGCGTTCGTGACGCTCAACGCCGACTACGCCGCGACGCCTTTCCTCTCATTCCAGGGCGCCGCCTATTTTCGCCGCTTCCGGCAGCAGGTAGTGAACGGCAACACCACCGATTACACGGCCTGCACGTCGCCGTCCGACGCCGGCTTGCTCTGCCAGGGCGATGGACTGACGCCGCTCGCCGACACGGCGGGACGGCCGATCACCGACCCCTCCGACGGCGGCACGGTCCCAATCGGCGAAAACGACCGCGAACGGATCAGCACCGACGGCGCGGGCGGCGCGCTGCAGGCCACCGCCGCCACACCTCTGTTCGGCCGCGAGAACCACTTCTCCGCGGGCGCCAGCCTCGACTATGCGGCGACCAGTTTCATCTCCACCGCCGAAGTCGGGGTGATCGACGCTGCGCTGCAGGTGCTGCCCTCTGGCGAGACGGTGGCCATCCCTGAGGGGACGGACTTCAGCGCAACGCCGGTGAGCCTGCGGGCGACCACTACCTACTACGGCCTCTACGCCACCGACACATTCAACCTCACCCCGGCTTTGGCCGTCACCGCCAGCGGCCGCTACAACGCGGCTCAGGTCGATCTGACCGACAGGTTGGGCGCGGCGCTCAGCGGCAACAACCGCTACCGGCGCTTCAACCCGGCGCTCGGGCTCACCGACAAACTCTCGCCAGCCGTAACCGCCTACGGCGGCTACTCCGAGGGCAATCGAGCGCCCAATCCCAGCGAGATCGAGTGTTCCAACCCGCAGATTCCGTGCCTGCTGCCCTCGTCCCTGGCCAGCGATCCGCCGAACCTGAAGCAGGTCGTTTCACACACCTGGGAGGCGGGTGTCAGAGGTCGCTTGGCGGCCGCTGGCGGCGCCCTGACCTGGAACGCCAGCCTGTTCCGCACCGACGTGAGCGACGACATCTACGGCGTCGCCACTTCGCTGAGCGCGGGCTTCTTTCAGAACATCGGCGGCACGCGCCGTCAGGGGATCGAGCTCGGCGTGCGCTATCGCGCGACGAAGTTCTCCACCTACGCCAGCTACAGCTACATCGACGCCACCTTCCAGTCGTCCCTCATGCTGCCCTCGCCGTCCAGTCCGTTCCAGGACGCGGCGGGAAACATCGAGGTGCGGCCGGGCGACCGTCTGCCGGACATTCCCAGACACCGCCTCAAGGCCGGCGCGGATTGGGAGGTCCGCCATGGCTGGACAGTCGGGGCCGGCCTGGTCGTGGTCGGCGACGCGTTCTATTTCGGCGACGAGAGCAACCAGCTTGCGCCCCTGCCGGGCTACGCGGTGGTGAACCTTCATTCCACGCTGCAGGTGAGCAGCGCCCTTTCGCTGTTCGTCACCATCGCCAACGCCACCGACGCCCGCTACGCCAGCTTCGGCGTGCTGGGCGATCCGACTGGCATCGGCGCGCCCGGAGTGCCGGCGAGCGCGGTGACCAACGGACCCGGCGTCGACAACCGCTTTCAGAGCCCCGCCGCGCCGATCACGGCCTACGCCGGCGTGAAGCTGCGGTTCAACTGAGCGTCGGATCCGCGCCGACCTGCACCAGCATCTTGCCGAAGTTGTCGCCGCGCAGCATCTCGGCGAAGCAGGTGGGGATGGCCTCGAGCCCCTGGCGGATGTCCTCGCGGTACCTCACCTCGCCAGACGCGACACTGGGCGCCACTTCGCGCAGGAACGCGTCGTGGTGGCTTTCGACGAAATCGCCGACGAACAGGCCGCGGACGGTGACGCCGCGGGCGTCGAACACCGGCTTGCCACGCGCCATCAGGGCGGCGCGAGCGTCGACGCCGGCCGCATCGCCATAGTGGGCGATCAGGCCGCAGATGGTCATCCGGGCGCCAGGGTTGAACAGCGGCAGCACCGCGTCGAACACCGCCCCGCCGACGTTCTCGAAGTAGACGTCGATCCCGTCCGGGCAGGCCGCCCGCAGGTCGTCCGCGAACGTCGGGCTCAGGTGCGAGACGCAGGCGTCGTAGCGCAGCTCGCCCGTCACGAACCGGCATTTCTCTTCGCGGCCGGCGATCCCGACCACCCGCGCGCGCCGCAGCCGCGCCAGTTGGCCGGCGATCTGTCCGACCCCGCCCGACGCGGCCGACACCACGGCGGTCTCACCTGGCTTGGGGTCGCCCTGCAGCACCATGCCGGCGTAGGCGGTCAGGCCCAGCATGCCGAGCACGCCGACGGCCTGGGAGATGCGTCCCTGCGCCGGGTCGAGCTTGCGCGGGATCATGTACGACGGCCGCTGCACGCCCTCGCCCATCAGGCCGGACTCGGCCCAGCCGTTGGTGTTGAACACCAGGTCGCCCGCGGCGAAGCCGTCCATCCGGCTCTCGACCACCTGGGCGACGGTGCGCGCATGGCACGGCGCGCCCGCCGGCTCGACGCCGCGCTTCTTGTAGCCCCACTGGTAGGGGTCAAGCGAAACGTAGATGGTCCGGGTCAGCGCTTGGCCGGGTCTGGGCGAGCGGATCGGCGCTTCGCGCAGGTCGAAGGTGTCCTGCTCGGGCCAGGCGCCCAGCGGCTTGTCCGAGAGGGTCCAGTATCGGTTCATCGGTAACTCCCGCAGGCGGCAGGTCAGGGGTCGGACGAGGGTCCGCGCTGGCGGACGATCATCGACTGGCTGGCGCTCGCCATCAACTGGCCGTCCTCGGCGAAGAGGCGCATGGCGCCGTGGCCGAAGCCAGCGTGTACGGCGTGGATCGAGATATCGCACAGCACCCACTCGGTCGGGACCAGGCTGACGATGCGCAGGGTGTTGTCGAGGCTGCTGCCGCCGCCGTTGACGCCGAGCGCATTGCCGACGCCTGAGGGCACGTGGTCGGCGAAGATCGCCAGCATCGCCGCGTCGATGTCCTGCCCGAGCTTGGGCCGCATCCACATGATCAGCCGCCCATCCGGGCTCGGGCCGGCGCCCCGCAGATCGAAGCCGTTGGCGCCCTTGGCCAGCCGCATCTCGATCTGGCCGTGCAGCCCGCCCTGGTCGCCGCGCCAATGGTCGGCGGGCGCGCAGTCCTGCGGCCGCGGCACATCGGGCCGTTCGACCCAGCTCTGCGAGACCTGGCCGGCCCGCGCGCCGAGGGCGGCGTTGACGGTGAAGATCTCCTTGTCACCGACATGGCCGATCACCCGCGCCTGGGTGGTGTTACGGCCCGCGGCCGGGACCCAGACATCGAGGTCGACCACCGAAGACGGCCGCGCATACGACAGGTACTGCGCCGTCGCCCACACCACCGGGCGCTCGCAGGTGCCCTCCATCGCCTGGATCGCCGCCGCCAGGCCGACGCCGCCGAACATGAAGGTCCCACCGGCTGGCCCGACGCACAGGCCCTCATGCAGCGGCAGGTACCAGCGGTGCGGATTGTGTGTGGCGGTCAGGGTGATGAAGGGCGTCGGCATGCGCGCGGCATACCAGCGTCCTATCGCCCCGCCAGCCAATATTTGCGCCAGCTCACGGCCTCGACGACGCGACAGTCCGAACTTTCGATGATGTACAGCATCACGCGAGGCGAGCCGTATGCGCTGGCGTGCAGCATCTGCTGCGCGCGCTGCCAGATCCGCAACCTGAGCAACCCCCATCGATCGGGCTGGCTGGAGATCCAATCCAGGTAGGCGAAGTAGTGGCGGTCGCCAGGCCTCTCGAACGACGCCAAGGCGACCGCGGCGTTGAAACTGGGCGGTATGACCGTCACGATCGTCAGCGGCTCGCGGCAACCGGTCACCGGCGCGGTGATGATCCAGCTGGGGTTTTCGGCGCTACCCCAGCCCTTGTGCGACATCGGGCCGGAAAGGTGACTCCCGAGCACCGACGCCAGCCCCGAGATGGGTTCCACATCCTGGGTCGCCCGATACGGGGCGGCGAACTTCAGGCCGAGGGATAGGATGACAAGGGCTGCAAGGATCGCCCGGAGGCCCCACTTCACCGTGTTCGGCTTGCCCAATGGGTCCCCACGACGCTGATCAACACCGCCGCGGCCGAGGCTGCGGCGACGTAGATCTGTTTCCCGCCATCGTCATGCCAGTACAGATAGCTCTGGGGGGATTGCGCCATCAGATACATCCGGGTGACGTTCAAGGCGATTTGCGACACGACGACGACGACGCCGACAATCAGGTCTCGCGGCAGCCACTTCACACGCTCGAGCCGGCCGAACGACACCCAGGCCAGCAGGGCGGTCGAGACGTTGGCGAAGCTCGAACAGCCTTCAACGACCACGATCGAGTAGCCGCTCGGCGAGGTGATGATGTTGTCGTGCCAGGAGGCGCCCTTGATCGTCCGAACCATCGCCTCGCCGACCATTGCGGCGTCGAGTCGCACCAGCTCCGGCGCGAGGGCGCCGAGGATGATGTGGCCCCAGAATTGCTGCGAGGCGATCGCCAGGAACACCGCGCCGGCGGCGCGGATATCGTCCTCCTTCTTCAGGAACAGCCAAAGTCCGAGGCCCGTGATCGCAATTGGGAGCGCGTTGGTCTGGGCGAGGCCGCCGAGCAGGCAAAGGCCGAGCGTGACGGGCGCGTCTGCGAGCGACGCGGCTTTCGCCGGCGCCTTCATCAGCAACCAGACGGCCGCGCCCCAGGCGACAACCAGGAATCCGCCGCCGAATATGAAATCCGGGATCCCGCCCGGCCCAGGGGCGAATTGCCCGCCCAGGATCGATCCGACCAGGCCGTTCGCCAAGACGAGCAAGCTTGACCATAGAGCAAGCTCTTTGAAGCTTAAGCGTACAGCGGCGGACTGCGTGTTTGTCGACACGGACATGGGCGCACTTCCATCAGTCCGAGGGCCAATGATTAACGGTTCGCGTCGGAGGTGAGAAGGATGGACGGGCGACTCGTTTGCACTATCTATGCGATCAATCTGCACTATCTATGCGGTTAATCAAAGCTTGTTCGGTTTCGTACCGCTGGAGAGTTCGTTGAAAGTTCTGGTTGGAATACTCGTTTCGCTGGTCGGCGTTGCTCCCGCCTCAGCGGGGAACGGAGGATGGGCGCTCGATCACCCGGCTCCGGCTCCCGCGCCTGACCTGGCCGTGGGCGCACCGGCCGTGCTGGCCGTGATCGCCGCCTACGCCATCGCGCGTTAGTGATCCGTCGTCGCGCGACGACGAAGGCCATCGCTTCCTAGGTCTCACGACCTACCTTCTCTTGAGACGGTCAGCTTCTCGGACCAATTGGTCCGAGAAGCTTCTGCTTCCGGCGCCGGCGTCTTCTTCGCCGGGGCGTCGAATCCGGGGACGGGCGGAGCTCCTAGGGCTCGGCGCCATCTTCGTCTAAACCCCCGCCATGAAGTTCCTCGACCAGTGCAAAGTCGTGATCCGGTCCGGCGGCGGGGGCGGGGGCGCCGTGTCGTTTCGGCGCGAGAAGTTCATCCCGCGCGGCGGGCCTGACGGCGGCGACGGCGGCCGCGGCGGCGATGTATGGATCGAGGCGGTCGAGGGGCTGAACACCCTGATCGACTTCCGTTACCAGCAGCATTATTTCGCCGGCACTGGCGGCCACGGCATGGGCCGCGACCGGCATGGGGCCAATGGCGCCGACATCGAGTTGCGCGTGCCGGTCGGCACCGAGGTGTTCGAGGTCGATCGCCAGACCTTGATCGCCGACCTCGCCCGCGCCGGCGATCGGCTGCGGCTGGCGGCTGGCGGCAACGGCGGGTTCGGCAACACCCGCTTCAAAGGGCCCGTCAACCGTGCGCCCTCATACGCCAACCCCGGCCTGCCAGGCGAGGAGAAGGAGATCTGGCTCAGGCTCAAGCTGATCGCCGACGTCGGCCTGGTCGGCCTGCCTAACGCCGGCAAGTCGACCTTCCTGGCCGCCGTCTCGGCCGCGACGCCGAAGATCGCCGACTATCCGTTCACCACCTTGACGCCGAACCTGGGCGTGGTCGACCTGTCGCCCAACGAACGCTTCGTGCTAGCCGACATACCCGGCCTGATCGAGGGCGCCGCCGAGGGCGCGGGCCTGGGCGTGCGGTTCCTCGGCCACTTGGAGCGCACCGCGGTGCTGATCCACCTGGTCGACGCCACCTCCGATGACGTGGCCGCCGACTGGCGCACCGTGCGCGGCGAGCTGGCCGCCTATGGCGAAGGCCTGGCCGAAAAGGCAGAGCTGGTCGTGCTGTCCAAGATCGACGCGCTGGACGAGGGCGCCCGCGCGGAGAAGGCCGCGCAGCTGGCGGCGGCGATCGGCCACCCGCCGCGGCTGGTCTCGGCCGTCTCGCGCGAAGGCGTCACCGCTCTGCTGCGCGCCGCCTTCGCCAAGGTGCTGAGTGGGAAGGCGCCGGCGGAATCGCCCGGGGCCGAAAGCGACTGGCAGCCGTGACCACGCTCGCCTCGGCCCGTTTCGTCGTGATCAAGGTCGGCACGGCGCTGGTGGTCGACCCCGACACTGGCGCCGCCGACGCGGTGTGGCTGGACGCACTCGCCGCCGACCTCGCCCGGCTGAGGGCGCGGGGCCAGAAGTTGCTGATCGTCTCCTCCGGCGCTGTGGCGCTAGGCCGCCGCCGTCTGTCGCTGACGCGCCGCTCGCTCACCCTGCCGGAAAAGCAGGCCGCCGCCGCTGCCGGCCAGTCGCGGCTGATGCGGGCCTGGGAGGAGGCGCTGGCGCCGGTCGGGATCACCGTCGCCCAGGTGCTGATGACGCCGGACGACACTGAGGTGCGCCGCCGCTACCTCAACGTCCGCGCCACGCTGGAGACGTTGCTGGAACTGGGCGTTGTCCCAGTAGTCAATGAGAACGACACGGTGGCCACCGAAGAGCTACGTTACGGCGACAACGATCGCCTCGCCGCCCGTGTCGCCCAGATGGTGGGCGCCGACCTCTTGGTGCTGCTCTCCGACGTCGACGGGCTCTATGCCGCCGATCCGCGGCGAAACCCGACGGCGCGGCATATCCCGCTGGTCGAGGTGCTGACGCCGGAAATCGAGGCGATGGCCGGCGGCGCCAACATCGGCGGCTCGGGCGGCATGGCGACCAAATTGGCGGCGGTGCGGATCGCCGCCGCCGCCGGCTGCTCGACCTTGATCACCCTTGGCCGCCGCCCCGCGCCGCTGAGGGCGGTCGAGGAGGGGGCGCTGGCGAGCTTGTTCCAGGCCGCCGCCACGCCGGCGGCCGCCTACAAGGCCTGGATCGCCGGCTCGCTCTCCACCCAGGGCGCGCTGGTGGTCGACGACGGCGCCGCCAAGGCGCTGCGCGCCGGCAAGAGCCTGCTCTCGGCCGGCGTGAAGGCGGTCGAAGGCCGGTTCGAGAAGGGCGATGCAGTGATCGTGCGCGATCTGGCCGGCCGCGAGGTCGGCCGCGGCCTCTCCCGCTACGACGCCGCCGACGCCGCCCGCATCGTCGGCCTCAAGTCCGACGCCATCGAGCCCGTGCTCGGCTACTCCGCCGGCCCCCTGATCCACGCCGACGACCTGGCGCTCGCGGGCTAATATATCTCCGCTCTCCCCCGCGGAAGCGGGGGCACAGGCGTTTTATCGTCGAGCATCACCGGTTTCAGAAAAAGCCTGGGTCCCCGCTTTCGCGGGGAAGAGCGGATAGGCCGTGTAGTTTGCGCACCGGCCATTTCCCACTACTAAGGCTCAGTCTGAGCATAAGGACGGGCGTTCGATGTGGTTCGCGGGGCCGGCCCGGCGCGTTCCGGCCGCGGGTCGGCCGCGGGTGCTCAGGCTGGGGTTCGACCTTAAGCCCGGCATGCGGGTGGGGCTGTTCGGCGGTTCGTTCAATCCCGCGCACGAGGGTCACGCCCATGTCGCCGAGACCGCGTTGCGGCGGCTGCGGCTCGACCGGGTGATCTGGCTGGTCTCACCGCAGAACCCGCTGAAGCCAACGCACGAGACCGAGGCGCAGACTCGCCGGGTGTGGAACGCGCTGCGGTTCGCGCAAGGGCCGTCGATGATCGTTTCCGACGCCGAAACAGCGATCGGCTCGCGCTACACCATCGATACGCTGCGGGTGCTGAAGGCGCGCTATCCCGGTGTCTGCTTCGTCTGGATCATGGGCGCCGACAGCCTGGCGACCTTCCATCGCTGGCGCGGCTGGACCCAGATCATGCGCGAGACGCCGGTGGCCGTGGTTTCGCGCCCCTGGACCGCCCTGAAGAGCCGCACCTCGCCGGCGGCGCGCCGCTTCGCCTCGGCGCGGATCCCACCGGCCGCCGCCGCGACCCTGCCGTGCCGCAAACCGCCCGCCTGGGTCTATCTTACGGGGCCGCTGAACTTCACATCTTCGACAGCGCTAAGGCGCGCGCTGCCGCGACGAGCCCCGCTGACCCAGATTTCCCCCTGACCGGGCGCGGCGCCCGTGCTAAGGTGCGGAGTTGCGAGAGATACCCACGGGAGCATCCCCTGAACCGCAATACCGCGCCTAGCGCGCAAGAGGCCGCTTCGGAGATCACGTCTCCGGCAAGCGCCTCAGAGGACGACCAGGGCGCCACGGCGCCTACCAGCGTTGTGCTCGAACGGCTTCTGCTCGAACGCCTGGACAACGAGAAGGCCCAGGACATCGTCTTCATCGACCTGAAGGACAAGAGTTCGGTGGCCGACGGCATGATCGTCGCCTCCGGCCGCTCGCATCGTCACGTCGGGGCGATGGCCGACCATTTGCTGCGCGCGCTGAAAGACGCCGGCCACGGCCGCGCGCGTGTCGAGGGACTGCCGCACTGCGACTGGGTACTGATCGACGCGGGCGACGTGATCGTCCACCTGTTCCGCCCCGAAGTGCGCGCCTTCTACAACATCGAGAAGATCTGGTCGGTCGAACCGCCGCGCCGCGCGGTTAACTGACACTCTGCGCGTTTCGCTGATCTGCGTCGGCAAGCTGGGCTCGGCGCCCGAGGCGGCTCTGGCGCGCGACTACGCCGAAAGAGCGACGGCGTCGGGCCGGGCTCTCAGTCTTTCCCCCATCGAAGTCATCGAGGTTGAGGCCCGCAAGCCGGGCAAGGCGGCGGAGGCCGGCTCGATCCTGGCCCGCGCCGGCGACGCTCAGATGATCGCCTGCGACGAGCACGGTCGGGCCATGACCTCGCGCGACTTCGCCGCCCGCTTGGCCGCCTTGCGCGACGACGGCGTGCGCCATCTGGCCTTCGCCATCGGCGGCGCGGATGGTCTGGACGCCACGGTCGCCGCCGCCGCGATCCAGACCCTGTCGTTCGGGCCGCAGACCTGGCCGCACGCGCTGGCCAGGGCCATGCTGGCCGAGCAGATCTACCGCGCCGTCACCATCCTCGCCGGCGCGCCCTATCACCGGGGCTAGACCTTGGGATTGAGCGGTTGACCACGGCGGCGCTATCGATGGGCGTGCGCCGCTGCCTCGCCCTCGCCGTCCTGCTGCTCGCCGCCGCGCCGGCGCGCGCCGAGACACTGGACGACCGCCGCCGCGCACTGCAGAGCCTGACCGGCCAGGAAGACGCGCTCTCGGCCCGCCTGGGCGCCGACCGCAACGCCCTGTCGCACCTGCTCGGCGCGCTGGCGCTGTTCAGCCGCGATCCGCCGCCGCCGCTGCTGGTCAGCCCCGCCGACGCTAAGGACGCGGTGCGCGCGATGATCCTGGCCAAGGCGATCACGCCGCAACTGGAAGCGCGCGCCCGCACCCTCACCGCCGAGGCCGCCGCGCTGGACCGCATCCGCCGCCAGGCCGCCCAGCAGAGCGGCGACCTGTTCGCGGCCGAGAGTGCGATCGAGGATCGCCAGGGCCGGCTCGACGCGATCGCCGCCGACGCCGCGCTGCTGGCGCCGTCACAGGTCCGCGCCGCCGCCGCCGGCCAGGACGCCCAGCCCGCTCCGACCCATCTCCTCGCTCCGGCGGACGGCCAAGTCGCCGTGCGCTTCGGCGGGCGGCTGCCGAACGGCCTCTCGGCGCGCGGAATCGCCTATCGCGCCGGCGCCGGCGCGACGGTCAGAAGCCCTGCCGCCGCGGTTGTAGCCTTTGCCGGCCCTTTGAACGGCTGGGGGCAAGTGGTCATCTTGCGCGCTGGGGGCGGATGCCACATGGTATTGTCAGGACTAGGAAAGGTAATGGTGAGCGTCGGTCAATCGGTCGCGGCCGCCGCCCCCGTCGGCGTCATGCCGAACGATGGACAAACGCCATCGGAGTTGTATCTGGAAGTTCGGCTGCCGGCCGGCGCTGTGGATCCGGCCAAACTGATGGGTGGCCCCATAATTGCGAAGGGGCCGAGGGGTGCGAACATTAACCCGGCCAAGCTCAGGCTGCGCCGCGTGGGAGTAGATTGAGACCCGATGCGCAAGTCCCTACTGATCGCCGCTTCCGCCTTCGTGCTCGGCGCCGGAACCATGGCCTACATCGGCCAGGCCGCCCGCGCGACGACATCGCCCAAGGCCGACACCTACCATATGCTCGAGCTGTTCGGCGACGTGCTGGACCAGGTTGACCGCCAGTACGTCTCCGAGGTCGATGACAAGAAGCTGATCCAGTCGGCGATGCAGGGGATGCTCACGTCGCTCGACCCGCACTCCGACTATCTGACCCCGGAAGCCTATGGCGATCTGCAGGATCAGACCCGCGGCGAATACGGCGGCCTCGGCCTCGAGATCCAGAGCGAAGACGGCGCGGTGAAGGTGATCTCGCCGATCGACGGCACGCCAGCCGCCAAGGCCGGCATCAAGCCCGGCGACTTCATCCTGGCGGTCGACGGCGAGAACATCCTCGGCATGAGCGTCTCCGATGCGGTCAAGCAGATGCGCGGCAAGCCGGGCGAGGCGGTCACCCTGACGATCGGCCGCGAGAAGTCCGATCCGTTCGACGTCAAGCTGGTGCGCGAGATCATCCAGCCGAAGTCCGTCACGGCGCGGATGGAGGGCGATTTTGGTTACGTCCGGCTCGCCGGCTTCAACGAGAAGGCCACTGACGAGACCGCGGCCGCAATCAAGGATCTGCAGGCCAAGGACCCGAAGATGAAGGGCCTGATTCTCGACCTTCGCAACAATCCGGGCGGCCTGCTGGACCAGGCGGTCGGCGTCGCCGGCCTGTTCCTCAGCGGCGGCGAAGTGGTCTCCCAGCGCGGCCGCGACCCGCAAGATATCGAGCGCTACGACGCCAAGGGCCACGACTTGCTGGGTGGCCTGCCGCTGGTGGTGCTGATCAACTCGGGCACCGCATCGGCCTCGGAGATCGTCTCCGGCGCCCTGCAGGACCGCCACCGCGCCTCGATCATCGGCGTCACCAGCTTCGGCAAGGGCTCTGTGCAGACGGTGATCCCGCTGCGCGGCGGCCTCGACGGCGCCGTGAAGCTGACCACCGCGCGCTACTACACCCCCTCCGGTCGCTCGATCCAGAAGACCGGTATCGAGCCCGACCTTGAGGTCGCCGAGACACGCGAAGAGGCGCAGCAGATCGCCAACGAGGCGTTCGAGTTCACCGAGGCCAGCTTCCGCAACGCGCTGAACGCCGATGAGGGCAAGGTCCGCCGCGGCGCGCACCAGCCGGCCGAGGCGCCGCCCGCTGACTTCGACGAGAAGAAGGGCGACTTCCAGCTGACCCGCGGCCTCGACGTGCTGAAGTACGGCTCGGTGGATGCGACGCCGAAGCTGGCCAAGCCCGCCGCGACGCTGGCCCAGGTCGCCGGCCGCCTCGGCAACACCGCCAGCGCGGCGGCGGTCCCGGGCAAACCCTAGTCCGGGCGGCCGCCTCCGCCCGATGCGGAGGAGATTCGGCGGCGACATCGGCATCAATGCCAAACTGTCGCGCCCAATCGGCGTCGGCTTTTAGCTTCATTAACCAACTAAGGCGACGTTGTGGGTGTTGTGACAGCCCTCCGCGCCACCTTCGCCAAACCTCGCCCCGCCCCAGAGCCGGCGGCGCCCTCCAATGGGCGCAAGCTGCCGCTGGGACCGTTCGCCAATCCGGTGGTCGGATCGGTGACCGCCGCCGCCTTCTTCGTCGCCTGCGCCGCGGCGCTGGTGTCGCTGACAGGCAACCCGAAGGCCGGCGCGCCGATGGTGCAACTGTCGCTCGCCCACATCGCCGACACCACCGCGCCGCCCGGCTGGCGCGAAGCCCTGCCCAGCGAGACCCCAGGCGAAGCCCCGTACGGCGCCGCGACGGTCCAGCTATCTGATTCGTCGCTGGCCGAATCGGGGCCGGTCGATAACGGCGGCGCGGCGATCATCACCATTTCCGGCGACACCCGGCTCGATTCGGCGCAGGCGCTGAGCGGTCCCGGCCTGACGCAGGCCCCGATCGCGGGCCTGTTCGTGCAGGGACCTGGCGGCATGCTGCCGGTGATCGGCGCCGACGGCCGCATGCCGTTCCAGGCCTACGCCCGCCCCTTCGCCGGCGACGGCAAGCCGAAGGTGGCCCTGATCATCGGCGGCCTCGGCCTCAACGCCAAGACGACGCGCGAGGCGATCGCCAGCCTGCCGCCCGAAGTCACCCTCTCGTTCGTGCCCTATTCCGACGGCCTGCAGGGCTGGATCGACATGGCCAGGTCCGCCGGCCACGAGGTGCTGCTCGAAACGCCGATGGAGCCGAAGGATTATCCGGACAACGACCCGGGTCCCTACACTCTGATGGCCGACGGCCAGCCGCAAGAGACCACCCAGCGCCTGCAGTGGCTGCTGTCGCGGGCCACCGGCTACTTCGGCGTCACCAACTACCTCGGCTCCAAGTTCGTGCAGTCGGCGCCGGCGATGGCCGTATTCGAGAACGAGTTGAAGCAGCGCGGCCTGGCCTTCATCGACGACGGCTCAGCCTCGCACGTCGGCGGCGGCCTGCCGCGGGCCTCGGCCGACCGCATTGTCGACGACCAGCTCGACGGCAGCGCGATCGACGCTCAGCTCGGCGCCCTGGAGACCCAGGCCATCCGCAACGGACAGGCGCTCGGCTCCGGCTTCGCCTATCCGATCACGCTGCAAGAGGCGGCGCACTGGGCCACGGGCCTCAGCGCTCACGGCGTCCAGCTGGTGCCGGCCTCGGCCCTGGCCACGCGCCGCTAGCGCCGTGGGCCATCTGGCGATCAGGGGCGGGGAGCCCCAGATGATGCCGATGGACCTTAGCCAGCTTCGTCCCAACGTCGGCATCGTCCTGATCGCATCCACTGGCAAGGTCTGGCTCGGCCGCCGCGCGGGAGCGCCGGCGCCGGCCAACTGGCAGTTCCCCCAAGGCGGCATCGACGTCGGCGAAGGCGACTTCGAGGCGGCGCTGCGCGAGCTGCGAGAAGAGACTGGCGTCACCTCGGTGCGCCTGGTGGGCCGCACCCGCGACTGGCTCGGCTACGAGTTTCCGCCGGAGCACCAGGGCTCGAAGATCGGCAAGGGCTGGCGCGGGCAGAAGCAGATCTGGTTCGCCCTGGCGTTCGAAGGCGACGACGCCGAAATCGACTTGCACGCCCACGGCGACGACATCGAGTTCGACGCCTGGCGCTGGGCCGAGCTCGATGAAGCGCTGGACGAGGTGATCGACTTCAAGCGCGACGTCTATCGCCAGGTGATCGCGGCGTTTCGTCCGCTCGTGGATCAGGTGCGCGACCCCGATCGTTAGGCTCTTGCCGCACCGGTCGGCGGCGGCCAAGGTCGGGCGCGCATGACTTCACCCCCCATCCTGATGATCCACGGCGGCTTTTGCGGCGGCTGGACGTTCGACGGCTTCGCCGCGCCGTTCCGCGCCGCCGGCCATGCGGTCGTCGCGCCCGACCTGCCCGGCCACGCGGCGGACGCGCCGCGCGAGGCGGCGCTCGGCCTCTCGATGAACGATTACGCCGCCGCGGTCGTCGAGCAGGCGTCTGCACTGGCCGCGCCGCCCATCCTGATCGGCCACTCGATGGGCGGTCTGGTCGGCCTGATGGCGGCGGCGAAGACGCCGGTCGCCGGCGTGATCCTGCTGGCGCCCTCGGCCCCCTGGGGCGTCGGCGGCTCGTCGATGGAAGAGGCGGTCTCGGCCGTCAGCCTCTATGCGCTAGGCCCCTATTGGGCGCAGGCGATCGAGCCGGACTATCTCAGCTTCCGCCGCTATGGCGTCGATCGGCTGGAAAAGCTCGAACAGCGCGCCATCTTCGACCGGATGCGCCCCGAGAGCGGCCGCGCCCTGTTCGAGACGCTAAACTGGTGGCTGGATCCGTTGATGACCACCATGATCCAGCCCGAGCTGATCGCCGCGCCGATCCTGGCGATCACCGGCGGCCGCGACGTGATCCACCCACCGCCCACCGTGCGTGAGACCGCCCGCCGCACCGGCGCTCAGCTGCAGGTGATGCCCGACATGAGCCACTGGCTGATCGGCGAACCCGGCTGGCGCGACGTCGCCGACCTATGCCTCGCCTGGGTGGCCGAGGTCAGCTCGACGATGGCCGCGGCGCAGTAGCGGCGCGCCCTGGCATCCCGCCCCTCAACGGGGCGGGGTAGGGGTAGAGTGGAAGCTCGATGTTGAGGCAAAAGGCGCAAATGGGCGCGGCTGCCTGCTCAGCCCCTTCACCCAGGCCGGCTCATCCACCCCATCCCAACCTTTCCCCATTGAGGGGAAGGGCTAGCCGGCTCAGCTCGGCAACTTCAGCACGCCGTAGATCAGCTGCGAGGTGTCCTGCGCGCCCTTGGTCGGCGTGCCGTCGGGTTTGCGCATGGTGGTGAAGACCAGGCTCTGTTCCTGGCCATTCCAGTCCAGCTGCCATGACCGGGTGGTGAATTGAGTGGTCCCCTGCACGTTCTTGTCGTTGCGGTAGAGGCTCCAGCCGCGCTCGACCGCCGCCCAGTCGTTCAGGGCGATGATGATCGGCCGGCCAGGCGCATCGACGTCGGCGGGGTGCACCAAGTCGACGTGGCACTGGGTCGGGTTCGAGCCGGGGTCCTCGACGGTGAGGGTGAAGTCCTTCTGCTTGATCACCCAATTCAGTTCGCCCTGCTTGCGCAGGCCGTAGCCCTTGGCGATCTGGGCGAAGTTGCCGCCGGTCGCCGCCGGGATGCAGACCTTCTGCAGCACGTCCAGCACCGCGATCGCCGTCGGATCGGTAGGCGGCGGCGGTGGTGGCGGCGGCGTCTCGGCTGTCGGCGTGGTCCCGCCGGGCGGCGCGGTGACCGGGGCCTCGGTCGATGTCGACGCTGGCGCACTGGCCGAAGGCGTCGTCGCCGGCGCGGTCGCGGCGGGCGGCGGCGCCGGGGGCGCGGTTGGCGCCGCGGCGGGGGCGGCTACGGGGGTCGATGCGGGGGTCTGGGCGTAGGCGTTGGCGCCGGCGGCCAGAGCCATCAGACTGACGATCGCAAGGCGCATGGGGGGCGGTTCCTCAAAAAGCGGTCGGCAAACCTTCTAGCGAGGCTTTTGGGCGTGAGCCAAGCGTCTAAATAACCTCTTCGGCGTGCTCCGCCAGAATGGTGAGCCCTTCGGCAGTCACATCCGCGAAACCGCCGCGCACTTCGTAGACCCGAACGTCGCCGTCGTCGTAGGCCTTTACCCGGCCCTCCTTCAGCGTGGTCATGAACGGCGCGTGGCCGGCCAGCACGCCGAAATCGCCCTCGGACCCCGGCGCATCGACCTGGTCGACCGCGCCAGAGAAAAGTTCGCGCTCGGGCGAGACCAGCGAAAAATGCAGCTTGGCGGCCATGCTTACGCTTCCGCCGCCATCTTCTCGGCCTTGGCCACGGCCTCTTCGATGGCCCCCACGAGCCGGAACGCGGTTTCCGGCAGGTGGTCGTACTCGCCGTCGCAGATCGCCTTGAACGAGCGGATGGTGTCTTCCAGCGGCACGATCACGCCCGGCATGTTGTTGAACGCCACGGCGACGTTCAGCGGCTGGGACAGGAACTGGCTGATCTTGCGGGCGCGGGCCACCACCAGCTTGTCGTCCTCGGACAGCTCGTCCATCCCCAGGATGGCGATGATGTCCTTCAGCGACTTGTACTGCTGCAGGATCTCCTGCACCCGGCGCGCCGTGTTGTAGTGCTCCTCGCCGATCACCAGCGGGTCCATGATCCGCGAGGTGGATTCGAGCGGGTCCACCGCCGGGAAGATGCCGAGCGCGGCGATGTCGCGAGACAGCACGGTGGTGGCGTCAAGGTGGGCCATGGCCGTCGCCGGCGCCGGGTCGGTGAAGTCGTCGGCCGGCACGAAGATCGCCTGCACCGAGGTGATCGAGCCTTTGTTGGTCGAGGTGATCCGCTCCTGCAGCTGGCCCATGTCGGTGGCCAGGGTCGGCTGATAGCCCACCGCCGATGGGATGCGTCCCAGCAGCGCCGACATCTCCGAGCCGGCCTGGGTGAAGCGGAAGATGTTGTCGATAAAGAGCAGCACGTCCTTGCCCTCTTCGTCACGGAAGTACTCGGCCTGGGCCAGGCCGGTCAGGGCGACGCGGGCCCGCGCGCCGGGGGGCTCGTTCATCTGGCCGTAGACCAGGGTGCAGCGCGAGCCCTCGGTCGAGCCGCCATGCTCGCGCGGGTCGACGTTGACCTTGCTCTCGATCATCTCGTGATAGAGGTCGTTGCCTTCGCGGGTGCGCTCACCGACGCCGGCGAGCACCGAATAGCCGCCGTAGACCTTGGCGATGTTGTTGATCAGCTCCTGCATCGTCACGGTCTTGCCGACGCCGGCGCCGCCGAACAGGCCGATCTTGCCGCCTTTGGTGTAGGGGCACAGCAGGTCGATCACCTTGATGCCGGTGACCAGGATCTCCGCCGAGGTGGTCTGCTCCTCGAACGACGGCGCGGGGCGGTGGATCGAGGCCTTCTTGGTGTGCGGAATCGGACCGGCTTCATCCACCGGCTCGCCGATCACGTTCATGATCCGGCCGAGCGTGCCGGGCCCCACCGGCACCATGATCGGGCCGCCGGTGTCGATCACGTCCTGGCCGCGCGTAAGGCCTTCGGAGGTGTCCATGGCGATGGTGCGTACGGTGTTCTCGCCCAGGTGCTGGGCCACCTCCAGCACCAGCCGGAACGGCTCGCCGGTCTTCTGGTCGGTGTTGACGGTTTCCAGCGCCGACAGGATCGCCGGCAGGTGGCCGTCGAACTCCACGTCGACCACGGCGCCGATGATCTGGGTGATCCATCCCTTGGCGACGGCCTCGGACAGGATGGCGGGGGCTTCGGCTGTGTCGGCCATGGTTCTCAACTCGTCTTTCTAGAGCGCCTCGGCCCCGGAGATGATCTCGATCAGCTCCTTGGTGACCTGGGCCTGGCGGGCTCGGTTATACTGCAGGGTAAAGCGGGCGATCATGTCGCCGGCGTTGCGGGTGGCGTTGTCCATCGCCGCCATCTGGGAGGCGAAGAAGCCGGCCTGGTTCTCGAGCATGGCCACGAACAGCTGGACCGTCAGGTTGCGCGGCAGCAGCGTGGCGAGGATCGTCTCCTCGTCGGGCTCGTATTCGTAGACCGCGCCCTTCAGGTCGATCAGCGGGGCGCCGGACACCTGGGCCGGGATCAGCTGCTGGGCGGTCGGGGTCTGGCTGACCACGGAGCGGAACCGGCTGAAGTAGAGCGTGACGACGTCAGCCTGCCCGGCCTCGAACCGCGCGGTGATCAGGTCGGCGACCTCCTGGGCCCGCGCCAGGGTCGGATTGTTGCCGGCCTCCAGGCTGGCGACGTAGCGGTCGCCGTAGAGTCGTCGCAACTGGTCGCGCGACTTGCGGCCGATGGTCAGGATCGAGACCTGGCGGCCTTCGCGGATAGAATTGCCGATATGCTCGCGCGCGGCCCGCACGATCGAGGAATTGAACCCGCCGGCGAGGCCACGGTCGGCGGTCGCCACCACCACCAGTTCCTTGGTCTGCGAGCCGGTGCCGACCAGCAGCGGCGGCGCGCCGGGGCCGGAGACCGAGGCGGCCAGGTTAGCGATCACCGCGGCCATCCGCGCGGCGTAGGGCCGGGCGTTCTGGGCGGCGTCCTGCGCGCGGCGCAGCTTGGCGGCCGCGACCATCTGCATGGCCTTGGTGATCTTCTGCGTGGCTTTCACGCTTCCGATCCGGGTTCGCATCTCCTTCAGGGTGGCCACGGCCGGCGCAGTCCCTAGGCGAAGGAGGCGATGAAGGCCTCGAGCGCCGCTTTCAGCCGGCCCTCGAGCTCTTCGGTGAGCGACTTCTGCGTGCGGATCGCTTCGAGCAGATCGGCGTGACGGCTGTGCAACTGGCCCAGGAACTCGGACTCAAACCGACCGACATCGGCCACCGGAATCCCGTCGAGGTAGCCGCGGGTGCCGGCGTAGATCACGCAGACCTGCTCCTCGGCCTGCTGCGGCGCATATTGTGCCTGTTTCAAAAGTTCGGTCAGGCGCGAGCCTCGCGCCAGCAGCTTCTGGGTGGCCGCATCGAGGTCGGAGCCGAACTTGGCGAAGGCCGCCATCTCGCGGAACTGCGCCAGGTCGCTCTTCAGCGAGCCGGTTGCGGTCCGCATGGCGCGGATCTGCGCCGACGAGCCCACCCGGCTGACCGAGATGCCGACGTTCATCGCCGGGCGGATGCCCTGATAGAACAGGTCGGTCTCCAGGAAGATCTGGCCATCGGTGATCGAGATCACGTTGGAGGGGATGTAGGCGGCGACGTCGTTGGCCTGGGTCTCGATCACCGGCAGGGCGGTGAGCGAGCCGGCGCCGAAGTCGTCGTTCATCTTCGCCGCGCGCTCCAGCAGGCGCGAGTGCAGGTAGAACACGTCGCCCGGATAGGCTTCGCGGCCTGGCGGGCGGCGCAGCAGCAGCGACATCTGGCGATAGGCCACGGCCTGCTTGGAAAGGTCGTCGTAGATGATCACGGCGTGCATGCCGTTGTCGCGGAACCACTCGCCCATCGCGCAGCCGGAGAACGGGGCCAGGAACTGCAGCGGCGCCGGGTCCGACGCGGTAGCGGAGACGATGATGGTGTAGTCGAGCGCGCCACGCTCCTCGAGCGTCTTGACCACCCGCGCCACGGTCGAGCGCTTCTGCCCGATGGCGACGTAGATGCAGTAGAGCTTAGCGCTCTCGTCGCCCGAGGCGTTGATCTGGCGCTGGTTCAGGATGGTGTCGATCGCCAGCGCGGTCTTACCAGTCTGACGGTCGCCGATGATCAGCTCGCGCTGGCCGCGGCCGATCGGCACCAGACTGTCGACGATCTTCAGGCCGGTCTGCACCGGCTCATGCACGCTCTTGCGCGGGATGATGCCGGGCGCCTTGACGTCGACGCGGCGGCGCTCGGCGATGTCGGTCAGCGGGCCCTTGCCGTCAATCGGGTTACCCAGCGGATCGACCACCCGGCCCAGCAGGCCCTTGCCGACCGGGGTGTCGACGATCTCGCTGAGGCGGCGCACTTCGTCGCCTTCCTTGATCGCGCTGTCCTCGCCGAAGATCACGATCCCGACGTTGTCGCGCTCCAGGTTCAGGGCCATGCCCTTGACCCCGGCCTCGGGGAACTCGACCAGCTCGCCCGACTGCACCTTGTCGAGACCGAACACGCGGGCGATGCCGTCGCCCACCGATAGCACCTGGCCGATGTCGGAAACGTCGGCTTCCTCGCCGAAGTTGGCGATCTGGGATTTCAGGATGGCCGAGATCTCGGCGGCGCGGATGTCCATGGGAGTCTCTTACGCTCTCTTCAGGGCGAATTTCAGCGAATCGAGCCTCGACTTCAGCGAGGCGTCATAAAGGCGCGAGCCCACGCGAACCTT
>Ga0302325_10009655_pt1 | contig 21031 bp, 20 predicted proteins | sample Palsa_T0_2_FD_201948 | JGI IMG/M metagenome (GOLD analysis project Ga0302325, IMG submission 201948) | Peat permafrost microbial communities from Stordalen Mire near Abisko, Sweden - Palsa_T0_2 | ecosystem: Environmental > Terrestrial > Soil > Palsa > Peat permafrost | place: Sweden: Abisko...
CTTCACCTTCAGCACCGCCTTGGCGGGGGGCTCCGCCTACAACGTCACCGTCAAGACCAACCCGTCGGGGCAGGTCTGCACGGTCACGAACCCTTCGGGCACCATCGCCGCGGCCAACGTCACCAACATCTCGATCACCTGTGTGGCCCAGACGACCGGCGGACTCTCGGTCCAGTACCAGAGCACTGACGCCAACAACATCGAATACTTCTCGTACACCTCTCCGAACGACGGGGACGGCACCCAGACGTTACGCGTCCTTGTCCCGACACACCCGGCGGCAGGCGTCGCGCACAATTTCCTCTATGTGCTTCCCGTCGAGCCGGGAGTCGGAAGTACGTTCGGCGACGGCATGCAGACGATGCTCGCGCTCGACGCCCAGGACCAATATGACCTGACGATCATCGAACCGTCGTTCTCCATCGATCCCTGGTATGCGAACAACCCCAATGATGCCAACCTGCAATACGAGACCTTCATGACGACCGAGCTCGTGCCCTGGGTCAAGGCGAATCTCTCCACCACGGGCACTGAGCAGAATTGGCTGATCGGGTTCTCGAAGTCCGGAATCGGAGGACAAGACCTGATCTTGAAGCACCCGGATCTCTTCCAGCTGGCTGCATCCTGGGATTTCCCTGCAGACATGTCAGCGTACGACGAATACGGCTCGAGCTCTGCGGACAACTACGGGACCGATGCGAACTTCCAGGCCAACTACCGGCTCAGCAGTGCGTTTCTCGATGCCCACAAGGCGCCGTTCTTGACGAACAATCGGATCTGGATCGGCGGCTACTCCGCCTTTCAGACCGACGTGTCGGACTACGACGCACTGTTGACCTCAGAGGGAATTCTCCACACCTTGGGCCCGATGCAGCCGATCGCCCATAGTTGGGACAGCGGATGGGTCCCGGCGGCGTTGGCCGCCCTGTACCAGGACAGCACACAACTGAAGTGACGTCTCTCGGGCTCGATGTGCAGCAATGTCGTGAGGCAGTGGGCGCGCACCATCTACGACCGATACGTGGGCGTTGGCGCACCTCCAACGGTGCTCACGGTTTCCCCTGAGCACCCTTGGAGGTGGCGGGAATCGAACCCGCGTCAAGCGATTTTGTCGATTGCGTGGTCAGACGCCACTTATGCTATCTGACCTGGGTACACGTCTCTCCGCTAGCTCTCGTCGGTGACCGCTCGTGACCGTAGTTTTGTGTCTTTTTCGGGGGTCGCGTGTCTTTTTCGTGTCCTGTGGAGCTGAAGACGGCGAACGAATCTGGCCACCCGTGTCACGGCGAACCCGAAGGATGCTCGGTCATCCGACGGGACGTTTAAGCCACCTCCATTGACGCGCGGCGGTAATGATTGAGCCCACTCCGTAAATGTCCGTTAGCGAGCCACCCTCACGCCGGATGTCCCTGAATCGAAGCACCAACCAGCGTGAGTCCTGAGCGGGCGGCGATGAGGACACCGCTGTCGACGATGATCACGAACCCAGTTCTGCGCTCAGAATCTCCTCGACCTGTTCAGAGAGGTCGTGACGACCGCTGTGGCCCTTGCCGACGAATCGGGGCACATTGTAACCACGGGCCCCCGATGGCACGTGCAGTGTGAGGACCTCGGCAGCGATGTCCTCGGCCGAGGTGCCGCGTAGGTCCGCCTCGGCGGCCAGACGTCGGGCCACCTCGTCGGGGATGTGCACGTGCAACTCAGTCGTATCTAAAGACTACTCCGCGGACTGCGACCAATCAGCTGTCCGAGGCCATGTCGGATTCAAATGGAGGCGCTTGTCGCCACTCGTGACCGTACCGGTCGGGCACGCTTCAGGGGGTCCCAGGACGCGTGGGTCGCAAAGGGATCCGTCGCGTCGGAATTCAATGCCCATCTCGACGCCACGAACCGTGACTGTGCTCACCTTGATCGTCAGCAGTTTGCGGCGCAGGCTTGGGATCAGGGGACGACCAGTCACCGTCGACGGTTCGGCGGCAGGGTCGGACCTGCCTTCGTCCCTTTGTCGGATCGTCTCGAAGGAGGGCCGTAATGACGCCCATCGAAATAGACGTCAGCGAATACCTGTTGTGGATGCAGATCCACAACTACGCCCAGACAACGATTGCGAATCGAACACGTTACCTGGGCTACTTCACCAGCTTTCTTGCCAAACGAGGGATAAACGGATCCGAGGAGGTCACTTTGGAAGAGCTGTTGGCTTATCAGCACGCCCTTTTCTCTTACAAGAAGCGAGACGGGCTCCCCTTGACCGTCGCCACCCAGGTGCAGCGACTGGTGCCGGTCGCGCAGTTCTTCTCCTGGCTGCGGCGCAACGGACACCTGGAGGTCAACCCGGCGGCCGACCTGACCATGCCTCGTCCTGACCGACGACTACCTGAGGCCACATTGAGCGCGGTCGAGATGGCCGCCGTCTTGAGCGCGCCATCGGTATCGAAGCCTTTGGGACTGCGGGACCGGGCGGTACTCGAGGTCTTTTACTCGTGCGGCTTGCGGCGAAACGAACTCATCGAGCTCTCCTGCCGGGACGTGGACTACGACCGCGGCACCGTGTTCGTGCGCTGTGGCAAAGGAGCGAAGGACCGCTACGTGCCAATCGGCGAACGGGCCCTCTTTTGGCTCCGTCTCTACAGCGAGCTGGTGCGACCCCATTTCGTGACCGACCGCTTTCCAAACCATCTCTTTCTCTCCTCGGTCGGGACTCCGCTTTGCCCCGATTGGCTTTCGCGTTCCGTTCGGCACTACATCGCTCGAGCTGGGGTCAAAAAACGCGGCAGCTGCCACCTTTTGCGTCACACCGTGGCGACTCTCATGCTCGAAGGCGGAGCCGACATCCGCTACGTTGCCGAAATGCTCGGTCATGCCAGATTGGAGACTACGCAGCGCTACACCAGGGTAAGCATCGACCGACTACGCATGGTGCATGCCGGTGCTCATCCTGCAGCAGGTCTCGGTGTAGCAATGGCCACGGAGTTGTGCGCCGTTCTTCCTCATGCCGGCGCGGGTGTGGGCATTAGCGGCCTGTAGCGAAGCCGAATCGCATCCTTGGATTGATGTGCAGACTGTCAACAGGCGCTGACCAAGTCGGGATTCTCTGAGTCGTTGTCGTCGATTGTGCGGATCTAAAGCTTGGGCTAATTCGAGAGGCACCCATCACTCTCTGCAATGGTCTCGCCGGGTCTCGCCGGCTGATCTAGCAAGGCAAGGATTTCTCGGTCGAAGTCAAAATCGTATGCCTAGGTCTACGAAATTGAGAGTGGACCAGGGACAGGCACCATTGCTCGGAGGAGTGGCGGCGCCCTAGCGGTTTCATCTACGACGTGGCCGACACCTGACGCCTTCATCTACGGGCCGGTTAATGGTTAATGGAGCGCGCACCAGTTGGTGTCGTCCCAGGTTCATAGGCAGAGTCATTCGGATTGATCTACCTGATTGACCGCTATTACGACCCGAGCACCGACCAGTTCCTAAGCGTGGATCCCGACCTGGCCGACACGGGTCAACCGTATGCGTTTACTGGCGACGATCCATTGAATGCGACGGACCCGTTGGGGCTGAAGCCAAATTCCAAGACAAGCGAGAAGGCAAAGAGGTTGCTCTGTGCGATGGGGTTAATCGTGAACATGGCATGCCCAGGCGCAGATAAGGCATCGCACCCTGAACCTGCTCCAGTTGAGACCCCAGCACCCGCAGACAAGCCAATCCGTAGGTTAGGACCAGGCGAAAATAAGGGTGGCACATATTTCACGGTGACGCCATCAGCCGAGTCGAATCAGTCGCCCATCCGACTCCCGGCCGGCTCGCTTGGAAAAGATTTCGGCAAAGCTGCCGGGGTGCTTGCTATCTTTGGGGTCATAATCACAATCTTCAAAAACCTCAAGTACGTGCCCGATGGCTGATTATCAGTGGTTCTTTCGCCAGCGTCCGGGATTGTATTTGGTAGTGTTCAACACTTCCTAACGAATCGTTGGACAACCCATTGGCGCCTCTTTCCAACCGGTGTACTCGCCGAGGTAATCAAATGACGGAGTTCGAAGGTGAAGTATCCAGCAGCGATCTCGCAGAACTGCGAAAGCTGGAAGAGCGTGTCCTCGAAATCCATGTGAGGATCCACGGCGAAGACGACGCTGCCGCGATGCTGATGGGTGATCTTGCTCTCACCATGGAGCGCCAGGGTGACCTTTCTGGGTCGGCCAAAGTTCGCCGGAATCTGCTAGAGGTCGTGCGTCGTACGTCGGGAGAGAGGGACCCACGCACACTGGCGAGCGCAGAGAACCTTGCACACAACCTTTATTGGCTCGGTAATTTCAAGGAAGCGACACAGCTGCTTCAGTACGTGGTTGACGTTCGCCGAATCGATCTTGGAGACGATGAAGCCGAGACGTTGCAATCGAAGGAATACCTTTCCGCTTCCCTCCAGCGCCAAAAGAGAGCATCTGAGGCCCTGAGCATTGATTTGGAAATCATCGGATCCTGCCAAAGAAAGTTCGGCGAGAATTCGGAAGAAATAGTCGCGGCGAAGGAAGGCTTAGCCGTTACACTCGCGTGGCTCGACCGCTATGAGGAGGCTCGCGAGATTCAGGAGGAGGCCGTCGAGTTTTATCGACGCACATATGGAAACGAGGACCACCGAACCCATCGCGCAGTCAGCAATCTTGCAGAAACGGTGGAGGCACTTGCGATCGGTCGGGTCCCTGCGGGTAAGCAGATTGGAGCCCAGCCAGATTCTACGCAGAGCAATGACCCATCCCTTAGTCGTGTAGGTGGTCCAACTGACGATCAACGAGCCACTGAAAGTCTTAATACCGAGGGTACAAGCCAACCGGCAGACAACGCCGCCGGTGAGTCAATTCAACCCCCGAAGCAATTTGGTTCTTTCGCGGATGCCGCAGAGGCAATGCGGAACGCCAGTACCGAGCTCCTTGAACTACGGGCTCAATTGTTTGGGAAGGGCCATCCGTCGACGCTTCGACAGATGGAAGTGCTGGCATCGACACTGTCCCTCCTTGGCCGTCGCGAGGAAGCTCGTCGCTTACTTGAGACTGTAATTGACCTTAGGAGAGCAAACTCGCCAAGCGATGACCCAGTTCTCTTGGCATCGGTCTGGAAGCTTGCAGACCAGCTCGATATCGCGGGAGAAGTATTTGAGGCCCTGGCCCTGCGGCGGGAAATACTTCAAGAAGTGGAGAGAAGGATTAGCCGAAGTGATGCTGAGCTGCTATCTGCAGCGGCCGCATTCGCAGAGGGTCTAAACCGGGTCGGCGAATATAAGGAGGCCCTTGATATCCAAGTTCGGGTTCTTGATGAACGACGGAGTTTGTTAGGTGAAAAGAACCTTTCTACCGTTCGCTCTATGCAGAACATTGCGGAGAGCTATAAGCGCTCATTGGACCTACCCTCAGCTCGGGCACTTGAGGAACAAATAGTTGATACGTATACCGAAATTTTGGGGCCGGACGATGACGCAACGCTGAAAGCGCGAGCCAATTTGGCTATGACGTACAAGAGTCTGGAGCTGGTTTCAGAGGCGCAACGAATGGAGACGGAAGTCCTCGAGATTCGAAATACACAGTTCGGTGCAGATCATCCAGAAACGATCGCGGCGAGAGGAGCGCTGGCCGCCACCTTGTTCCTGATCGGTGATGAGACGGAGTCGTTAGAGCTCAGTAGACTAAATATTGATATCGCTGAAGAGTTTTTGGGAAGTGAACACCCATCGACTCTTTGGGCTCACATGATTCATGCGGGCCTCCTTGTTTCGTGTGGGCGAGATAACGAGGGCCTCGATGCTGTCGTGAAGATTGTCGAGACCACGCGGCGATTGCTTGGAACAATGCACCCAACAACTTCGATGGCAGTAGCGATGTTAGATCAACTCAGTCTCGACGAAAACTGAGCAGACATCGCACTGAACTGGTAGCTCCAAAAGCACGAATCCGGCCAATATCTTCGTTGTTGACCCTACTCACCGGTGTGCTGCAAACCTGGCCTACGAATAATGCACTCGACTGCAGATTCGACCGCTACTACGATCCGGGCACTGATCAGTTCCTGAGCGTGGATCCGGACTTGGCCGAGACCGGACAACCCTATGCGTTCACAGGAGACGATCCGTTGAACAAGACGGACCCGCTGGGTCTCTCTGGTGGTTCACAGGGTTACCTCAACTATTTGCTCGCTCTGAACAAGCAAAAGAAGTTCTGTGCCGCTCACCCTGGGATTCGGGGCCACAGTTGCGGAGGCCTTCTTCACGAGATCGTCGGGACAGTGGCCAAAGGGGTGCAGCACACATCCAACGTGACCAAGGGGGCATGGAACGGATACTCCAATGCCGTCGACTCGATACCTGGTTCAAGCGGCGCAAACAAGGCCATTAATAACAGTCTCAATGGACTGTCGTGTGTTGGCAAGGGTGTTATCGCGGCGTTCTCGCCACCAGGACAACGTGTTGCTAGTCAAGCGGGACCAGCCGTGCGACAAGTACTGAACAAGCTTGGAGCTGACAGTGAGGTTGTGTTGAAGGATAAACCCGTTGGAGCGGCCGTGACGGTTGGGTTGGCCGCTGGAGGATGTCTTGTTCCTGGATTCAAGGTTTCGTAACCTACAATTAGGTGATGTCGAAACAGGCAAAACAGAGTCGATTGGTTCGCTTCGCGCTCAGGGCAAGGCTTGTCGAACCGGCTAGCGAGTCCAACCGGACACATACCCCGAAGCCGACTCTTCGAGAGACCCGGCGAATATTGCTGTCCATGATGGTGTTCGCCATTGTGTTACTTGCGTTGGGGGCCATCGGGATCTCTTCGCTCGACTTTAGCACTAATCCGTTGACGTCGGCTGCAGCGATAGTTTGTGTGTTAATCGGCGCATCCGCCTTCGCATTCGTAGTGTGGGCTTTCATTCGGCTAATGAGGGATCGCAGAGGGTGAGCTGGCGGGTGCGCCCTGTAACACAGCACCCGCAAACTGCATTGCGTTGAGTGGATGCCATGTCGGTATCTTGCTTCCCCGACCGGTCGACCGGTCGACCGGCAGGGCGGCAGTTCCGTCTGGTTGCAAGATCCTTGGGGGGTCAAGGCCGGCCGAAGGGCGCGCGTGGGGAAGCCTTGACGGGTCCGGTCAATTTCGCCAGGGATCATGGGTGGGGAGTCCGACGCCAGCGAGGGGGAGGATAGTGCAGCCGTAAACAACGCGTCGCGCTCTTGGTGGCGATCCAGCGCCTGGCCGTCATCGCCAGCGCCGTTGGTCCAGCTCATCGGTGGCACACCAAGCCAGCCATTGGGGGATGAAGGTGACGGCTGAGTCGACCGCTACTACGACCCGTTGACAGTGGAGTTCGTGAGCGTGGATCCGTCGGTGGCGAGCACTGATCAGCCGTACATTTACACGGGAGACGATCCGATTAACGCCACCGATCCCTCGGGGCGCGTCCCAACTGTCGGCGACGTGGCCACTGCATTGTTTACGATCGACTCATTCACGTATGGTGTATCGCTCAATATAGGATTTGAGATCGACTATGACTATGAAACCTCAGTTTGGTTCACCCGTCTTCTTAACTGGGTTGATACCTATTCAACATCGACCGGGGCAGCTATTAACCTTAATGATAATCTGTTAAAAGTTGCGTGCGGCGAGCTCTCGATTAGACAGGGGCTGAACGGAGCTTCTACTGACACCGCCTTGTTTATTGGATTGGACTGCTATGGAACTCTTAACGTACTTGTGGATTCGTCCAGCGGTAGACAGCTTGTGAAGCGGGCTGCCGACAGCTTTAGTTGCATTGACGTTATCTCGGGATTCCCGTTCGGATCAGCACAACCCAGCCTTGACAAAGGGGATCCAGAATGCAACGCACGAGATGCCTATTCACGTAACGGGCTTCCGTAAGAAGATATGCCCTTCATGACCTGGCGCCTACGTCATTTCTCCCTCCTCATCGTGGGTTTCGTGGTGGCTGCTGCTATTACGTTCGTACTTGTGCCGCCGGTAGCAAGCACAGTGGAATCCCCAAAGCCGGCCTGTTCATTGCTGTCGAAATCTGATGCATCGAAGATCTTGAAATCCACCGTACGCGAGGAAGGGGGGCAGGGATCTACCTGCAAGTTTCGAGGGTCCAAAAGTTCGGAACTCGTTGTAAGTGACGTCCCGAATACCAAAAAATGGCGATCAGCGACGAAGAATGCTGTCTCTTTCGACATCGCGGGGAGTCGTCATGAAGTATCGATCGATGGTGCTAGAGGATATTATGAACCGAAGCGCTTGGACGCAACGGGACCCATTGGAACTGTTTTCTATGTTACCTATCATGGGTATTTTATGGGGCTTGGCGTAGTTGGAGTTTCTAATACAAGATTGGCCGCACAGGGAGCACTCATTAAAGTTTTGAAGAAATTGTAGGTGTCTCCTCTACGCGTCTAAATAGGTAAGGAAAGCACTCACACGCTTCGCTGCTGTCGGTGGAGATAGGCGACGGGCGACGTAGGAGTCCGACCACCTTCCATAAAAGATTCAGGTTAGGTCACCCGCGGTTATGGCAAAGAGATAATCCTGAAACGGGCACAAAGTTGACAATAACCCCGCTGGACGCACCCTTTGTAGCGATGCGCTGGTTCTTGTTGCCTTGCCATTCGGGCTCGAGAGGTCGTAGTAGCGCCCAACGATTGGCTCAACGAAGAGTATTAATGTCCATCAAGTCGATGATCTCTCCGTCGAAGAAGCGGCGGTAGAAGACCACCACGCCGTTGGTGTCAGGTAGCTCCGCGTAACGTACCTCATACACCGGCGGTGCGGAGAGTTCCTCGAATGGGATGCTCGGCGCCAGCCAAGGAATCGAATCGAGTTGCGCCACCCAACTGCTCACGATCGACCAGATCGAAAACGGCGGATCCTCTCGAGTCGCCCATTCGTTGAGCGCGTCGATATTGCGCAGGGGCACCTAAGCCGTGCGGTGCACTTTGGTGCTCGAACTGTACCGGCGATCGAGGTCGGCAAGCTTGCGGCGGAGGTCGGCGAGCTGCTCCTTATCCTCCAGAACCTTTTGACCCGCCGCACGTGTTGACGCGTACCAGGACTCGACGAGCACACGAACGCTTTCACTGTCTCCTGCGAGCCACGCTTGGGTAGCAGTACGCCCGCCGAGTTGCTCGTGTCCCACGAGGTTCCACCACTGGGTCTGCTCTCCTGTGGCGAGTCCAATTTCGCCGAGCAGGTGGTTCACGGCCGCCGCTTGGCGGCTGCGTTCGATCTCCGAGGGCGTCGCTCGGTCGGGTTGCGGACTCATCAACCTCAACACTACGCGGCGGCTCTCTGACGGGCTGCAAATGGCGTTCAACCAGCAACGTAAGGATAACCTCGGCGCGGCTATCCGGGTGGAGCGCTTGACGCTCTCGGACCAGGCGACCGACGCTGGCACCAAGGAGACGCCCACTCTCTGTTGACGGCCCGGCGGCGGGCCCGGTACCCCGCCTGCGTCTTCTGGTCGGCCGCCGCACAAGGAGGCGTGCCGTGCCACCCATGCAAAGAGACGTCGCGGAGTACCTGTTGTGGATGCAGGTGCACAACTACGCGCAGACGACCATCGTCAACCGGAGGTGCTACCTCGGCTACTTCGTCTGCTTTGCGGAGGCGCGTGACGTCGACGACGTCGAATCGGTGAACCTAGAACTGCTCCAGGAGTACCAGCACCAGCTCTTCGAACACCGCAAGGCCAACGGCCTTCCCCTGTCCTTCGGGACCCAGCTCCAACGCCTAGTGCCGGTGACCCAGTTCTTCTCGTGGCTGAGGAGAAGCGGACGCATCAGGGTCAATCCGGCCGCCGACCTGACGATGCCCCGACCGGACCGCCGCCTCCCCGAAGCGACCCTCACCGCGCAAGAGATGGGTGCTCTGTTGAGCATTCCCAAGATCGCCCGTCCACTGGGGCTCCGAGATCGAGCCGTCTTGGAGGTGTTCTACTCTTGTGGGCTCCGGCGAGCCGAGCTGATCGACCTCGCGGTCAAAGACGTGGACTTCGCCCGTGGCACGGTCTTCGTCCGCTGTGGAAAAGGGGCCAAGGACCGCTACGTGCCCATTGGCGAGCGGGCTCTGTTCTGGCTGCGCCTCTACATGGAACTCGCACGTCCGCGTCTTTTGGCCGACACCTCCAGCGACCACCTCTTCGTGACCTCGCTCGGCTCTCCTTTGTGTGCGGACTGGCTGTCGCGACGGGTGCGTCGGTACCTCGCCGTTGCCCGAGTGGACAAGCAGGGCAGCTGTCACCTGCTGCGCCACACAGTGGCGACCCTCATGTTGGAGCGTCGGCGTTCAAGTAATTCCCCAGTAGATGTGTAGGGCGTTCAAGTAATTCCCCACCTCGACGTTCACGTAATTCCCCACCTCAGGGTGGGGATCCCCCCACCGGGCTCCCTTCAATCGGGCCCAAAATCGGACCTAGGACCGGCTACGAGTCAACCGCTACTACGACCCGGTGACGGGGGAGTTCGTGAGCGTGGATCCGGACCTGGCTACGACGGGGCAACCATATGCGTATACCGCAGGAGATCCGCTAAACGCTTCCGATCCCGACGGCCTCAACTGGTACTTTCAACTTTCGGCTTCGGCTGCGATATACCTTGGGGAGGCCCTGAACGGCACATACGACATCAGCTCAGCACTGGATAAGGCCGGAATAGCCGGTCCCATTGGTGCGGCTATCGCTTACGCCTTCAGCTTTCTCGGATACAACGGCGGTGGGGATCCGCTTATATCGGCGGGCGAAGAGGCGAAAGTATTGGCCGCGCGTTCAGGTCGACATCACCCGAGCGTAGGTATCGTAATGGTTGTTGTCATAACAGTCTCTTTTTGGATATTCACGTTTCCGACGGGCCAATATATTGCGACTCCTGATACAATGTTGGAGTAAAGCCAGCAACGAAAGTCGGGAAATACGTTTACGTAGCCTAGTGCCGTGAGTGGGAGAGCGGCCTCGCAACAGGTAGCTAAGAACCGATAATCTCTGTTTCAGAACAGGCAAAACGCGAAGGCTCCATCGTATGGTTGACGATGATGAAACATTGAACGAGGGTCGTCCGCAGACACCGAGCGGGGGATCTCGGCGAGTTATTGGCACTTTGGGTCTCGTCGGATTTTTGCGTGCGGGCGCCAAACGCGCTGAAGTGGTGTCAGATCCCCAGATCATTTCTCGTAACCCGCGATCCGACCAAGTTGCGGACCTCGCGATGGACTTCGCCCAAAGTGACCGTGAAGATGACGCGTGCGCCCGGGATCTGCTAGAGGCAGCTGCAGGACGTCAGAAAGTCTTGCGGGCGGCGGCAACATCGGTGCGCTTCGCTGGCATGGCGGGGGAGTCTCGTGTAAGAGATCGGGCAAACCGACTCCTTTTAGCGGCATCAACGGGAACTTCCGTTGAGCCTCTTTCTCCGGAGCTCGACACATTGTTTTCTAGAATCGAGGAGCTTTATTCGGTCAGCGTGGAGGATGCATATTCACAGTTAGCGAAGTTGCGACCGCAGTTGCGATTGCTTGAGGCACAATTCGGTCAAAGATCGACGCGGACGGAGAATGAGAAAAACGCTCTTTGGAGCGAACTCCTTGCTGGATTGGCGCCATTGATTGGACCGGACGCTGACGTTAGTGACCCTCTATTGCGATCAGTGTCAGCACACAATATCGCGCGCCTCTACTTTGCCGTGCGATCGGGTTTACTGGATGAAGTCGAATATGAGTAGCTCTGATCCGTGTCCAATCCGAAGACGAATCGCAAGCTGTCGACGAGGGCAAGACATCTTGATGCTTCCCGCCCCACCTGTCTTCAAGGACATCACGGTTCTTTAGCAGTTCCGTCGAATAGTCTCCGGACTTTTCGGCGAGGAACTGTTACTTGCCGACGAACCTTGCCACTATGCACTGTTTCTTCCTTCTCCAAGTGGACCTGCCGTCTTGTGTCCGTGAATGCGGAGTTGCCTAGACAACTCCGTTAATTTAGCCCGCGAATTGTGTGCCCCTTGAGGCGGTAGGCCTCAGCGCGCTGCCTGCAGGGGAGGAACTGGTCCAGTCGTGGAACCGTCGGATTGTATTGAAGTCGAGTTCTTGGTCAGGTCGTAGTAGCCGCCAACGATTGGCTCAACCAAGAGTATTGATGGTCATCAAGTCGATGATCTCTCCCTCGAAGAAGCGGCGGTAGAAGACCACCACGCCGTTGGTGTCAGGTAGCTCCGCGTAACGCACCTCGTACACGGGCGGCGCGGAGAGTTCCTCGAATGGAATGCTCGGCGCCAGCCAAGGGATCGAATCGAGTTCGGCTACCCAGCTGCTCACGATCGACCAGATCGAAAACGGTGGATCCTCTCGAGTCGCCCATTCGTTGAGCGCGTCGATATTGCGCAGGGGCACCTAAACCGTGCGGTGCACTTCGGAGCTCGAACTGTATCGGCGATCGAGGTCGGCAAGCTTGCGACGGAGGTCGGCGAGCCGCTCCTTATCTTCCAGAACCTTTTGACCGGCCGCACGTGTTGACCTGTACCAGGATTCAACGAGCGCACGAACGCTTTCAGAGTCTCCCGCGAGCCACGCTTGGGTAGCAGTACGCCCGCCGAGTTGCTCGTGTCCCACGAGGTTCCACCACTGGGTCTGCTCTCCTGAGGCAAGTCCAATTTCGCCGAGCAGATGGTTCACCGCCGCCGCTTGACGGCTGCGTTCGATCTCCGAGGGCGTTGTTCGGTCCGGTTGCGGGTTCATCGAACTCAACTCTACGCGGCGGCTCTTTGATCGGCTGCAAATGGCGTCCAGCCAGCAACTTAGGGATCACCGCGTCGCCCCCCAGAACGGTCCTCGCTTGACGCCTCGGACCAGGCGACCGACGCTGGCACCAAGGAGACGCCTACTCCAAATTGACGGTACGGCGGCGGGGCCGGTACCCGGCCCGCGTCTCCCGGTCGGCCGCCGCACAAGGAGGCGTGCCGTGCCACCCATGGAAAGAGACGTCGAGGAGTACCTGTTGTGGATGCAGGTGCACAACTACGCGCAGACGACCATCAGCAACCGGAAATGCTACCTGGGCTACTTCGTCTGTTTCGCAGAGGATCATGGCGTCGACGACGTGGAATCGGTGACCCTGGAACTGCTCCAGGAGTACCAGCACCAGCTCTTCGAACACCGTAAGGCTAACGGCCTTCCCCTGTCCTTCGGGACCCAGCTCCAGCGGCTGGTGCCGGTCACCCAGTTCTTCTCGTGGCTAAGGAGGAGCGGACGTATCACGGTCAATCCGGCTGCCGACCTGACCATGCCCCGACCGGACCGTCGCCTCCCCGAAGCGACCCTCACAGCCCAAGAGATGGGAGCTCTGTTGAGCATCCCCAAGATCGCCCGCCCACTGGGCCTTCGAGATCGAGCCGTCTTGGAGGTGTTCTACTCCTGTGGGCTGCGACGGGCCGAGCTGATCGACCTCACGGTCAAAGACGTGGACTTTGCGCGCGGCACGGTCTTCGTCCGCTGTGGAAAAGGGGCCAAGGACCGCTACGTGCCCATTGGCGAGCGGGCTCTGTTCTGGCTGCGTCTCTACATGGAGCTCGCACGACCGCGTCTCTTGGCCGGCACCTCCAGCGAGCACCTCTTCGTGACCTCGCTCGGCACTCCCTTGTGTGCGGACTGGTTGTCGCGCCGCGTGCGCCGGTACCTCGCCCTCGCCCGGGTGGACAAGCAGGGAAGCTGTCATCTGTTGCGCCACACGGTGGCGACGCTCATGTTGGAGGGGGGCGCCGACATCCGCTACGTCGCTGAGATGCTCGGCCACGCTCGATTGGAGACCACCCAGCGCTATACGCGGGTGAGCATTGACCGGCTACGGGCCGTGCACGGCGCCACGCATCCCGCCGCCGGTCTCAACGTCGCCATGGCAACAGAGCTCTGCTCGGTGCTTCCCGAAGGGGGACAAACCTTGTTGCGTCGCCTCTAGCCCGAGCACCGTTGGACACCTGCTCGGGCCCCGAAATCGTCCTAGGAACTGGCTACGAGTCGACCGCTACTACGACCCGGTGACGGGTGAGTTTGTGACGATGGATCCCGATCTGTCGGCGACGAATCAGCCGTATACGTATGGCAGTGACGACCCCGTCAATGAGAGCGATCGAACTGGAGACGATGCAGCAACTGTGGTTGAACAATTCCCCCTGAGATCGGGCGGAACGACGCCACTTAGGGAGGGTTGTTCGACATGTAACTTTGGGCTGTGGAAAATAAATAACAAGCACAACTTGTACAACCTCAATATCATCGCATACACAGTGCTCTATGGCTACCGTGCCAATCCCAGTCCTGGCGTATACGAGTATTTACAGGCTTTCTCCAACGTATATTCAAGTTCGCTCCAAATTAATTTGTTAGTTGTAAGTAACCAAAATGCCGGATTCGATCCGCGGATTCTTGGACTGGAGGTCGGAATTGTCACCGCGTACTGTGTTGGCGTTACGGAATGCCCGATGTGGGTTAATGTCGTCGGTCTCCGACCGATCGCAACGCTTACCAGCGTGTTTAGCTACGTGAATGAGAGTGACTGGGATTAAGGGGATCGGACATGCCATGGTCTCCTAATGAATGGGAGCAAGCGGTGGCCTCACCTGATTGGGGCACTCGGGTTGTTACGGCTGTGCTTGGTTATTCCACCGATGGGAAATGGCTCTTGGAGCCGGTGCGGCTTATCAACGTGTCTCTGGAGATAGATCCAGATGGGACGCCCGTACTCAAGGTCATTTACGAATCCCCTTCTCACTCAAAGCGCATCGGGCTAAGGCGCCGCCTTGACCGAATACCGTTCGGAGCGCATGGGGGGGAGTCGCCCGAGGAATCGCTAGCCAGGGAGATCTGCATATATGAAATTTCCGAACCACTTGGGCGTTATTCTGAGCTCCTGGTCGAAGACGCAAATGGTGTGTGGTGGTGGGGAGACGGGTACCCTACACTGAGCGAGAATCGACTCTCGGAGCCTTAGCCATCAGCTTTGATAAAATTAGCTTGGCCACTTCATTTCCATGCCGTATTAGTGAGCGGCCGGCCCGTTCCATCCGAACTGCCACAGCTGACCCTTCCGACTCGAACTGAAAAGGGTTCGTGGATAGTCGTGTGACGCGTTAGCGGGTCGTAGTAGCCGCCCACTCTGCTGTCCACTCGGATCGGATCCGACTGTTGTGCAGCTGAGGGCCAACCATCGAAGAGATGGGCCGAATGGCCAATAGACACGCCGGAATCCAAGGGTCACACTGAGGCTGTAGGGAGAAGCTCGACGCCCTCGGGGCGGGTCGTGTCGGGCAGCCTGCCCTCCCGAGACGTCATCTGATTGTTCGTGCTGGACGCTTCGAAAAGGCAAACCCCTCGCGAGAGGGGGGCGCAAAGCCACGGGACTCTCTGAGTCAGCCGGGCCGCCGAAATGGTGTTGGCCGAACAGGCCCGTTTCCTAGCGGCCCCGTTCCTCAGGGCGTGAGAGGAATGGGACAGCGGTCGATCAACCCGTCGTAGATCCACGCTCTAAATCGGCGTTCTTCAGGCATGCATCGGCCGCATCGCGGTGATCATGTACCTCGGCCTGGCTGCGATAGTTGCAGCCCCCGTCGCCATAGTCGGCAAATGAGGAGTCTTGTTCGCCACGAGGAAGACCGAGGCTCGACCCGTCAACGGCAGCGGACGGCCATGGCGAAGTCCTTCTTGCGAGTTCGGGGCGCCCACTATCGGAGGGGTGCCGTCGCACTGTGCGTTTTGCTATCAGCGACGATTGTTCCCTCACTCCTCGCCGGCACTCCGGCTAGTGCCTCGACCTCTATCGCGGCCGTCGGGTCCTTTGACTCCAGCGGGGGCACTGGCGTAACGACCCTTTCCGTCTCGCCGGTTTCCGAGGGCGATGCGTTGATCGTGTCAGTCTGGGAGCTGAGTTCGACCGCCACCGTCAGCTCGGTGTCCGGGGGCGGTGCCACCACATGGACCCGGCTCGACCAGTTCGACAACACCTATCCGAGTGACGAGGAGCTGTGGATGGGACAGGTAACCTCGGGTGGACCATCGACCGTCGCTTTGGAGTTCTCTTCCAGCGTGTTGGGCGATTACGTCGAGATCTCGGCCCAGGAGTTCACGGCTGGATTGGGTCCGAACACCGTATGGACCAAGGACCAATCCGCCGCTCAGAACAATGCCTCGTCCACCTCGATCCCCCTCCCGAACCTCACGCCGAGTGCATCGTCTGAGCTCTACGTTGGCTACGGCGAATCGGAGACCATCGCTGGCGCCGGGAGCTCTGCGGGCTTCACCTACCAAGAAACCACTGGTTTCAACGCCTTCGCCTACGAAACCGATGTGTCGTCGTCCGTCTCGCCGACTGCAACCCAGTCGCTCGCTGGCGACTCCTTCTCGCTGGCCGCATTGGTCAGTGCGGCGTCGCCGTCGGTGGCGAGTGGACCTACTAATCCCATTGTTGGTCCACCTGCTTGTTCTGAACCTATTGACAACTCCAGCACCACGGGTGCGTACGCCATCTACAGTCCGTACAGCAACTTCAATTGGGCCGCTCTGGTGCTCGAAGACGGCGGTTGGGCGCCAAGCACTAACAACATCGATTTCATCACAGACTGGATGTCACACGAGAATCGACCGAGTAACTGGTGGGGCGGGTCGAAGAATAACCCGCTCAATAATGGGGCCGGCCCAGCAGGAGGGGGTCGGGGGCTCGGATCCTATCCGGACCTCGTAACGGCTGCCTACTGGGTGGCCGAGAATCTAGACACCTGCCGGGATGGTTACCTCAGCGTCGTCAATGACCTCGAGGGGTCAGCACCGTCAAGTACTACTGCCTCGGCGATCATTGCCTCTGGTTGGTCGTGTAGCCACTACAGCCTGCAAAATGAAAGCGGTTCGCACTTCTGTGGGAGCCCACCGGTGGGTTACGGTCCTGATGGTTCTGCATGGACTACCGTTGCCGTCCCCAGCCTTTGCAGCGCCCCGGGTGCAGTTTGGGCAAGCCCCAGCGGTGAGGGTTCGGAGAGTCCATCCGCATAGGTCACGACTACGAGTCGGTAGTCGTGAATGAGTCCGCGCAGGTCGCGCCGGTCACCTGCGCGGTCGATGCATTTCGCCGCCACCGCTCACTCGAGCGCGCTTCTCTTGACGGCCTCGGACCAGCCGACCGACGCTGGCACCAAGGAGACGTCCACTCCAAATTGACGGTCCGGCGGCGGGGCCGGTACCCCGCCTGCGTCTCCCGGCCGGCCGCCGCACAAGGAGGCGTGCCGTGCCACCCATGCAAATTGACGTAGCTGAGTACCTGTTGTGGATGCAGGTGCACAACTACGCCCAGACGACCATCGTCAATCGGAAGTGCTACCTGGGCTACTTCGTAGGCTTCGCAGAGCATCACGACGTCGACGACGTTGAATCGGTGACCCTGGAACTGCTCCAGGAGTACCAGCACCAGCTCTTCGAACACCGCAAGGACAACGGCCTTCCCCTGTCCTTCGGGACCCAGCTCCAACGCCTAGTGCCGGTGACCCAGTTCTTCTCGTGGCTGAGGAGGAGCGGACGTATCAGGGTCAATCCGGCCGCCGACCTGACCATGCCCCGACCGGACCGCCGCCTCCCCGAAGCGACCCTCACCGCCCAGGAGATGGGTGCTCTGTTGAGCATTCCCAAGATCTCACGTCCACTGGGTCTGCGAGATCGAGCCGTCTTGGAGGTGTTCTACTCCTGTGGGTTGCGACGGGCCGAGCTGATCGACCTCGCGGTCAAAGATGTGGACTTTGCGCGTGGCACGGTCTTCGTCCGCTGTGGAAAAGGGGCCAAGGACCGCTACGTGCCCATTGGTGAGCGGGCTCTGTTCTGGCTGCGTCTCTACATGGAACTCGCACGTCCGCGTCTGTTGGCCGGCACCTCCAGCGAGTACCTCTTCGTGACCTCGCTCGGCACCCCCTTGTGTGCGGACTGGCTGTCGCGCCGAGTGCGCCGGTACCTCGCCCTTGCCCGAGTGGACAAGCAGGGCAGCTGTCACCTGCTGCGCCACACAGTGGCGACCCTCATGTTGGAGGGAGGCGCCGACATCCGCTACGTCGCCGAGATGCTCGGCCACGCCCGACTGGAGACCACCCAGCGCTATACGCGGGTGAGCATCGACCGCCTACGGGCCGTGCACAGCGCCACACATCCCGCCGCCGGTCTCAATGTCGCCATGGCCACAGAACTTTGCTCGGCACTTCCCGAAGGGGGCCAAACGCTGTTACGTCGCCTCTAGCTTCGAGCATCGTTGGAGACTTGCTCGGGCCCCGAAATCGGTCCTAGAAATCGGCTACGAGTCAACCGCTACTACGACCCGGTGACGGGTGAGTTCGTGAGCGTGGATCCGGACGGCGCAGAGACCGGGCAGCCCTATACGTACGCTTCGGATGATCCCATCGGAAGCAGCGATCCCACTGGACAGGCGAGCAGCTCAACACTCGAATCGACTGTCTTTAAATATGTTGCGCTATATCCCTACGCACCTACGGCGTACGTAAATAGTCCTATTGGAGACCTATCATTTGATTTTGACTACCATGGGACCAACGGCTTCAGATGGACCGTGGATCTCCTTCCGGATGCTCAAGCATTTTTGGAGTTTCCCACCCTTGTCGATGCGACGGCGTATTACGCTATCGACGGAAAGCCACTATCCAATCCCACATATTCTAAGTTCACAGGAACCGCAGCGTATCCGTTTCACGGCAGCATCAGAAGTTACACTTTTGCCTCGGATCCGCACCAGTTGTTTACACTTACTGCCGGACACACGGTGACTGGTTCTTTCATCGTTTCGTCTCCCAATGGCAATTATGCGTACTTCAACTGGAAAGTTCAGATTTTTAGATGAGTTCACCGGAAATTCCAAATCTACGTAACGAAATCGACTCTATTCTCCTCGACCTTACTTCGGTTGCCAGGTCGTCTCCCGAGATTTCTTGGTGGCTCAGGGAGGAAACTCGTGCTGAAAGCGAACAGCGCGGCATAGTTGATCCAAAGAGGGGTCAGCACTGGGTCGTCGAGTTCAGGCTCGGGAGTTCTGGCACTGCAGCCGCAATAGACATGAGCGCGCCACAGCCAGTAAGAGACTACTTCCTTGCTGACGCGGCACAAGATGTTGTCAACGAAGAAACGTTGCAATCACGCCCATTGTGTCCATATCACAATCATCAGCTGATCTTGAAAACTTCACAGGCCCCGCCTGGACAGCTCGCATGGCAATGTCCAAGTGATCCCTCGATTGGATGCCTAGTCGGGAAGTACTGGGAATTGGCGATAGTGGACGATCCCGGAGTCGGGGGTGGTCAACGCCCTAGCTAGCTGACCCGCGCTGTGTCGCTGATGACACACGATGGTCGAATGGCGCATCACCTGCGCGCAGGACAATGAAAAGGTCGTAGTAGCCGCCAACTAATGCGCGACATGGTTCACACGTCGCTCGTGTCATCCAGCTCTGCTCAGTTGGCGGCTACTACGACCTCGCGAATCCCGACCTTCACCTGAGCGACCCGCGGCCGCGTTACTTAAACCGCTCCTGCCCAGAAGCGAGGTCATACCCGACTCGCGTACCTGCGAGCTCCGCCGGCCACTGCGTCTCTACCCATACAATCTCATTGTCGGTCTCGGCAATCCGTGCACTTATGTCATCGTGAAGGCGGTGCCAACGGACGAATCCCTCTGGGTCGAGACATACGATACCGCGTTCGTAAAGCAAAAGAAGTGAACCGTCGGTCATCGATCTGCCGCTCAGGTTCCTGAGATCATCGTCTTCACCTCGGAACAACACATCTAGCTCTTGAACTTCCATGTCCGACAGAGAAACCCGGTAGAGATTCGACGCGGATCGAGATGCTATAACAACAACTCGATTTGTGGTTTGTACCCAAAGAGAAATTCCGAGAATAGACGCCACGATCGACGGGTCCTCAATAATGGCCTCTCCAATCTGTGAATCGAGTCCGATCGACGACGCTTCTAATCGAGCTGTCACGAAGTCGTCGACTCTTGCAACTCTGTCGAAGAATTGAGCCCGAACCCATAAGTCCATCAAGGAAGTTGCCTCCACTCGCCTCCGAGCTTGGCAACTGAGTTGCCAAGTGCTTCATCACCCGTTATCAAAGGATAGGACCTACTCAAAGCCGTTGCGCCGACCTGAGCGTCAACGTCGATTCCTTGTTCAGCGGCCCCAAAACCACGCAATTGCTGCATGACCTGGGAGCGAAGAAGGGCCCCCTCATCATCATCATCAATAATCCCAACTCCAGCCGGTAGCTGCCCGGAGAAGCCCTTCCTGGCGGCAACGTCAGCTAGTTCATCAACCACGCTCTGTGTGACGACGGGCTCCTCGCCTTCTGCAATCAGAGCTTGCGCGTCGTTGAAACGAATAACGGCATTTGTGTCAAGTAAAACCCTCGAGTCGCTGGATGCAGCCTGTGACCCAGCCTCTACCTCATCAACGGTCTCCGCACCGTCGCCGATCTCCGCGGCGTCGCCCACTCCGCCACCGAGCGCTAGTAGCGCAATCGTTCCGTAGATGCCTCCGGCGTCTGACGCCCATCCGAAACCGCAGAAGGGCGCCGAGATGTGGACGTGGCCCAGGGTGACGGTCGAGACCACGGCGCTCCCGGCCGAAACGAAGAAGTCGGCGTCGGCCTTCAGACCGTTGAGGAGGCTGAAGCCTCCACCCTTTTGGCTCTGGAGAGTGTTCTCGGTCTGGGCCACCCAGGACCTCGAGGTCCAGTCGCAGGCCCCGGCGACCAGGAAGGTCCCCTGGGTGCTGCACAGCCCCAGCGGGTCGGTCCCGTTGACCGGGTCGTCCCCGGTGTAGGCGTAGGGCTGCCCGGTCTCGTCGACCAGGGGATCGACGGAGAGGAACTGGCCTGTGGCCGGGTCGTAGTAACGCCCGATGAGGTAGAGCAGTCCGCTCGGGTCCGTGTACGCTCCGGCGAAGCCGAAGGGCGTCTCGGCGGTCACTCCCCCAGAGGTCTCGGGGTTGCCCCAGGCATCGT
>Ga0302325_10009656_pt1 | contig 21030 bp, 18 predicted proteins | sample Palsa_T0_2_FD_201948 | JGI IMG/M metagenome (GOLD analysis project Ga0302325, IMG submission 201948) | Peat permafrost microbial communities from Stordalen Mire near Abisko, Sweden - Palsa_T0_2 | ecosystem: Environmental > Terrestrial > Soil > Palsa > Peat permafrost | place: Sweden: Abisko...
TCGTCGTTACGGAATGTGACGGTAATCCGCCATAGGGTAAGTGGCAGCCCAACAGTCCTTGGAACTGTTTTGTCCTGGTTCGAGTCCAGGTGGCGGAACAATCACATTGTTCGTTTCCCATCAGTCGCCTTCCGTGGTTTGCCAACCGCGTCAGGCGGTAGGTGAGCCACAGCACCACCTCCCGCACCCGGGCCGCCCTCTGCCAACGATGGTTTTACCTGGGCTTTTGGAAAAGTTCATCTGTGGGCCTTGCGCAACCTACGGTGCCGTAGGCTACGGTTACGTAAGCGTACAAGGTAGCGGCCCGCGGGCGCCTCACCCACAGGGAGATCCATGGCAACGGCAACCAACCTGAGTGTCCCCAAGTCCGATTTTGAAGATCAACCGGCCTCGCTGACTCAGCGGATCATCGTCGGCGTATTCGTGGGCGTCCCGACGCTGGCGCTCATCGCCGCGATCCCGTTCGCCTGGGGGTGGGGGCTTGGCTGGCACGACGTCGTGATCGCGGCCGTCTTCTACTGGATCACCGGGCTTGGCATCACCGTCGGCTACCACCGGTACTTCACGCACGGCTCGTTCAAGGCAAAGACTCCGCTGCGGGTCGCGCTGGCGGTCGCTGGCACCATGGCCATGCAGGGCCCGGTGCTCACCTGGGTCTCCGACCACCGGAGGCACCACAAGTACAGCGACAAGGAAGGCGACCCGCACTCGCCGTGGCGGTACGGGAATGACACGAAGGCCCTGGCCAAGGGACTTATGTTCGCGCACCTGCTCTGGCTGTTCGACCCGAACCAGACGTCGGAGGAGAAGTACTCCCCCGACCTGCTCGCCGACAAGAACATCCGCCGGGTGAGCAGCCTGTTCGCCCCGCTTGTCGGAGTCTCGCTGCTGCTCCCGGCACTGATCGGCGGCCTGTGGGGGATGTCGTGGCACGGCGCGATCACCGCGTTCTTCTGGGCCGGCCTGGTCCGCATCACCTTCCTGCACCACGTGACCTGGTCGATCAACTCGATCTGCCACACGTTCGGCGACGAGGACTTCCAGACCCGTGACAAGTCGCGGAACGTCTCCTGGCTTGCCATCGCCTCGTTCGGCGAGTCCTGGCACAACCTGCACCACGCGGACCCGACCTGCGCGCGACACGGCGCGCTCAAGGGCCAGATCGACCAGTCCGCCCGGGTGATCTGGGCGTTCGAGAAGCTCGGCTGGGCTTACGACGTGCGCTGGCCGGACGAGGCCAGGCTGACCGCCAAGCGTCCCGCCACGGCGACGCGCAGTCTCGGCTCGATGACCAAGCGCAGCGTCAAAACGGTAACCCCGGCAGACAGGGCGGCGGCATAACGCGATGATGTTTTGGTGACCGAACAATCCCCCAAACCCAACCGAAAGCGGATGACTGGCCAGGAACGGCGCCAGCAGTTGCTTGACATCGGCAGGCGGCTGTTCGCGGAGCGGGGATTCGAGGGCACCTCGATCGAGGAGATCGCCGCCCAGGCGGGCGTCTCCAAACCCGTTGTCTACGAGCACTTCGGCGGCAAGGAAGGCCTCTACGCCGTCGTCGTGGACCGTGAGGTCGAGCGACTGTCGTCCATGACCACGGTCCTGTTCGAGGCCCCGCACTCCCGGCCGAAGTTCGAGGCCGCCACCGTCTCGCTGCTCAAGTACATCGAGGACAACGCCGACGGCTTCCGGATCTTGGTCAGAGACTCAAGCCCGGGGGCCGAAGGCGGCACCTACGGAACCCTCCTGGCCGATATCGCGGGCCAGGTGGAGTACATCATGGCCGACTTCCTCAAGTCCCGCGGCCGGGACCCGAAGCTGGCCCCGATGTACTCCCAGATGATGGTCGGCATGGTCGCGTTCACCGGCCAGTGGTGGCTGGACGCGCGCAAGCCGAAGGTCGAGCAGGTCGCCTCGAACCTGATCGACCTCGCCTGGAACGGCCTCTCCCAGCTCGACTCGAAGACCTAACCACATCGCGAACGGCGGAGCGGAACACCGCGAACGCGGCTGCGGTGCTCGCGGCAAGCAGCGCCACGGAGATCAGCAGCGCCTGACGCATGCCGGCCGAGAATGAGATTGATATCAGCGCCCCGAACACCGCCACCGCGAGCGCCCCGCCGGTCTGCCTGGCCGCGTTGAATAGTCCGCCCGCCAGCCCGGCCTGGGCAGCGGGCAGCGAGTCGAGCAGTACGAACGTCAGTGACGGCAGCGCGAATCCGAGCCCGGCACCGGCCGGGACCAGCGCGATCTCCACGCCGGTCCTGCCGCGCAGGAATACCAGCAGGACCATCCCCAGCGTGCTCGTACTCAGCCCCAGGCGGAGCGGCAGTTGGTGTCCCCACCGCGCCGACACGCGGGCGGAGGCAAGGCTCGCCACCGTCAGCAGTCCCGTCATCGGCAGGAACAGCAGGCCCGCCGTGACCGCCGACTCGCCGAGCACACGCTGGAAGTACAGGCTGAGCACGAACGCGATGCCGTAAAAGGCGACGTTGATCGAGAAACCGATCAGCAGGCACGCGGCGACTGCCCGCGAGCGCAGCAGCGCGAGCGGCACCATCGGCTGGCTGGCCTTCGATTCCACGACGATGAACGCGGCCGACGCGAGCACCGCGACCCCCAGCGCGGCCAGCGACGCCGCCGATGCGAAGCCGTCCGCGCCGCCCGATATCACCCCGAAGGCCAGTGCCGCCAGCCCGAGAACCGCCATCGCCTGCCCCGCCAGGTCGAGGGGTGCCGCCAGCCTGGGCGACCGGGGCGCGCGGGCTGCCATCGCCAGCGTCACCACGCCCACCGGCAGGTTGATGAAGAAGATCGCCCGCCATCCCGCGGCCGATGTCAGGATGCCGCCGAGCACCGGGCCGGCCGCGATCGCGGCCGCGCCACCGGAGCTCCACACGGCGACCGCCCTCGCCCGCGCCGCCGGCTCGCCGAACGCCTGCCGCACCAGCGATAGCGACGCGGGCAGCGTCACCGCCGCCGCGCAGCCCTGGACAATCCGGCAGCCGATGAGAGCCCACAGCGCCGGCGCGAGCCCGCACCCGGCCGACGCGGCGGTGAACACCACCAGGCCCCAGCCGAGCATCCGGCGCGCGCCCGCCCGGTCCGACACCGCCCCGGCCGAGATGAGCAGGGCCGCGAACGGCACCGTATAGCCGTCCAGCACCCACTGCTGGCCGTCCGTCGCCCCGTGCAGGGAGCGCCCGATCGCCGGCAGCGCCACGTTCACCGCGGTCGCGTCGAGGCAGATCATGAAGAACCCGAGCAACGCCGCGGCCAGCGCCAGCCGCGCCGGGACGGGCGTGCCACGGCGTCGGGCGGAACGCGCCGCCCCCTTCACCTCAACGTCTGTCATGCCCCGAGCCTGCCGCCGCGTGCCCGCGCGCGGCAGACCGCGCCCTTCCGATGCGCGGCGATCCGGTGCGCAGGGAACGGGGGCGCGCTGAGCGGGGGAGTGACACGGCCTCCCAGCGACCGCGGTCAACCAGGCACAATGGTGAACATGCCGGACCAGATGCCCGACGGGCAGGCGCCGACCGAGCTTGGCCGCTTCCTGCGCGCCCGGCGCGAGGGCGTCCGCCCGCAGGACGCGGGCCTGCCATCCGGCATCGGCTCGCGCCGCACGCCCGGCCTGAGACGCGAGGAGATCGCGACGCTCGCCGGGGTGAGCATCGACTACTACACGCGGCTCGAACGCGGCCGGGAGACTAGGCCGAGCATCGCGGTCGTCGACGCGCTGGCTCGCGCGCTGCGCCTCGAAGATGAGGAGCACGAGTACCTTCAATCGCTGGCGGCGCAGGCGGCCCGCCGTGCCCCGGTGCCGCCGAAGCCGCCGTCCCGCGCGGTCCGCCCCGCCATCGGCATGCTGCTTGAGAGCCTGCGCCCGAACCCGGCGTACCTGCTCAGCCGCACCTACGACGTGCTGGCCGCCAATCCCGGCGGCGCCCAGTTGCATTACGGCCTGTTCGAATGGCCGCCCCGGCAGCGCAACACGATCAGGTACACGTTCCTGCACCCGGCCGCGCGGGACCTGTTCCCCGAATGGGAGCAGAAGGCCCGCGGCTGCGTCGCCCAGCTCCGCGCCATCGCCGGCCGCGACCCGGACGCCACCGACCTGGCGGCGCTGGTCGGGGAACTACTGGTCAAGAGCCCGGACTTCGGCCGCCTCTGGGGGCGGTACGAAGTGCGCCGGGCAGGCGCGGGCGACCAGGCTTTCCGGCACCCGCTCGTCGGCACGATGACGCTCGCCCACGAGACCCTCGACGTGAGCCGCGCCGACGGCCTGCGCCTCATCGCCTACCTGGCCGCGCCGGGCACCCCCGATCACGACGCGATGACCCTCCTCGACCGCGCTGGCACCCTCAACTCAGCGGACACGTCACGCTGACGAGCGTCCTGCCCGCCACCAGGTCAGAGCACCGCTGACGGGGCTAAGCGGAGCAGCGGCCGCCCTCGCGGACTTCCTCGACGCGGGCGTAGGCGGGCCCGGCGCCCGGGGCGAGCACGACGGCGCGCTGCTCGGGGCGGGCAGTCGGCAGGCCCTCGGCCCGCCAGGCCTGGTAGCCGCCGATCACGTCGGTCGCGCGGAGCAGGCCGAGGTCTTGCAGCGCGGCGGCGGCCAGGCTCGAGGTGTAGCCCTCGTTGCAGATCACCAGCGGCCGCAGGTCATAGCCCGCCACCCAGGGCAGCCGGGCGTCGCCGTCGGGATCCAGCCGCCACTCCAGGTGGTTTCGCTCGATGACCACAGAACCGGGGATCTCGCCGTGCTCGGCCCGCTGCGCGGCGGGCCGGATGTCGATCAGGGTCGCGCCGGCGCACAGCTCCGCATAAGCCTGGCCGGGAGTCACCCGGTCGAGGCGGTGACGCGCGGAGGCCAGGATCTCGTCGATCGAGCGCGCCCCTGCGGGTCTGCCGTTCACCAGTCGCCCGCCCCTTCCGTGCCGGCTACCGCGAGGCCGCCGGATGTCACGTTGTACCTGGTCATCGATGATAGCGGAGGCGAGTAGGCGTGCACGCTGACCGCGACGGAACCGGTCGCGGGGTTCTGCACGTCGTGCACGTAGTGCGGGCCGAAGGAGCGCACGTCCCCGGCCGCCACCCGCTTTGTCTTCGCGGCGGCGGCGCCGCGGCGGGCCGCCACGCTCTCGTCGAGCGCTCCCCACACCACGCCGAATGCGCCGGCCGAGACGCCGTGATCGTGGAATCCGGTCGACTGCCCGGGCAGCCAGCTGATCAGCCAGACCTCGAAGTCATCGGTCATGTGGATGCGCTCGTACCATCGTCCCTCGGGATCCAGCCGCACCCGGGCCACCCAGTCGGCCGGACTTGACGTCAGGCGCTGCACCTCGGCCGCCAACTGCCCGGGGGTAAGCGGCCCGGGAGTGAGTATTCCCTGCTCAGTGATGATCGTCTGTTCCACGAGATGATCATGGCACCAGTTCTCTAGTAACTCAATAGGAATTGTTAGATACGGATAAGACCGTCAGTCAACGCGGATCAGACCGTCAGCCTGTGAACCACGGTGAACACGCGACGGAAGGGGAAGGTGGTACCGAATGATTGCGGTTTGTAGACCTGCCGTAGCCGCTCGGCGTACTCGCCGACGAACGCGGCCGCCTGCTCGGAGTCGAGGGCCGCGAGCACCGGCCGGAGCGTCGTGCCCTTGGTCCACTCAAGCACCGGGTCGGCCCCGGGCAGCACATGCAGGTAGCTGGTCTCCCAGGCGTCCACCGCGTAACCGGGCCGGGCCAGCAGTTCCAGGTAGCCCACCGGGTCCTCCGCCTGCCGGTTCAGTTCCGCGTCCGCCAGCAGCGTCCGCCAGCGCGGAGACTCCGCCAGCTCGCGGATGATCACATGGCTCGGCTGATCGAAGTTACCGGGGAGCTGAAAGGCGAGCCAGCCGCCCGGGGCGAGCTGGTCAGCCCAGTCCAGCAGCAGCCGCTGGTGACCGGGCACCCACTGCAGCACGGCGTTGCAGGTGAGCACGTCGACCGGGCGGGCAGGGCGCCAGTCCCAGACGTCGCCGAGCTCGAACGTGAGGTTCGCCTGGCCCGCCTTCAGGTCCCGGGTCGCGGCGGCGACCATCTCCGGGGAGTTGTCCACTCCGACGACGGTCGCGCCCGGCCAGCGCTGCGCGAGCACGGCGGTGAGGTTGCCTGGACCGCATCCGAGGTCGGCCACGTAGCCGGGATCGGCCGCGCCGACCTGGGCGATCAGATCGAAGAACGGGCGGGACCGCTCGCCGCCGAACCTCAGGTACTGCCCCGCGTCCCAGATGTCAGCCATCCGCTTCTCCGTCTCCTCGCCGAGCAATCAATAACGACATCAAGAATCTTGATATCGAGACATTGATACATCATCAAGCATCTCGACGTCAAGAGATAGGCTAGGCAGATGGGCCGACTGACGGACGAGGAGCAGGCCGACTCGGTGGCTGCCGCAACCGGGCCGGCCGCCGCGCCGCGCGATGAGGTCGATGACCTGATCACGGCCTGGCGGCAGCAGCGGCCGGATCTCGACGTGGCGCCGCTGCAGGTCCTGAGCCGGGTCTCCCGGCTGGCCAGGCACCTGGACATTGCCCGCCGGGGCGCCTTCGCGGCGCACGGCCTCGAGTCGTGGGAGTTCGACGTGCTCTCGGCCCTTCGCCGGACGGGGCCGCCGTTCCAGCTGACGCCGGGGGCGCTGCTGCGCGCCACCCTGGTCACCTCCGGCACCATGACCAACCGGATCGACCGGCTTGCCTCCGCTGGCCTGGTCTACCGCGAGCCCGACCCGAGCGACCGCCGCGGCGTCCTGGTGACGCTCTCCGAGCAAGGCCGGTCCGTCGTCGACGCCGCCCTGACCGATCTTCTCGACCGGGAGCGGGCCCTGCTGGCGGGCCTCAGCGCCGACCAGCGACCGGTGCTGGCCGACCTGCTGCGGACCCTCCTGGTCCCGTTCGACGCGGCCGACCAGTAAGGCGGCGACCAGGCGGGCGCCAGGCGGCGACGCCGGGCGCGGCCGACCCGTCCTGGCCGCCCGATGGCCTAGCCTTGAAGTCGATATGGCGCATCTTCTTGGGGCCGAGGCCCTGCATCTTGAGTTCCCGACGAAGGTCGTCTTCGATTCCGTGACGCTGGGGCTGAACGAGGGCGACCGGGTCGGGATCGTGGGCAGGAACGGGGACGGCAAGTCCAGCCTGCTGGCCATGCTGGCCGGACGGCTGCAGCCCAACTCCGGGCGGGTCACCGTCCGCGGCGGGGTGCGAGTGGGCGCCCTCGGCCAGGCCGACGCCCTCGACGACGCGCTGACGGTCGGGCGCGCGGTCGTCGGCGACATCCCCGAGCACGAGTGGGCCGGCGACGCTCGCGCCCGTGACGTGATCCGCGGCCTGCTCGCCGACGTCCCATGGGACGCGCCGGTCGGCACGCTCAGCGGCGGCCAGCGGCGCCGGGTCGAGCTGGCGGGCCTGCTGACCGAGGAGTGGGACGTCCTGCTGCTCGACGAGCCGACCAACCACCTCGACGTCGAGGCGATCACCTGGCTCGCGGGCCACCTCAAGCGGCGCTGGGCGCCTAACGCCGGCGGGCTGGTCGTCGTCACCCACGATCGCTGGTTCCTGGACGAGGTGTGCAACGCCACCTGGGAGGTCCACGACCGGATCGTGGAGCCGTTCGAAGGCGGCTACGCCGCTTACATCCTGCAGCGGGTGGAGCGCGACCGGATGGCCGCCTCGTCCGAGGCGAAGCGGCAGAACCTCGCGCGCAAGGAACTCGCCTGGCTGCGCCGCGGCGCGCCGGCCCGCACGTCCAAGCCGAAGTTCCGGATCGACGCGGCCAACGCGCTCATCGCCGACGTGCCGGAGATCCGCGACCGGGTATCGCTGCAGTCCCTCGCCGTCGCCCGGCTCGGCAAGGACGTCGTCGACCTGCTCGACGCCTCGGTCGACTACGACGGCAACGAGGTCCTTGACGACGTCGAGTGGCGGATCGCGCCCGGCGAGCGGACCGGCATCCTCGGCGTCAACGGGGCGGGCAAGTCCACCCTGCTCGGCCTGATCGCCGGGACCGTGCCGCCGAGCAAGGGGACGGTCCGGCGGGGCAAAACGGTCAGGATCGCTACCCTCGCGCAGCGGATCGGCGAGCTTGAGGATCACCTCGACGAGCCCGTGCGGGAGCTGCTCGGCAGCCTGCGTACCAGCTACACCCTCAGCACCGGAGCAAAGACCCAGGAGCTGACGCCGACCCAGCTGCTCGAGCGGCTCGGCTTCTCCACCGCGCAGTTGTCGACCCCGGTGCGGGACCTGTCCGGCGGGCAGCAGCGCCGCCTGCAGCTCCTGCTGATCCTGCTCGACCAGCCGAACGTGCTCATCCTCGACGAGCCGACCAACGACCTCGACACCGACATGCTGGCGGTGATCGAGGACCTGCTCGACTCCTGGCCGGGGACGCTGATCGTGGTCTCCCACGACCGCTACTTCCTCGAGCGCGTCACCGATCAGCAGTACGCGATCCTCCGCCACCGGCTGCGGCATCTGCCCGGTGGCGTCGACGAGTACCTCCGGCTGCGGGCGGCGGAGTCGGCGGCCGGGATCTCCTGGACGCCCGCCTCGGTCGGGAGCCCCGCCCCGGTCGGCCCGGCGGCGGCAAACGGCGCCAGCCCGGCCGCGGCTGAAACTGCGCCCGCCCTTAGCGGCGCCGCCCTGCGGGACGCGCAGAAGGAGGTCGCCGCGGTCGAGCGCCGCATGGCGAAGCTCACCGGCCAGATCAACGACGCCAAGAACGCGCTGGCCACCCACGACCACTCCGACTATCAGGGACTCACCAAGCGGATGAAGGAGATCGCCGCGCTCGAGGGCGACGTCGAGGCGCTCGAGGAACGCTGGTTCGAGCTGACCGAGGCGCTCGGCTAGCGCCAACTGGCTTGACCTCCTGGACCCAGGCAGATCAACCGCGGTTTCCCGAACGGTCCGGTGCGACTCCATCCGGCTAACTGGCCCTGGCCCCCGGCCCGACCGTCAGCGGGCGACGAGCAAGGCGCCCGGGACCGCTCCCGTCGCCTTCGCGACCGACCGGCAGACGTCGGCGCTGGACAGGGCGACCGCCAGGTCGGTCGCGTGGCGCTGGTCCCTGGCCAGGAAAACGCAGGTCGGCCCGGAGCCGGAGACCAGCGCGCCGAGCGCGCCGAGCTCCCGGCCCGCCGCGAGCGTCTTGCGCAGCGCCGGAAACATCATCAGCGCGGGCTCCTGCAGGTCGTTGCCGAGGCAGCCGCCGACCCGGTCGGCGTCCCCGGCCCGCAGCGCCGCCATCAGCTCGGCGTCGAGCTCCGGTTCCGGCGCGTCCGGCCGCAACCGGTCGAGGGCGGCGTACACGGCTGGGGTGGACAGGTGCCCGTCGGCGAACGCCAGCACCCAGTGGTACGTGGCCGGGGCGGCCAGCGCCGGGCTGAGCCGCTCGCCCCGGCCGCGACCGACGGCGGTGCCGCCGAGCACGGCGAACGCCACGTCGCTGCCGACCTGGCCGGCCACCTCGCACAGCTGCTGCTGCGACAACTCGGCCTGCCAGAGGGCGTTGCAGGCGACGAGGGCGGCGGCGGCGTCGGCGCTGCCGCCCGCGAGCCCGCCCGCCACCGGGATCCGCTTCCTGATCGCGACCGCCACTCCGCCGTGCCCGTCCGGGCCCGCGTCGGGCGCCGATCCGTCACGCACGGTGAGTGACTGGCGGAGCGCCCGAACCGCGCGCAGCGCCAGGTTGTCCCCGTCGGCCGGGACGTGCTCGGCCCCCTCGCCGGCCACGGTCACGCTGTCGGCCGCGGCGGCCGCGGCGGTCACCTCGTCGAACAGCGAGATGGCGTGGAAGACGGTCACCAGCCCGTGGTAGCCGTCGGGGCGCAGCGGCCCCACCGCGAGCTGGAGGTTGATCTTGGCAGGCACCCGCGCCGTCACACTCGTCACAATCAGGTAATCCTAGACGCGGGGTCGTCGTGGTCGTGGCGGGCCTTGGCGATGCGGGCGAAGTCCGCGATCGCAAGCGCCTCGCCGCGCGCGCCTGGGTCCACCCCGGCCGCCCGCAGTAGCCGCTCGGCCGCCGCCGGGGATCCGGCCCAGCCGCCGAGCGCCGCCCGCAGGGTCTTGCGACGCTGGCCGAAGGCGGCGTCGACGACGGCGAAGACCTCGGCCCGGCCGGCCGACGTCGGCGGCGGCGCGTGCCTGGTGAAGGCGACCAGCTTGGAGTCCACGTTCGGCATCGGCCAGAAGACGGTGCGCGGGACGTTGCCCGCAGGCCGCGCGGCGGCGTACCAGGCAAGCTTGGCCGACGGCGCGCCGTACACCCGGCTGCCCGGCCCGGCGCACATCCGGTCCGCCACCTCGGCCTGCACCATCACGATCCCGCGGTCCAGCGACGGCAGCGCCGCCAGCAGGGTGAGCAGCACCGGCACGGCCACGTTGTAGGGCAGGTTCGCGGCCAGCACGGTCGGCTTTCCCACCTCGGCCTCGCCGACTCTCAGGGCGTCGGCTGTCACCACGTCCACCAGCGCGGCGAACTCGGGCGCGCGGTCCGCGATCGTCTTGGGCAGCTCGGCCGCCAGCACCGGATCGATCTCCACCGCCACCACCCGCGCGTCACCCGCGCCGACGGCGGATTCAAGCAGGGCCAGCGTCAGCGAGCCGAGGCCAGGTCCCACTTCAAGCACCACGTCACCGGGGCGCGGGGCGGCTATTGCCGCGATCTGCCGCACGGTGCCGGGCTCGACGACGAAATTCTGCCCGAGCTTCTTGGTCGGGCGCACGTCCAGCCGGCCGGCCAGGCCCCTGATGTCCCCGGCCCCGAGCAGCCGGACCCCCGAGCCGCTACCAGCCGAAGACACGGGCGCCAGTGGCCTGGAGATGGGCGCAGAACTCGGAGACGTCGAGGTTCTTCAGCTCGGCCAGGAAGCGGATCGTGTACGCGGTCATGGCGGGCGAGTTCGGCTTGCCCCGGTGCGGGATCGGCGTCAGGTAGGGGGCGTCGGTCTCCGCCAGCATCAGCTCGGGCGGCGCGACCAGCGCCGCCGCCCGCAGCGGGTCCGCGTTCTTGAACGTCACGTTGCCCGCGAAGCTCATCACGTAGCCGGCCTCGGCGCACTCCGCCGCCATCGCCGCGTCCCCGGAGAAACAGTGAAATATCACGCTGTAGGGCGGCCACGGACCGGTCTCGGCCAGGATCGCCAGCACGTCCGCGTGCGCCTCGCGATCGTGGATCATCAGCGTCTTCCCGGTCCGCCGGGCGAGCTCGATATGCGCGCGGAACCACTCGCGCTGCCCGGCCGGGTCGGCCCAGTCCCGGTAGTAGTCGAGGCCGGTCTCGCCGATCGCCACCACCCGGGGCGACTGCGCCAGCGCGGCGAGCTCGGCCAGCACCTCGTCGCGGCGGGCGCCGGTGGCCGACGTCTCGTTCGGGTGGATCGCCACCGCCGCGTACACGTCGGCGTACTCATCGGCGCAGGACGCCGACCAGCGCGACGACGGCAGGTCGCACCCGACGTTGACCACCCGGCCGATGCCGACCGCCCGCGCCGCCGCCAGCACCCCGTCGACCGGCAGCCCCATGATGTCCATGTGCGTATGGCTATCGAATCCCCCCGGCGCCGGGAGGCCCACCTCGCCGGAGCCAGCGGGCGATACGGGCGAAGTCACGCGACCGTTCGGATTATTCATCGCCTTGAAGCCGGGCTATTTCCTCATCAACCACCGACTGGTCGAGCTTCTTGAACAGCGGGGTGGGGACGGCCAGCGGCGTGCCCGCCGCGATCGGCCGCGACTCCCAGCGGAAGGACGAGTCGTAGGACCCGGTGATCACCGGGTAGGACGGGCCGCCCTCCTCGTCCACCGTCTCGATCCGGGGCATGCCGGACCAGTCGGCGGCACCGCCCAGCATCTCGTTGACCGCCTCCGACGAGCGCGGCAGGAACGGAGTGAGCAGCGTCTTCGCGTCCGCCACGGCCTGCAGGGTGACGTGCAGGATGGTCTGCATCCGCTCCGGGTCGGACTCGCGGAGCTTCCACGGGGCCTGCTCGGAGAAGTACTTGTTGGCCTCGCTGACCACGCGCATGGCCTCGTTGACCCCGAACTTGAACCGCGAGTGGGACAGGAACTCGCCGACCGTCTCGAACGCCTGGCCGGTCGCGTCGAGCAGCGCCCGGTCGGCGTCGGTGAGCGTGCCCGCGGCCGGGATCGAGCCGATGTTCCTGGCCGCGAACGATACCGCCCGATTGACGAGGTTCCCCCAGGTAGCGACCAGTTCGTCGTTGTTCCGGCGGACGAACTCGCTCCAGGTGAAGTCGGTGTCCTGGGTCTCCGGGCCGGCCGCCGCGACGTAGTACCGCAGCGCGTCGACGTCGTAGCGGGCCAGGAAGTCCCTGACGTAGATCACCACCTGACGCGAGGACGAGAACTTCTTGCCCTCCATCGTCAGAAACTCGCTGCTCACAACCTCGGAAGGCAAATTCAGTTTTTCGAACGGTCCCGGGGTTCCCCCCTTGGCCCCGTTGCCGTTGTAGCCGAGCAGCATGGCCGGCCAGATCTCCGAGTGGAAGACGATGTTGTCCTTGCCCATGAAGTAATAGGCTTCGGCGTTCTCGTCGTTCCACCAGGCGCGCCAGGCGTCCGGGTCGCCCGACCGGCGGGCCCACTCGACCGAGGCCGACAGGTAGCCGATCACCGCGTCGAACCAGACGTAGATGCGCTTGTCGTTCCGGTCCCGCCAGTCGTCAAGCGGGACCGGGACCCCCCAGTCGAGGTCGCGGGTGATGGCCCGCGGCTGGAGGTCGTCGAGGAGGTTGAGCGAGAACTTGAGCACGTTCGGCCGCCACTGGCCGGACTTGGACTGCAGCCAGGACCCGAGCGCCTCGGCGAACGCGGGCAGGTCGAGGAAGTAGTGCTCCTGGTCGACGAAGATCGGCGTCTCGCCGTTGATCCGCGACGTCGGGTTGATCAGGTCGATCGGGTCAAGCTGGTTGCCGCAGTTGTCGCACTGGTCGCCCCGGGCGCTCGGGTAGCCGCAGATCGGGCAGGTGCCCTCGATGTACCGGTCGGGCAGGGTGCGGCCGGTCGACGGCGAGATCGCGCCGAGCGTGGTCTTGGGGAAGATGTACCCGTTGCGCAGCAGGGTGCCGAATATCTCCTGCACGACCGCGTAGTGGTTGAGCGTCGTGGTCCTGGTGAACAGGTCGTAGCTCATGTCCAGGTTGGCCAGGTCCTGCCCGATGACCCCGTTGTAGCGGTCCGCGACCTCCCTGGCGCTGAGGCCTTCCTTGTCCGCCTGGACCTGGATCGGGGTGCCGTGCTCGTCGGTGCCCGACACCATCAGGACCTTGTTGCCCGCCATCCGCTGGTACCGGCTGAACATGTCGCTCGGCAGCGCGAAGCCGGAGACGTGCCCGATATGCCGCGGACCGTTGGCATATGGCCAGGCCGGGGCGGTGAGGATGTTTTTCGGATTGGCGGATGGCATGACTAAAGCCTACGGGCTGTGGCGTGGTCGTCGCTGACATTAAGCTCCGCCTTCGCGCCGACCGGCGTGGGCTTGTTCTGCTTGATGCCCAGGATCGACAGGAAGAACGTGCCCAGGATGACCTGGCAGCTCAGCACCAGCGCGGTCACCGACGGCACCATCAGCCGAAGCTCGTGCTCGTAGTTGAGGTGGCCGAACGAGTACCCGTCCCAGTACAGCAGCGAGAAAATCAGCCCGACGAGGCCGGCCAGGCCGACCGCCGCGCCGACCAGCAGGCCGCGCTCGAGCGAGAGCTGGCCGAGCAGTCGCTGCACCTTCGGCTCTTCCGGCAGGAAGCCCTCGGCGCCCGCGTAGACCTGGGTGAACAGCCAGAACAGGATCGCCTGGAAGCCGATGTCGACCGCGGCGCCGCAGGCGACCAGGGTGTCGACGTCGAACGAGACGCCGCCGATCTTGAGCGGCCCGGCCGCGACCGCCGCGCCGAACCCGAGGCCGGCGATCAGCAGCACCAGCCCGGGCAGCAGGAACAGCCAGGTCGGGCTGAACAGCAGCAGGAACCGCAGGTGCCGCCAGCCGTCGCGCCAGGTGTTCAGGTGCGGCGCGCGGCTGCGGCCGCCCTTGCCGAGGGTGGTCGGGACCTCGGCGATCTTCTGGTGCGCGAGGGCCGCCTTCACGATCATCTCGGAGGCGAACTCCATGCCGGTGGACTGCAGGCCGAGCTTGATCGCGCTGTCGCGCCGGAAGCCGCGCAGGCCGCAGTTGAAATCGCCGATGTTGGAGTGGAAGAACAGCCGCCCGATGAAGGAGAGCACCGGGGTGCCGAGGTAGCGGTGCAGCGGCGGCATCGCCCCGGGCTCTATGCCGCCCTTGAACCGGTTGCCCATCACCAGGTCGGCCCCGTTGCGGAGCTCGGTCACGAACGGCATCAGGTTGCTGAAGTCGTAGGTGTCGTCGGCGTCGCCCATGATCACGTACTCACCGTGGGCGGCCAGAATGCCGCCCATCAGGGCGTTGCCGTAGCCCTTCTCGCTGACCGGGACGACGCGGGCGCCTGCGTCGGCCGCCAGCTGCCGGCTGCCGTCGGTCGAGCCGTTGTCGGCCAGCACCACCTCGCCGCTCACCCCGCTGTCGGCGAGAAACTTCATCGCCTTGGTCACGCAGGTGGCCACGGTCTCTGCCTCGTTGAGGCAGGGCATCACGACGGTCAGCTCCACGTGGACTCCGTTCACCGTTTACCTTTTACACCGTGGAGGATACGGGTTTGAGGGCAGTACCAGCGGTCATCCGGCGTTGTCTGGCCGAGAATAAGCTGTTCGCGCTGGCGCTGATACCGGCCGTGCTGCTCCGCGTGGACGCTGAGCTTGGCTACCGATGGCAGTCCTGGTTCAACGACTCGTTCAGCTACGTGTCCTCGGCCGTAACGCTCACACCGGAGACATCACGGCCCTCAGGGTACCCGGTATACCTCTGGCTTCTCTCTCCGTTTCATAGCTATTTCGTGGTCACCGCCTCCCAGCACCTGATGGGCCTGCTGGTCGCGGTGATGATCTACGCGCTGGCCAGACGCCGGTTCGCCGCGCCGGCCTGGGTGGCGGTGCTGGCCACGCTGCCGGTGCTCTACGACGGGTTCGAGATTCAGCTCGAGCACCTGATCATGACCGACACGCTGTTCCTGTTCCTGGCCTTCGCGGCCCTGACGGTGCTGCTGTGGAACCCCCGGCCGACCTGGCGGGCCTGCCTGGCAGCCGGATTGCTGCTCGGGCTGTCCACCACCGTCCGCTCCACCGGGCTCGCGCTGATCCCGGTGTTCGGGCTCTACCTGCTGATCCGGTTCCTGTTCCCCGGCCCGGCCGAAGACGTCGTCCGGGGCGGGGCCGGAGGGCGGCGCTGGCGGGGCTGGCGGGCGCTGATCGCCGGGCTGGTGGCGGGCGGGATCGCGTTCGCGGTGCCGGTCGTCGGCTATGAGGCGTGGTACAAGTCGGCCCATGGGCAGTTCACCATGACCGAATCGACCGGGGTCTTCCTGTACTCGCGGGTGATGACGTTCGCCGAATGCTCGCGGATGACGCTGCCGGTGGACCTGCTCTCCCTGTGCACCTCGGTCCCGCCCGCCCAGCGGCCGATCGCGCAGGCCTACATCTGGGACACCGCCAGCCCGCTCAACCGGTTCCCGGCCCCGAAGTTCTCCCCCACCGTCAACAAGCTGGCCGAGCAGTTCGCGGTCAAGGCGGTCGAGGCGCAGCCGCTCGACTACGCGCGGGCGGTCTGGGACGACACCGCCCGCTCGTTCGACTGGAGCCGCCAGGTCTTCCCCAACGGGGAGACCTACGGCGAATACCTGTTCGGGTACCACTCGCTGAGCATCCCCGGATCGAGTTTCCGCGGCTACTCGTCACCCGAGGCCTATTACGCGCGCGGCAACCCGCGCACGGTGGTGGTGAACCCGTTCGCCGAGCTGATCAGGACCTGGCAGCGCTATGTGTGGCTGCCGGGCACCGGCTACGGGCTGATCCTGCTGGTCGGGCTGGCCGGGGTGGTGCTCAGGTGGCGGCGGGCCGGCCGGGAGGCGCTGCTGCCGTGGCTCTGCTCGGTCGCGCTGATCGTCGCGCCGGCCGCGACGGCCGAATTCGACTACCGGTACGTGACCACCGCGGTGCCGTTCGCCTGCCTGGCGGCCGCGATGGCGTTCGGCCGGCGGGCCCGCGGCCAGCAGCCGGACGGGTCGGCCGACGCCGGGACGTCAGCCGACGACCTCACCGTCCCCCGCTCCCCCGGCCCCGCGGGCGACGGCGCGGGCGGCGAATCGGGCGGCGCGCCGCGCCTCCCGCGCAGAATCCCGGGCGGCGGCCTTCGCGACGGCCTGGCCGACGCCGGCCAGCACCAGCGTGATCTCGCCCCGGACGCCCCCTGACTCCTGGTCCCTGGCCGTCGCCCAGGCGGCGAGCTCGGCCAGCGAGCCCCGCACGATCTCCTCGTGCGTCTTGGTCAGCTCCCGGCAGACGACCGCGGCCCGGTCGTCGCCGTGCGAGGCCCGCAGCTCCGCGAGGGTCGCGGTGACCCGGCGGGGCGACTCGAAGAAGACCTGGGTACGCGGTTCCGCGGCCAGCTCGGCGAACCGCCGCTCGCGCTCGCCCGGCTTCCGGGGCGGGAATCCCTCGAAGCAGAACCGGTCGGTCGGCAGCCCCGAGACGGCCAGCGCGGTGGTCACCGCGGACGGCCCGGGCACGGCGGTGACCCTGATCCCGGCCGCGACGGCGGCCGCGACGACCCGGTAGCCGGGGTCGCTGATGCCGGGCATCCCGGCGTCGGTGACCACCAGCACGTTCTTGCCCGCCGCGAGCTCGGCCGCCAACTGCTCCGCCCGCCGGGTCTCGATCACGTCGTAGTAGGAGATCACCCGGCCGCCGATCGCGACCCCGAGCGCGGCCGCGAGCAGACGGACCCGCCGGGTGTCCTCCGCCGCGACCACATCGGCGGTCGCCAGGGCGGCCGCGAGCCGCGGCGGCGCGTCCTCCGGTCGGCCGATGGGCACCCCCGCCAGCGTCAGAACTCCGGCGCCCGCCCGACTTGTCGTGTCACGGTCGTTATCACGTCCGCTGCCGTTTGCACTCCCCACTCGGGCCTCCATCCACATAGCATTGCGTGCGATGACCGCTACTGCGGCCGGTCAGCCGGCCATGGACCCAGAAGACGGCGGCCCCGCCGGGGCCGATGCTGTCACCGACCCCGTCGACCTTGGCGAGACTGACGCCATGGACGTCGACGGGGCCGACGCTGACCAGGCCGCGAACGCCGCCGGCCGGATCGCCGTGCTCCGCGACCGGCTGATGACCCCGATGCCCACCGACAGGGTATGGGGGTGGATCGGGCCGCTCATCGTCACCGCGTTCGCCGCCTTCCTCCGGTTCAACAGGCTATCGGCGCCGAACGCGATCATCTTCGACGAGACGTACTACGCGAAGGACGCCTGGTCGATCCTGCAGCACGGCGTCGAGTGGAACTGGGCCACGTTCTTCCCGAACGCCAATACGCAGATCATCGCCGGCCATACCAACTTCGTCTTTCCCTGCTCGGGCACCGCCTGCGCCGAGTACGTGGTCCAGCCGCCGCTGGGCAAGCTGCTGATGGCGGTCGGCGAGTGGGTCTACGGGCTCAACTCGCTCGGCTGGCGGGTCGTCCCGGCGCTCTTCGGGACGCTGGCGATCCTGCTCATGTGCCGCGTTGCCCGGCGGATCACCCGGTCGACGCTGCTCGGCTGCCTGGCGGGGCTGCTGCTCTCGCTCGACGGGCTCGAGTTCGTGCTCAGCCGGACCGGCATCCTCGACATCTTCCTGATGTTCTTCGTGCTCGCCTCGTTCGGGGCCCTGGTGGTCGACCGGGACGTCTCCCGGGCCCGGCTGGCCGAGGCGATGGTGCTCGAGCCCAGCGACGAGGCCGGGCCCTCGCTCGGGATCAGGAAGTGGCGGGTGGCGGCCGGCGTGCTCATCGGCCTCGCCTGCGCGAGCAAGCAGTACGGCTTCTGGTACATCCTCGCGTACGCGGGCTTGTGCGTTGCCTGGGACATCGGCGCCCGCCGGACGGTCGGGCTGCGGGCCTACGCTCGCGGCGCGCTGGTGCGGGACGGCAAGTGGCTGCCGATCACGCTCGGGGTCATCCCGCTGGTCACCTACGTCGCCACCTGGTCCGGCTGGTTCGCCACCTCCACCGGTTACGACCGGAACTACGCCCAGCTCAACGGCGTCAACACCCCGATCATCGGGCCGCTGTACTCGCTGTTCGAGTACCACAAGGAGATGCTCTCGTTCGGAGTGGCGCTGGACGCCCGCCACCCGTACGAGTCCCAGCCGTGGGACTGGTTCGTGATCACCCGCCCGGTGGCGTTCTTCTGGCAGAGCTACACCAACGCGGCCGGCACGCAGCTGGCCAAGCCGGGCACAACCGGGCCGTGGGTGTCGGAGGTGCTGGCGATCGGCAACCCCGCGATCTGGTGGCTGTCCATCCCCGCGGTCGTCTTCTGCCTGGCCTGGTGGCTCACCCGCAGGGACTGGCGGGCCGGCGCGGCCGTCCTCGGCGTGGCGGCCGGCTGGGCGAGCTGGCTGCCGTTCGTCTCGCGGACCAAGTTCTACTACTACGCGCTCGAGTTCGAGCCGTTCATCATCATCTGCATCGTGCTCTGCCTGGGCCTGATCCTCGGCTCGGCCACGGCCGTCTGGTGGCGCAGAACGCTCGGGGCAGCCGTGATCGGCCTGTACCTGGTGACCGTGATCATCCTGTTCTGGTACTTCTACCCGATCCTGTCGGCCAAGGTCATCCCGTACTCGGAGTGGCTATCGCATATGTGGTACTCCGGCTGGATTTAACCGGCGGAACCGGGGCAGCTGCCTTCCGGGGGAGCTGCCCCGGGCTGACCTCTGAGCCGACTTTCAGGATCCGCTCAGCCTGCTCCCGATCTCGCGACATATCTTGAAGTGATTTAGGTCACAGATTGGACCGCCGGCGCCCTTTCATACGTCTTAATGAGTGAGAAGGGACCGACTAACCCCCGGAGCCAGGTATGAGCACGATGGAAGACGACGACGACAGCCGCGCCCGGTTCGAGCGCGACGTCCTACCCCAGCTCAGCCAGTTGTACCCAGCGGCGCTGCGGATGACCAGAAACCCCACCGACGCCGAGGACCTGGTCCAGGAGACGTCGGTGAAGGCGTACGCGGCCTTCCATCAGTTCCGTCCGGGCACCAACCTTCGCGCCTGGCTCAACCGGATCCTCACCACCACGTTCATCAACGTGTACCGGAAGCGGAAGCGCGAGCCGCAGCAGGCGCTCGGCGGCGACCTGCAGGAGTGGCAGATGTCGGCCGACCGGCTCGCGCCGCCGGTGCCGTCGGCGGAGGCCGAGGCGCTCGCCCACACGACCGACTCTGACCTCCTGCGCGCGCTTCGCGGGCTCCCGAACGAGTTCCGCACCACGGTCTACCTGGCCGACATCGAGGGCTACCCGTACCGGGAGATCGCCGAGATCATGGGCACCCCGGTCGGCACGGTCATGTCCCGGCTGCACCGCGGCCGCCGCAAGATCCGCGAGCAGCTGCTGGCGGCGGGCGTGCTGCCCCCGACCGCGACCCATACCCCCGGCGCCTAGCCGGGCCGGGGGCGGTCGGCCGCCGCGGTTCAGTCGGCCGACGCGATCCCTCGGGGGGCCGACCGGCTCGGCCCCCGGCCCCCGGCCAGCCAGCCCAGGGCCACCGGGTCGAAGACCCGCTCCACGTAGATCTGGTGCCAGAGGGAGAACACGACCAGCGTCCAGACCTGCCGCCAGGGCACGTCGGCGTCGCCTGACCGGAACCGCCGGAGGACGTCGATGGCGGCCCGCTTGTCCAGCCATTCCTCGGTCCGCGCCTCGCGGATCACCTGGTCGGCGTAGCCGGAGAGCTCGCCCCGGAACCAGTGCCCGATCGGCACCGGGAACCCGAGCTTGGGGCGCTCCGCCGCCTCCTGCGGCAGCAGCGGGGCGACCGCCTCCCTGAGCGCGAACTTGGTGGTGGTGGCGGCGGTCTTCTCCGCTCGCGCGAGCCTGCTGGCCACCGCCATCACCTCCCGGTCGAGAAACGGCGTCCGCAGCTCGAGCCCGTGCGCCATCGCCGTGCGATCGGCCTTGACCAGGATGTCGCCCGGCAGCCAGGTGTTGATGTCGATGAGCTGCATGGTGGCCACGTCATCGAGCTCGCCACCGGCCGCCTGGTCGAAGATCGGGTCGGTCACGTCCGCCGCGGTGGCGCCGCCGTACCTGGTCAGCACGTCGACGTCCTCGGCCGCGAACACGTTGGCGTTGCCGATGTAGCGGCTCCGGAGCGGGGTCGCGATCCGCGCGAGCAGGCCCTTGCCCTTCTGCCCGGCCGGAATCCGGTCGGCCATCGCCTGCGCCGAGGACCGTCCCCAGCCCGGCAGCTTGGTCGCGGCCCGGACCACTCCCGGCTGGTAGTAAACGCCGTAGCCGCCGAACAGCTCGTCCGCGCCCTCGCCGGAGAGCACGACCTTCACCTGCCGTCGCGCCTCCCTGGCGACGAACCAGAGCGCGATCGCGGCCGCGTCGGCCATCGGGTCGTCGAGGTGCCAGATGATCTGCGGCAGCTTCGCCGCGAACTCGTCCGGCCTGATCACGTACGTGCTGGTGCGCAGGCCGAGCGCGTGCGCGGTCTCCTGCGCCTGCTCGATCTCGCTGTACCCGGGGCGGGCGAAGCCGGCCGTGAAGGTCTGCAGGCCCGGTCTGGTCTGCGCGGCGAGCGCGCAGATGGCGGCCGAGTCCACCCCGCCGGATAGGAACGCGCCGACGGGAACGTCGCTGCGCAGGTGGGCGGCGACCGAGTCGCGCAGCGCCGCCAGGATGCGCTCGGGGGTCTCGGGGGCCGGCGACTTGGCCGGGCGCAGCACCGGCCGCCAGTACCGGAACGACTCGACCGGGCCGCCCGGCCGGGCGGTCAGGTAGTGCCCCGGCGGCAGGCAGCGGACCGGCGGCGTCATCGTCGCGGGCGCGGGCACGTACTGGAACGACAGGTACAGCCGG
>Ga0302325_10009658_pt1 | contig 21028 bp, 14 predicted proteins | sample Palsa_T0_2_FD_201948 | JGI IMG/M metagenome (GOLD analysis project Ga0302325, IMG submission 201948) | Peat permafrost microbial communities from Stordalen Mire near Abisko, Sweden - Palsa_T0_2 | ecosystem: Environmental > Terrestrial > Soil > Palsa > Peat permafrost | place: Sweden: Abisko...
GGCGGCATACTTTCTGAGCCGCGGGAACGAAGTCCATCTACTGGAACGCGACGACCGCTTGGGTGGCCACACCCACACTCATCAGGTTGAAACCAGCGCCGGGGTCCTGCCGATTGATACCGGATTTATTGTCCACAATGATCGCACCTATCCCAATCTTGTGAAATTGTTCCGCCGACTGGGTATCGAGCGGCAGAAAGCCGAAATGTCATTTGGAGTGTCATGCCGGAAGACCAGCTTCGAATACAGCAGCCGGGGCCTGCGCGGCTTCTTTGCACAGAAGCGGAATTGCGTGCGACCGGCGCACTTCAGATTATTGAAAGAGATTCTGCGTTTTAACCGCGAAGCTCGATTCATTTTGGACGATCCGGCTGGCGCGACGATGACGTTGGGGGAATATATCCGCGCCAATGCTTTTACCGCTGAGTTTGCGCGTTTCTATCTCTATCCAATGGCTGCTGCCGTATGGTCGACTTCGCTAGAGGAGATTGAAAGTTTTCCCGCGGTAACGCTGGTTCGTTTTTTGGATAACCACGGCCTGCTCGGAATTAACACGCATCCTCAGTGGTATGTGATCAAAGGGGGAAGCAGCCGCTACATCGCGCCGCTGACCCGGCCTTATGCAACTCGTATTCGTACCAAGGCAAACATCAAAGGGGTGACGCGTTCAAGTGCAGGCGTGACAATACGATTTGACCACGGCACCCTAGAAAGCTTCGACGAAATTGTATTTGCCTGTCACGCGACTCAGGCCTTGGCGCTTCTAGTCGATGCTTCACCCGAGGAGCGAAGCGTATTGGGCAGTTTGACCACCAGCCGCAATGACACACTCCTCCATACGGATTCACGATTGTTGCCGCAGCGCTCCGGAGCGCGGGCCTCATGGAACTATCATCTTGGAATGGACATTCGCGCGGTGACAGTTACATACGACATGACCCGCATCCAGAGCCTGCCCGTGCCTGAACGCTATTGCGTCACCCTCAACGCAAACGGCAGAGTTGCGGAGAAAAGTGTTTTGCGCGAGATGACCTACGATCATCCCTTGATGACATTGCCAGCCATTCGTGCTCAAGGACGCTGGCAAGAGATCAGCGGTAAGAATCACACACACTTCTGCGGGGCCTATTGGTTCTACGGATTTCACGAAGACGGGTTGAACTCCGCGATTCGCGTGGCGCAAAGCTTGAACTCGCCGTGGAAACTTGAGGCATGATGGAAAGCGCACTTTACCTCGGTTGGGTCCGCCACCGGCGCTTTCGCCCGGCAAGTCATGAATTCGAATATCCCATATTCATGGCCTTTCTGGAGGTTCACAGGCTTCCGGAACTTATGCAGGTGTCGTGCCTAACCAGTTACAACCACTGGAACTGGGCCAGTTTTTATGAAAGCGATCATTTCGGCGACCTGCGGAAGCCGCTGCTGGAGCGCATCGAGGAAGATGCCGCACGGCACGGCCTACAACTGCCGGACGGAAAGATTTTTCTGCTAACGCATCTGCGCTACCTTGGCTATAACTTCAACCCAGTTTCCTTCTATTACTGTTTCGATCGGGACGAACAAATACGGCTAATTCTTGCCGAAGTGAACAACACCTTCGGTGAAACACAGAACTATTGGCTCTCCCCTGCCAATCAGGTGGCGACTTCGGAGAAGGTGCGGAGCTACAAATTCCCCAAGGCTTTCCATGTGTCGCCTTTCATAGGCATGGATTGCCGGTATCACTGGACCTTCACGTGGCCCGACGAATCGCTGATCATCCAGACTAACGTAGCCGAAGACAATGAGGCGCTGTTTGATTCCACGCTGAGACTCGATCGGCGACCATGGTCTGCCAAATCAATTCGTAATACGTTGCTGCGCTTTCCGTGGGTAACAGCCAAGACCATAGCGGCCATCCACTGGGAGGCGGCGCGACTTTATCTCAAGAAAGTCCCGGTAGTTCATCATCCAGGTCCGGGACGCTTTACCCCCGTCAATCAGCGCCACCTGGGCGCCTCGCGGAGCAATAAATGAAATACAAAATTTCCAAACGCCTGCTCTTCCAAGTGCTCAACAAATTGGAGGAAGGCCATCTCTCGATTGTTTGTCCGGAAGACACTTATGTCTTTGGCTCGCCCGATGCGGAGCTTAAGGCCGTGCTTGCAGTGCACAACGAAAGATTTTTCAGGAGCGCTCTCTTGGGCGGCGATATGGGCATGGGCGAGGCTTTCATGCAGGGAGACTGGTCTTCGCCTGACTTGGTTGCTCTGGTACGCGTGGCGGTACGCAATCTCGAGCACATGGAGAGGGGCAACAAGCTATTTTCAGTGCTGAGTTCGATTGCTGACGCCGTTCGTCATGGCTTCCGGGGAAACAGTTTGTCCGGCAGCCGCCGCAACATCAGTTACCACTACGATCTCGGAAACGATTTCTACCGCCTCTTCCTGGACCCAACCTTGGCGTACTCATGCGCTTACTACCAGACGCCGGATGATTCACTAGAGCAGGCTCAGTTGCGCAAGTTCGAGCGCATATGCTGCAAATTACAGTTGCGCTCGTCTGACCATTTACTAGAAATAGGCACCGGCTGGGGCGGATTTGCCGCATACGCCGCCAAAACCTACGGATGCCGTATCACAACAACGACGATCAGCCGACAGCAGTACGAGTATGCGAATGAATTATTCAAAGAGCTGGGCCACCCTGGCGAGCGCATCACGCTACTGCTGGAAGACTACCGCAACTTGCGTGGACAATTTGACAAATTGGTTAGCATTGAGATGGTCGAGGCGGTTGGCCTGAAATACTACGATTCCTATTTTGGCGCCTGCGATCGGCTGCTCAAGCCGGATGGCATCATGTTTCTCCAGGCGATTACGATGAATGAGCAAAATTTTCCCGCTTACCGGAAGCGTTGCGATTGGATTCAGAAATACATTTTCCCGGGAGCCGAGCTGGTATCGCTGGCTGAAGTCTTGAGCAGCCTTGGCCGCTGCACGCGATTCTCAGTGCATCACGCCGAAGACATCGGCCTGCACTACGCGGAGACATTGAAGGCATGGCGCGAGAGATTTCTGGCGCAAATCGGGGAGGTCAAGACTCTCGGTTTCGACGAGACTTTCCTCCGGATGTGGGAGTATTACCTGGCTTACTGCGAAGGCGCATTCCGCGAGGGCTACGTGGGCGATATTCAATTGATGCTCAGAAAGCAAAAAGCTCGCATGCCCCTGTCGGGCATGGCTTGGATTCAGAATGTAGCCTAGTTCGTTCAGATAGCACGGGAGGTCAGTTGCGTATTGTAATCTCTGGCTCTACGGGACGATTGGCAACATCGTTCGTCGAACGGTTAGGAAGCGAAGGGCATGTAATGATGAGCTGGCCCTTGATGTCCCTGATGTCGGTCTTCGTCTCGGCGATATCCGAGTGCATCCGGCGCGGAGTTATTTTCGGTGATCCCTGCTTCGTATCGGGCGCGCGGGATCATAGCCTTTTGTTTTCACATGGCCGATGATCACGGTGTAAGTTGCGCTGTCCAATTCCGGCGAACGGCTCAATATCCATAAATATTTGCCCGATGGCTCTCCCACCACGGCCCATTTGTATTCAGGATCCAGATCGATCACCCAATAGCTCCCGTAGAAGGGCCAGAAAAACGTTACGTGGAGCTTGGCGTTGGTGGTCTTGTCGACCAGGGTTGCCGATCCGGTAATCCTCTTGGTTTTGCCGGCCCGTGTGACGCAGGAATTCTCGACGCTGATTTTTCCGTCCGCCCGAATTGCGTAGTCTGCGGTGACGCTACGATCGCACTCGCGCTGGAAGCGGTTCGGGTAGCGAGCGATCTCGCGTCACTCGCCCAGGTACCGATCCAGGTCCACATGCGGGACGGTCGTCAACGAGGCCGCGTCACGCTTGGCGTTACTGTTTGTCGTCGTCACCAACAACACGAGGAGAATTCCAATGAGCATGGTCTGTCCTTCGCGCGTATCCATCGCCAGGGACTTCGCGGTGTTGGATGTCGGCCGGCCGCGTCCGAGATTTGTCTTTTCGCCGGAAGCCCGCACGCCGGCGGGGAGCCGGCGCGCAAAAAATTGCCGGTTCCCCACCGCTTGCCCGTGACCGAACGGTAGCCAGGGAGCCCCACTCAGCCACAAGACCGCTCACCTCTCCGACCTATTGATTGCGGATGCTCAACAGCGCATACACGTCCGCGGTGCCGATGTTCAATCCTTCGGTGAACGCGGTGACCGAGTAAACTCCGTTCAATGCCCCCGCCGCTTGTGAAGTCAACGTAACGTCTACGCCTTGCAGCGACAGAACCAACCCGTGCTCGGCGCTAATCGGTAGTGAAAAGCCGGCAGGCAAAGTGAGGTCGAAGAGTGGAACCCGGCCAACCAGTTTGTTACCTACAACTACCAACCCTGTGATGACCGGGGCGCCGCTGGTGGTGGTATCGATGATGAAGCTCTGCAGTCGGGTTTCAATGCCACCGGCGGTGAGCGTCAAACCACCGGAATGAAGCACGTTTCCGGAAGCGGTGTCCAAATCGATCGCTCCACCAATGACCGGGAACGAAACAGTGCCTTTAGAGAGACGCGTGGGCGAGACCACTCCCGGGGTAACGCCGAGTGATCCCAACGCTCCGGTGAAGGTGCTGCTTAATTTCACAGTGGTGATGCCGAACTCGACCGTCTTGGTATTTTGCGCAAATGCCGTGGTGCCCATCAGGCACAGCACCGCGAGTAGACCTGCTTTGGGGGTAAGTGACTTCAATTTCATGTATGTGTCCTCCGTCTAGAGTTCCGATTTTGATGTGCTGCGGGACACATCTGTTCCGGTTAACGCCGATCAAGGAGGAACGGATCTATGGATGGAAAAATATTTCGCGAAGGCCTAGTCGTCCCGGTTCGGCTTTCGTGAACACGGCTAAGGCTTTATTTTCAGAATTTCTTCGCCGGGAGCAGATGCCCGGGTGTTTCCCGATTCTTCCGTCAGCAGTGCGCCGGTCATCGAGACCAGCGCCGGGCCCGGCGGCACGAATAGCAGGCCGTCCCCGGAAGAATCCACTTGCACCACGCCTACGTTCACGTATTCAGGCGTACCCTTGCGATAGAACCACAGTTGGAACGAGGCACGCGGGGAGAGGTGCGGCAGGTTCCGCGCCACCAGGAGTAACCCATGGTCGTCATGCCAGAAAACGCGAGCGGAAGCTTGGACCTCGCCCGCTGGCTTTAGATCGAGCTGGTTGAGCGGCGCGGCCTCCAGCAGCCCGACGATTTTGTCGTTCTGGGCGGAAATTTGTGCCAGCGTGTCTGCATCGGTCTGCGCCTTGGCGAGTTGGAGATGCGCTGCAAAGAGCGCGTCTTCGGCTTTGGCACGCCGGGCGTCGGCGTCCTTCAGGCTCGTATCGAGCTCGTGGACGCGCGTTTGCGCGTCGGCAAGCTGCGCTTTTGCCGCTTTCACCTCATCTTGGGCGGCGAGTTTGGCCGCTTGTGCCGACTTCAAATCGCGTTGCAGTCCCTCAATCGTAGCGTGCAGCCCATCCACTTGTGCGGACGTCACTTCCATCGGCTGGCGGGGGGTGCCCTGCGATTCGTGTTGGATATGCTCGATGTAATCCGCGTTTTGGTGTTCCAGTTCGCGCAGCTGATGCCGGGCGCGCCCCAGATTCACCCCAAATTCAACCGCGGCGACCAGGCAGGCCGCAGCGAGCACCCAAGGCGCCAACATCCAGATTCTGGCTGGCGCGGGGCCAGGAATTTGCGTGATAGGCGCCGTCGCGAGCACCCCCGCGGCCTCCAATCGTTTTTGCAGGCGCATCTCCGCCCCAGCGGGCAGAGGCTCGTCCGGACTCAGCGTCGCGATCCCCGCCACCTCGATTTCGGACGCCTCGAATAGCCGCATGCAGTCATCGCAACCGGACGCGAGATGATCGGCCATGGCGCGATGTTCGGCTTCGTCCAGGACGCCGAGCGCGAACAGATCCCAATCTTCGAAATGAACCCGAGCGTCCGGAGTCATCGATTCACCTTACCCTGGTTGCGCATCGCTTCCCGTAACTTGTTTAGCCCCAGCCGCAGACGCGTCTTCACGGTGCCCAGCGCCGCGCCCACCCGTTCGGAAATTTCCGTCTGGGTCAGACCCTCGAAATATGCCAGATCGATCACGTTTTTCTGGTCGGCGGGCAGGGAATCCAGCGCGTTGCGAATCGCGCGTGAAACCGAAGGATCCGCCAGTGCTGGCATCTCCGGAGCCGTAGCGCCGCTCATGATTCCCTCTACATTAGTAATTACGTGTCCGGAGGGGCGGCGGTTTTCTTTTCTCTTGCGATCGAGTGCTAGATTGCGGCTGATTGTGTAGAGCCAGGCGATCAGTACGCCTCGCCGGGGATCGAACATCTCGGGGCGCTGCCACAGCTTCCAGAAGGTGTCTTGCACAATTTCTTCGGCGGCGCCGCGGTCCCCAATCACTCGATAAGCCAGGGAAAAAACTCGAGGACCATGCATCCGATAGAGCGCCAGCAAAGCGTCGGCGTCACGCGCCCGCATTCGTTCGATCAGGACACTCTCTTCCAAATCTCCGGCCCCCGTGTGTTGCAAGTCGCTTAGATAGCAGTTTAATCGATGGCCGAGGTCGATGTGACTCTTTTGTTCGCGGCCTCCAGCGGCCGCAAGGATCAAGCGACCTGCGGGTCCTAATCTGGCGGTCGGCCTATAAATGGCACGAGCATTGCGGTCTTGCGTACATACGCGTCATAGGCGTCTGCGCCGAGTTCCCGCAGGAAGCGTTCGTCCCGTCGCGCTTTTACGTAGAAGCCGACGCTTAGAATAGCAGCCCCCAACAGCGCGTAAGAAGTTCCTTTCTCGATGGTGGTTACGAAGCCGGCAAGGACGAGGCCCAAATAGATCGGATGGCGCACCAGGCGATACGGGCCTGTATCAACGACACGGTGACCAGCCTTCTTGGTCAGCCAATCCGACCAAAGGCGCCCCGGTGAATGCGCGCCAACCAGACGAACAAAAATCCGGTGGCTGTGAGCGCCACCAATATCCATTTCAGTGCGGCGTTAAGGCGCCAAAGCTGCGCTTGTCCGAAGTAGAGGCCCGAGAATGGCGCAAGCAAGAGACTCGCGCTGACCCAAAAGACAACGCGGAAAACAATTTCGCCACCAATACCACCGCCTTTTTCCGTGCGGTTAGACCAAAACGCCGCGACGACCCACGACGCTAGCCAAGCAACCCAGAGCACCAATATCGTCCCATCCGGCGTCATACGATCCTAGCGCGAAGTTCGCTCCACCAATTCGTGAAGCGTCCACAGCCTGGCAGAAATACTCGGCGCAATGTCAGTGCTGACGCGCGCCGTGATCGCCGCAGGGCTAAGCATTAGCTTCTGGCCGTTAGACGCTAGTGGGCGCAACGCATAGCGGAATGCACAAAGGCGGGCGTGGATCCTGTACCTCAGCGAAAAGTGTGGAGGATTGGCGGTGGGTTTGAGTTTAAGGGCGGGGCAAGAGTCCATCCGGGATACCGCGCGCGGTGTCTCAACTGCTACGAACCGCTTGCGGCGGTAAGTCTGAGAAGGAAGGAGTAGCAATGAAACTCTTCCTTTGGACCACGCTGCTGAATGGCCTGGCCAACTCCTGGATTCCCGGGACAAGTTGGTCCTCGCAGGTCAGGAACGCACGGCCGGCTTGCGTACCGAAATCACCGAAGCGGTGTACCGGTCGCCCCGCAGCAGCGACAAACTGTATTCGACGGGCACGTTCTGCTCGTCGTAGGTCGTTTCTTTTATAATGAGTAGCGGGCTTCCTACTTCCGCTTCGAGTTCGCGAGCTTCGACCTCGCCTGCATTTACCGCGCCGATCAATTCTTCGGCCCATTGTAATCTGCGATTGTAAACGTGTTCGAAGACGCTGTAGAGCGACTGCTTCTCGAGGTCCTGTTTCTCAAGACCCGAAAAAAGCCTGGCCGGCAGAAAGCTGGTCACTACGGCCACGGGTTCCGCACTCACGAAACGCAATCGCCGCACGCAATAGACGCGCTCGCCGGGCGTGAGTTTCAGGGCTTGGGCAACGTCCAATTCCGGATCGCGGACCTCCATGTGGAGGAGTTTTGCGGAAGGCTGGAGGCCCCGCCGCCGCATCTCTTCGCTGAAACCCCGTAATTGCTGGAAGTTCCATGGAACCCGACCGGACCCGATGACCGGACGCTTGCCCTTGGCGACGACCAGGATGCCTTCGGAACGGAGTTTCTGGAAAGCCTGGCGAACCGGCATTTTGCTGATGCCCAGATGACCGGCAATCTCGCCTTCGGAGCAGAAAGTCTGGCCTTGTTTGAGCTTTCCCTTATTGATCAAGGAGCGAATCTGATCGACGATTTGCTGGTAGTAGGGAGTGAAGCTGTCGCTGTCGAGGACGATTTGAAGTTTATCGATGGGAATAGTTAGGAAGGGCGAGCGGGATAGGTCCATAGGACGAGCTCCTAAGCGGTTGGGCATAGGCACATAATATACTATGTACTTATGTTCTGCCATGCGTTGATGGTAGCGATCCAGATCTTGGGGCGAGCCAGTTGCTATGCGGCTGCAACCAATTGGTTATAAAAGGCTACCGTGTGACAGACAAACACCGGTGAGCCTGTGTTCCCTGCGGTATGAACATTTGTCTTGACACCATATACGCATATGTAGTTCAAGCGCTGCTGCACCGCATCACTGCGCTATCGGAGACGTAACATATGCCATCGCTGAAGACCGTCCGCGTTCTCGGCACGAAGCTCTATTCTGCATTGCTCGCCACCTTATTAATGACCGTGGTCTTGGCCCTTCCCGCTCACGCGCAAGTGGACTCGGGAAAGGTGATCGGCCAAGTGCAAGACAGTTCTGGAGCGGTGGTGAAAGGCGCGAAGGTAAGCGCCACCAATGTGGACACGGGTGTAACCCTGGAAGTAACGACTGGGTCCGGTGGCGAATTCGTGGTGACAGAGCTGGCGTCTGGAAACTACACGGTAACGGTGGAGCGGGCGGGGTTCAAGAAGGCAGTGCAGCCCGCGTTCAAGCTGGACATCAACCAGGTTGTTCGTGTGGATGTGACGCTGGTGCCGGGCATGGTGTCAGAACATGTCGAGGTATCGGCGGCCGAGCCGCTAGTGGAATCGCAAACCTCGTCGGTGGGCCAGGTAATTGAAGAGACGCAGGTGCATGATTTGCCGCTAAACGGACGCGATTTCGTGCAGCTTGCGTATCTGAGCCCGGGCGTCAATCAGGGTGAGGTCGGCGCGGTGCAACAGGGGGGCATCCCCGAGAACGAGCGCGGGAACGGCTCGATACACGTGAATGGACTGATGGCGACAAACAACAATTTCCTGCTGAACGGTTTTGACAATAACGAACAACAGATCGGATTCGAAGTGTTACAGCCGCCGGTGGAAGCGATCGATGAATTCAAAGTGCAGACGAGCAACTTCGGAGCGGATATCGGGAAAGGAGGCGCGGTTGTCAACGTGCTGATCAAGTCGGGCACGAACAACTTTCACGGCAGCGCCTTCGAGTTTCTGCGCAACTCCGCGCTGGACGCGAAGAATTTCTTCGATAGTCCGACGTCACCGATTGCGCCATTCAAACAGAATCAATTCGGGGGAACGATCGGCGGTCCCATCCGGAAGAGTAAGACTTTCTTCTTTGTCGATTACCAGGGAACCAGAGTCCGCCAGTCCCAAACGTATATCTCGACGGTGCCGACGGGGGCGGAGCGTACGGGTGATTTCTCCGATTTGCTGGGGAGCGATGGGCAAGGGAATACAACCGGGCAGATTTTTGACCCTCTGACAACGAATCCGGTTACCAACGGGCGCACCGCGTTCCCGGGAAACATCATTCCGCCGTGCGCGGGAGCGACACGGAGGAGTGCAACAGGCGGGAGTTGCCTGGATCCTGCGGCGCTGAATGTGATCAATCTCTTCCCGCAGCCCAATATTCCTGGAGCGGGCAACGCCAACAATTTCCTTTACAATCCGGTGGCAAGCAACAATCAGGACTCTTTCGACGTTCGCGTGGATCACCAGTGGGGGGCCGACAGCATTTCCGGAACAGTGAGTTTCGGAAACGTGGATTCATTGCAACCGGATCCATTTCCTGGCGAGGCCGGCGGAGGATCTTTCTCCGGCAATATCCACAACAAGGCATATGTGGGAGGAATCAGCTACGTACACTCGTTCTCGTCGACTAAGACGAATGAACTGAAGATCGGGTACACGCGTTACGTTGTGGACGCGGTGCCCTTCTTTTCCAACGTAGCAGTGGCCACGCAACTGGGAATTCCCGGCATTAACGTTACCGGGAATCCAAATACCGGAGGCCTGCCGAACATCATGATATCGGGATACAGCTCGGTGGGGAATCAGGATTGGTTCCCGGAAAACCTGAAGGAAAACAACTACCAGCTTAAAGACTCTTTCACGTGGACGCGCGGGAGGCACTCGTTCAAGCTGGGCGGAGACCTGATACGGCGGCAGCATGGCTTCTTCCAGGCGCAGAACCCTCGCGGCGATTTCACGTTCGACCAACAGTTCACCGAAAACATTAATGACACTACGACGGATCCCGGAAGCGCGCTGGCCAGTTTCCTGGTTGGCAATCCGATCTATTCGTTCCGGGACGGACTTAGCGGGTCGTTTGGGATGAGTTGGTGGGAAGTTAGCGGGTACTTTATGGATGATTACCGGGTGTCGCCGAAACTAACGTTGAACCTTGGGTTGCGGTACGACGTTTATACACCGATGGTCGAGGACCACGACCGGCTGGCCAATTTCGATTTTGGCACGGGTGAATTCGTGGCGCCCGGCATGCCTGGGGTGAGCGACACGGGAAATGTGCAAACCAACTATAAGAATTTCGCTCCACGCGTGGGATTCGCCTACACTCCGTTTAGCGATTCAAAAACGGCGCTGCACGGCGGATATGGGATTTTCTACAGCCTGCAGGCGGATCAGAACGACGCGGAACTGGCCTACAATCCCACCGGTCTTTTTGGCAATCAAACCATCCAGTTCAACGCGAATTCCATACCCAATCTGCAGCTCTCCACTGGTTTTGCCACTCCTTCGGATCCAAGCGGCAGCCTCCCTGCTTCCAGTCTCAGCGACCCCAGTGGCCGCGCGAGTGCAATTCCGTTTCACAATCCGACGCCCGGTATACAAGAGTGGAACTTCAACGTGGAGCGGCAGCTCGCGAAGGACACCGTACTGCAAGTGGCCTATGTTGGGGTACACGGAGTGCACCTTACGTATTTGCGGAATCTTAACCAGGCGACACAGCCGCTGGATTCCAATTTCGAGGTTTGTCCGACGCCGAGCGATCCGTATTGCGCGGATGGCCTTGCGTCGAATTTTGGCAGACCGTATTACGGCACAGTCCCGGAGATTGGGCCGATTCGTACTTCCAATAATGATGCCAGCATGATTTCGCACAGTTTGCAGGTGCGGTTTGAAAAGCGGTTCTCGGCGGGTTGGACGATGCTGGCCGCTTACACGTACCAGCACAGTCTCGGCGTCACCGATGAGAATGAGGCGGTTGGGCCTGAGCCGCAAAATACATACGACATGCGAGCGGAGCGCGGGGATATCAGTCCCGATTTCCGGCACCAATTCACCGATGCCTGGACCTACGAATTGCCGTTCGGCCCAGGCAAACGCTACTTCAATTCCAAGGGTCCCGCTCGCTGGCTCGCGGGCGGCTGGCAGCTAAACGGAATCGTTACGTTGTATTCGGGTCAGGCGATTACCCCGCTACTCTCTTATGACGATACGAATACCGGCTCCGGCGGCACCCGACCCAACATCTATGGAAATCCCAATTCGTTTTCGAATGCCACGGAAGCAGGGTGCCCTTCGAATTCGCGGTCACTGCAATGCTGGTACAATCCGGTGGCTTTCGGTCAGACCAGCACGACCACGTTCGTCTATCCTGCACTGGCACCCGGCCAAACGTTTGCGCGGTTATATGGCGACGCAGGCCGGGGAATTCTTCGTGGTCCGGCGCAATACAATACCGACTTCTCTATATTCAAAGTGTTCCAGTTGAAAGAATCCTTGAGTATGGAACTACGCGGTGAGGTTTTCAATCTCTTCAACACTCCAGAGTTTGCTCCTCCCAATCCCACCGTAGATATTCCCGGGCTTTCCGGCTCGATCACCAGCACGGTGCAATCGTCGCGGCAAGTGCAGATCGCCGCGCGATTCAAGTTCTGAGGGAACCTGTTTTGGGCTCTCTCCCGCGAAGAGGTCACATGAATCGTTGCAAGAATGGTTGGCTGAACGGAGTGGTATTCGCCTGCGCGCTACTTTCTTCGGGATTGGCAGCGGCCGCGCAAAATACAAAGCCGCCAGTCACTTCGAAACTTCCTGCCGTTCATCTGGACGGCGGGTATTTTACGGCCGATGGCAAGCGCTTCCTGCCGGTGGGCGCGCATTGGGTTCCGGCGAAGGCCGCGATGCAATGGCCGGTGCAGTGGGATCCGCAGGACATCGAAGCTGATTTCGCAAAGATGCACGAACTGGGCTACAGCGTCACTCGGTTTGATATGGTGTGGGCCTGGTTTGAGCCGAGACCGGGCGACTACAATCCAGTGGCCTTTCAGCAGTTGGACTACCTCGTCGCCCTCGCGCACAAGTACAAAATCTATCTAAATCCGAGTCTATTTATCGGTGGTGAAGTAGGCGAAGCCTACTGGGACGTGCCGTGGAGACTTGGGCGGCATCCGCATGCCGATCCGGAAATGTTGCGGCTGGAAACGAATCTGGCGGAAGAGTTCGGACGGAGGTACGGCAACGAGACCGCGATTATAGCGTGGGACCTGACGGATGAACCTCCATTTTGGATTGTGGATGGGCAGACGACGGATGCCATGGCGATTAACTGGACGCGTCTTATCGTCGATGGAATTCGTAAGCACGACAAACTGCACCCGATCGTGGTGGGGACGAGCGGCCAAGAGGTAACGCACGGGCCATTTCGCGCCGACACGATCGCGCCGTTCGTCGATTTCTTCAGCGTTCACCCCTTCACGCTCTACGTTACGGACCTGTTCCCCGATCCCCTGCTTTCGGCGCGAGGGACGTACGGAGCTGCGTTTGAGATTACGCTTTCGCAGGGTGCGGGACGGCCAGTGATGATTCATGAGATGGGTGGGTCCACCGCGCAGTTTTCGCCGGAAAGAGTGGCGGCGTACGACCGGGCCCAAATGTACTCGGGGATTGGCGCAGGGAGTATTGGCGTGGATTTGTGGTGCTATACCGACGCGTCCCCAGAGCAATTTCATAAGGCGCCGTATCTGCGCACACCGCAGGAAACGGGTTGGGGAATGACAACGTGGGACCGAAAGGACAAACCGTTGGCGCGAGAGTTTAAGAAGTTCTCGCAAGTAACCGGCCACCTGGATTTGACCGGGCTTTCCCCCGCAGCCGCCGAGATTGGCATCATCATTCCGGATGAATGGGCAAAGACCCATGGAGACTTTTCGCATTTCGGGCTCGCAGGCCCGGAAGCTGCGCCCTATGTTTCACTGGCGGATGGCGATGCTATGCCGGGCAAAGCGCCGCCCGACACCAGCGCCGCCAATCACTGGCTGATGGGCTCCACGCTGACGTCTTTTGTACTGGGGCGGCGCGCGGGACTCAAAGCCGATTTTCCGCGTGAATATTCTGACTGGGGCAAGCACGCAATGGTTTTTCTCCCGTCGCCGATCACCAGCACAAGTGACCCATTTCTGGTGCACGTGCACAGCGATTTCTACGCTAAGGCGCGCCAGTATGTTGCGGACGGCGGATTTCTCTATGCCTCGCTGGCGTCCGACGGAGCGATTCCGGAGATGGATTCGCTATTCGGGGCGCGAATGGTGGACCGGGCAGTGAGCACGGAGGTGACGTTGAAATTCCTCGAGCCCTTCGGGGATTTCAGGCCGGGAGACACACTGCACTACGCCGTACCCTCCGCTTCGATTGAATCCTGGGGAACGCTGCTCGAAGTAAGCAGCGGCAAGGTAATCGCGGTGGATCAGGACGGCCACCCGGCGCTGGTCACGAACCAAATCGGCTCCGGCAAGACGCTGTTGAGCGCCTATCCGCTGGAACATTATCTGGCGGAGATGCCTGCGGCGTTCGAAAAACCGGAATGGACCTATCGGGTATATGCGGCGTTCCGTGATTGGGCCGGTGTGAAACCGGCGTTCCGGGTGGATAACCCGTCCGTCGAGTTGTCAGTCCTCGGTGGGGCAACACGCGGCTATGTGGTGGCCGTGAACCACAGCTTTGAAATTCAAAAAGTAACTGTGCGCTCAGGATCTTCTCTTCATAGCGTCTCGCAGGTCGGGCCGGATGGCCTGAAGTCGCTGCCGATGGATGGCTCCAGTTGGCAGCTGGAGGTCGCACCATTCGACGCGGTGATTGTGGAGTGGAAACGATGATTGCTGGGGTGGACATCGGTGGGACAAAAATTGCGGTTGGCATGGTCGATGACGAAGGGAAGGTCTGCGCACGTTTGGAAGCGGAAACGGCCGCGGATCTGGGATACGCGAAAGCTCTGGAGCGAACCACAAAGATGTTGCGAGAGGCAGCCACCAGCGCGGGAGCCGCGATCACCGGAATTGGTATCGGTTCTACGGGGCCAATCGATCCGGTCTCGGGAGAAATCGGAGAGGTGAATTTCTTTCCGGCGTGGAAGAGCGAGAACCCGGTGAAAGACCTGGGACGAGTCTTCCAGGTATCGGTGGCGATCGAAAACGACGCGGATGCAGCGGCACTGGGCGAAGCCAGCTGGGGCGCCGGGAAAAACAAGGCGCGCTTGATCTACGTGACTATCGGGACGGGAATCGGCGTGAGCGTCGTCCTGGACGGAAAGATCTACCGCGGCGTAGACGAATGTCACCCCGAGATCGGACACCATATGATTGATCCGTCCGGCCCGGAATGTTGGTGCGGATTTCATGGTTGTTGGGAATCGCTCGCGGCGGGGCCCGCGATGGTTGGTTGGCTTCAGAAGAATGCACCGCAGGACTATTCCGACCTGGCCAACATTACAGCGAAGCGCATTTGCGAATTGGCGCGCGCAAACGATGTGTGGGCGATGCGGGCCGTCGAGAACGAAGGCCGCTACCTCGGGTATGGGATGGCAAACGTCGTGACGCTTTTCGCGCCCGACGTGATCGTGCTGGGGGGTGGTGTGATGGAGAGTGCCGAACTGTTTATGGAGAAGATACGCGAGACCATCGCGTCCAGCTGCCGATTTGTTCCGTATCACAAGACGGAACTGGCGCTGGCCTCGTTGGGAGAGAACGCAAACCTGATCGGTGCGGCTCGAGTGTGGCATCACAGGTTCGGCTCACAGGGAGACCGTCGTGCTATCTGATTTTTCGGTGCTAGAAGGCGAATATTTTCGCGACCTGATGGACCAACCACGGGCGTTGGAGGAAACCGTCGCGGGACTGGGAGTACCCGCGAGGCTTGAAAGTGTCGCCGCGCGAGCACGCAAGGGCGAGTTTCGTACCACGATTCTTACGGGCATGGGATCTTCGTTCCATGCGCTGCAGCCGTTGCAATTGGAGCTCATTCAGCAAGGGATCCTGGCGATAACTGTCGAGACGTCGGAGCTGATTCATAACCAGAGTAAGTTGCTTTCGCCGGAGACATTGCTGATAGCGGTATCGCAGTCCGGGCAAAGTGCGGAAGTCGTTCGCCTGCTGAAGCTCAATCACGGAAAGTCGCCCCTGATTGCGATCACGAATACAGAGGAGAGCCCTTTGGCGGAGCAGGCGGACGCCGCGATTCTGACGCGAGCCGGAAAAGAGTTCTCCGTCTCCTGCAAGACCTATGTGACCGCGCTGGCAGGGTTGAAATGGCTGGGCGACGTTATTTGTGAGCGCGATCTAGCATGCAGCCGGCGAGAACTGCTGGACGCGATTCCTGCGGTGGGCGAGTACCTGGGCGAATGGAAGCAGCATGTGCAGGGCTTTCTAGAACTTCTTGACGGCGTGCGCCACTTGTTTCTGGTGGGACGTGGGGCATCACTCGCGGCGGTGGGAACCGGCGCATTGATCATCAAGGAATCGATCCACTTTCCTGCGGAAGGGATGAGCAGTGCCGCATTCCGGCATGGACCGTTCGAGATGCTGGGAGACGAAATCTTTGTCCTGATTTTCGAGGGAGCTAACAACACCCGGGATCTGAATACCGGTCTGTTGGCGGACATCAGCGAACAGCGGGGCCGAGCAGCGTGGGTGGGAGAAGACGCGACGTTTGCGCCGTGCGCGCTTCCTGTGGCTCCCCCTTCGATCGGGCCCCTCATGGAAATTCTGCCGATTCAAATGATGACGCTGGCATTGGCGGTACGGGTAGGGCGAGAGCCGGGGCGCTTTTCCCTGGCGACGAAAGTGACGACAAAGGAATAGACGCTCCATGACGAGTTCCATGCCCAAAGACCGAACGATGGTTGGGATCGTATTCCTGACGTTTTTCGTCATGTCGCTTTTGACGAACATTCTTGGGCCGCTGGTGCCGGACATCATCAGTAGTTTCCAGGTGAGCTTAACGGCGGCGGCGTTGCTTCCGTTCTCGTTTTTTATCGCGTACGGCGTGATGTCGATCCCCGCGGGCTTCCTGGTGGAACAATTCGGGGAGAAAAGCGTGATGATCGTGGCATTTCTCGCCGGGACGTTTGGCTCACTCAGCTTTGCCTTCCATCCCACCTACCAAGTCGCAGTGGTTTCGCTCTTCGTCATGGGTTCCGGCATGGCCACGCTGCAGACGGCGATCAATCCTTTGTTGCGCGTGGCCGGGGGCGAGGAGCATTTCGCGTTCAATTCGGCCTTTGCTCAGCTAATTTTTGGGCTGGCATCCTTTCTAAATCCCTATCTGTATTCGTACCTGGTGCTGAACCTCAGCTCTGGCGCGAACAAGACGAATCCACTGTTGACGATTCTGAGCCGGCTGACGCCTCGCGAGCTGCCGTGGGCATCGATGTATTGGATTTTTGCGGTTTTCACGGTGGTGATGATTGGGGTGCTGCTGCTTACCCGCTTTCCGGTCGTTGAACGAACCGAGGATGAGCACGCGGGTTCTCTGGCCATGTACGGAAAACTGTTTCGCAAACCCATGGTGTGGGCGTTTTTTCTATGTGTATTCGCGTATGTCGGTTCTGAGCAAGGCACAGCCGACTGGATCTCGAAGTTCCTGTCGCAGTATCACGGCTATGATCCGCACACCGCGGGAGCCACGGCAGTGGCGTGGTTCTGGGGGCTCCTGACCGCGGGATGCTTCATCGGCATGCTTTTGCTAAAGATTCTGGATAGCCGCCATGTGTTAATCGGCGCCTGCTGCGGGGCCCTGGCGTGTTTGACGGCGGCTTTGTTCGGGCCAGCGAGACTGTCTCTGATTGCCTTTCCGGCCATCGGCCTGTTCGCGTCGGTGATGTGGCCGATCCTGGTTTCGCTGGCACTGAATTCCGTTTCGGAGCATCACGGCTCCTTCGCTGGGATTCTGAGCACAGGAATCATGGGAGGCGCAGTGGTTCCAATCATAATCGGCCGCATCGGCGATCACGACGGCCTGCGCCTGGGAATTTCGTTTTTGTATATAACGTTTGGCGCGGTTTTGAGTGTGGGTTTCTGGGCTAAACCGCTAATCATGAATGCCACCATCAGCCGTAAGGACCCAACCACGGTTTCACATTCCTAGTGCGCGGAAGAGGAGACGATTCGATGTTCGTGAAAGCACTTTTTCGGACGCTTTTGACAGTAAGTATTTTGCTGGTGCCAAGCCTGTTATCGGCACAGGCCACGCCGGAGCAAAAAGGGGCAGTAGGCGTGCCTTACTTGAATCTGACGCCACCGCGGCACGTTTTGCTCGATGCACAGGCCTGGGAGGGTGACGAATTCCCGCACACCATGTGCGTCCTCGAGCTCAACCGCGGTGGATTCCGCTACTGGGGCTGGTATGGGCTGAATGAAGGGCGAGGGGTTGGCCTGGCGCGCAGCAACGATCTTGTGACTTGGACGAAATTCGAAAGCAATCCGCTTTGGACCAACGCGCGCTGGCCTTCAGCGGTGGCTAATGCCGACCGAAAGCACAAGGGCACCCTCTACTTTGCCATCACCCGCGATTATGACACCACCAGCAGCCACATTGTGCTGGCATCGTCTACAGACGGCATTCACTTGAAGGAAGAAAAGGTTCTTGTCCAGGGAGTGCCGGACCAACGCAATCAGAACCCGAACCTTTTTCACGATCCGCGCTCGGGACGTTTCTATCTCACCCTCTATCGCGGCAACGATCACGATCATTTCGAACTCATCAGTAAGAGTGCGAAAACGGTTCAGGAACTGGATGCCGCTCCGGAAAAAGTGTTGATCAAGGCCACTGATACCATCGCTGCTCCTACCCTGCTCTATGTGAAGCACGCCGTGGATGCCTCCGGCAAAAAAAAGGGGCTCTACTTTCTAGCCACCGAAATCTATCCCCACCGCTACACCACCGATCCCGAAGGTGAGTGGCAGGTTAAGGTCTTTGTCGCAAGCGCGCCGGACGGGGACTTTCAGGAAGTGAAAGGAAACCCCGTTTTGCGCGGACAGCGAGCGTGTTTGTTCCAGCACATTTTTAACGACCGGTTCTACGGTTACGACTGCCATCTGGAAGCACCTGACAAGTGGGTGCTGGAGGAGGTGGAAGCGGCGTTGCCATAACCCCCAAGCGCCAGCCACCACCAGGCCCTGACAAAGCGACGAAAAGGACACTGGACATGCGTACAAATAGAGTCATGGGCCATTTTTTCCTCTCAGCAGTGGTCCTGATGGCTCGTTTGGCGGCTACGGTCCGGGCCTAGGCGACGAATTGGATCGGATTTCCACTACGTATTTTGGTATCCCTAGCCTGGTTAATTCATCAGAGGCTGGAATCGTAGCGCAGATGGGTTGCTGGTGACGCGAGAGATAAGGATTGCGGCCCGTTGGCGACGCATATGTAGGTCTGTCGTGCCGCTCTTTGACTCCGCGAATTGTTTTTTGAGACAGCTCCGCTTGGCCCTTCCGCGAGTGCGTTGTCGAGCAGTCCAGGCGAACTAGGAGGAGTCGCAAAGCGAGGCGGCTTGGAAGAGTTCTTGAAAAGGCCAGCTGCTGGCCAGGTGAATGCGGATACAACGAGCTGTTTCGCGAATCCGCGCACCGATCTTGAACAACTGAGTGCGCAGAGTTTCGATTTGTGCGGAGCGCATCGCCGGTGGCAATTGCAGGCGAAATAGTCTCTGGGTGCTCCGAAAGAGAATGCTGGGTTCTGCTAAATCCCCCTGTTCATTAATCTTTTAGAGCACCTTTTCTTTTTCCGCCAGCAAAATCGTGAATAATCCAGGCTAGAGTCCAAGAATTGGAAAAAACATATGTCTTGGCGATCCGCGGTAATCTACCGGGATCCAATGTACAACGGGAGTTACAAGACGATTTGCGGCATGGCGATGGACACGCGATCCCTGCCCGCTGCCTTGGATTGATAGAGCGATTGATCGGCGGCCCGCAATATTTCGTCGGCGGTCGCACCACTGTCCGGAAACGCCGCTACGCCCACAGAAAACGTCACCGGGTCTAGGAGCCGCCCTTGGTATCGCATCTCGATTTTTCTGGCTTCGGCCCGGAGTAGGTCGGCGCGCTTGGCCGCGTCAATCGCGTTCGATTCGGGTAAGATAATCGCAAACTCTTCGCCGCCGTATCGGCAAATCACGTCGTCACCGCGAAAGTGCTCGCGAAACACTTCGGCCATCCGGCGTAAGACGGTGTCCCCTGCATCATGGCCGAAAGTATCGTTGAAACGCTTGAAGTGATCCAAATCGAGAAAGACCAACGCCAATGAACGGTTCTTCCGGGTTGCGCGTTGCAGCTCGCGGTCGAGCGACTCCTCCATGAATCGCCGGTTGAATAAGCCGGTGAGGGGATCACGGATAGACTGATCGCGGAGCGTTTCCCTCAAGCGCAAGCTGGACAAAGAGAGTGCAATTTGCCCCGCTACGGAGGCGGCCAGCCGCTGCCAGGAATCCTGAACCCCCTCCAGAGCTATACTTGATTCTAGGCGGACCACAAATTCCAAATGGAGTACTCCGAGTGTGTCGCCCTGCCCAATCATAGGTATACAGAGGTATTTCCCAGGGCCTGGCTCTTTCAGATGCTGGCAAATAGGCTTGGTGCTGGGACAGTCGCTCCAATATGGTTGCCCGAGTCGCAGGCTCCAGCACTCCGCCGGTGCGAATGTCGTTTCCGAGAATGGTGCTTGCCCCCATTTTTTTGCAGCCTCGACCGCATTCCGCGAGGCTTTAAAAACGTAGAGAATGCCTGAAGTAGCCGTAGGAAAAAGTTTCGGAAGAGCAGCGGCCACTACCGCGTATGCTTCATCCAGGCTGGAACAACATTGCAGCAGATCACCCAGTTCACTGAGCAGCGCCAACTGAGCACTGCGCACGTGTAATTCGAGCACCAATTTGGCCAGCGATGCGGCGTTTTGTTTCGCTTGTTGCTGCGCAAGCATGCGCTTAGAAATGTCGGTGTAGATTGCGAGTGACCCGCGAAACCCTCCGGACAGGATCACTGGAACAGCGTTAATGTCGACGTCGATCAATTTGCCGTCCTTTCGGGCTCGGCGCGCAGTTTGATGCACCCCTCGCCCAGAGGCGAGTTGAGCCGTCAATTCGTTAGCCTCCCTGGTTTCGCCTGTAAGCGACAGTTTCGAGTCCAGCCCCACGCCTATAAGTTCCTCTCGTTCGAAAAGAAAAAGGTTTTCGAAAGCGCCATTGCATAGGGTCACGTGATCGTTTTGATCGAGAACGACAATTCCCAAAGGCGTGTTCTCGATCATCGAATCCAAGTAGGTGGTTTGTTGGTGAAGGTCTCTCGCAATGCGCTGCCTTTCGCTCACCGCGGCGGCCACAATCAAACCAGTGAACGAAACCGCAAACATTAGCAGTTCAATCTTAGGCAACGCATCCAGGCTTCCGGGATAAAAACGTAGCGCGATCACGACTC
>Ga0302325_10009660_pt1 | contig 21026 bp, 15 predicted proteins | sample Palsa_T0_2_FD_201948 | JGI IMG/M metagenome (GOLD analysis project Ga0302325, IMG submission 201948) | Peat permafrost microbial communities from Stordalen Mire near Abisko, Sweden - Palsa_T0_2 | ecosystem: Environmental > Terrestrial > Soil > Palsa > Peat permafrost | place: Sweden: Abisko...
AGTTCATCGCCGCCCTGGCCGTCATCTCCGGCATCGGGGCCCTGAACGGCTGGACCCTGATCGTGACCGAGACCTCACGGGCCATTGCTCAGGACGACCTCTTCCCCCGGCCCTTCGCCTGGTCGGACCGCAAGGGCACCGCCTGGTTCGGCATCCTGGTCGGCACCGCCTTACCGTCGCTGCTCATGCTGTGGCGCTACAACACCAGCGCCGGGCTCACGGTGTTCACCTACCTGGTCGACCTCACCGTGGTCACAGTGGCTATTCCCTACTTCTTCTCGGCCCTGGCCCAGCTCACCTATCTCGTTTCCCGCCGTCGGCGAGTCCAGGGCTGGACGCTCGCCCGCGACCTGGCCGTGGCCGGAGCCAGTGTGTTGTTCTCCATGTGGGTCACCTTCGCCTCGGGCTACCAGGTCGTCTACCAGGCCCTGGTGGTGCTTCTGGCCGGGATGGTGCTCTACGCCTTCCTGAACGCCCGCCGCCAGCGCCTCGGTGAGACGGCCGAGCCGGTGGACAACCCTCCGGACGAGCCGGCCGCCGTTCTGCCTCTCTCGGCTTGATCGGCATCAACGAACGACACCATGAACACGACAGGAGAACCAGCATGACGTTTCGCGTCGACTCAGAAGTGGGCCAGCTCCGCCAGGCCATCATCCACCGGCCCGGGCTCGAGCTGTCCAGGCTCACGCCCGACAACATCGGAGCCCTGCTGTTCGACGATGTCATGTGGGCGTCCAAGGCCAAGGAGGAGCACGACGCCTTCGCTGAGGCTCTACGAGACAAGGGTGTCGTCGTCCACTACTACGGCCAGCTTCTAGCCGAGACGCTGGAGTTGCCCGAGGGTCGCAGCTTCGTCCTCGACCGGCTCTGCACCCCTCAGATCCTCGGCCCTTCGCTCGTCGGGCCGGTGCGTCGGCTGTTCGAGAACCTGGATGGCAAGACGTTGGCCGAGTTCCTGGTGGGTGGGGTTTTGAAGGCCGACCTCCATCCCCTTCGGGCCCACAGTCTCAAGTGGAACATGTTGAAGGCCGACGACTTCGTTCTGGAGCCGCTGCCAAACAGTCTGTTCACGCGGGACAACTCGTGCTGGATCTACGGCGGAGTGACTATCAATCCCATGGCCATGCCCGCCCGCCAGCGCGAGACGCTGCACACCCGGGCCATCTACTTGTTCCATCCGATGTTCGCCGGGTCCGAGTTCGTCACCTACTACGGCGATGAGGAACGCAACTACCAGCCGGCCTCCTTCGAGGGGGGCGATGTCCACGTCATCGGCCACGGGGCCGTCCTCATCGGCATGGGCGAACGGTCCACCCCCATGGCCATCGAGTCGGTGGCCCACGCCCTTTTCTCCTCCGGCCAGGCCACCACGGTGGTGGCTATCGAGTTGCCCCACAGTCACGCCTTCATGCACCTGGACACCGTGATGTCCATGGTCGACGTGGACACCTTCGTCCTCTATCCCTACTTCGACCGCCATCTCCGGAGCTGGACCATCACGGCCGGCGAGCAAATCAACGAGCTCACGATTTCGCACAACCACAGCCTGTGGGACACCCTGGCCGAGATCCTGGAGGTCGAGCAGATCACCGTTCTCACCACCGACGAGGACATCCGGGCGGCCGAGCGTGAGCAGTGGGACGACGGGACCAACTACCTGGCCATCGCCCCGGGCGTGGTCTCGGGCTATGAGCGCAACGTGGCCACCAACACCATGCTGCGCAAACAGGGCATCGAGGTGGTGACCATCGCCGGCAGCGAGCTGGGCCGGGGCCGGGGCGGTCCCCGGTGCATGACCTGTCCCATCGTCCGCGACCCGGCCTAGCCGACCTCAAAGGAAGGACCACGATGGATCTGCACGGACGAAGCCTGCTGAAGGTCACCGACTTCACCAAGGAAGAGTTCCTCTTCATCCTCGATCTGGCCCATCGGCTGCGCCAGGAGAAGCGCACAGGCAACGAGCGTCAGAGAATGATCGGGCGCAACATCGCCCTCATCTTCGAGAAGCCCTCCACCCGCACAAGAGCGGCCTTCGAGGTCGGGGCCCACGATCAGGGTGCACATGTGACCTACCTGGGACCCGAAGAATCCCACCTGGGCCATGAAGAGTCGGCCAAGGACACGGCCCGAGTGCTCGGGCGGATGTTCGACGGCATCGAATACCGCGGCTTCGGCCAGGACATCGTGGAGACGCTGGGCCGCTATGCCGGGGTACCGGTGTGGAACGGGTTGACCGACCAGTGGCATCCCACCCAGATGCTGGCCGACGTGCTCACCATGCGCGACCACTCGGACAAGCCGCTCGAAGAGCTCGTGCTCTGCTACCTGGGAGATGGGAGCAACAACTCGGCCAGCTCGTTGCTGGTGACCGGGGCCCTGCTCGGTCTGGACGTCCGCATCGCCGCCCCCGACTCCCTCCTTCCCTCCGATGGCGTCCAGATCACAGCAGAGACGCTCAGCCGTGATTCCGGCGCCCGTGTCCGGGTGGGCGAAGAGGTCGCCTCCCTGGTCGAAGGAGCGGACTTCCTCTATACCGACGTCTGGGTGTCCATGGGCGAGCCCCCCTCCGACTGGGACAAGCGCATCGACCTGCTGCTTCCCTATCAGGTCAACGCCGCGCTCATGAAGGCCACCGGCAACCCCGCCGTCAAGTTCATGCACTGCCTCCCGGCTCTGCACACCACCGAAACCGAAGTGGGGCGCCAGATCCACGACAAGTGGGGTCTTTCGGGGCTGGAGGTGACCGACGAGGTCTTCGAGTCACCGGCTTCGATCGTCTTCGACGAGGCCGAGAATCGGCTCCACACCATCAAGGCGGCCATGGTCGCCACGATCGGCGACTGACGTGCTCCTGGTGGTCGCCGTGGGTGGCAACGCCCTGCTCGAGCGGGGTGAGGTACCCACCGCCGAGACCCAGGAGAGCCACGTGGCCGTGGCCGTCACCGCCCTGGCCCGGCTGGCCCGGGACCATGACCTGGTGATCACCCACGGGAACGGACCGCAGGTGGGCATGCTGGCCAACGAGAGCGGCCTCGATCCCGCCTTGGCCTCTCCCTACCCTTTCGACGTCCTCGGAGCCGAGACCCAGGGGATGATCGGCTACTTCTTCCTCCAGGCCCTCGAGAATGCCCTCCCCGGGCGACAGGTAGTGAGCCTCATCTGCCAGACCGAAGTGGCGGCCGACGATCCGGCCTTCTCTCACCCGACCAAATTCGTGGGGCCGGTCTACTCCGAGGAAGAGAGCAAGCGACTGGCCGCCCTGCGGGGCTGGCAGGTCCGGCCCGACGGCAACTTCTGGCGGCGGGTGGTGGCGTCACCCGAGCCCCTGGCGATCCTGGAGCTCCCGACCATCCGCACCCTGCTAGGTGACAGCGCCGTAGTTATCTGTGCCGGCGGTGGCGGCATCCCGGTGACGCGGGCCAACGACGGTCGGTTGGCCGGTGCCGAAGCGGTCATCGACAAGGACCTCGGCGCCGCCCTCCTGGCCCGGGATCTCCGAGCCGACGCCCTGATGATCTTGACTGACGTGGCCAACGTGGAGGTCGGCTTCGGTACCGCCGGGGCGAAGCCCATCGGCCACATCACACCGGCCGCCCTGCGGGCGCAGGCTTTCCCGGACGGTTCGATGGGTCCGAAGGTCGAGGCGGCCTGTCGCTTCGTGGAAGCGACGGGGAAGCCGGCCATGATCGGACGACTGGCCGACGCCGCCGACTTGCTACGGGGTACACGTGGAACAGTGGTCGAGCCTGCGGCCCACCAGGAAGATTTCGGGTCGATCTCCTCGGTCCATCTGTCGACGACGTTGACGTGATGGAGACCATCGGTGTCCCCTACCACCAGGACGAGCTGATCCCTGGCTTCGACGTGGGCGTACCTATCGACCACGAAATCAAGGTGGACCTGCCCGACGGCGACGCCTGGAAGCGCATGGGCGTCCTATACAACGAGGTTGCCCGGGTGGTGAGCGAGCACGCGCCGCCGTTGCTCGTCGTTTCCGGAGCTTGTTTGACCAGTCTGGGGATCCTGGCCGGACTTCAGCGCACCGGCCGGGACCCGGGCATCGTGTGGGTCGACGCCCACGGGGATTTCAACACCGAAGCGACCACACCGTCGGGTTACCTGGGGGGAATGCCCTTGGCCCTGGCCGTGGGAGTGGGCACACTCACCCTGCCCTTCGAGCTCGGGCTGCACCCCGTGCCGACGTCACGTGTCGTCCTGGTCGGCGCCCGGGACATCGACCCCGAAGAGCAGGTCCTGCTGGACCATTCAGCCATCGGGCAACGAGGTCTGGACGTGTTGACCAGGGACCTTCCCGACGGGGACTTGTACGTCCATATCGACATCGACATCTGTGATCCGACAATTGTGCCCGACTTGCTCTTCCCGGCTCCCGGCGGGCCCGGGCCCGACATCGTCGCCGGCCTGGTGAGACGAGTCATGGCCACCGGAAGGGTGATGGCGATCGACCTCGCTGCCACGTGGCACCAGAACGGCCCAGCCGCTTCACTGCAACACCAAGCCATGCGCCTCGTACGGGCGGCTATATGACTCTGAGCTCGAAACGATCCCATGAGAAGGCCAGGTTCACCGACGTCGTCTCAGTCGACGCCGTCGTCCAGGTCAAGGTCTTCCGACCTCGGCGGTCTTCGACCTCACCGAGCCGCCAAAGTGACCTTCGGCCCTGCCGGGCGGTTCGCCACGAGTGCGACAATGGGAGACGGGGTGCCCGATGCGGCGCTGGGGGGAGGATCTGAAGGCCAATCCGTGATCACGAACCCTCTCTCCCCCGAACTGCTCCAGAAGATGGACGCCTATTGGCGGGCCGCCAACTATCTCTCGGTCGGCCAGCTCTACCTCTACGACAACCCACTGCTCAGAAAGCCACTGGAGCTGGCCCACGTGAAGCCCCTCGTGGTCGGGCACTGGGGCACGACGCCGGGCCAGAACTTCATCTACGTGCACCTGAACCGGGTGATCAAAGAGCACGACCTCGACATGTTCTACGTCGCCGGTCCCGGTCACGGCGGTCCGGCACTGGTCGCCCACACGTACCTGGAGGGCACCTACAGCGAGATCTATCCCGACGTGAGCCGGGACGAGGCCGGGCTCACGCGGCTGTTCACCCAGTTCTCGTTTCCCGGCGGGATCTCCAGCCACGTCGCGCCGACGACGCCGGGGTCGATCCACGAAGGTGGCGAGCTGGGATACTCGCTCAGCCATGCCTTCGGCGGCGTCTTCGACAATCCCGGTCTCATCGTCGCCTGCGTCATCGGCGACGGGGAAGCCGAGACCGGCCCCCTGGCCACGGCCTGGCACTCCAACAAGTTCCTCAACCCGGTCACCGACGGGGCGGTGCTCCCCATCCTGCACTTGAACGGCTACAAGATCAGCAACCCGACGGTCCTCGCACGAATCGAGCCCGAAGAGCTGGAGCAATTCCTCCGGGGCTGCGGGTGGACGCCTCATTTCGTCGAAGGCGACGACCCCGAGCAGATGCACCAGCTCATGGCGGGTGCCGTTGACCAGGCCGTCGCGGAGATCCAGGAGTTCCAGGCAAACGCCCGCGATCGCGGCGAGACAGCGCGGCCGCGCTGGCCGATGATCGTGCTCCGTTCGCCCAAGGGCTGGACCGGACCCAAGGTCGTCGACGGTCTGCAGATCGAGGGCACCTTCCGATCCCACCAGGTCCCGCTCCTGGTGGATTCCGAGCACCCGGAGCACGTCGAGGTTCTCGAACAATGGATGAAGAGCTACCGGCCCGAGGAGTTGTTCGACGAGGACGGCCGGCTCGTGGCCGAACTGGCCGAGCTAGCGCCGACGGGCGACCGACGGATGGGCGCTAACCCTCACACCAACGGCGGCATGCTGCTGCGAGACCTGCGGATGCCGAACTTCTGCGATCATGCGCTCGAGGTGCCCTCGCCCGGTGCGGTCGACGCAGAGGACACCCTCGTTCTCGGCGAGTTCATCCGCGATGTGATCACGCTCAACGACGACCGTCGGCACTTCCGCGTCTTCGGTCCCGACGAGACGCTCTCGAACATGTTGGGAGCGGTCTTCGAGACGACCAACCGCCAGTGGAACGCCCGAATGGTCGAAAATGATGAGTTCCTCGCACCCGACGGGCGGGTGCTCGACTCGATGCTCTCGGAGCACCAGAGCGAGGGCTGGCTGGAGGGCTACCTGCTCACCGGACGGCACGGCCTGTTCAACTGCTACGAGGCCTTCATCCACATCGTCGACTCGATGTTCAACCAGCACGCCAAGTGGTTGAAAGTCACCTCCCAGCTGCCGTGGCGTCGTGAGATCGCCTCGCTGAATTACTTGCTCGCCTCCCACGTCTGGCAGCAGGACCACAACGGCTTCACCCACCAGGACCCGGGCTTTCTCGACCACGTCGTCAACAAGAAGGCCGACATCGTCCGCGTCTACCTTCCCCCTGACGCCAACTGCCTCCTGTCAGTCGCCGATCACTGCCTGCGTAGTCGGAACTACGTGAACGTCGTGGTGGCCGGGAAGCGGGCCATGCCCCAGTGGCTGACCATGGACCAGGCGACCGTGCACTGCACCGAAGGGATCGGGATCTGGGAGTGGGCCAGCAACGACCAGGGGGCCGAGCCCGACGTCGTCCTGGCCTGCTGCGGCGACACGCCCACCCTCGAGATCCTGGCCGCCACATCGATCCTGCGCGAGCACCTCCCAGGGCTCAAGGTCAGGGTGGTCAATGTCATCGACCTCATGAAGCTCCAACCAAGCACCGAGCACCCTCACGGGCTGAGCGACGCGAACTACGACTCGGTCTTCACCAAGGACAAACACATCATTTTCGGCTTCCACGGCTACCCCTGGCTCATCCACCGTCTGACTTACCGCCGAACGAACCGGAACCTCCATGTCCGGGGCTACAAGGAAGAGGGCACGATCACCACGCCGTTCGACCTGCGAGTGCAGAACGGCCTCGACCGGTTCCACCTGGTCCAAGACGTGATCGATCGTCTCCCGCAGTTGGGGGCCACGGGGAGCTATCTGAAGCAGGCAATGCAAGACAAGTTGGTCGAGCACACGCGCTACGTCCATGCCCATGGCCAGGACATGCCCGAAATCCTCGATTGGAAGTGGGAAGCGGCGCCATGAATGCGCCCGCAGGCACCGCTGTAATCGCGCCAGAGGTTGGCGCCAATACTCAGCCCCTTGTCACCGACGACAAGGGGCTGCTGACGAGAGCCGCGGGCAGGTGTCCGATGGAGCACACATGGGTCTGAAACACCTCGTCCACGACACGGCACTCCTCCCACACCGCAAGGTCAAGGACGAGCCCGGCAGGCACGGGGACGCCAGGGAACCCAGGCCGAAGTCAGGCGGACAATCAGCAGCGGCCGGCGACCTGAAGTCCCTTCCCATGGCCGAGGTGGAGAAGCGTCTCGGGTCGTCGCCCGGTGGCCTCAGCCAGGCCGAGGCGACAAAGCGCCTCGCCCAGTCCGGGCCCAACGAGATCGAAGAAAAGAAGACCAACCCGCTCCTGAAGCTCCTCAGCTACTTTTGGGGGCCGATCCCGTGGATGATCGAAGTCGCCGTGGTCCTCTCCGGCGTGCTGAAGCACTGGCCTGACTTCTTCATCATCCTGCTGCTGCTCGTGGCCAACGCCATGGTCGGGTTCTCCGAGGAACGGTCAGCGGGAAAGGCCATCGACGCCCTGAAAGCCCAGCTGGCGGTCAACGCCCGGGTCCAACGTGACGGCAAATGGACCACGCCTCCGGCCCGCGAGCTGGTGCCGGGCGACGTGATCCGCATGAGGCTCGGCGACATCGTGCCGGCGGACGCCCGCCTACTCGATGGCGACCCGGTGGAGGTGGACGAGTCGGCGCTCACCGGGGAGTCGCTCCCCGCCACCCGCCAGCCGGGCGACGCCGTGTTCTCGGGCTCCATCCTGCGTCAGGGCGAGATCGGCGCTCTCGTCTACGCCACCGGGTCGGAAACGTACTTCGGCAAGACGGCGGAGCTGGTCCAGGACGTCGAGACCGTCAGTCACTTCCAGCGTGCGGTGCTCAAGATCGGGAAGTTTCTCATCCTGTTGGCGCTCGGGATGGTGGCGCTCATCACGGTGGTGTCGATCATCCGGGGTGAGCCGTTCCTCACCACGTTGCAGTTCGTCCTCGTCCTCACCGTGGCGGCGATCCCCGTGGCCATGCCCACTGTGCTGTCGGTGACCATGGCGGTCGGGGCGCGCCTGCTGGCCAAGAAGAAGGCCATCGTGAGCCGGTTGGTAGCCATCGAGGAACTGGCCGGTGTGGACGTGCTGTGCTCGGACAAGACCGGCACCCTGACTCAGAACAAGCTGACCCTGGGCGACCCGTTCGCCGTGGACAAGGTCCCCGTGGAGCAGGTCATCATAAGTGCCGCGCTGGCCTCGCGGGCCGACGACAACGACACCATCGACTTGGCGGTCCTGGCCGGCCTAAACGACAAGAAGGCGTTGCACGGGTACAACGTGGTCCACTTCCAGCCCTTCGACCCCGTCGGCAAGCGCACCGAGGCTACGGTCAAGGGCACCGACGGGAAGAGCTTCAAGGTGACCAAGGGGGCGCCGCAGGTGATCCTGGCCCTGGCCGGCAATGCCCGGCACGTGAAGCCTGCCGTCGACAAGGCGGTGGACGAATTCGCAAAACGAGGTTTCCGCTCGCTGGGCGTGGCCCGGGCCGAGGGCACGGGCGCCTGGCAGTTCCTCGGGGTGTTGCCCCTCTTCGACCCGCCTCGAAAGGACGCCAAAGCGACTATCGCCATCGCCGAGGAGATGGGTGTCAAGGTGAAAATGGTCACCGGCGACGCTATCGCCATCGCCCAGGAGACGGCCAAGACGCTCGGGATGGGCACGGGGATCCTCGATGCGGCCGGCCTCGGCGACGTGAAGAAGAGGGCCTCGGCGGCCGAGGCGAAGTCCATCGAGAGCGCCGATGGCTTCGCCCAGGTGTTCCCCGAGCACAAGTTCCACATCGTCGACGTTTTGCAACAGCGGGGCCACATCGTCGCCATGACCGGCGACGGGGTAAACGACGCCCCCGCGCTCAAGAAGGCCGACTGCGGCATCGCCGTGTCGGGCGCCACCGACGCGGCGCGCGCGGCTGCCTCCATCGTGCTCATGAGCCCGGGCCTGTCGGTGATCATCGACGCCATCAAGGAGAGTCGCCGGATCGTCCAGCGGATGAACAGCTATGCCATCTACCGTATCTCCGAGACGCTGCGGGTCCTGGTGTTTGTGACTGCGGCGATCCTAGTCTTCAACTTCTTCCCCGTCACCGCCATCATGATCGTGATCCTGGCTCTGCTCAACGACGGCTCGATTCTCTCGATCGCCTACGACAACGTGCACTACAAGCAACAACCCGAGGCGTGGAACATGCGCCTGGTACTCGGGATGGCCACAGTGCTCGGCCTCATCGGCCCCATCGCCGCCTTCGGCCTGTTCTACCTGGGCGACCGTGTCTTCCACCTCGACCATTCCCATCTCCAGACCCTCATGTATCTGATGCTGTCGGTGGCCGGATCGCTGACCATCTTCCTCACCCGGACCCGCGGCCCGTTCTGGTCCATCCCGCCGAAGCGGATCCTGTTCCTGGCCGTACTCGGGGCCGAGGCCGTCGCCACGCTGTTGGCCGGCCTCGGAATCTTCATGGCGTCCCTCGGGTGGGGATGGGTGGCCTTCGTGTGGGGCTATGCGCTGGTGTGGTTCGTCGTCACCGACCGTGTGAAGCTGCTCGGATACCGGATCCTCGATCCCGTGCCGAACCAGACCGCGAACACCGAGGCCGTGCTGACCGATAAACCGTTGCCCCGGGCCGGATCTGCAACGCGCTCACCGAGCGACGTGGCGTCGACCGTGACCGTGGGCCCGTTCCACACCGACTCCGATCCTGACGATCCGGTGTACCACGACAACGTCGACTGCCCCTACGGGCTAGCGATCAAGCAACACGGCAACGACAAGTCGGGTACGGACGGCCGTCGCCGGTGCGACTGGTGCACCGAACACGCCGACCGTCCGGTACTCGAGCGCGTCAAACTATGAGGGAGACACCATGAGATATCCATCATCGATGCGTGACCTAGTCCGCGTCGGGAGCAACGACGCGCGACCGCCGAGGACACGAACACCAGGAGTAAACGGGTCGGTCCCCGGCTGTCATCGGGATGGCAAAGGTGCACGCACATGGGAGGGTTGATCGTCGGAATCGTCGTGGCGGTAGTGCTCGTGCTCATCGTGGTAGCGCTGGCCCTTCACATCGTCCAGCAGTACGAGAAGGGGGTTGTCTTCCGCTTCGGCCGGGTCATGGGCGAGAAGGAGCCCGGGCTCGTTGTCATCATGCCGTTCGTCAATGTGCTTCGCAAAGTGTCCTTTCGTATTGTGACGATGCCGATCCAGTCCCAGGGCATCATCACCCGGGACAATGTGAGCGTCGACGTGTCGGCCGTCTCCTACTACCGCGTCGTCGATGCCACGAAGTCGGTCATCGCCATCGAGAATGTCGAAGCGGCCATCGACCAGATCGCCCAGACGACGCTGCGCAAGGTCGTCGGCCAGCACACCCTGGACGAAATGCTCGCCGAGACCGACCGCATCAACGTCGACATTAAGGAGATCCTCGATGTCCAGACTGCGGACTGGGGCGTGCTGGTGACGTTGGTAGAGCTGAAGGACATCCAGTTGCCCGACTCGATGAAGCGGGCGATGGCCCGCCAGGCCGAGGCCGAACGGGAGAAGCGGGCGAAGATCATTGCAGCGGAGGGCGAGTTGCTTGCCGCGGCGGCGCTCGGGGACGCCTCGGACATCATGGTGGCGCACCCGCTGGCGCTCCAGCTGCGGACCCTGCAGACCTTGATCGAGATCGGCGTTGACAAGAATACGACGGTCGTCTTCCCCGGGCCGCTCATGAGCACGATCCAGGAAATGGGCGCCTTCCTCTCCAGGGAGAACCGAGCGGTGGCCAAGATACTGCAGCCCGCGGCCAACGGACGGGGGCCGAGGGAGCCCGGCCCAACCGAGGCCCCTACCCCTCGATCAGAGCCGTAGGCGAAGAACGGATGGCACGCGCCGCCAGAATCTATTTCTACAAGCACGGGTACGAGTGGGTGATCACGCCGACATCGATGCCGTGGGCGCCGAGGTGCATCGTGCGGGCTGATCACAAGTATGCCGAGCGAGCGCTCGTCGGGGGCGTCCAGGTCAATGTGATCGAACAAATCGACCTCCACCTCCCCGGGCCCGACGGCGACGAGCCGGAAGCGTTCGACCGAGCCCGACGGTATCTCATGGCCGAAGAGGACCCGGGATGGACATGACGGAGTTGCTCACGTCGGGAGGGAGAGGAGAACGGAACCACCCTGTCGAGGTCGGAAGCACTCCAGTGCTCAGGCCCTGGTGGGGTCGTGCGTGACCCGCGTCTGGCTTCGCTGACATGAAGGTGCTGGTGATCAACGCCGGGTCGTCCAGCGTGAAATTGCGCATCGTGGATAGGGCCGACCAGCTGGTGGCGAGCAGGGATCTCGGGCCTCCAGACGACCACATGGCAGACCAGCTCGGCGACTTCCTGGCCGACACGGCAACGATTGACGTCGTCGGTCACCGGGTCGTCCACGGCGGGTCACGCTTCACCCATGCAGTGTTGGTCGACGATGGTGTCCGCCAGGAACTCACTAGCCTCAATGAACTGGCTCCGTTGCACAACCCACCCGCCCTGGCAGGGATCGATGCTGTGGGCCGCCTGCTTGTCGGGGTGCCCCAGGTGGCTTGCTTCGACACTGGATTCCACGCCAGCCTGCCGCCAGCGGCGACGACCTACGCAGTGCCCGCTGATTGGGTGGCTCGCTGGGGGATCCGCCGCTATGGGTTCCACGGGATCAGCTGTGCCTGGGCCGCCCACCGGTCGGCGGAGCTGCTGGGTGTCCCGGCCAATCGGTTGCGGTTGGTGATATGCCATCTGGGTGCGGGCGCCTCGGCCAGTGCTCTCCGCGGCGGACACTCGGCCGACACCACCATGGGCTTCACGCCGCTCGAAGGCCTGGTCATGGCGACGCGCTGCGGCGACCTCGACCCCGGTGCCCTGCTGTTCGTTCTTGAACACGGGTTGGCCACCGCCGAAGCCAGCGACGACCTCGAGCACCGTGCTGGTCTGCTCGGGATCTCGGGCGGAGCAAGCGCCGACATGCGCCAACTGCTCGCTGCTCGAGCGGCGGGCGATGAGCCGGCGAGATTGGCCATTGCCGTGTATCTCCACCGGCTGCGGGCCAAGATCGCAGCGATGGCGGCGGCCACGACGGGGACCGACGCCTTGGTCTTCACCGGCGGGGTCGGTGAGGGTTCGGGGGCGATCCGAGCCGAAACTTGTACGGACCTCGACTGGCTGGGCGTCAGGCTCGACCGGGAGGCCAATGACGCAGTCGAGGACACCGACGCCGAGATATCGGCCCCCGGCGCCTTGGTGCGCACGGTCGTCGTACACGCCCGCGAAGACCTCCAGATAGCCCGTGAGTGCCGCCAACTGCTTGGCCTCGGGCAGCCGGCCATTGACCAAGGGAGCGCGCTCGGACGCAAGGTGGGGAGATGAACGACCTTGTCCTGGGCCTTCCCGAGAGGGTGCGCGCCTGCCTGTTCGACGTCGACGGCGTGCTAACCGAGACCGCCAAGGTCCACGCCGCTGCGTGGAAGGAAATGTTCGACACGTATCTGAAGACCAGGGCCAATCTGAACGGCGAGCCATTCGTCGCCTTCGACAAGGTGGCCGACTACGACAGCTACGTCGACGGCAAACCCAGGGCAGACGGGACGAGGTCGTTCCTCACGTCACGTCACATCGATCTGCCTGAGGGCGACCCCAGTGATCCGCCTGGGGCTGAGACCATTTGCGGACTCGGCAACGCCAAGAACGAGATCGTCCTACGCAAGATCCGAGACGGCGGTGTCGAGCCCTATCCGGGATCAGTGCGATACGTTCAAGCCGTGCGCGCCGCCGGTCTGCGGCGGGCGGTGGTGTCGTCGAGTGCCAACTGCACTGAGGTATTGGCGGCCGCCGGCATCGACGACCTCTTCGAGGCATTCATCGATGGCGTGACCGTTGAAGCGGCCCATCTGGCTGGAAAGCCCGCTCCCGATGCCTATCTTGCTGCCGCCCGCGCGCTCGGAGTGGACCCCGACCAAGCGGCAGTCTTCGAGGACGCCCTGGCCGGCGTGGAGGCCGGGCGGGCCGGCGGGTTCGGCTTCGTGGTCGGGGTCGACCGGGTGGGACAGGCCGAGGCCCTGCGCGCCCACGGCGCCGACACCGTCGTGACCGACCTGGCCGAGCTGTTGGACCAGCCGTGATCCGGCATCCGGCCTACCAGGTCGAACCCTGGTGCCTGCGGGAAACAGAGCTCGACCTCGACGTGCTGGCCCAGAGCGAATCGTTGTTCGCCCTGTCCAATGGCCACATCGGCTGGCGGGGCAACCTCGACGAGGGCGAGCCCTACGGCCTTCCGGGTTCGTACCTCAACGGTGTCTACGAGTCTCGTCCCCTGCCCTACGCAGAGGCCGGCTACGGCTACCCCGAGGCCGGCCAGACTGTGATCAACGTCACCAACGCCAAGCTGGTCCGCCTGCTCGTCGACGACCAGCCCTTCGACATCCGCTCCGGCGAACTCCGAGCCCATGAACGATCGCTCGACTTCCACTCGGGGCTCTTGGGGCGCCGGGCCGAGTGGGTGTCACCGGGCGGTGGTGGCGTCCGGGTGCTCTCGACACGCCTGGTCTCGCTGGTCCAGCGCTCGGTGGCCGCCGTCGCCTACGAGGTTGAACCGCTCGATGAGCCACTACGGGTGGTGATCCAGTCCGAAATGGTGGCAAACGAAGTCGTCCCTTCGGCCGGCGGGGATCCACGGGTATCGGCCGTGCTCGAGGCGCCGTTGCACTCTGAGTCCCACGAATGCAGTGATGCCGGGGCAGCCCTCCTGCACACCACGGCTGGGAGTGGTTTGCGGGTCGCCGTGGCCATGGACCACCACATCGAGGGTCCGTCGTCGGTGCAGGTGTCGGCTGAGAGCTTTCCCGACCTGGGCCGGGTGACGATCACCGCCGCCCTCGAGCCGGGCGAACGGCTACGCATGGTCAAGCTCGTCGCCTACGGCTGGTCCGCCGATCGTTCGGGGCCGGCATTGCGGGATCAGGTTGCCGCGGCGCTTGCCGGCGCCAGCCAGATGGGCTGGGGCGCATTGGTCCACGAGCAACGCGCCTATCTGGATGAGTTCTGGAATGGCGCCGACATCGAGGTCGACGGCGATGCCCAGGTACAACAGGCGGTGCGCTTCTCCCTCTTCCATGTCCTCCAGGCCGGAGCCCGGGCCGAGGGACGGGCCATTCCGGCCAAGGGCCTGACCGGTCCGGGCTACGACGGCCACGCCTTCTGGGACACCGAGACCTTCGTCCTACCGGTGCTGACCTACACCGCCCCCGACACCGTTGCGCATGCCCTTGGGTGGCGCCACAACACGCTACCGATGGCCAAAGAAAGATCCCGCCAGCTCGGGTTGGCGGGCGCCACGTTCCCCTGGCGCACGATCACCGGGGCCGAGTGCTCGGGGTACTGGCCGGCGGGGACCGCCGCTTTCCACGTCGGCGCGGACATCGCCGACGCGGTGGTCCGCTACGTCGAGGTCACCGGGGACGAGCTCTTCGAACGAGAAGTGGGCCTGGAGTTGCTGGCCGAGACGGCCCGGCTGTGGCGTTCTCTCGGCCACCACGATGCCCAGGGTCGGTTCCGCATCGACGGGGTCACCGGCCCCGACGAGTATTCCGCCGTGGCCGACAACAACCTCTATACGAACCTCATGGCCCAGCACAATCTCGCCTCAGCAGCAGAGGTGGCCGAGCGCCATCCCAAGAAGGCTCGACAGCTCGGCGTCGATGACGGGGAGATGGCCGCCTGGCGGGACGCGGCGAAGACGATGTATATCCCCTACGACGACGTGCTCGGCGTCCACCCCCAGGCAGAAGGGTTCACCAGCCACGAGGTCTGGAACTTTGCCGCCACCTCGGCCGACCAGTACCCGCTCCTGCTCCACTTTCCCTATTTCGACCTCTATCGCAAGCAGGTGGTCAAGCAGGCCGATCTTGTCCTCGCCATGCACCTACGTGGCGACGCCTTCACCGATGAGGAGAAAGCTCGCAACTTCGCGTACTACGAGGCTCTCACTGTACGGGACTCCTCGCTGTCGGCATGCACTCAAGCGGTGATAGCCGCCGAAGTGGGACATCTCGGCCTGGCATACGAGTACCTAGCCGAGGCCGCTCTGATGGACCTCGACGACCTCGAGCACAACACCCGCGATGGCTTGCATATCGCTGCTCTCGCGGGAACGTGGCTCGCCCTCGTGGCGGGATTCGCCGGCCTACGCCAACGAGGAGGTGCTTTGGCTTTCGCCCCTCGCCTGCCTGCGGGCATCACCGAGCTGGTGATCACTCTCTCGATGCGCCAGCGCCGACTGCGCGTCGAGATCACGCCGGACACCACCACCTATCGGCTCATCGACGGCGAGCCGCTCCCGATCCTCCACGACGAGCAGCTCGGCAGTGTCTCGACCGAGATCCCACTTCTGCGACCGACCGGCAAATCGCCTTCAACTGAGCAACCCACCCAACCCGTCGGTCGGGAGCCGCGGGCCGCATTGTGACCTGGCTCCAGCGTCATCCACCCGACCCTGGAGCCGCCGCCCTGACGGCTTGACCCGGCCGCGGAGCGCGCATCGACCAGTACGGGCACTTGTAATCACAGCTGCGACCGGGCAACAGTAGACCACCCTCTCAAAGAGAACGAAGCAGCGGAACGAGCGAGGGTCCCGGTCCGGCCCGCACTCGGCGGCTCCCGGGTCGCCACCAAGGGGAAATGTGTCTCGTTCTGATCTTTAAGGATCAGCTTTGGCCAGTTCTGCGCAACAGGAATCGGCAAGTAGGGCACACGCCTGCATTGTGTAATGCGGCCGCCCTTCGGGCGGTTCCGACCCGCAGAGTGCGGGTCGGTCCACGTGACCGCCGGAGTCAGTGTCCCACGAGGGTGACGTCGAGCGCCGTTTCGATGCAGACCTACCCATGAGCTGGGAAGGTGACGCCTGAGGTGACGTCGATCCGGATGATCACGATCCATGGTGCGTTCGTCGTTCTTCGCCATCCATTCCGGGACCACTCTTTGCTCTCGATAGGGCGTCTCGGGATCGCCACTGGCGCCGACTACTACCTCGAGCGTGTGGCCAACGCGGTGGACGACTACTACCTCGGCCACGGCGAGGCCCCCGGCCAGTGGATCGGCACCACCTCGGCCAGTGTGGGACTCACCGGCGAGGTGGACCCTATCGCCTTGCGAAATCTTCTCGACGGTCGTGCCGCCGACGGCACTGACCTCGGCATCGTGCGCCGGGCCGCCCGGCGCCCCGGCTACGACCTCACCTTCTCCGCCCCCAAGAGCGTCTCGCTGCTGTGGACCTTCGGCTCTCCTGAGGTCCGTGACACCGTCTCCGTCGCTCACGACCAGGCCGTGGCCGGCGTCATCGACCAGCTTTCTGGCGAAGCCTGCGTGGTGCGCCGGGGACGAGACGGCAAAGACGCCTACGCCGGGGCCGGGTTCCTGGCCGCCGGCTTCCGCCATCGCACCAGCCGGGCCGGCGATCCCCAGCTCCACACCCACGTCCTCATCCCGAACGTGGTCCTGGGCCCCGACGGACGGTGGAGCGCCGTCGACGGCCGGCAGCTCTACCACTGGCAGAAAGCCGGGAGTGCCATGTACCACTCGGCGCTGCGGGCCGAGCTCTCCTCCCTCGGGCTCACCTGGGACGTGCCCCGCAGTGGGCTGGGCGAGATAGCGGGGGTCCCGAAGGAGGTGCTGCAGGCGTTCTCCAAGCGCCGGGGTGACATCGAGAGGGCGCTGGCCGAACGAGGCCTCGACTCGGCCCGGGCGGCCGAGGTGGCCGCCCTCTCCACCCGGAGAGCCAAGCCGCAGGTGATCGCTGCGACCGAGATCCTGCGCGCCGGCTGGGAGATGGAGCTGGCCCAGGTCCGGATCCGAGACGGCACCCACATCAGGGCGGCCAGCGTCGACGACGTCCTCGGAGTGGTGGGCCTCCATCCTGAGAACCATGACCCGGTCGACCGAGAGACCCTCTTCGCCGTCCTGGCCGGGGAGCACGGGGTGTCTTTGTCTGACTACGACCTGGACGAGTCGAGCTCTCGGGCCATCCCGCTCACCCTGCTGGCCTCGACCTTCAGCCGCCGTGACGCCCTGGCCGCGGTGGCCCGGGCCGTCGACGCCACCACCACCGACGTCGTCACCCTCACCGACGAGCTGCTCGCCCGCCCGAGCGTCGTGCGGGTCCTCGCCGGCCTAGGCACCGAACTCGACCACGTGCGGACCAAATCTGGGGCGCTCGTCGGAGCCAGCATCGGGGACCGGCGGTACTCGACCGTGGAGATGCTGGGGGTCGAGCGCCGGATCTGCGACTCGGCGAAGGCCCGGGTCGCTGACGGATCAGGCCTCGTGAGCGCCGAGGTGCTGGCCCGGGCTCTTCAGTCCCATCCCCAACTCGACCACGAGCAGCAGCGGGGGGTGGAAACGCTCCTGACGTCGGGCAACGGCCTCGATGTGGTCATCGGCCAGGCCGGGACGGGCAAGTCCACCATGCTCGGCACCGCCCGGGCCGGCTGGGAGGCGGCCGGCTACGAGGTGATCGGGGTGGCCATCGCCTCACGCACGGCCGCGGAGCTCGAAGCCGGCTCCGGGATCCGGTCCGTCACCATGGCCCGGCTGCGCATGGACCTGGCCGACCCCACCCGCAACACTCTCACCGACCGCCACGTGGTCGTGGTCGACGAGGCCTCCATGGTGGGCAGCCGCTCGCTCGACCTCGTCCAGCGGTACGCCGACCGGGCCGGGGCCAAAGTGGTACTGGTAGGCGACTTCCGGCAGACAGGTTCCATCGACGCCGGGGGTGCTCTGCGCACCCTGTCACGAGAGATCGGAGCGCAGACGATCGAGCTCACCACCAACCGCCGCCAGGCCGCCATCGACCAGGCCTGGGAGCGTAAGGCCCTGGTCCAGCTCCGCAACGGCGAGGTGGCGTCGGCCTTGGACGCTTATGCCGAGCACGAGCGGCTCACCCTGACCGACGACGTCCACGTGGCCCGGGCCCACCTGATCGAGGCGTGGTGGGAAGTCCACGAGCAGTCGACGGCCATCCTGGCCGTGCGGCGAGCCGACGTGGCCGCCTTGAACGACCTGGCCCGGGAGCGGCGGGTGGCCGCCGGCGAGCTGGGTGAGGAACTCCGCCTGGCCTCGGGCAAGGCGTTCTCGGTGGGCGACCGGGTGCTCTTCGAGAAGAACGAACGGGTGGCGGCGGTTGACGATGCCAGACACAGGAGGGAGGCGACGCTCCAGGTGCGCAACGGCACCTTCGGGACGGTGGTCGACGTCACTTCGCCGGCACCCGAGTCCCTGACCAGGGAGGGTGACCTTCGAGGTGACGATGCTCGGGAGAGAGGTGACGTCCAGGGTGACGTGCCCGCGCTCCTGGTTGACCTGGACGCCGGAGGGCGGGTCGCCCTCGGACACGACTACTTGGAGGAGTCCACCAGCCTCGGCTATGCCCTCACCGTGTTCCGGGCTCAGGGGGTCACCGTGGACCACGCCTTCGTCCTCGGCGACGAGACCTTGTTCCAGGAAGCGGCCTACACGGCAATGTCTCGAGGAAGGAAGTCCAACCACCTGTACGCCACCATGGGCGACGACTTCCGCTCGGAGATCGGCCACGAGGTCCACGACCGGCCGGACGCTATGGCCTCGCTCGTCACCTCACTCTCCGCCAGCCGGGAGCAGACGATGGCCATCGACCATCTCCCCGGCGACACGGCGGAGATGGCGGAGATGGCGGCCGGCTCCTCGGGTGGCTTTGAGTGGGAGAAGCTCCACGACCGGCTCAGGTCTCTGGTCAACGCGTTGGAGGACGTCAACCGGTCCTTGGACCGCCACGAGCGCCGGACCAAGGAGCGTCCGGTGGTCGACGAGTGGGAGCGAGACCACTCATACGACCGCGATGTCGAGCGCGACGACGGGTTCGGGTTGTGAACAGCCCATCAATCCCGAGGGCGACGCCTGACGAGATGGAGGTGACACTGGCCGACCACGGCCGATCCAGCAGCGGCATCCAAGGTGACGATGGCCCTCGCATCAAGGAGACGCCCCGCACCGACTCACTACGTCACCTTCCAGACATATCGTTCCTGATGACAGAACGGATCGCTGTCGACGGAACCAAGGTGACGTGCAGGGTGACCCCCGTCCGGACAATGAGCGGGGCCACGAACCCAGATCGTTCTCCCAAGAACACGGAGGCTCTATGTCTGCACCGCGAAAGAACGTCGGCACGAAGCCACTACTGAGTGTCGAGGAGACGGCGATCCTTCTGGGTGAGACCCGCTCTACTCTCTACCGGGCGGTGAAGGCGGGAACGTTGCCCCTTCCCGTACTTCGCATCGGGTCCCGCATCCGGATCCCGCGCATCGCCGTCGAACGCCTCATAGCGGGAATCGTCCCCGAGCAGTAGATGCCCGGGTTGTCGTTAAGCCTGCCCTAGTACCTGTCAGAATTTAGCGGCGGTAGCAGGAAGTTCGGGGCCGTCTTGGGCCCCGGAGCTGCCGAGAAGCTTCCCCATGTGTTCGGCGGCCCGCCGGTCTTCCTCCGGTACGGCGTCCGTGTAATGCCTGGCCATCTGAACGGTAGACCAGCCGAGCCGTGCTTGCTTCTGGCTCTCGGAGATGACGGCGTCGAGCTCGGTCGCCGCGAAGTGACGAAGGGAGTGGAGGTGGATGTCGGGCGCGACGCCGGCCCGATGGCGCAACCGGGCGAAGGCCCGACTCAGCGAGTCAGGGCGCGGCGCTTGCGTGCCGTCGGGCTCGAGCGAAAACACGAAGCCGTCGGAGTCGACCTTGACGCCGCAATCCGTGGCAACGCTCTCTTGATGTTCCCTCAGGCTTGTCAGAGCGCTAAGGGTCCCGTCGTCGACTTCGATCGTCCGGATGCTCGCCCTTGTCTTCGGAGATCTGACCTGGACACCATCTCGACCGATAACCACCGCCTTGTCGATGCGGATCCTCCGATTCTTCACATCCACATCGGACCAGCAAAGTGCGCATGCCTCACCCCTCCGCACACCTGTCGCAGTAACCAGTCGCAAGAAGGCCGTGAGTCGGGGGTCGACATGGCGTGCCGCCTGGAGGACAGATTGCACCTCGGCAAGGGAGGGCGCTCGTACATCGTCGCTGGCTTCGCTGAGATTCCAACTGGGCAGTTCGGTGTCCGTGATCGGATTGGCCAGGACGTTGCCGCTCCACTTGCGAGCGAGACGGCATGCTCGGTGCAAGATGGCACGAATGCGGCGCACGCGCTCTTGCGAGAGTCCTGACTCCTTCAGCTGTCGAAGGAAACGCTCGACGTCGAACGGGTTGAGCGATGCGATTCGTCGGCGCCCGATGGAGCCTTCGATGTGCAGACTCCAGACCGACTGGTAGTCGGAGGCCGTGTTCGGGGAGAGATCGGCCCAGCCGTTGTCCCTCCAGGCGGCAATGGCGTCGTTGATCGTCGTCGTCGGCCCCCATTGTGGGGAACTCTCGGGGATCGACGCCGGCTCTATCTCCTGCTCCGCCACCATTCTCGCCAGCGCTCGCTCGGCCGCCCGACGCGATCCATGAAATCGCCGGTGGAGATGTCGAACGCGGTTCTCGCTGTCCCGACCCACATAGACCCGGAGTTCCCAGGTATCGGGCTCACTGACCAAACGAATGCTTCCTGCCATCGAACTCTCCCGAACCTTGTTGGGTTTTGTGTTGGGTTCTGGTGTTCGGGAGGATAGCGAGAACGAAGATCCAGTGGCTATTATGGCCACTGAACTGGTCTTTTGTTGGCAGTCCCAACGGGATTCGAACCCGTGTCGCCACCTTGAGAGGGTGAATCGGTCTGTCCGCT
>Ga0302325_10009661_pt1 | contig 21024 bp, 20 predicted proteins | sample Palsa_T0_2_FD_201948 | JGI IMG/M metagenome (GOLD analysis project Ga0302325, IMG submission 201948) | Peat permafrost microbial communities from Stordalen Mire near Abisko, Sweden - Palsa_T0_2 | ecosystem: Environmental > Terrestrial > Soil > Palsa > Peat permafrost | place: Sweden: Abisko...
GGCGTCGGAACTGTCGCCGTGGCTCTCTTATGGATGAAATTGTTTCCGACCTTGCGAATTGTGGAGCGGCTGGAATGACTCGAAACGTGCGGACGCACAGGGTTCGGCCGAGGACGAAGCCTCCCGAAGAGCGGCGCGACGAACTTATGAACGCAGCCCAGAATTTATTCCTCAAACAAGGCGTCCGCCCGACGACGATCGAGCAGATTACATCGGGCGCCGACGTCGCCAAGGGAACCTTCTATCTTTATTTTTCCTCGAAGGAGGACTTACTTGCCGCGCTTGGCGAACGCTTCGCGCAAAAGCACCTCGCGAGCATACGAACAGCAATTTCCGAAACGCAGGATTATGACTGGAAAGGTAAGCTGGCGACGTGGGCCGAGGCCAGCGTCACTTTCTATCTCGATTCTATCAAACTGCATGACATGGTCTTTTTCGAAGCCGGCTCGCCCTCGCGAGAAGGGCTGGTCGATAACATCGTCATAGATCACCTTGTGGATCTGCTTCAGGCCGGCGTCGACGCCGGCGCATGGTCTATCGACGAATCTCGTTTCACCGCAGTCTTCATATTTAGCGGCCTGCACGGTGTCGTGGATGACGCCTATACCAAGGAGAAGCGGGTGAACCGGAAGCGGCTGACGAATCGACTTCAGCGACTATGCTTCCGTGCGGTCGGGCTGCCACGTTTACCGGATGCCACCTAGCGCATAATCTGAGTCAGGCCGCCAACTGTCGAATACTGCATATCGTCGTAATTAACCCCGTTCAGATTGCGGCACGCTCCCTGGTTAACGAGTCCTTTCCCGCTGCTGCCCGCGGTAACATAAGTGCTCAGATGACCCGCTCGAATATCCCAGTAGGTTTGAACTTCGTTGCCGCTGTTCAGCTGGATTCCTTCAGAACCCACCGGTTCGGCGATCTCCTCTGCCATTACAATCTTGGCTAACTTCATTTGCGGGTCATATACATCAGCCCAGATGGTGTTATACGAGACCTTATCAACCCACATGATGCGCTTGCCCCAGCAGTATCCCTCGCTCAGGGACGGCAACCGGCGCGTGTCCAGGACATAGCTGTCGCGTACTTCCCACTTTCCTACTTCGGGCTTGGGAAAATTCAGCGGATAGTAGTTCGCCGTGTTCCCGTAGGCGGCCGGATCCGCCGTCGTGAGCGCGAGCACCGGCTGGTCCCTCATATAATCGGCCTGGAAGCGCGTGAAGCCGCCCTCGAATCCCGTAAAGTCGTCCGGCGTGATGTCACCGCCAGCAACCGGCGCGCAGCGGCTGTTCGGCGATCCGCGGATCACACGGCGCAATTTCGGAAGGAAGATAAACTCATCTTCCCGCTGGGCCGGATCGAGGTGATACAAGGTCAATATCTCTGTATACTTGTCCTGCTCCGGTTCGAGTTGCATCAGATACTCGCTGAAGAACACGCCCTGTGCCCGCGGATCATCGATAGCTTGGCCGATGTCACTAAGATGGCTGAATCGCCGGATTACTTCGACCCAACGATAACTAACGACCTCGTGATTCTGGTTTACCAAATACATATGCGCGTCATCGCCGCAGTAGATGTACGGGGTGTAGCGATACCAGTTATTGACTAAAATTTTCTCGCCCTTCATCGGCTCAGCCGGATCCGGAAAGGGCGTCCCCGCGACATAGCCAGTGATGGAATGGCCGCCGTCGGGCAGGTCGACGAATTTGACCTGGTGGCTGTATTTTTCGGTGTTGCTCAAGTACTCCTTGGGCAGTGGATAGTTATGCGTTGGACCGACTATCAGCTTGAAATCCGCGGGGAATTTCCAGGAATAAGTGCCGGCAAATAGCGCTTGCATGCCGTCGGGCATGAACGCTTTATACTGCTGCCAATTCTGCAGCGAAATAACCGTATCAATGGGAATTGGATTCTCGCTGTCGGCCGACTCACAGGTGATCGCGTAAAAGGTCGAGGCCAGGAGAACCAGTATGAGCATCAGGGCCGGGCGCAAAGAATTGAGCGATGTTGAAATTCGCAGCGCGGCTGGATTGTTCAGCCGGCGACGTACCTCGATGTTTGCCATATTTCTGTTTTGCCTTGCATGGAGAGGTCGACCAATACCGAGTCGCTATCGGCCGAGTGAGATTGTAGAGGGGTTTTGATACCGCCGCAGGTCCGCTTTGGCAATAGCTTTGGTTCCCAGGCCGCTGCAGCCCGAGTGTCGGTTTTTCAGAGTGGTTTACGATTGCTCTTTCTGCACTGGCAGGCGCCGATCTGATGCACCTCAATCAGATTTCCCGCCGGATCCCGGAAGAATACCAGCTTCACCCCTTCGAGGTCAGTATGAAAGTGTTCAATCCCCAGGCTGCCCAGCTCCGCCTCCGCCGCGGCAATGTCGGGAACGCCGAAGGCGACGTGCGGCGCCGTGGCATCCTTGTCCGCGCTCTTTGCGAAGGGAGAGATGCCGTTAACGCCCAGCAGATGGACCTGCGTCTCGTCGGGCAGATTCATATAGTAAACGGGTAAAGGCCGGCTTCGGTTCAACTGTCGTCCCTGTTCCGGTGCGAGCCCCATGACATCGGTGTAGAACGCCACGGTTTTTTCGGCCTGCTCAGGATTCATCCGGACTGCCTGATGATGAAACTCGCGAATATCGAGTGCCATTGTTCTTGCTCCTGACGACGATAGTAGGGCAGATGGGTCATGCTTTCCAGTGCATCTTCGGCAGCATATAGTTGCACGCCATGCAATCGACAAATCTAAACCTGCTGACCGCCCTCGATGCTCTTCTCGAAGAGGAGAGCGTCGCCGGGGCCGCCGATCGGATGCAACTCAGCGCGCCCGCGATGAGCCGGGCGTTGGCCCGGATTCGGCGCGCCGTTGGTGACCCTGTCCTCGTACGGGCGGGAACACGGATGGTGCCTACGCCACGAGCCATCGCGATGCGGGCGCGGGTACGCGCGGCGTCGGCGGAGGCGCAAGCCCTTTTACGGCCGGAGGGGAAATTCGTACTGGCCGATCTGGAAAGGACCTTCACGATTCGTGCAAACGACGCCTGTCTGGAAAGCTTCGCCGCGCGCCTCCTCATGTCGGTGAGGGCCGAGGCTCCGCGCGTCGCGTTGCGATTCGTGCCGGAAGGCGATGAAGATATTGCCCCACTGCGCGAAGGAATTGTGGACCTCGATATCGGACCGGTTAATCATCTCGGACCCGAGGTCAAGATTCAGAGCCTGTTCCGAGATCATTTTGTCGGTGCTGTGGGCAACGATCATCCCCTGGCTAAAGGCAAAGTCACGTTGGAGCGCTTTGTAAAATACCCGCACGTCGCCGCCTCGCGACGCGGGCGAATAAAGAATCAGCTCGACGATCTGATGGCAAGGTCCGGCGTGTCGCGAACCGTCGCGCTGGTCGTTCCTACTTTTCATGCCGCCCTGGAAATTGCTGTTCCATGTGGACTGGTTGCGACCGTGCCGCAACGAATGACGGAACACTTGCGAATTTTGTTAGGTCTGCACTACTTCGAACTGCCGATCGGATATGGACCGCTTCCGATATCGCAGGCGTGGCATCCGCGATTCGACTCGGATCCATCTCATCGATGGCTCCGCGCGCGAGTGAAGGAATTGTGCTCGCAGCGCGAGTCGTAGCGCCGTTGAGATCAGGCGCGAGATTCCGCTGATGCTGGGCCTCGCCGCCCGAACCTGTAGCACTCACGATACTTCTCGACCTATACTGTGGCTCTCCATGTTGAGGCACGAATAAACTGCCGGCGGTAGCATCTATGAGTCAAGAAAACGGTCACAAGAACAATTCCCATTACGACTGGGATGCCCTGATGCACGACGGTCTGGCGCATCGCTCGCTCTATACGGACCCCGCTATCTTCGAGCTCGAGATGGTCAAAGTTTTCGGCGGGAGCTGGACCTTCCTCGGCCACGAAAGCGAGATCGCCAAGCCTAACGACTTCATCTCCCGACGTCTCGGGCTGCGTCCGCTGATTATCACCCGCGATCGCGACGGCAAGGTCCATGCGCTGATGAACCGATGCTCTCATCGAGGGGCAACCGTATGCCGCCTGCCGAGCGGTTCCGCCAAATTCTTCACCTGTCCTTACCACGGATGGGGTTACACCAATCAGGGCGAGCTGATCTCGGTGCCGGGCGAAGGCGCCTACGGTGAGGAGTACAAGCGCTCTGATTACAACCTGGCCCATCTGCCGCGGGTCGACAGCTATCGGGGCTTCATCTTCGGCACCCTCAATCCCGAAGTCGGCCCGCTCCTGGAATGGCTGGCGGGCGCGCGGCCGCTGCTCGATCAATGGCTCGATCGTTATCCGGGAACCGAGATCGTCGTGCGCAGCTCGGCGCAGCGGTTGGTGATACGGGCAAACTGGAAGATGATCTACGACAACGCCGGTGACGGCTACCATCCTGCATACTCTCATCAGTCACTACTCGAGATCGCGGCCGATCGCTATGGTCCCGAATACGACATGCAGTACTTCGGCAAATCGTCGACCGATCCCGATGACTCGCCGCTGTACGTCCAGTCGCTTGGAAACGGCCATACGTTTCTCGATCAACGGCCGGAGATGCATGCCGATTCGGCATGGCAGCGGCAGCGTCCGCAACCGAGCCGCGAGGCCTACGAGAATTCTCTGAAGTCGCGCGTCGGCGAAGAGGAGGCGCGCGAACTGCTCGAAGTCGCGATCGGCTCCGGCATGAACCTGACCATCTTTCCGAACCTGCTGATCGTCGGAAATCAGCTCCAGGTGCTGGAACCGCTCGCGGTCGACCGCGCGCAGGTCAACTGGTACGGGACCACGCTCAGCGGCGTGCCCGACGAGATTAACGTCCTCCGGATGCGCACGCAGGAAGATTTTCCCGCGCTTGGCGACGTCGACGACAACGCGAATTTCGAGGCATGCCAGGCCGGGCTCGCGATTCCCGAAATGGAATGGGTCGATATCAGCCGCCATCTGCGGACCAGGCGCGAGAAGATCGACGCTCAGGGGATCATCACCGGTCCGGTTACCGATGACTTGCATATGCGCAGCTACTACAAAGAATGGAAGCGCCTCATGAGCGCCGATCTTAAGTTGACGGTCGAGCGTTAATTATGGCCCGTGCAGCAAAATCCAGGCAGCTTCCCGCTCCCTCGCTTTATCTCGACGACCGCTACTATGAGCGTCTGGTCCAGATCAGCCGCGGATGGTTGGCGGCTGGCGAAGCGGCGAGCGCCGATTTGCAGAACATGTGCGAGCGGCTGTTATTCAAAGAAGCGCGACTGATCGACGACGGCGAGTTTGAGCAATGGCTCGACCTTTACAGCCGCGACTGCGCCTACTGGATTCCAGCCGAGTACCCGCCCGGCGATCCGCGCTGGGAAGTGTCGCAGGAGTTTAACGATCGTCGCCGCCTCGAGGATCGCGTCGCGCGCCTGCGTACTGGTCATGCTTATTCGCAGATTCCGCCGACTCGGACAGCTCATCTGCTTTCCAACGTCGAAGTTGTCGCAGCCGGTCCGGACGAACTCCGCGCCCGCACGAGCTTCGCGATACATACATATCGGATGGAAGTGTATCGGACGCTGGCGGGATGGTGCGGTTACATTCTGATCCGCGAGGACGGCATCTGGAAGATCCAGGTAAAGCAGATCAATATGATCGATGCCGACCAGGGGCAGGAAAATAATTCGTTCTTTCTCTAAGGCCTCAGAGTCCTAAACTCTCAGCGCAGCGCTAAAAAAGTTCGAAATATTCACGCTGCTCCCATTCGGTCACGCGATCGCGGGATTCCTCGAGGGTGAGGCCTGCCGATTCAAGATACTTATTGAATCGACCGAGCTCGGATTCTTTGAGCCTCACGATGAATTCGACGACTTCGGCGCCGAACTTCTTTTCGAACAGCGAGTCCTGTTTAAGCGCCGCCAGCGCTTCCGGCAGAGACACCGGCAGGATCGCTCTTCCGAGTGCCGCGTAAGGAACATCCTCGGAAGGCCCGGGATCGAGATGGTTTGTGATCCCGTCGAGGCCCGAGATAATTTGCGAAGCCATGAAGAGATAAGGATTCGCGGACGGCTCACCGACGCGATTTTCGATATGCACGCTCGGCTGGCCCGCGCCCTGCACTCGTAGCATCGCACCCTTGTTGTCGATCGCCCAGGCGGCGCGATCGGGAGCTAGCGAGTTTGGTTTGTAACGCCGGTAGCCGTTGATCGTCGGCGTGCTGAAAACCGTTGCCGCGGCTGCATGCTTGATAAGTCCGCCGATAAACCACTTTCCAACGTCCGACAACGGCTCACCTGGCTTCGATGCAACGAACGCATTGAGCCCGGAATCGTGATTCATCAGGGACTCATGAAGATGCCATCCGCTGGCGAAGAACTCGCCGAGCGCCGGCTTGCACATAAATGATGCGTGATAGCCGTTGCGCCGGCAGATCTGCCGCGTCGCGCTGCGGAAAAATACCATCGCATCGGCAGCCGCGAGTCCGACCAGCGGATCGAAGGTGAATTCCTGCTGCCCCGGCCCGAACTCCGCCTCGATAGTGCGCAGCGGCAGGCCGGCTCCTTCAAGGTTTCTGCGCAGGGTCAGAAGGATATCATCGAGCGCGTCGATATGGGCTTCGTTCCCAAGCGTGAAGCCGCGGGTTAACGGACGCACGCGCGCGCTCGGCGGCGGTACTCCGACTGACCCGATATGTTCGATTTCGAGCATCGGATCTTCCAGCTTGGTCAGATACCACTCGACTTCCAGGCCGGCCAGATAATCAAAGCCGTGCCGATTCAGCTCTTCGAGTGCGCTCCGCATCAGGTAACGTGGCGCGAAAGGGAACGGCGTACCGTCGGTAAAATAAACGTCGCCCGTGATCCAGCCGGTGGTCGGCGTCCACGGCAAAACCCGGAAGGTGGTCGGATCGGGGACGATGATGAGATCCCCGCACCCCTCCATCTCGGAGCGCCCGAATCCACCGCCCTTTTCGAAGGGATTGAAGACGAAGGCGTTGCCCGTGTCGAAAATGTAGACAGCGTTGGTCACTGCCACGCCGTTTTCGAGCGCGCCCCGAAACGCCCGCGCCGTGAGCAGTTTGGCCCGCAGCACGCCGGAAGGATCCGCGATGGAGACCCGCACAGTTTCGATCGCGCCAGAATCGAGCTGGCTTAGCACGTGCGCCGCGGCTTCCTTCTGGCTGTCGTCCCATAGGCCGTGAGACCCGATAAATCCGGGCCTGCCGATTGCTGATTTGGGAGTTTTTTCTGCCATAAATTGCTCGCCGTCTACTCTAGCGTTACTACGCCCGAACGCTCAACAAGAATGTCGCTGATTTACCGTTTTTCGGGTTTCCCTTGCCTTTCCAGCCCGCACGGCATGATGTTTAATCAGGTTAAATTTGTTTGATGTTGAGACGGCGATATGGCGATTGAAATCGAAAGTACCGAATCGGCCGCGATTTTTACCCCTAATCGCTTTCTCAACCGGTACGCGGAGCAGCTCGGCACTGGCCCGGTGCCAATCGAACCTTTCATATCGGCAGACTACTTTGAACGCGAACGCCAAACGATTTTCAAGCATTGCTGGCTAAACATAGGTCGCGTTGAGCAGATTCCGCGCCCCGGAGATTTCTTCACGAAGGAGCTCGCGGTTTGCGATGCGAACGTTCTGGTGTTGCGCGGCCGCGACGGCCAGCTCAGGGCGTTCCACAACGTCTGCCAGCATCGCGGGAACCGGCTGATCTGGGAACGCAGCGGCAACTGCAGGAGTCGCGTCAGCTGTCGTTACCACGGCTGGACTTACGATACGACCGGAGCCCTCGTACAGGCGACTGACGTCAAGAATTTCTGGAACCTGCAGCCCGAAGCACATCACCTCGCGCCGATCGCGATCGATACCTGGAAGGGCTTCATCTTTATCAACCTAGAACCCGCCCCGGCGGAACCGCTGCGCAAATATCTCGGCGAGATCGCCGACCAGCTCGACGATTATCCCTTCGAGCAGCTCACGACATGCTTTTCATACTCGGTGCGCGAACGGGCGAACTGGAAGATCGCGGCTACCTCGCAAGAGGAGGGCTATCACGTCCCTTATATTCATCATCAGTCCCATGGACGCGCCATCTATTCCGATGCCCGTGGAAACTACCGTTCGCTTGATATCGAGCTATTTGGACGTCATCACCGCATCCTGACCGCACCGAACCTCAATTTTCAGCCAAGCGAGGTCGAAAAGATCGCCGGTTCCCATATGCCGGGCTTCGTCGACTCTTTTGCGGAGAATGGATCAGCGGCGAAAGCCGAAGGCCAGCCCTCGATACCCGGGTACTACAGCATCTTTCCTAATTTCCATTTTCTGGCGCTGCCGGGAAATTATCTCTCCTACAATTTCTGGCCTCTGAGCGTGAATGAAACCTTATGGGAGATTCGCGCGTATTATCCCGAGCCCAAAACAATCGGCGAACGATTCGCGGTCGAGTACGGACGCTGCGCGGCGCGGGATATCGTGTCCGAAGATATTCCGCTTCATGAGGCGATCCAGTCGAGCCTTCGCGCCGGAGCGATATCTCATTTCACTTTTCATGATGAAGAAACCTGCTGCCGCCATACGATGAAGCTGGTCGATGACTATGTCAGCGGATGCGCCTGATACTGGTCATTAACACGCCATGAGCAAGTCGCTGCCCACGGAATTTGTCGATCTCGAGCCCTTTATCGACTGGTCGCTCGAATCCGAACGCGAACGCAACGCGAAACGTTACGCGAGCGAAATGATCGAGATTCGGCGTTTTCACGATGCGATGGTTGCTCGCGCCGAAGCTGCGATCGTCTATCTGGATCGCACGGGCAAAGGCCTTGAGAATCTTGACGACGCCGATCGCACGTTGCTGAACATGCTCCTGTCCCTGGCGGAAGTCGCCCCCTCGGTTACGTTCTATAACAGCGCACAGGTTGCCGGCGGCGTCGATCCCAAGCGGGTCGTGCCAGATTAATCAGCTTTAGCCTGATTTTCCTTCACATAAGTTAGCGGGCCGCCATAACCTGGGATCGCTTCCTGTACGGCCTGTAACATCGAGGGTCGGGTCGAAAATGCGGTCCCGGCGCGGCGGCCTTCTCGTACCTGCCGATAAATCGTCAAACCAGCTGATTGTTTCACGCCATCGATCGAATAGAGAAGAATTAAGCGAATAGCGAAGAATCAGGTCGCGAATGGCTGGTCTCGGACGAATATCAGAGGAGGCCTTGTATGGGTCTTTCAGACCTTGCATCGATCGGATCGCTCGTTTCTGGAGTGGCGGTTATTATTTCCCTGATTTACCTGAGCATCCAGGTCCGGCTGGCAGATCGTAATCAGCAGGCTTCAATCAGGCAGGGCCGCTCGACGCGTACCGTCAATTTGTTCATGGAAACCACCAATCCGTCGCTTTGCGATGCGATCTCAAAAGGATTCGATGGCGACGACGACATTTCCGCCACTCAATTCCGGCAATTCAGGAATTATTGGATGGCCCAGATAAGCCACGCGGAGGACTCGTTTTATCAGCACGAAAACCTCTTGCTCAATGATGCGGCTTTCGAGACTTTTATCGGTGCCTTGAAAAACGCGTTTCGTTCGCCCGGCGTACGAGCGGTATGGAAGGGATCTCGTGATACCTGCGCAGGCGAGTTCGTGGAATTCATGGACAACGTCTACGCCGAGACAACGGTTGGCCCCGCGATTGACTCCTTCGCCCTATGGAAAGCTGATGTAGCTAAGGAGAAGCTATCGGCTATGCAACAGCCAACTTCGCGCTAAATCCAGCTCAGATTGCCATAATTCGAATGCCTGCCTTGACTTGGGCAGCGGGAATAAAGATACTCTGGCAATTAATCGAGCAATTCAATCGAGTAAGCAGAGTTTTATGAGCAACACTTCGACAAACGGCAGCAACGGTAAGTCTTCTTGGCACAGTATCGCGAATCAGTTATCGCTGGAATTGGCCGCCACTGCCCCGGTTCGTGAGGCTGAGACCCGACGTCCAACGACCGAGCTCAACCGCCTGCGCGAATCTGGCTTGGTCAGCGTAACCGTGCCGACCGAATTCGGCGGTGGTGGCGCGGACTGGAAATCCTCTGTTGAACTAGTCCGCGAAATCTCCAAGGGTGATGGCTCCGTGGGAGCGCTGTTCGGGTATCATCTGCTCGACCTCGCAACCACCGAACTATGCGGAACGCCGGCCCAACGCGAGCATTTCGGCCGCGAAACCGTTCGCAATAGATGGTTCTGGGGCGGCGTGATCAATCCGCTCGACGCCGACCTCGTCGCCGTTCCGACCGGCGATGGTTTCGTGCTCAACGGCCGCAAGACCTTCTGCACGGGTGCAACTCTGGCCGATCAGATTCTGGTCAATGCGAAAATTCCCAACTTTGAAGGACCCGCTTTTTTTGCCATCCCAGGCAATCGCGAAGGAATTCTCGCCGGCAACGACTGGAATAACCTGGGCTTTCGGCTGACGGAAAGCGGCAGCGTGACTTTCAAGGACGTATGGGCCGGGACCGACGAGAGGCTCGGCGGCGATCAACCGCTCGATCCGACGGTGTCGTCGCTGAACGTGCCGATGATTCAGCTCCTGTTCACCAACTACTACCTGGGATCGGCGCTGGGAGCGCTCGAATCGGCGCGCACCTACATCCTCAACCGATCGCGTCCGTGGTTCCTGTCGAAAGCCGAAACCGCCGCGAAGGATCCGTATACGATCGCCGCGTACGGGGAATTGTCAGTCAATGTGAACGCGGCGATCGCCACCGCCGATCGTGCGGCGAGCGCTCTCCAGAATGTACTAGACAATCTGGCCCGAATTACCCCTCGGCAGCGCGGCGAGGTCGCGGTTCAAGTCGCCGCTGCGAAAGTATTCGTTGCCCGAACCGCGCTCGACGTCACCAGCAAAATCTATGAGCTCACCGGTGCGCGATCGACCGCGGCGCAATTCGGCTTCGACCGGTTCTGGCGCGACGTGCGGACTCATACGCTGCATGATCCGCTGGCTTACAAGGTTCGCGAAGTGGGTGACTACTTTCTGAACGATCAGCTTCCTGAGCCAACTTTTTACACCTGACCGGTCCGCGAGCGCGATCCGGCGGCTGAAGTAGTCAAGCAGGAGATTTTTATGCCAGAGGCACGGTTTGGAATCTGGGCGCCGGTTTACGGTCCATGGGGCGCGCGGAATCATCCGGATGAACCCGCCCAGGCAAGCTACCGCCAGGCCCGTGAGATTGTCGTGCAGGCCGATCGTCTGGGCTTCAAGGTAGCGCTCTTCGCGCAGCACATTATCAATCCGTTGAACAACGCCTACGACCAGCTCGAAACCTGGACGGCCTGCGCCGCGGTGGCTGAGGCCACCAATCAGATCGAGATAATGGCGGCCGTGAAGCCGTTTTTTTTCCATCCCGCGATCCTGTCCAAGATGGCGCTCGGGATCGACGCGATCAGCAATGGGCGGCTGTCTCTCAATCTGATCAGCGGATGGTATATGCCCGAGATGCAACAGGCCGGCCTGGCCGTCCGCGCTCACGATGATCGCTACCGCTACTCGCGCGAATGGCTTCGGATCGTGAAGGCGCTAATCGCCGGCGAGCAGGTCGACTTCAGCGGCGAATGGTTTCAATTGAAGGGTCTGCAATTTCATCCGGGCCCCTTCGCGAAGCCTCGTCCAATTATTTATCTCGGCGGCGAATCCGACCAGGCTCGCGATCTCGTCGTCGACGAAGCCGATGTATACCTGCTCAACGGACGCACCATCGATTTGATACGCGCAGCGATCGCCGAGGTATCGGCGCGGCCGCGACGGCTTTCCGCGCCGCTGCGCTTTGGAATGGCGGCCTTCGTAATTGCGCGGCCGACGCAAGATGAAGCCGCGCGGGAATTCATCAAGCTTCTCCAACTGGCCGAACCCGACGACCTTAGCGATCTGTTCCGCGGCGTCGACCCGTCGGCCGTCATGTTCAAATTATTCCAGGAAGGACCGCGAGCGCTCGGCACTAACGGTGGCACCTGGGCTGGCCTCGTGGGCGATTACGATACCGTCGCGCAACGAATCGTCGACTTCGGCGACGTTGGGATCGAAACGTTCCTGCTGCAATTTCAGCCGTTCGAGTCCGAGATGGCGCGCTTTGCCGAAGAGATAGTTCCCCGCGTACGGGAGCTGGAACGCTCGCGCTCCCTCCTCGCCGGCGCAGCCGCAGCGCCGGTCGCCTGGAACCCTAACCCGCCCGAATTTCAGAGTGAATGATTTTTCTGATCGCGCCGGCGAACCTGGCGCGCGGAGTCTAGCAATGGCCCATAGGGTGAAAACAGATGGCGAAGCGATCCTGATTGCCACGCATTTCGGCGAGCAGTTTGCCCCGGGCGCCGCCGAGCGCGATCGCGAAAGAAGATTGCCGCGCGCCGAGCTCGACGAGTTGTCGAACAGCGGTCTTCTCGCGGTAGGAATTCCCCGATCCTACGGCGGGGCCGGCGTATCGAACGTGACCCTCGCCGAAGTCTTCCGTCTCCTTTCGAAGGGCGACCCCAACATCGGACAGATTCCGCAGAACCACTTCTGCTTCGTAAAATCGATCGAACTGAATGGCACCGAGAGCCAGAAAAAATTCTTCTTCGATCAGATTCTCGATGGCAAGCGGCTTGGCAATGCGCTGTCGGAAAAGAACACTCAGCACGCCTTCGACTTGCGAACGACCATTCACCGCCAGACTGACGGCAGCTACCTGATCAACGGGGAGAAGTTCTACACGACAGGCGCGCTGCTCTCGGACTGGATTCCAGTTTTCGGAACCGACCAGGAGAACCATCTTCTGATCGCCTACGTTCCGCGCAACGCCAAGGGCGTCGAAATACGCGACGACTGGAACAGCATGGGTCAGCGGACGACGGCCAGCGGCACGACGATTCTGCGCGACGTCATCGTGCCAGCGGATTGGGTGCTGCAGCACTGGGAGACTTACGAAGCGCCGCAATACTTTGGCGCCTATGGACAGATAATCCACGTCGCGATCGATGTCGGCATTGCCGAAGGCGCGCTGGAAGACGCGCGCGATTTCGTCCGCCGCAAGAAGCGCCGATGGCTCGAAGCGAACGTCGAGAAGCATTCCGAAGATCCGTTTGTCGTGGAGCGCTTCGGCGAGTTGCTGATAAAGGTGAACGCATCGAAGCTGATGCTCCGGCGGGCCGGCGAAATCCTCGATATTGCCGAGCGCGAGTTGAACTCCGATTCAGCCGCCGCGGCTTCGGTGGCAGTGGCGGAAGCAAAGCAGTTCGCTTCATGGACCGCGCTCGAAGTCACCAGCGAACTGTTCGAGCTCGCCGGCACCAGCGCGACGCTTGGCGATCTGAACCTCGACCGGCACTGGCGCAACGCCCGCACGCATACTCTGCACGATCCGGCGCGATGGAAAACCTACGCGGTTGGAAATTATTTCCTTAACGGCGTTAAGCCGCAGAATCACGGATTGATTTAGGGCGCGGCGTCAGTCGCGGCGAGCAGCGACAGATACCACCGCATCAATAATGTTCGCGTAACCCGTGCATCGGCACAGGTTGCCGGAAAGCGCGTGTCGGACGTGTTCGGGGCTGATCGGCCCGCGCGTCGAATCGAGCAGCTCGCGCGCCGTTATCAGCATCCCCGAAGTGCAGAAGCCGCACTGGATCGCATGATGCTCCCGGAAGGCCTGACGCAAAGGGTCGAGATCGCCGTCGGACCCGAAGCCCTCGAGCGTCGTGACTTCCCCGCCATCGGCCTGGACGGCGAGCGTCAGGCACGATCGGACGCTTGCGCCATTCAGTATTACGGTGCACGCACCGCATGCGCCGTGGTCGCATCCGAGATGCGTCGCGGTCAATCGAAGATCTTCCCGGATAAAATCCGCGAGCAGCCGCCGGACGCTCACCTCGCGCACGACCTCGCGCCCATTAACTTTAAGCCGCACCGTCATTGTTTCGACGAACGCGGGATGGTTGCTCATGATGCTTTCGACTTCTCCACAGCTTCTTGCAGCACTCGCGCCGTCAGTACCCTGGTTATCTGACGACGGTAATCAGCCGACGCCCGTACGTCGCTGACCGGTTTGCATTCAAGCGACGCCGCTTGTGCGGCCACGGCTATCGAGGTCTTGGTCCCCTCGGTGCCTATCAGCGACGCCGCCGCATCCGCCGCGAGGATTACCGTCTCATCGACACCGCCGAGGCCTATCGCGGCGCGGCTTATTCTCCCGTGAGAATCGAATGTGATGGTCGCGCCGACCGCCGCGATCGCAAAATCGTGCGGACGGCGGCATAACTCCTGAAACCCCCACGTGGTGCGCGGCGGCAGCGCCGGAAACGCCACCTCCGTGAGAATTTCATCCGGCTCGATCACCGATCGAAAGGCGCCGAAATAGAAGTCAGCGGCAGAAACCGCGCGTGTCCGTGTGCGTGATCGCAGCGTGATCGACGCTCCAAGGATTGCGGCGACGAGAGGGAATTCACCCGCCGGATCGCCCAGTGCGAGGCTACCGCCGATCGTGCCGCGGTTCCGAATCGCGGCGTGTCCGATCTCCGACGCGGCACGGCCCAAAATCGAATGGGTTTTGGCAACGAACGAGGAGCTCTCAACTTCGCTATGCCGGACCATCGCGCCAAGATGAAGATCGCCGCCTTCCCGGCGCAATCGTGAAAGTTCACTCACGCGAGTCAGATCGATCAAAGCGGCCGGCCGCAATTGCCGCAGGTTGAGCATCGGAATCAAGCTCTGACCGCCCGCCAGCAGGCGCGCATTGCCGTCGGCGAGTTCGATCAGATCGAACACCTCTTCGAGCGATTTCGGCGCGGCGTAGGAAAACGGCGCGGGTTTCAAAGGCGGGCGCCCTCGCCGACAGTTGCGCGCTGCAGCCTGGCCGATCTGTTAAGGAGACTAAGGATCCGTTCCGGCGTAAGCGGCAATTCGCTGACGCATACATCGAACGGCGCCAGCGCATCTTCGACCGCGTTTGCGATCGCTCCCCACGGTCCAACCGCGCCGCCTTCACCCATTCCCTTGATGCCCAACATCGTATGGGGCGACGGACTTTCCAGGTGTGCGATCTCGATGGTCGGAACTTCGGTTGCCGTCGGCGGCAGGTAGTCCATCAGCGAGTTGCTCATCAGGCGGCCCAACGAGTCATACACGATATGTTCGTAGAGCGCGCCGCCGATACCCTGGGTGACGCCGCCTTGAATCTGGCCCTCGACGATCGCCGGATTAATGACCGTGCCGCAATCCTCAACGACGACGTAGCGCAGGATTTTGACCTGGCCGGTTTCAATATCGACTTCCACGGTCGCCAGATGGGTCGCGTTGGAGTTGGTCAACATCGGCGGTTCGTAAACCACGGTGGTATCGAGGCCGGGCTCCTCGCCGAGATAATTGCCGTCAGCGGGAATGATCAGATCGTGTGCGATGTCGGCGATTTTCGCGATGGCGCGGCCGTCATCGATGCGCCGAATAAAGCCGTCGGCCAGCTTCAGTTCCTTATCGGGAATTTCAGTGCGTTTCGCGGCGAAGCGCAAAATCTTGTCGCGCAGAATCCGCGCCGCCTTCAGCGTTGCGCCGCCGCCGACGACCGCGCTACGGCTGGCATTGGTCCCCCATCCGAGCGGCGAAACGGCGGTATCTCCATATCGAATCGAGACGTCGGCTATGTCGACACCCAATTCGTCAGCGGCAAGCTGCGCGAATACCGTCTCATGGCCCTGGCCGTGAGAATGCGTGCCGACTGCGATCGTCACCTTGCCGGAAATATCCATCTGGGCGCGCGCGCTTTCCCATCCCGCCGTCCTGGGGGATCCTCCGGCGAGCAGGAACTGCGTCCCCGGAGCACTGACTTCGATAAATGACGCCACTCCGAGGCCCAGATGGCGGCCGCGCCGGACCTGCTTTTTCTGCTCAGATCGAAAATCCGCATAGCCGATTATTTCCGCCGCCTTGCTCAGCGCTTCCCGGTGGCTGCCGCTTTCGACATATGCGCCCGCCACGTTGGTATACGGATGGTCTTCCTTGCGGATCATGTTGTTGAGGCGCAGTTGAACAGGATCCAGATGCAATCTTCGAGCTGCGATATCCAGCAGCCGTTCGATCACGAAGGTCGCTACCGGCGCGCCGACGCCGCGATAAACGCCGAGCGTGGTCTTGTTGGTGCATACCGCGAGCGCTTTGAAACTGTAGGCGGGAATTTTGTACGGGCCGGGCATCACGTTGCCGGCAAGAAACACCTCGAGCCACGAGGTCCACGGATACTCGGTGTAAGCGCCGATATCACTTACGAGCCGCGCTTTGAGTCCGAGAATCGAACCGTCATTGCTGAGTGCGATTTCAGCATCGACCACCTGCTCCTTGGCATGAAGCGCTGAAGAAAGGTTCTCGTTGCGCTCCTCGATCCATTTGACTGGCCGCTCCAGCGTGACGCTCAGGTAGGCGGTCAGCACTTCCTCGGGAAACACGTGCGCCTTCTGACCGAATCCACCGCCAACGTCGGGAGCGATCACGCGCAGCCGATTTTCGGGAAACTTCAGCAGACGCGCGAGATGGGTGCGCAGGACATGCGGAATCTGACTCGACGACCAGAAAGTCAGTTCCTCTCGCGCCCGATCATATGAAGCGACACATCCGCGAGTTTCCAGCGGCAGCGCGGTTTGCCTACCCGTCTTGAATCTCTGAGAAACTTTCAGATCGGCTTGCTTGAACGCCCGCGCGACGTTGCCACAATCGCGCTCGGCCTTGAACATTACGTTGTCTTCCCAGCCGGGGTGAAGAATCGGCGCGTCGGGCTCGAGAGCGCGCTCGGCGTCGAGCAAGACGCTCATCGGCTCGTATTCCACATGGATCAGGTCGCGCGCATCTTCCGCCATGTAAGTATCAGTCGCGACGACAGCTGCAACTGCCTCACCGAAAAACCGAACTACGTCCCTTGCGAGAATGAACCAGTCGCAAGGTCGATGCGGCGGCTGGATGCTGTCCGGGTTCCAATCGACTCGCAGCGGCGCCAGCACGCCCGTCAGATCCTCACCTGTAAGCACCTTGATCACGCCCGGGGCGGCTGCCGCTCTGGAGACATCGATCGAGACAATCCGGGCATGCGCATGCGTACTGCGCAGAAAAACCAGCGCAACGGTATCGGGCAACTGAACATCGCCGACGAAAAGCGTCCTGCCGGTTAAAACCCGCAAGTCTTCAACCCGGGAGACCCGAGCACCGAGAAATTTTCCGCGTCGAGGGACAGATTTCATAAATTACTCAAGTAAATCGCTCGATTTTCTCGTATTATAATTTCCACCCGCTTTAACGTCAATATTTGGCGACGATCAAACGTCTCGGACCGTTTGACAGGGACCACGTTCTTCTATAAATCGAGTATATCGATTGAGCAATAGAAGTTTGAATCAGGAGGATCGGCTTACGATGGCGTTCGGTGACGAGAAGGGATTCGGGGCTAACACATATTTCACGAAGCTGGACGTTGAGCGGGAGGCGCGAGTCTTCGGCGAGTTTCAGCGTCGAATCATTCCAGACGTCAGCGGTCTGATCAGCGAGGCCCGGCTGCCCGAAAATGACGACGAGCGCGACGCCTATTACCATCTGTACGCGACGGTCGCCGCGCAGGATCTTTTCATCGCCCAGTCGACGGCGCTGGGGCTCGGCGTTACCGACGATGCGGACCTACAGAGCCTGATCACGCGACAGATCGGCGACGACGGTCGTCACGCCAGCTATTTCCGCGAGAGTATCGAGTTCGTCACCGGACGGGATCCGATCAAGGATATCGAGGCCAACCTGCGCGCGCATTGGGAACTTATCGGCGATTTGCCCCGGCAAGGTTTTCTCGGATGGCTCGCCTTCGAGTTCGACTACGAGTTTTACGCTGTTCCCGAGATTATCAACGCCGCGGTTGCCACCGTCGGCGATCCGCGGCTGTCTCACGCCGGCGAGGGAATTTATGCCGACGAAGCTTTCCATCGTCATTTTCTTTCGGCCTGGTGGCGCCGTCATTTGTCGCAGCAATCGGTCGAGAAGCAGCGCGAGCTGATCGGCAAGTTACTTGAATACGATCGCACGTATCGCGCGCTTAAGGCCGACTACTACAAGGGTGTCATCACAAAGATGCATCGCCTCGGCGGATGGCCATGGGATGTCGTCAAGGAGATTACTCTGAACTGGCATCGCGAAGTCCGTGACTATCTGCTGCCGCAATCGGCGCACGCCCTTCGATCATTTACCGATGGCGTTGCGAGTGAAGACGCGCAGGCGCAATAGCCAGTTCGCCAGCCCACGATCGGCGCGCGACGCGCTAAAGGAATACGGAGGATCGAAATCATGGCGACCGAAACCATCGGAAGCGAAGCGACCCACGGCCTGATCAACTACCTGGCGAGTTTCAGCCCCAAACCGGTCAACTACGCATACGAGGCTCCTGCCGGCGTGTCACCTCGCACGGGAACCTACGTCGCGCAGGTCGTGCCGATTCACAATGGCCGCGAAATCCTCGACGACCTGTCGCTCGATCGGCAGGGCTTCGTGCTGACGCCGTCGAAAACTTCGGTGAGAGATTTCTACGATCCCCAGGAAGTGAAGTCGGTTTATTACCCGGAGGTCGAAGCGCTTCTGAAATCCGTCACGGGTGCGACGCGCGTCTCTATCTTCGACCATGTCGTGCGCAATCCCGCGCTCGCCCAGGAAGGAAAAAGGGGCATTCGCGAGCCGGCTAAATTTGCTCATAACGATTACAGCTTGAAATCCGCACCACAGCGCGTCCGCAACCATCTGCCTGACGAGGCGGAAAATCTGCTGAAGGGCCGCTTCGCCGAGATCAACGTATGGCGTGCGATTCGCGGACCGCTGCAGGATTGGCCGCTTGCACTGTGCGATGCGCGCAGTATCGATTCAGCCGACGTGGTTGCGGCCGATCTGGTCTATCCGGACCGGGTCGGCGAGACTTTCACCTTCAAGTTCAACCGCGACCACCGATGGTTCTACTTTCCGAACCTCCAGCCGGACGAAGCGATATTGCTCAAGTGCTACGACTCGAAGAAGGATGGCCGCGCCCGCTTTACCGCGCATACCGCATTTGAAGATCCGAATCGGCCGCAGAACGCGCCGGTCCGGGAGAGCATAGAGGCCCGCGCGCTGGTCTTCTGGCCGGAGTGAATCACGCCGAACAACCCAACGGAGAAAATACTATGTCCCTTGATGCTCTATGGTATACGCGCTGCCCCGTTCCGACCGCGTTCAGCGCCGCGATTCATCTCGGATGGATCGACAATGAGTTCGCGAAAGACAACCTGCCGGTGTACTCACTCCTACATTCTTCTTCGCGCTCAACGCGCGAGTCGCATTTCGCCCACACGCAGGACAACTCTTTCCGCCACGGCGGCAACATCCCGCCGCTATGGGCCTTTTCGGTCGGCAACGACGTCCGGCTGATTGCGCTCTCGTGGAACGACGAGATTCAAGTGGTACTGACGCGGCCGGATTCGGGAATCAAGACTGTCGCCGATTTGAAGGGGCGCAAGCTCTCGATACCGCGGCGCGTTAACGATTCGATCGACTTCTGGCGCGCTGCCGTGTTGCGCGGATTTGAATCGGCGCTTAGCACCGCCGGTCTGACAACGAACGACGTGGAGCTGGTTGAAGTTCCGATTGGGCGTGCGTTTATCGACGATTCGCCCGATTCGACCGAGAACAGCGGCTCGCTCTGGAGCGCCGTCACAATGCGCGCGTTTCAGCGCGAAGAAGCCGTCGCGCTGCTGACTGGCAAGGTCGACGCGATCTTCAGCCATGGCGCCCACGCTGCGGATATCAAGGCGTTCACGAGCGCGCGCGTCGTGATTGACCTGGGAAAACTCGACGATCGCAAGCTGCGCATCAACAATGCCGCCCCGCTCGCGTTGACCGCCAGCGGCAAGCTGATCGAGGAGCGTCCCGAGCTGGTCGCGCGATGGCTCGCAACCGTGATCGAAGCCGGCATCTGGGCGAAGACGCACCGCGACGACGCTTTTCGAATCGTGGCCGCCGAATCGGGAACGCCCGAGGAGATCGCGCGCGAGGCGTATGGCAAAGGTCTGCCGGACCAGCTCGTGCCTGACCTCTCTGACGACAAAGTCGCGGCGTTAGACTCGCAGAAGAATTTCCTGCTCAAACACGGATTCATCAAGAATGACTTCGATATCGAGAAGTTCATTGCGCGTAAGCCGCTGGAAGTGGCTCAGCGTATCGTGCGGGAGCGCACCGACGAATCGAATTCACGCGGCGGCAGTTTCAACACAGGACTCGCAGGCGTCGGGAAGTAGCTCGATCTCGCGAGAGTCGCACCGCATCGGAGCCATTTATGAAGATTAATTTTTCCTCTCTCATTGAACGGCTCGCCCTCTCCCGGGAACCAAGCGAATGCGCATACGCCGGACTTGAACGGCCGAAAAAATCGACCGTGGCGGTTGCTGCTCCCACGATGCCGCTCGAAGATGAGTTGATGTGGGCGCCGCGACCACCGACTCCAGAAGGTATCGAGACTCCCTTTCAGTTTTTCCACCTGATCCTGAGCTAGCGCGTTTCCTCAGTTGCGGGCGGGCGATACCCTTCGGCCCGCTCGCGCCTGATCTGTACAGGGCATTTATTCGGGCACGAGCGGACGTCCGTTCGTCGTCGGCTACATCGCGCGCTATGCTTGTCGTGCAGGCGATTCCACCTTCGATAAGTTTTGCGCTTTCCGGGAGAGACATTTATGAAGATTCCACAATCCGTACGCGAAGTGATCGATAAAGCACCGTTCGGTCATCTGACCACGCTCAATGCTGACGGCAGCCCGCAGGTCACCGTAATCTGGGTCGGAATTGAAGGTGAAGAGTTCGTGATCGGCCATTTTGCGAAATACCTGAAGCTCAGAAATATCGAGCGCGATCCCAGGGTGGTGCTATCGCTCCTTAGTGACAACACGAATGCGCAGGGACTGCGTGAATACCTGGTGGTTCGCGGCAAAGCGCGAGTCACCGAGGGTGGCGCTCCGGAACTC
>Ga0302325_10009662_pt1 | contig 21024 bp, 20 predicted proteins | sample Palsa_T0_2_FD_201948 | JGI IMG/M metagenome (GOLD analysis project Ga0302325, IMG submission 201948) | Peat permafrost microbial communities from Stordalen Mire near Abisko, Sweden - Palsa_T0_2 | ecosystem: Environmental > Terrestrial > Soil > Palsa > Peat permafrost | place: Sweden: Abisko...
TTCCCCACCGTCCTCTTGTTCACACTGTTATCCCGATCGAACCAAGGACTGTCCATCTTACTCGTATCCTCCGCAGACAAATGCGTATACTTTGTCCGCGAAGCCCTTCCCAACTCTCCGCTTCTGACCTGCAACGGTTTTGGTAACTGTTGTTTATCCCGATGTTCCTCCGCCGTAGCAACATTTGTATTCCTGGTCTTGATCACCTCATCATCCTGGTAAAAAGCTCCCTTGTGATGCCATTTCTGCATAAACTCCATCTTGGGACGGTTCTTTTCGCGTTCCTCCTCGATCTCGCGTTTCCGCGCATAGTCCTCCTTGAGGCGTTCTTCTTCATCCATGTTGCGTCGTTTTTCGATTTCCTCTTTCTCTAGTTCGCGGGCGATCAAGGCTTCGCGTTCGCGTTTTATACGCGTTAGTTCACGCAGTTTCCAGGCTGCTTTTTCGGCGGCCGGGTCGAGATCATCGGTGTCGTCAACGGCTTCGATCCCCCGATTGGCTTCGAGATTCATTTCTGCTTCATTGGCTGCTTGGGCGGCGTTGCGGTGTTCGGTCTCCAGGAATTTGATCGCCTCCTCGGCTTTTCGATCACCATTTGGCTTATTCTCTGAATCGTTGGAAGTCCCGTAATTTGCGAGACCAATGTTATTTCCGTTTGATTTAGGATTATCGCGTTGGTTTCTGGAAGGGTTAAATACATTGGCTTGAGAGGAGTACTTTGATACAAACACAGGCCGCATTAATGGTCTGCGAGGGACTATTTCTTCTTCACTCGATTCCTCCTCCGAAGACTCTTCTTCACTCGACTATATATCAGCAACACCACAATCAGACAATACCTCCTCCTCTTCTTCTTCCAGATCGACCAGATCTGTCGCATGGAATCCACCCGTCGCCCGTTTCGTAGCCTGTCGTAACTTCCGCTTCTCAGGTTGCGCAGCATCCTCCTCCTCCTCCGATTCTTCCTCTGAACTATCCTCTTCCGGCGGTTGATATGGCCCTTCTTCAGCTATACTGGCGCTTCTCATTGTAGTGATAAGCTTTGTCCCTGCCTCAGGAACCTTTTCCTTTGGAGGAGGTTGTCGCTGTGCTGGTTCCTGCTCGACTTGTTCCTCCTCCGCCTCCTCCTCTTCCTCGGAGTCGTATTCATCGCTTGATTCTTTGTCTTCTTCTAGGCGTTTGCCTGGCCAGTATCGCGCTGCTTGAGGCGCTACTCTTCCTGGCGCGAACTTCGGCACCGGCGCAAACTTCGATGGCATGTTGTGACGCTTTTCGAAATTTACGGCCACCTCTCGTGAGTCGCAGTTATCACGACACGGCTTAAGAGTAGAAACTAGACGGCTTTCTGGGAACCTGGATGGAGGGGTCGTAACGGGACTTTTTCATTGGTTTTCAGCTATTTATACGAGAATCCGCGGGAGATTTTGTCCTTTTTACGATATTTCCCTCTTTTTTCATCGGTTTCGGAGCGTTTTATCTCCTTTTTGAGGAGCCTTTCCCTCTTTTCTCCCTAGGCCCATTCCCAGGTCTCAAAAAGCTGTCTGCCGAATATATAAAATTCTTTTAACTACTCCTAAATCCTTACTTTACTACACTCGATGCTCCTCTATCCAAAACATAAATACATCTCAAATGCACACTCCAAAATCTAATTTTATAATCCTAAAATCCTTCCTTGTACAAAAACGTGCTCAATCCTCTCCATAATTCAAAAGTATCAAACCCTTTACTCCGTTTCTTCTCTGCAATAGCGGCAATAGCGCCATTCCTCAAGTCCTGTCGTTAGCAACGCTGCAGAAAAAAGCCCCCGAAAGTGGAAGCTAGAATGCAAGGACGGGGAGATAGGTTACCCAATGATCACACGCTAGTTTTCCGACAAATTTTCCCCATCGTGCAGATTTCAGACTCACCAGGCCATCGTTGTCGCTTCCCTCTCGTTCAGTGACGACTTTGTGCGGGAGATAGAGAGGGTGCCAGATGGGGAGACCGGTTTCTCCACCTTGTTCTTTTGGAATGACTGCGCCGAAGGAGTAGTATTCTACTTGAGACGAGTCCGGGGTCATTGGATTGAAAGTGTTCTGCAGGAAGGAGGTCGTCAAGTTTGCATACGCAGGGGTGTCCAGTGTTCTTGCTAACATCGTATGAGTAAGTATAGTTGATGATAATGATGTTGATTTATCGGGGTCGCTCGCTTGTTTGAGGGCATTAGGAGGTTCTGCGAAGGCATCGGTGCTTGATTTCGAGGTTGTGCTCCTTTTGGGCGATATTCTACCGAGGCCAAGGTAGTCTCGACAGAAGTCCATGAAAGAGGAGCCTCGGTGTGGCGTGGAGAGTGTGGTTAGCGAAATTGGTCGATAATGAGTTGGATTGATGTGAGTTATTAGATGACGACAGTCGAGACCTCCCATTGAATGCGCCAGGAAGTTGACTTCAGTATTCTTATCCAGTGTCCTTGCTAAAAACTCATTCATCGCCGCCGCCCGCTCCGCGATTGTACCCGTACTAACCGTCAACACCGACAACGTGATTCACATACCTAGGTACTTTGGTGATTAGTACTTTACATCCTAGCTGTCGCAAAGCCTCAGGTATTCCGCCCCAGTAGTAAAACTGCAACTTCGGAAACGAATCAAATCCCAACTTGTCAAACCCAAACAAGCCTACCATCAACTTCATCCCATATAATCCCATACCATGACAGAGTACAATAGTTTTCCTCGCCGCCTGATACTGAGTATGAAGTGGCAACCATTCCCAGTTCCTCTGTCTCCGCAGATCATTCCCCTCCAGCAACGGACTATCGCCGACAGTAGTATTCGACGTCGTGGAAGCGTGTTTCGCGCTCACCGTCAACACCGTCGCCGTCTTGGCTCTCTGAGAGACATGTTTTCCATTGAATATTGTGCGGATACATTGGCGCAGGAATTGGAATGCCGGCTGTGACATAGTCACTGTGAAGTTTCCCTCACTTGTTTACGAGTCGCGGCCAGAATCGCTCGAGGAAGGCGATGAAGGAGGATGGAATGGCCGGGGTGGGCGATGGGCGATGGGCGATGTGTTGTAGCCGAGGAGCGATCGGAAGTTGGGGCCCTTGGGGCAAATTTGGTTTGTGTATGACGTCCACGTGAGCAAGTGTCAGGCGACCATGAGATCAGCCACCAAAGACGACCGGGCCTGTGGCGTGAAATGGTAAGCAATAAGAACACAACTTCCAAATAGCCCCAAGAATAAACCGCTAAGAATCCAGACACCACCACAAAATCCCACCACACACACCACCCAAAACCTCGCCCGCACAAAGCCATCACCACCAGCATGCGCCGCAGTCTCCTCCGCCTCGCACAACAAGCATCACATCACGCCCACGCAGCGGGCGGCGTGGGTTCCGCGCCCCACATCCATGAGCCGGCCCCCTTTTACCGGTACTCTGCGATCGCGCTGGGTGCGACGACGTGGTTTTGGATCCTTTACAAGGCGAAGAATGAGGGTGCTGTGTTACTGGTACGCCCTTATCATCCCGATTGTCATTCCTGTCTTTGTGTCGGGCACGAGTATTCTTGTGTGTTTGTGTTTGTGTTTTTGTAGTTGTGGTTGTGGTTGTGGTTGCCACGGGATGGTGTACGGAGTGGATGGCTGATTTGTAGGGATTGAGACATCCTTGGGATCATCCGGGTCACGGTGGACATGAGGAGGCGGAGGGACATGCAGAAGAAGAAGGGCATTAGAGGTTGGTTTAGGGGTGTAGATAAGGGAGTTGATGGGATGGCATCGAAGCCGTTGATAAAATGCTGTATGAACAGAAATTGACTCGAGATTTCAAGACGTGGAAGGGATCCTCGGGTGTGAGAGTTGAGGTGTGGGTGGAGTGTTTTGCTTCGCTTGAGTGCATCCATTGGTATTTCTTGCAAACCTTGCTCCAATCTTGTCTGTTACTTCTCTGGATTTCCCGTTCGAATGGATTGGTTAAAGTATTGACGAGCGCGAGAGGGACGTTGGATACAGGGTTATGAGAAACTTTTGGGCAACTTTAAGCGGACCCATGAACTGAAAATACGCACGATAGTCAGACTGTGACTCTTGTAAACCTCATAGAACGGAATCCCTAATTCAACTATCCCATCCTTCGACAAGGTTATCCATTTCGGAACACGAGCGGTGGAATCCGGATATGACCACCGCGAACCACCGCGAACTACCCTAAGCACACGGTGAGTGTATGAACCTACTGGCTCATTTTTTGAAGTTGTGCTTTTCGAATTTATATCCGAGTGGTTCAATTTCGTTGATTATAGGCACGTTATTAAGGAACACATGGAAGGGAAAGTGGGTTTTCGCAACGCGAGGCCATCTCCCTCGCGAGTGTCATTGATGTCTTCAGATGTAATCTGACGCGAGGCAACGTCATAAACTCATACTGTAAATTTATCCCTGCAAAAAAATGACCCGAATCTGAGGCCTACAGAACCTATACTCGTGCCTCCTCAATCTCCCCTTCTCTTGGACATCGTGATTTATTCAAGGATTTTCGCCATCATGTATAGCTATCTGCAGCGCTTTTCGCATCTTGTTGCGGTAATTATAGTGTGAAGCAGTTCAAATGACTTACCAGTGAAGAGGTCGTTATTTATCGATGCGAAACTCAATATGGACCACAGAGATGTACGCTTGCTTGTGACTATCATCGTTAAGGTTTATGCAAAGCTTCGCTTCAGTTATCACGCGGATGTGCCACTCGTTTGCGAACACCGGTCATGGCTTCCAGCTATTCAGACTCTGATCGGGATTTCTAGTCCCCACTGTACACACGAGAAGCACCCAAAGCGAAATAACGACCGCCATACAAAAGCGAACAAAATATTTAAGAAATCTCGTGTTTAACGACTAATAGTTATCAAATGATCGCGTATGACCCATCGCGATTGATTCGCGGCAGATCGTCAATCGTTCGCTCATACATAAATATCCTTCAATTTGGCTGTTGTCCCGACGACGTCAACACCACCAACACTGACCATCTAAACCAACACAAGCTACTGCGTCCAAAGATGCCTTTCTAGTCACGGCATTTGAGGCTGTCCTCTCTGGTGCTTGGATACACGAGCCATTGATCCTGTGGAAAGAGATACGGGATCCTGTTTGGTGGATTAGGAAAGTCTATCCAGCTTATCGATCGTAGATCTTATCGCGCAGGTCTCACCCAGTTTTCTCCTCTGTCAAGGGTCTTTTACAGATCCTGATTTTTCGACAGTGTGAGGTTCGCTGGTGCAAGGATCTCTAGGAAATGGCAGAAGTCGCGTCTCCCGTGATGTCGAATGGGACAGTACTCCATGCCCGCCAGACAATCACCTCCAACACCCCCTCATCCATGACCATAACCGACTCCCTCTACGGCACCATGACAATCACCTCCCCCGTCCTCCTCGCCCTGACCCGCGACCCCTCCTTCCAGCGCCTGCACGGCATCCACCAACACGGCATCACGCCCCTCATCAACGTCAACAAAATCCTCCCCCCCGTCTCCCGCTTCGAGCACTCCCTCGGCGCAATGCTGCTCCTGCACACCCTCGCACCGCACGACACAGCCCAACAATGCGCGGCCCTCCTGCACGATATCTCGCATACCGTCCTCTCGCATGTCACGGACTATGCATTCGGGTACGTCATCCACGAGGTCGAGAAGCAGGCGTACGTACAGACAACGCGGATCCCGGAAATCCTCGACCAGCACAACTTGGCGTGGAAACACATCACGTCCGAGGAGCCCGGGGTGTGGCGTTTGTTAGAGCAGCCGGCGCCGCTGTTGTGTGCGGATAGACTGGATTACGGACTCAGGGATATGATTGCGTTTGGGATTGTTGCGGGGAGTACGGTTCGTGGGATTGTAAGGCAGTTGGTCGTGCATGACGGCAGGATCATGTGTTCTGACGTTGCGTTGGCACGGGTCCTGGCAAGGGGGTATATGCGCTGTGATCAATTGGCATGGGCGAATCCCCATCATAGTGGGCTGTATAAATTTGCGGGGGACGCGATTCGGTTGGCTTTACAGTATGGGGTTATCAAGAAAGAGGAGTTATGGATTGGCACGGATGAACAGTTTTGGGATAAAATTGTTCATTGTGGGATCAGGGAGATTGATGAGATGACAAGGTATGTCAATGATCATACCAGATATGAGGTTATTCCCCGCAGGGAGGGGGCGGATAAGGGGATTGTGCTGGAGTTGAAGTTGAAGATTCGCACTATTGATCCGGAAATAGTTCTGTCGGGGGAGACGGGAGTTCATGTCATGAGATTGTCGGAGATTGATGAAGCGTATAAACGCGAGAGGGAGGAATATATCGAGAGTAAACGCGAGCCGATTTTGCTGAAGGTTTCATAGCTTGCGTGCATCAGATTAGGATGAGTCTGGGTAATAGGGATACAATGCATTGGTAATGACTATATACATCCTTTCCTATGACCTGAGATAGGGATTGTCCTGTTCCACCGACTTATATGTCCTTTCGAGCCGGACGATCATCTCCGTCCAGAATTCGTTTCAAACCATAAATCCCAATTCTTGCTATCGTTCTCCAGAGCAGATTCCTCCATCGCGCGTCGTTCACATTCTTCCTCCATTGTCCTCCCAAATTTATCCAAATCCACGACCCTCTGTTCCAAGAACATGATCTCCGCCTTCATGGCCTGAATATCCGTCTTGATCTGATCTTTCTGGACATGTGAGACGCGTGTTCCCGAAGACTTTAACGCCCTTAACCGTGCAATTTGAGCCTGCAGAACGCCCTGGATATCTTCCCGTCGCGCAGACAAAAGCCCCTGCAATGAAACTATCTCGTCTCTCAAGTCAATGGGATACTCCCCCTCGCGCCGCTGGAAGAATTGACTCTCCAACTCACTGATTCGCAGAATGATTTCCTCCCGCTGTGCTTCCACGGCAATGATATCCCACTCCTCGCCCAAAAGTCTCGACTCCCCGCGCCGTAGACCCCCGCCAATCTGCGGCATGACCGCCGGTGGTGTGGCAGCAGGGAACTCAAACTCCCTTTGATCCTGGTGTCGACCACGGGATATCCTCCGCGTCAACTCATCCAACTCCCTCATCCGGACTTCTTCATCGAAACTACGTCCCGAGGGCGTCCGAGGCGACGACGCCCGCCGCACGATCACGGGGATATCAGACGTATCGCCATGGGCCATGGGCTCCTGACTTGGCCCTCTGGTGCGGAAGAAGATATTCAGTTCTGCCCCCGGACGACGTCTGCGTGGCGCGGTCGAGGATGTGGGGTACACGATCTTGGGGTTCCAGCCATGGCTTTGGGGACCGTTGAAGCGCAGTGGCAGATTCGACTGTGAGATGCTCAGGATCTGGGGGGCGGGGACGGGGGGCGGACGGACGATTCGCGGCGAGGGGGTGCTGGATCTCATTGTCGCGGTTGGAAGTGGAGGGGGCGGCAGGGCAGAGTAACTCGGCAGGGTCGCCTCGGAGTATGATGGCAAGATCGTGTCGAACGAATGAATCGACGCCGTATCAGACAGAATATCCATCATGATATATGCTCAACCCTCCAGCCACACAGTCGTGAGTGTATGTGTATGTCGTGGCCGTGATTATATGTCTGTGATGTTGATGTGACAAGGAGGGAATTCTTGGAGTAAGGTTGGGGTCATGTGGGTGGGACGGTGAGACATCCAGCACACGCACACGCATGGCTGGCTGGCTGTGGATCCCGGAATGTGCGCGGCGGTTGGCGGATGACGATTGCCGTGTCCCGACCGGCAGTCAGTGCGTGCTGCACCTCACACAGCCTCACAGCCACCCCTTTATGCCCGCACATCAGCCAATCCCCGTGCGACAGGCTCGTGCTCGGGCCTCGCGTCGACGAAAAAGCTTATCCGACCATTCCGAATCTGATAATCTGGTGCGTATAATCCCGCAAAAGCATATGACAATCAAGGAGGAAACTGAAGTGAGTCATCATACGAGTGACATCATCCTCCTCAAAACTTTTTCTCAACTGTTTTTTTAGTACACGAGGGAAGTAGTGTTGTGCTATAATTTCAATTGCCAAACAGATATACGAAGTGCATCACACTACTATGCTATGTACCAAAAATGAGCAAACTCACTCCCGATGCAAATGCCGCAACGCATGCAATGCACACTAATAACAATAACAATACCAATCCCACAATACAGGACACTGTACTACTACTTCGTCCTGCCAGCCTAAGAAGGCGGCACAACAACACCTTTAGCCAATGCCCGTTCCAGCATCGCAACAAGTTTCAATTCCCTCTCCGTTCCTATTCCCTGGCTGTTTTTCTGAGCCACTGGGGGTTCGACGGGTACGTCAATCGCCGCGGGAGACTGTGTTCTGGGGTGGTCGTGGTCTTTTTGAAAGGATCGCAGGAGGGACTTGACTTTATCATCCCGTTCCAATTGCCCTGAACTCGGCTGCGCTTGCATGGCCTCCAATTCAGTCGTCAACGTCGATTGTGTTTCCGCCGGAGGAGGAGGAGGAGTCGTCTCCGTAGGGATCTGCGGCGCCGACCCACCCTTCAATAAAGATAACAAACTCAGTGCATTCCCGTTCTCATCCCCCTTCCCCTTCCCTGGAACACTCGTGGGCGAAACACTTCCCCCGCCTCCTCCACCACCACCAACTCTACTGGGCGTCCGCCTCTTAAAAGGAAACTCAATCCCCAACGGACTCTGCAACGAGATACCCTCCCCACCACTCATACCCTCCTCCCTCGTATCCGTCTCCTTGACCCCCGGCGTCGTCGAAGATTGTACCCCTTCAGTGACTGCGGTACTTGTCTCTGGTGGTGCCTCTGTTTTCTGCGGCGCGGGGGGAGACCGATCGGCCGTCTTCGCAGGCCGTTTAAGCAGCGTTACTTTCCCGAGGTCGATGGTACTGTGCGGTTTAGCGTCGTTATCGGAAATGCCCGAGGGAGTTATGGTTTGTCTGAAGGTATGTCGTTTTCCGACCTGTGGACTCGGTGAGAAATTATACCGTTGTTGTTGTCGGGGGTTCACGGGATCAGGAACAGCGGAGGAGGGTCTTTCTGCGGGAGTTTGGCAGGGGGGCTCGGATGGGGTCGGCTTTGTTGGACTAAGTAGGGAAAGAAGCGATTTTTGATGTTGTCCTGTCGCGGCCGTGGTTGTGGTTGTGGTTGTGGGCGCAACAGGGGGCGTAGTCGACACTGGAGCAGGAGCTTTTGATTTCCCGAATTTGAGAGTCTCTAAAAGAGATGACGACGACGGTGATGACGAAGCATTCTGTCGCTGTTGCGGTGACTTGGATTTCCGTCCTTGTTGACGTGTCGGGGATTTCGATGTTGCAGGTGACGTAGATCCAATCCCACCGTCTCTTGTAGTTAAAGAAACGTTCTTCATCATCGCAGTATTCGACGACCCTGCCTTTCCGTTCGTAAGCGGTGGTGACGACACGGATTTATCTCTTGTCTCCAATGTCGCTGCTGGTGCAGCGGGACTAACGATAGTCGCGTTGGGAGGAGTAGATGTTGCTAACACCGGTGATGAGGAAGGACTTCTCAAGCGTCCCAATAACGACTCCACATGACCATTTTTAGTCCCCCTCTCCAGTACTATCCCATTCCTTTCTCCGTGACTGTCCTTCGCGACAAGATTTCCATTCGAGCCCCTCAAGGTATCAAGTAACGACGACGGACGAGCTTTGTTCTCAGGAGACGACGGCGTTGGCCCCGCGGTGCCGGGAGACGGGATCTGAGCGGGAGATCTCAAGGGTGTCTGCAGGGATGGCGTAGGAGCTACTCTCGGAACGGGGGGACTCATGGGGCCGGAAAAGTCTTGATCTGGGGTCGAGGATAGAATTTCGTCGAGCGCGGGTGTCGCTGTTGTTTCAATCCCTGGGGACGCACTCGATTCCTGGATCACTGGACTTTTAAGAGCCTGGAGAAGAGACGTTTTATTCGTTGATGCCGCCGATATTGGTGCCTTGGGTTCATGTTTAGGAGCCATCAATGCCGCGAGAAGGGCGTTTTTGTGGCTACTAGTCGTTTCTTGTTCTGTAGGAGCCTTGATATTTGATTCTTCTGCCGTCGAGCTGGCTGCCTGTGTCACGGGGGATGATGTGCCTTTTTGTAAAGAGGAATTATTAAGGGAGGCAAGTAACGCGTTTTGATGAACTGACGCGGCTGAAGGTGGAGTAACTTCTCTTGCAGTGGTAGTCGTCGTCGCCGTGACAGAGGGTGTACTTTTCTGTAATGGTGGACTCCTTAAAGCGGATAACAATGCGTTCTGATGAGTCGAGACAGGTTGTGCATCGGCAGACTTGGTAGTACTACTTGTATGTTCCTTCGACGACATGGCCGGTGGCGTACTTTGTGTCAAAGTCGGACTCTTGAGCGCTGAGAGCAGAGAGTGTTTATACGTCGATTCAGCTGTAGATTTCGAGGTCTGCTCCGCTGGTGCTGCAAGGGGAGTCGCTTTTGCAGTAGGAGGACTTTTTAAAGCGGATAGCAGTGTGCTTTGATAATTTGATACCGATGGTGAGTTTGTTGTTTCCGCTGTAGGCGGGGCCGGTGGAAACGTGCTCCCCGCCGAGGAATCCCGCCTAAGAGCTGATAACAAAGCATTCTGATGAGTTGACACTGGTTTCGGGGGGATTTCCGGGGTAGAGTCCCTTTGCTGAGGAGTAGTCGTTGTTGAAGGAGGACTCTTGAGGGCGGATAACAGTACGTTTTGATGTGTCGAAACCGGAACATACTTGGCAGTCTCGGGAGAGGGACTGTTTAAAGCCCTCAAGAGCGACGATTGATGGGATGATTGTTTCGATGGTTGTGGAGGGGGAGGAACTGCTTTGCCGAGTGTAGGGCTTTTCAACGATGCTAGAAGAGCGTTTTGATGGGTCGATATGGGGTTGGGTTGAGTGGATTGAATACTCGGACCTTTAAGAGTTGAAAGAAGTGAGGTTTGAGGTGTAGGAGGCGCGGAATGCTGGATGGTAGGACTTTTCAGAGCCGCGAGAAGCGCGTTCTGATGAACGGTCGCCGGAGCCTTCGTTGAAGCCGTGGGTTCCACTGAAGTCATAGTAGGAGACTGGAGAGCGGACAGCAAACTCTTCTGGTGCTCCGCTTTCGCTGGATCTATAGCCTCTGGACTATAAATCGCAGTATTATTAGACGTAACTGGCGGCGACTGGGGGGCTCTGAGGATGTCCAGAAGAGAGGGAGTCGCGGTTTTGTCTTCTGAGGGAGTAAATTGAGGACCTCCCTTCAAGATACTCAATAGACTACTCTGTCGTGCTGATTCGAAGGGTCCTTGATTCATAGCCCCTGTATTTTGTGGCTGTTGTGGAATATGAGCCGGATGGTACTCAACATGAGGTTCTTCCAACATAGTCGGAAAGTTATCCTCCAACCCAAGATAATGTTGCGGATATGGAGACGGAGCTTGAGTATTTTCCTCCATCACCGTCCCATTCCTCAACATTCCCAACAAATCCACCACATTTTCATCCTCCACCTGCGGTCTCCTCAACATGGCAATCAACTCATCCGTCCTACCAGCCTCCTCCATTTCAACCTGTTCCACGGCACTTTCCTCCGCACCGTCTTCCTCCACGGGAACCAATTTTCCCTTGCGATGTCGATTCTGCGAGATCCATTTCCGCAGACCAGCCATGAACGGAGTGACCATGTAGAGTTTTATCCCTGGATTGACTTGTTTGTTGCGCTTGGAGTAGCCTGGCAAATCAGCGAGGCGGATCCATCCGATCATGGAGATTTCTTTGCGTGTTTGCGGGAACATGAGAGTATCTGTTGGCACTCCGGGGACAATATATAGTTTCACGCGTTGTTCCTTAATTTGCAACTCGAGAAATGCATCCGGTAGAAGCAGCGCCGAGACGTCGTAGCCAGTTTCCTCCCATACCTGTGTCGTTAACACTATGGTTTGAAGGGTTATACCTCACGGATAGCACAGTCCGCGTCGGGCTCGTCTTTATTGATCTTCCCACGGGGGAAAGACCAACTTCCTCCTTTCCAAGCTTTGACTAGAATACACTACGTGATTAATTCCGCTGCGGCGGGAGTATACCTTTTCCCAGTTCTCGTCAAGAAGAATGCCCCCAAGGACAGGAACTCGTTGTTTGTACCTCAAGAAATCCTCAAACTCTTCTTCGTGCCGTCCACTGAACTGCCACAACAAAGGACAATGATCGAAAATGCACTTTGAGAATCGGCGCAGTGACAGCGACGGAAGTCGAGGATTCTGTTCACGGATGAAGTCCTCGTAGAACCAATGAGCCTGTTCGATTTGAAAACATATCCGAGACACAGAAACAAGCTCCTCGGAAGGTATATTCACAATAAAGCGACTGCACGTCAGCAACTGTCTTAACACTGTAGAGCATGAAGAGAGGCAGACCATGATAAATCGTCTAGGACGTCTTCGAAGGAAGCTGTTTGAAAAAACGTGTCTTGCTCCATGACATATTTATGTACAGAAGAAGAAAAGTATTACGAAGAGAAAAGCAAATTAGTGCGAAGTCGAGGACCGGATTAAAGGCGAGACGAAGATGGTGGAAGGCGGTGATGTGTGATGTGTGATGTGTGGAGATGTCTCCTTTGATGCCGCAAGCTCTGAAGAAGCCAGTCGCATTCAGAATCAGCCGGTCGATCGGCTGGTTGTCTTTGAAATCGCTATTTCGGGGTCGCAACGGCGGCTCGATGTTGATTGTTGTTGGTCACTCGTCGATGTGTCCGTTGCTGCGATGGACGACCTGATTACCTTCTGTGTGGAGCAGATAGCCTTTGACGGCGATCAAGGTGAGTCCCAAGCAGTTGTTCTTTGCCATTTACTGCCCAATTCGGGAGACGGACTGACGATGTCTCAGGCACCAAATTGGAACACTTGTGGGGATTTGTCAAGGAGTTCCTGTCCAAGAACCAAGACGCTGCTTCAGAGATCGACCAGGCGTTCAAGCGAAGATTATGGAGATATCTTCTTGGCCATCAAGAGCTCATTTTAAAAGAAGACGAGAAGGTGTTGTTCTCGAGCCACATCAAGACTGAAGAAACAGTAAATCCCCCCGAACGGATAGTCCTGACAGCTAGAATCCAAACACTGCTATTCGGGATCTGGACAAAGTCATTGCGGATCACAATGCAGAAGAATTACGTCTATTCACATCGGAAGAAACGCAGTGGAAGAATATCACTGGCTTCCCTAGGAACGGCAATCCTGTAATTGACTCATTAAACGGCAAGGTCTAACCTTAGGTCCCCAATTTACATTTCAAATTGCTGTCCGCTGTCTCGCAAGCACGAGAAGCGGGAATATCTCAAGCTAAAGCGGCGAAAGTCACAAAACAGGATCCTCGTAGTTTCTTTGGCCGAACAAAATTACTCGCTGAACTAGGATTACTGTACCCTCCTCCTCCTCCTCCTAAAGAGTATTACTTATAAATAGAACCAAGACACCGGTTCTGGAGAATGGGAACCATACCTACCGACTTACACATACACGATTTCTTCCTCCACAGACACGTCAAATCGCTCCTTCAGTTCCATTGTCAGTGAATGGACCGTCCGCTACATCGGCTCCTCCAAATGTTCCGCCTTCCAACGATAATGCACAGCCACTTCAAGAATACCGTGGCTTTTACAGAGACCAGACGATAGGAGCTCAAATAATAGAAGTCATTGGCGAAGGTCCCTGGGAAAAAAGGGTTCTTCCCCTTCATACCCTCCATCTTTCTGCCCATTTGAGTAGATGTTAACATCCAGGCTTTATTTGCACAATTGATGGCCTCCAATTACGAAACTCCAATCGAAAATTTCCTCGAAAAAGCCACTGTCCCTAAACCGATACCGGCCCCAAGACCACCACCTCGAGTAATCGAAAAGGTTCCTCGCAAATCAAGAGCAAAGCCTAAACCTCCACAACCTACTCCAACACCTGCTGATCCAGCTGCTGATCCCGAAGCAGTCCCTACAGCGGAAGCGGAAGTGAAACGAGCGGCCCCAAGAAAGAAGCGACCAGCCGCGGAATTGGAGAAAGACGAAACCGTCAAATTACCAAAAGCAAAGAAACCAAAACCCGTCCAACCACCTATCGTTGTCGACGAACGTACAATCCAACTCCTCACACAAGAACGAGAAGAACGAGAAAAATGTGTCCTCTCAATGCTCCAAGCCTCCCAGGGAGTCCTTGAGATTAATATCAGATTCGACGAATTATATAAATCCCACGTGGAACAGAATTTCCCGGAGGCACGTTCCACAGCCGACTACAAGACTCTTGTAAACACGTTTGATGTGCTTGAAGCGAGGGAGGAAGTGGGGCGTATTATGCTCTCTGTGAATACTGTTACTGGACGGAAGTTGTATAAATCCGTGTTGACGTTGCCGGGGTTGGATTTGGAGACGAATTCGAGGATACGGGAGTTGAAAGAGGAATTACAGCAAGAGGCTATGAATTATAAGCCCACACCGTTGGAGGGCATGCGGTTAATAGGTGGAGAAGCGGAGGGGCCGACGACGCCTGATATGACGGTGGAGGTCGTAAAGGTCGTACCGACGCAACGAAGGGATTTGGCCCCTATTCCTGCGGCAGTACCTCCCAAAGTAAAGCCAAAGAAGGAGAAGAAGGAAAAGATAAAGAAACCTCCAAAACCAAAGACTCCAAAGAAAGTCACCCCTCCTATCTTAGGTGACGATGATATTCCTCCAGAACCCGCGGAAGAAGGTATACCCCCTTTCAATAATACAATCTTAATTCGATAGATGAAGGTCGCGGAAAACGAAGAAGGGTAGGTTACTCCCCTGAAGAAGATGTTAGAATCTACCAAGCCGTCTCATTAATGAAAAAATACGCGCCCGGCCGAATCACTACTTGGACCAACATCACCCCCCTCCTCTCCAATCGGCAAGTAAACTCCATCAAGCGGCGCTACCAATACCTCGAAGACACCATCCGCAGCACCATAACCCGTTTCCTGCATGTTTTCGAAAAGGGGTATATGGAAGCGGAACGGCGGGGGGAAGTCAAACCTCTTGAGATGGGGCAGAATTTCGATCTTGTGTATTGTTTTAACTGGTTTCGGGAGAGTGGTTTAGAGGTCGGAGACGATGATACATATGGTGAGGGTATGAAGATTTTTCAGGAAAGTGAGGATATGATGAAATTGCCGAGAGATTTGGAGGATTTGAGAATGTATTTTCATGTGGAGGAGTTGGAGCAACCGAGAGGGAGTTGGCAGGTTGATTATTGGGCGAGAGAGGCGGCTAGTTCGGTACGTCGACAGGAGTGTCTTTACAGTGAGACTTTTATGGTCCCTGTTAATCCATCTCCCGAAGTTACTGTTGACGAGAAAGCCGAGTTCCGGGAAAGTCTAGTCAAGGTGCTGAGCCCCCGCGATCGGCTAATCTGACGATAGGCCACGATACTTACTCCCGACGCGATGCACGACAAGGAAAGAACTAAACAAATCCTCGAAACATGCGGAACTGAAGAAGTCGAAGCAGCAGTTAGGTCATTGCTCGAGAAAAAACTCATTTCACGAATTGACCACCAAAACCGCCCCATACCAGGTCGTCAATACAGGATGACCGAAAAGTACTTTCCCCCCCTCTTTCCCTCTTCCCTTTCTATCAGTTATTGCCCTGCTCTTAGGATGGTGACTGATGTAGATGGACGCTTGCGTTACGTGGGTTCATGCATGACAATCTGTTCGAGCAGGGACAGGCGTTCAAGGAGTTTCTTGGTGCAGCGTTTAAAGATGGAAAGGAAGTTCTTGTCTCAGAATTGACGAATGACGGGTCTGTTTATTGTATTTTGAATTTACTTGCTTCGGGAGAGGTACTTATTTTCTCCGTTTATTCTGGTATTGACGTACATAGATAGTACTCAAGTCGACTGTTCAGGAGTTCAGAATGGGCGATCTCACTGATACTTACAGAGGAAGAGCATTTGGTATTCCACCCCCCCTTGGAAGCGGGGTTTAATACTGGGTAGATAAGAAGAAACTTGAGTTCGGAGTTGTGATTGCCGGGACTGATAAATTCAATCTGAACGGCAGACTCGCGCCTAAGAAGAGCGTTCCGCCAAGACTACCGAGCGAACCACAGGCGTGGGTATCAGTCACTGATCAGATACTCGACACACCATTGAAACTTCTCAAATGTTTTGTCTACCAACACATCCACATCCGACCATCTGTCACCGAGGTACGCCCGCAACTGACTTCTACTAACATAATAGGAGGACGTGGTCAAGTTGTGTGGAGGCATTCTAACAACTCATGAGTGCAGAGCCCTAATCCGATCTCTCGAAGCCGATGGCCTCGTACAACAAACAGTTCCCAATATCCAAACACCAGGCCTCATGAACATATTCTAATATACTGTATATCTGGCGTTTCTAAATAGGTTAATAGGTTAATAGTCGCTGTTCTTTAAATCCCCAGTGCCCATGTCCGCTCGGTCCCGCCCCCTAGCACAATTATCTATTATCACATGCTCGGAAATGAGCGTCACCCGCTTGCATAATTCCGTGGCCAAAAATTACGAAGGCATGTCGATCCCACCCAAACTTAAAATTCAAGTACAACCTGTTACCAATCCGTCTTTAAAGTCCTAACAGCGCTACAAGGGACAAAAAATGGGAAACCAGCTCTCTGCCGACCGGGAGAAAGAGAGGGAGAAAGAGCGACTTGAGAAGGAGAAAGCGGAGCGAGATCGCTTTGAAAAGGAACGGCTCGAAAAACAGGCTGCTATGGGACCGGTTGCTGGTGTCACTGGAGGGGGTGGTGCAGCTGCAAAGGTGGAAAGAACACGGTCTAGGACGATTAGTTCGGCGACGACGTGTCCGCCTACGGAGACGAAAATCAATGCGAATGCGGAACAGCCGATTATTCCGCTGGACAGGCCCGTTTCAAGTGTCCCTACAACTCCGCTTGGAGGCCAGACGACGCCGATTGTCGAACATAGGGGTGCAAAGAGTACCCCGGCGAAAGAAGTTATCTCAGCGACAAAGAATCTGAATTTGAAGGAACTGCCTAGACCGACGCTGGATGAGATCAGAAAGGAGGCAGCAGAGATGGAGGCGACGCCCAAGTTTGAGACGGTACGACCACCCAGTGAGACATCTGTATTGGATGAAGAGGATCTTAAAGAGATTGATGAGGGTATCTCTAGTTTCTAGAGAGTAGAGTTTGATGGTAGGTACTGTGCCATTGATTCTGGATTGGAATGATGGAGGGCAGAAAGTTGCTGTCGCGGGAACGTTCACCGGATGGCGCAAACGAGTTAATCTACGGAAGACGTATTGTCTCGAAGATGGCGGGGAGACTGATTCTAGAAATGGCGGTTTTTCTACCATTTTACAAGTCCGACCGGGAACACATCGATTTCATTTCCTTGTCGATGGAGAATGGCGTACGTCTAACGAGTTCGCAACAGCAGTAGATTCCGAAGGAAACCTCCTGAACTACCTTGAAGCAGAAGAATATCCCGACAATGGAACGTACAAAATCGATCAATGTCCGCCATCCCTTTCCTTGCGTGGCTCTTCTTGCTGACTTTTGTAGGGGATGAACCAGAAGTACAACAAGATATATGGACTAGCAAAATCCCCGAATACGTATGTTCACATGGAAATAATGGATATTACTCCTCTGAAGACGAATTACAACCCCCCGCCGTCCCAAGACAACTCGAAAAACCATTCCTGAATCAAAACCACATTCAGAAAGACGATCAATCTGTCCTACCAAACCCGGCATTCGTATACCTCCCTAAACAAAGCGAACTGACTCGTAGGTTGTGTTGAATCATCTGGGTGTGGCGAGTAGTATTAAAGACAACGTACTAGCAGTAAGCAGTACCAATCGGTATCGGCAGAAGGTATCTCCTCCTGTTAGAGCAGATGACTTACAATAGTACGTGACTTCGATCTTGTATAAACAGGTTGATGAGGAGTGATTTGCATGGGTGGAAAATGGGGCCTCGAAATGGGGGCTTGAGATGGGATTGATGGAATTTTTGCTTGGATTCTCTGGATTGGAGTGAGATACGGGTATATTGGGGGTTAATTGGTCATACTGGGCAAGGTTAAGCGTGTTTGAAGAAATATATATCCCACCATGTGAATCTAGATTTGAGGGATCAATGGACAGTCCTGGTTCTCTGGATCTAAAACGCCAATCTTGGGTGTCCCCTCATGGCGAGCGATCATCACAAACCCGAGTCATGAAACGGTAGCCTAAAAGTCATGCAGACATTCACTACCATCATCCATGAACCCAAACATCGACGCCTTGAGGAGTAACAATGCCATATAATTCACTCACTCAATACCTATGCACAGCAACCTCTTTCTCACCCATCGATATCCATCCTATCCTCGCCATACCCATCATCATCACCAGCAACCCCATTCCCACTCCTCCGTCCCTCAAAATACCGCTCAATCCCACCCTTCCCAGAACTCTGTCGCTCCCGCCCCTTAGTCTTCTTCCTATCCGACGCAGGCGAGCCGTTGTGTTCGGGCGAATCAGGCGCAATGAGGGCTTGCTCTTTCCTCTGCAGAGCTTGTTTGTACGTCATCGTCCGGGGGACGATATCACTTAGAAACTCCAGTGGATCTACCCTTGCTACCGCGTTCGCTACAATCAACATCTCCCAAAACAAAGTCGCTCGCAAATCGACAAGTCAAACACAAGGAAACCGGCAGTACCAAGATCTTTATACTGAATCGTCTTCCTCCCCTCCGTTTTCGCAAAATTAAACCCCTAAAAGTAAGACCCTTTTCGCAAGCAGACAAACCTGTTCAGCCAAATACATAATGAACGATTCCTACAAATTAGTCTGCGCAAGAAAGACAAAAGAGGTACCGTCGCGCGAGTAATCAACGTAGCAGCCTCGTTCCCACACTTCTGAATATCCTTATCGACCTTGATAATCCGCTTCACGCGTATCAGCGGCAACTGCGTCGTCGGCTCTCTCGCCGCAGCGGGGCGTTTCGCCGTTGCAGGAGGCGGTGTCGGTGACATTCCAGCCAAAAAGTCGCGATCAAGGACTCGCCGAAGATCTCCTTAAACGAGCCCGTTGGTCAAGTACGTTATACGTGATCTATCTGGCCGAGAGGGGTGCACGTTTATCTCCGGCGGAAGGGGGGCACTATATGATCTGATTTTATCCAGTTAGGATTAAAATTCCGTCGACTTGGTAGCCCCTGTAGTTCAAGGGTAGAATGGCCCCCTCCTAAGGGGTTGATCCTGGTTCGAGTCCGGGCGGGGGCGTCTGATCGACGTCTTCCGAAGTGGTGAAAGGTCGTGTTTTTTTTGTATAGACAAGACATGTATACTCTTTGTATCAAGGTACAGTAACTGCCTTAATGATATTCTATAGCGTTAGGAGGCGATGAAATGTCCCGGTTGAACCTAATTTGGGACTGCCGACACCGCGGGATTTGTCCAGGGATGATTGGTAACAATCTGGATGGTTCTGATCAGGTGGCCGCTCAGGGGCTTTCGAGCCTCATGGCCGTTTATAGGCGTTGACCTGTCATTTTTTCCGCTGTGTGGGCGGCTGAGAGGACGGAGGTTGTTCGGAAATAACTTGAGAATGCAGTAAAATCTGATCAGATCATACAATTTAGCAAGGCAGCAGATCTCAGTCCCATTACCGGATGTGAGATCCTGCTATTCGCGGCTGGGACTCAGGAACATCCCTTATGCATTAATTTAACTACAAGTAACTCTGTATACCGGTAAGGAGTGCAATATTGAAGCGAGTCAACGTCGTCAGACTTGGACTTTGCATCTCCGATCTCGAGATATGCCAGATCTGCGGTGTGATTGGCTGACAGGTCAGCTGTGTCGGCTCGCTGATTCGGCTCACTGGCCCATCACACCTGTCATCCCTTTCAGCAGGACCGGAGTGGTCAAAGACTGAGACAAACCTTCGTCGTCCATAGAAGGGACCGCTCGACAGTCCTTCTTCATGGACGGACATATCCACGGGCCGTCCCGACGCGGTGACTCTCGCCGTGTAATTGCGCCTCGTAATCGCCAGCAGCGTAATGAGGCACTTTCACATGTTCCATGCCGATACTACGGCACCCCAGCTGGGTACCACATCCCCTGTGTCCTGTCCATGTAATCTCTAATCCGCGAGGTGTTGGCGAGGAAACAACTGCTGGTTCATGCATGAGACACCACCGGCTAATAGCGACACGTCGTCGGCCACGGCCTCTGTCGCTACGGGAATGTCTGAGTTGGGGTCTGCTGCGTCGTCTACTGCGAAAACATCCCCTTCCCCGGAAACCGCGGACTCTGTTGATACAACGTGTGGCATCTGTCTTGACGTGCCTACAAAGTTCGGGCTGTTGGTGAATTGCTCGCACGTGTTCTGTTTCTGTATTCCCTTTACAAGACCTCTCTGATCGTAGACTGTATCCGCACATGGAGAATCAGGGATCCGGAAGACGGCGCAGATTGCATTATAGCCGATGAGTATATTCTTCTATCCCTGCTTGCGAATTAACAATAGTGTCCATAAATCTTGTCCGACATGCCGCACACACTCCGACTATGTCATCCCCTCGAATAAGTTCTATCCCCACAGCTCTCCTGAAAAGGAAGCAGAGCGACGCAACTATCTTCAAAGAACCGCAAAGATCCCCTGCAAGTTCTTCTCTCGCTCTCCGCCTTCAAGACGACGCTGTCCCTTTGGAAATAACTGTCACTATGGCCATCAAGTCAACGGACGTCCCTATATTTTCAGTCCCCCCGAGCTGACCGCATCTCCCGAACCATGGGAATACAGGCCCGCACAAGGCCGACTAGGCTGGCGGCCGGACCTAGGCTGGACTCCCGAAGGCTCTGAAACGGATGAGACTGACTTGGTTCTTTTGGAATTCTTACGCGCGGTCATAGAGGAAGAGGAACAACTCTACCGGTTCCGTGAGGAATTTGATGAGCGGTCTTTTGATGAGCATATGTTTCGCCTTGATGATGATTTTTACAGTGA
>Ga0302325_10009663_pt1 | contig 21024 bp, 17 predicted proteins | sample Palsa_T0_2_FD_201948 | JGI IMG/M metagenome (GOLD analysis project Ga0302325, IMG submission 201948) | Peat permafrost microbial communities from Stordalen Mire near Abisko, Sweden - Palsa_T0_2 | ecosystem: Environmental > Terrestrial > Soil > Palsa > Peat permafrost | place: Sweden: Abisko...
GCGTCCTTATACCTCGCCCAATCCACCCCCCGTCAAAAATCAGTCCTATAAATTTGCTGTGGGAACGACAAAGATTCTCAAGGAGGGTGTGGTGCGTAAGTTTGCGGCGGATGGGAAAGCTGTCGTGGTAGTCAGTGAGGTAGCTGCTCCCAGTGCTATGGAGTTAGATTAACAGCATAATACCATATCACCGTTGTTTACTATCTATTGATCTGGAGACGACCTTCGAATGAAGGGAATTCTTAATGCGCTACTCAAGTCTGAATTTATAGGGATATGTTTGCTATCGATATTATCATCTTATCGTCTTGATAAAGTCCCTTCCTGTAAAGTCCACTTAAACTCTCATCTAACAGCCTTTGGCCCAGCACAAAGACCACTCAACGCCAGAAATCTACACCCCAATCCCCCTCGATACAGGCGTCAACATCTCCCACTCAGGTTCCTTAATCTTCCCCCTCCCATCCATAGACCCAACACTTTCCATCTCCCACTCACTCCCCTCCTCCTCCTCCTCACTCCCGCTCTCAAAATCACTTAAATCCCCGCCGGTCACAGCAACCGGCTCGGGGATTCTAGTCATAGGCGGCACAGGGAACGACGAAAGACGTTTCGAACTCCGTCGCATGACTCGACTATTCCGCTTTGCGGACTCTTGTGAACGCGATCGAGATGAAGGACCAAGGAGACTGTTCCGTTTCGCGGGGGATTGAGATCGTGAGATCGGCGTTAAGTATACACTCCCCCTCTTCATTATCCCCGGCGACTGCGACCGCTCCTTCAGTGTCGTTGTTCCCATCTCATCATCGGACCTTCTCAAATCGCCCTTCATCCCACGACTATTCTCGCGGCTAAACCTCGACAGTCTAGTCTCCCCCATCGGCGTCTCAAACACCGTCCTCGCAATCGAACTACTCGACGACCCAGAAGTCCCATGTCGACCCGCGGCCCGTCCCCGCTCATAACTCCCCCCCTCCACACGAGCTCCATACGACGACCCGACCTGTCCCTGTACCTGTTCCAACGCCGCCGCATGCGCAGCATAAATCCCCTGAAAAATCTTACTCGCCCGATCCATCGTCGAATCCGGTATCTGCACCGTAAGCCTCGGCGCCATATCCCTGGCACGGGCCTCCCTTGCGGCTGGCGGACGAGCATATATCGTCCTCGCATTAGCGGCCTCAAAGTTCGGCACCACCAGGATCTCCTGTTGTGATTGTGAGATTGAGGACGATGGAGAGTGTTTGCAGAGAGACCCTTTTGAGGTCGTGCGGGAGTGTTTTGTTGGACGTGCAGGGGAGGGCGAACGGTCTGTTTTGCGGAGACTGAAGAATCGTTTCAGGGAGGAGGAGCGCTGTTGTTTTGACGAGGCGGCTGAGGAGGAGGTGGTGGGGAGAGAGACGATATGCATGGGTGAGATCGAGTTTATTAGGGATTGTTTTTCTTCGTCTGTTAATGGAGAGGGAGTCTGTTGAATTATCTCGGCCGTGAAGCCGAAATCAAGAGTCCCTGTCCCTGTTGCGGGCGACATGTTTTGATGCCGCGCGAGATCAAAGTCCAGGACCATGGGGATTGAGCCCGTGGATTTATGGGTTGAGACGGAGATGGATTTGGTATGACCCGCGGGAGGAGACTTTGCATGAGATGTTGAGGTGGATTTTTGGTGAGATCGAGGGACTGCGGCGGCGGTGGAGGGTTTTGTGTTTGACAAGGAGTTCGAGGGGAGGACGGAGTTTTGCGTGGGGGAGGTTTCTAGTGTTTTTGTTGAGAATGTAAAGCCAGGGAGTTGACTCGCTGTCTGAGGAGACGTACTCGGTCGACGACTCCCTCCTGTTGCAGTAGTGGTGGCGGTGGTGGTAGTAACCGGTGGAATAGTGTTCATACTAAACACTCCAGATTCAGGCACCGCCTTCCGTCTCGTACTCGCCCGTTTCAGAAACTCCCGCTCCTTAACTCTCTGCGGATCATCAATCGTACTCCCCGGCCGTCCATCCTCCCAGAGTCGCGACACGGTACCGGTACCGGTACTTGTATTTGCTCTTCCCCGTCGTCCACCAGATATCGCTCTATGCGACGGACTCGGGGCGGAAGAATCTTTAGAGAATCCCAGTTTCATAAAGATCGATAAATCGCGCCAACTTCGGGACTTTCTCAAGCGTCCGTTCTTGGCCATCTTGTTTTGCACAGTACGTCACTCAAATATATCGTGTAGGGAGGAAAAGTTTGGTGACGTTATGTCCCGAGGGTGAGGATGTGATAGGAGCGAGATCGGATGTTTATAACAACTGACGACGATCCTGTGAATGACACCCTGACAAAGGACTTGGTGTAAGAAGTCGTATGTAAGTGTATTTCGGTCCCACAAGCAGGGACATGGACGTATATAGTGCTCACTGCGGGCGATTGTGTTGGTGGTGTTTCGCTTGCAAACATATGGTGTAGATAGAGTTTGATGATGAAACGCCGGATATGAGCGGGGATAATTAAGGGCCGCCAGCTGGTCTGAGGAAAGCATATAAAACGGTGTGACGAGACGCATTTCGCAAGTTTGAGTTTATTTCGTAGGCCGTGTGATCTTCGTTAGACGTATGTATGATATGTGTGAACGTAGTTTCCGAATTCGAGTCTATTTTTGGAGAGAATGTGTCTTTGACATCCTGCGCGGGAGATATAACTTGCTTCCCAAACCAAATCTTCAGGCACAGGTATCTTATCCACAGATTACGTTTCCCGATACATTGTACGGTCAATTCGAAGTTTGGCCTCCAGTTGGTCAGAGAAGTCAAACTTCGGAATCCAATTAGCGAGAAATTAGCACGAGGGACGAATCATCAAGTCCGTGCACAAAGCACAAATCTTGGCCGTGCTTTGCTAACCGCCACCGTCTTGGCCATGTATGATGTGCTTTCGCTTGCAAGTGTGTTTTTTGTTTAATTGGTCGCACACAAAGAGATTGCTATAATTATTCCTAATATCTCTGAGGAGGAAAATCAGAGAGTGATAATTTCCTTCGAGATTGGGGTTTTAAGGCTTGTTACTGAGTGTTTCATTTCCGTTCTGTGATGTGTTTCATTGAGGTCGGAGGGGACACATATGTATGTGTCTACACATGTATTAATAGACGTATGCGTCTCTGCATGTTGTGAATCGTATCGTGTCTAGGATTGATCACACTATTTTGAGCACATCACGTCGCAAGACTTGTGATCGAAGAATGATATCAGCGGAGAGGAGATGGGATGAGCACAAGCAGCCGATGTCTGTGTAGTGTGGTGAATCGGATTCAATTCCTCTTCCGTCTATATACTTCATCTTCATGCACCATCCATCCCCCACAGACCACATCCACCAACTCTCCTCTCCCATCCGGCAATGTCAATTAATGAGCATGCGCCGCAGCATCAGGCCGTCTCCCCTCCTTCTCCGCCTCCTTCAAGAAATTCCTACCATCAACCCCGCCCATCAACCCAACGCAAACACAAACCCGCAACCCAATTCCACAGCATCCCAATTCCACAAACGGCAGAAGTGCAAGGGGACATACTCAATGAACTTTTTTTCCTCGGGATCCGATGTGGCAGGCTGAATCTTCGGCCCCTCGGCCAACTTCTTGTCCTCCTTTTTGCGGGTCGCTAGATATGCGCCGCCAAACGCCGCGCCCCATGACGCTAGAACTAACTAACAAAAAAGTCAATTGGGTTTGTCCGTTGAGACAAAAGGGGTGGGTGGGGGTACGTATTGCGAGCTGATGTTGCGGCCGAGGATTTTGTAGCCACCGCCCATGATGGATTGATTGAGTGTGAGAGAAAGAGGTGAAGAGGTGATGGTGAAGGTGAGGTGAGGTGAGGGTTCCGGAATGAACCGGCGATGTGCCCTAGTGGACCCTAGAAATTTGTCGACTTTATGATGAGATGGACGAATGCATTTAGACTAGTAGGGTAGAATGTTTTTGTGCTTCAACAAGTGGATTATGTACTTCTATGCAGAGATGAATGATCCTACAAGTGGGATATCTCGCAATGCCAATGCCCCAGATATCACATCAAGGTCTAATTCCTGTCCCGTATCTACAAACTACCCTTCCCAGAATACATCCACTCATCGTCCTTCAACTTTGCCACCCTGGTCCTCAAATTGTTCAACACCCGCTCTATATTTTCTACATCAGCGCACATCCTCGCGAGTCCCCATACCTGTAGTCCGCAAGCTCTCATCCAGAGTATAAAGCTCCTTAATCTCCTTAGCAACCTGCATATCATGTCCTACGAATTACCCCCACAAACCCAGAAACCCCAAAGCGAAAGGAGGGACAATACGTTCAGCAGCAAACAACTCAGGAGGCCATTCTAGCCATCCGTCCAACTCACCATATGCCCCCGCTCCCATCCCCCGGATGACTTTCAACCCTGCCTTTGCAAACGGACAACTCTGTGCATCCGGGGGTGCGAGTAAATCATCTGGCTTGCCGCACGAGGCGCGCGGGACGAGATTGTGCGGTTGTGGAGGGAGATTGAAGAGCGGGTTTGTTTGGGTTGTTGATGCGGTTGTTGTTGCTGTGGGATCGATTGGACGGCGGCCACGGGAGGGTTTGGGTGCGTGGGGAGGGACGGGTGCGCGGTGTGCTGCGGAGGTGGAGGTGGGGCGGGTGCGGGGGGCGGTTGTTGTCCTGGGAGTGGGGAGGGGTGCGCGATGGGGATGTGTGTGAGGGGGGTGTTGGGCGGTCATTGTGGTTGTTGGTTGTCAGGAGACGAGGTCCTGTGATGCTGTGGTGGATTTTGAGTTCGAGCGAGATTCGTGGTGATTTGTTTTGGTGGATCCGTGATTGAGCGTTCCGATTGGAACTGCATGAATTGGCGAATGACAATCAAGCACCAGCGGGATCCTATTGTTCGAGATGGGGCACCCGTTTCTTTGTCCACCACCACAATTGTCCTCCAAAGACATTGTCATAAAACTCGTATCTCATGAATAAAAACCCTCCAAAACCCTCAATATCCAGACATAAACATTCCAAAAACTGCAATGAACCGCGATATCTTCACTCTGTGCGAATTCGAAAAAGCATCCGAAACCCCTCAGATCCCGGCATACTGGCAATTCTGGGACATTCTGAACTGGACCAGCCCGAAAAGTTCACCGTCTTCATCGCCCTCGGTCTCCTGCGCTTCCTCCCTTCACAGCAGCAGCGCCGACTCGCAGCGCAGACATCGCAGTCCCAGCGATGCTTCGTCCGAGAAGAGCTCCGACATGTCTTCTCTCTTCTCTGAATCCCATTAAACCCGTCCTGCGGCGTCCCGTCCCTGCTATCTTCTGTCTCCGACATATCTCTCGATGGAATCCCGCTAGTCATCCCCCCCGACCAACACCCCCCCGTCGACCGGCCCCGGAAATCCCACCCGATCCAAAAGACCAATTGCCTGGATGGCCAGAGTTTAAAGCCGAGCTCCTCAAGAAGTGCACCAACATCGATGAAGTGCGCGCCATCAACGAGTTATCTGTCCAGGAAGCAGTCATGTTGTTGGACCCGGAGCTTCTCGAGAAACAAGACAAGGCCGCCGAGTTCACCAAACCCACCCCCATCAACCGAAACTATTTCAGCGGACAGCCAGTTCTCGAACAGCGCGTGCAGGACGTAGAAGCCATCTACGAGAAGTACAAACACCTCCCGCATGCGCCAGCGCACTTATGGGCAGTCCGGGAATGGGATAGTTCGCGATTCGAGACCGATCTGGATACCTCGGCAGGGACCTATCGGCCCGGTGCGATGAAACACAAGTTCCGACTCCGACTAGTCACGCTTGCGAAGGAATTAAACAAGATTCACACGGTGTTGATGCCCCCTGCGTTGCTGTCTTGGTTGAACGCGATTGCGCCGCTGAAACAGCCCGGGTCGGCGGGACTCAGACAGAGGAGGATGTTGGACAAGTATCGACGGTCAAAGGGGAATGGGAAGAGGAAGACTGCGCGGGCAAAAGTACAAGTTGTCCCTGGCGCGGGACAAGTTTATGTCAATGGGAAGTTGGCGGGGGAACATTTTACGAGGCAGAAGGATGTAGAGAATGTGATTTGGCCATTACAGGCTTTGAATGTGCTGGGCAAGTATAATGTATGGGTTTCTACCTTTGGAGGAGGGACAACTGGTCAATCGGAGGCAGCCAAGTTGGCTGTGGCGAGAGCAATGTTGGCGCAGGATACTTCGGGACCACAGAATTTATACAGAAAGTTATTACGAGGAGGTATTTCCGCTATACTTTTGCCCGGCTAATGGACAGCAAAGTGTCTCAAGGCAGATGGAAGGAATGTCGAGAGAAAGAAACATGGTCATATAAAAGCACGAAAAAAGCCTGCATGGGTGAAGCGTTAATTTACATCACTAGACGATATGAATAGACATGGATTTCTGTGCGCTCATCAGATGACTGATCTGTCAAGAAAATAATCTCACCATCTTTGTATCAAGATTATACGCTTGACAATTCTCTTCGGCTTGATATGCTTCTCAGTCCAATTTTTCTTGCCATTTTCGTTGAGAGGAAACACACTCCCGAAGAAATCCAAAATCCACTACAATATGGAAATGGATCTTCTTCCGAATTAATTCATCTGTACAACTCTTCTGCGAATGGTGATCTCACTGCACGTTCTTCCTGCGAATAGGCTCAAACTAAATCAATAGCTCCGCTCTTTGACTTAATTCCCTTACGACACGCCAAACGGATGCAATTTTCCCGAGCTTCATCGTGTAAATACTAGGATTCCCTCCGTCCTTTCATCCGAAAAGTCTAGTCGTCCAGTAGTTTGGACGACACTTACTTCTGTCGCGGCCCTGATGTCAGATATCAGCAATATGCTCTCGTCCATTCATTGTATAGAATATTCTGGCGGGTTTGACGTGAACTGCAAAGGCCGGCAGGATTATTCGATAGACATCTTTTTGTTTCCCACAAGCACAATCTATAGATTAGATACCGTAGAGGGTTTTACGCATCAAATACATATTGAACAAAGTGAGATTGGCGGTAGGGACCTCAGAAGACGCAGGTGAATATGTCTGTCCGTTAAAGATCGTAAAGATATCGCGTTCAGGTCTTCAGATTTCTCGGATAAGCGAAGATAATTTCTGCCACACCAACTAGTACTCGTTCTCGAGTCGAACCACGACAATTTAACCAGAGGTCCGCGTTTTTCCCGATTGCATCTTGCTTGTAACTTAGCTGTCCGAATCGATGGATCAGATTTGGAATGCTATGGTGTCATGCTTTCCATAACGAATGGATGGTTCGGATATTGAATTGCAGAGTCGCCCTCCTTGACGTAATACTCGATTGCGTTCTTGCGTCCAACGCCAATTACCCCAGGCGTAAAGTCACATCCGCTGAAAACTGCCAGCCCTACCCTGAAAACCTGTCGCATCCCGATTTTCGAATTAAAACTGCGGCCGTTTGTAAACCTCGAACTCGACCTCCATGATCCCGCGGAAGATAGCACGCTTCCCGTTTCCCAAGCGGCAGATCCAGTCCATCCAATCCGATGCCCAAAATGGTACAATTCCACCGGAAACCGCAGCAGAAAAAATAAACTTCTACAAAACCCGCTATTTCAGACAAGAGACCCTCAAACCGGGCGAAGCGGATCCGAAACTCGCGAGTGCAATAATAGAAATTGCACAGGGACCAGGGGCCGTAAAAGTGCCTACTGATACAATTGGACTGCATCTTGATTTTGCAAAAGCACAATATGGAGGACACATGGGCGCGAGGTACTTCCTGCTTCCCTTTGCTTCTGGTTTCTGTTGCATACTTTGTGAGTTCGGTTGCTGATGGAAGGAAATTTGCGTTACTGAATTTACCGAGAATGAAGTTTCATAATCCGCGGCTGGATATTAAGGTATTCAGACGGCCATGGATGGGAAGACAGGTGCAGAAGACATATCCTTGTGCGGCTACCATACTGAGAGGTATCATAATCTTACAGTGAATAAGTCGCTGACTTATAGCCAATGGTGAGAAGGAAGTGATTGATATGAGGCAAAAACGGTCCGGAAAGATTTATGAGGAGATTATGGAGAGAATTGGCGCAGTTGATTTGAATGGGAAATTTGCGACGGCGAAACAGAAGGGGGCGGAAATTGCGAAACCTTACTTGAAGTGGGTGTAAGGGAAATGGTATCAAAGGTGTGGAAAAAGCAACAAGCATGAGCGTCTATGGAAGCGAAGAGCTAAATAAGGAATTAAATATTTTGGGAGATCAGAAGCTGGCAAGGAAAGGATGCCAATGCTTCTAGATCTCATATTGTCGATTGAATATCAATGTCTATTTGTATAGAAGCTCTCCTTGATCTTGTTGATTTCCGAGCCAGATGTGAACCCTATAACTCCGTCTTTAAGCTTACGCTCATCGCCATCTTGAGAGACTGCAATCCTCTCATTACTGTCAACATCAATCAACTGTCATCAGAACTCGTTAATTCAAGACACTATACCTGACTCCCTGAGAGTCCAAGACAATTTCTCACCCCATATCCGTCTAGCAGCTCTCCCATCGCAATGTTATGTCGCCAGTCAAGCATTCGAATTATTGCTTTGGCTCCTAGACAGGGAATAGCACAGTAGATCTGAGTCTTCTGACACGATGCCATGAATCTACAATCAACGGAATAAGAATTTATGGCTTACTATCCCACAATCTTCCAATGCGACGACTACTACAATAGGCTATTTCGGGATTGTTTCTTTGAATACAGTTGTTTCCGATTATAAGTCATTTCCTTATCTGAGGGTTGTAAGATTGCGAACTGTGTTGAGACGCAGGTCTCCTATACCGGGTCTGACAGAGTCGAAAAACAATGCCGTGGCAATGCACTGAGCTGTTGGCTATTGTGATAGTGTATATGAAGCAAGGTTCGATTCGATCAGATATACCTCTCCGCGGAAGTATATTGAGAGGATAGCGTCTGAATACCCCAGCCACTGAATACCTGCCCTGCTTTTTTTCTGAGCACTTCAAGGCTGAATGTTCCCAATCTGTAAAGTGCGTCTCCCTTGCTAGAATGTGCCGATGCATATTTGATTTTTCGTTCTGATAAATCCTCTGTGTCCCCGGCACACGAATATCATGGTTTCAAAGAACCGGCTTCCAATAAATCTGTTCCTTTCGAGATGAAGAAATACGGGTTAATGGGGTCATTTGAATATTGGCCCATAGTAAAGCGAGGGTGGAGGGTAAATAGGCAGGATTTCTGATTTTCGTGGGAATCATTGCGGATGATCTCAGAATACTGGCATCAGATTAGTGAAGGTTTCACAGGTCCGGACACTCTACCATCATCGCCAATTGCACATATCCCGCGAAGTTTGCGTATAGCGAGTCTCAATACCACCTGTCCTATCAAATAACCGCGTTGAAGTAGTAGCATGGGAATCGTAAGGGGTCAGATACAACTACTAATCTTTGCGGTGGATCTCTTCCAGTGTCCTGACAAAAGGTGCATGCCCTCCAAGTTGAATCGGGGGCATGCATATATAGAACAGGGGAAAAGGTCCTCAGTACTCCGTCAGATGGAAAGTACCAGGTACAAATATTGTATTCAATGGCTAATCCTTTGTACATCAACTCCCAAATTTACTTTGAAGGAATAGTACGATCCTTGCGTCTGGAAATCCAAGCCACCAGTGATGCAAAATTCTTCGACTCGGAGTTTCCTGCATACTGAATGAATAACCTTGGCTCTTTTGAACTATGCCATCTTAAAAGAGTGTTGTTCAATAGTTATCGCCGGAATACGGGGTTGTGATGGACCAAGTACGCAGTTCAACGAGAGATCCATACTAGTAGCTCTGATCGAACCCAGACCGATGAAATTGACCATGAAGCCAATCTTTCATGAAAATCCGGGACTATGGCCTTCGCTGGCTTTATCCACTCCAAGTGACCCAGAAGTCTTGTATTCTGGTTGACGCCAAAAGGTGAATAGGGATGGTGTCCAAACTGTACACAAAGCCTTGTAAATGATGTAAGTTGCGTCAGATGCATGAATAAGTAAGCTGAAGCTTCATTTCGTGTTAACGACTCTGTATTCCCTTTGCCTTGTTGGAGTATCAATACATAGCCCGCATTTGCCGGTCGCGCATGCCCTTTGGAATCAGACAATATCGGGTGTCATCTAGAGCTGAATTTTCCGAGATGACAACGGGAGGGGGAAGATTCCTCAATACCTCTGGCGCTGCATTTCATACTTTTGGTCATTTTTGCAAGATATCGGTATTTCCATGGCCTCCGGGACCAGCTTCGGTGATGACTGAACAACGCCCAAAAGGCTATATCTGCGAATGGCTCATATGGAGCGGTGACGAATAATGTTGAAACTTGAGTTAAGGAAACGGGATCCATCTCCATATCAGGATGGGACGGAGTCGACATGTAATGGTGTGGTTTCGACTCTTTGAAGCAGTCTCTGCTGTTCTCGCGGTTTTTGAATTGAGGGCGTTTGGGCCGGAGACGTTGGCCGAGGTGGAGGAATCAAGTCAGTGTCTTTGGATGAGGCCCGGATCCCCTGCTGATGTCCAATTGGTCTGGGTTCGAAAGTGTTATTGACGATTTGGAATGGATTGATTGTCTCCGGGGCTATATCCTCATCGTCGGATGAGGATAATACTGAGAGCCAAAGACAACATCTTGAGGGAAGTGCGCTTTTCCCATCTTTTGAAATGAAATTTCCGTGGTCAAATTCAATACAGTCCAAGAAAGTCCCATCGCGTGAATGAAGTTCGTTCCCCATTGTTTCCCGTAGCTCTCTCCCGAAGTATCAAGGAATACGACGAGGATAAAAAGTGATCCTTGAATAAACAGGAGATAATTAGGAATAATCAATCGACAATATATGATAGGAAACTTGTCCATGATGTTTCGTTTCATCTGACTCATACTGCGCTATCAAAGCAGTTAGACATGCTTTATCTGACAATATACAGAGGACTTGGCGGGGTCGAAGAATAGGCGAAGAGTGTTATGCAGTCTCAGGGCAGGAAGTCGCCCCGACGAAATACAGAGCGCGGCATCTGTTCTCTGGAATAGTTTGCGCTGCTCCTCTCTCCTTAATGAAAGGTGTCGGAACAGATATGCTAAATGTTCCGATCCATTTCCTAAGCAAACGATTGAGCACGACGGAGCTCCGATGCGGGAAGCGAGGATCGCAATATTGAAGCGGCGGTAGCCACAACCCCATTATTGACAAGCGCCGGAAATCCAAGACCAAGCTTTGGTATTTCGGTTTCTCTTGGTCAGGATATTGCGTTGTTGATACGTTAGCATATTGCGGTCCATTGTCGGATTGAATAGACTCAGGTAATCCGTATCGACAAATAAGGTGGTTGTAAATAAAAGTTCGCAGCATCTGTAGCCGTCGCTGTTTTCGCCGGCATGACCTCAGGCCATCTGGTCAAGAATCCACGGCAAGAATGCCGTACTTATTACCTTGAGCATCTTCCGGAAAGGGACCCACAGTGTCGATGCCCCAGTGACGAAAGATATCGTGAGTTTCAACAGCATAGTTGGGAGAATAGAATTTGTTGGCTTTCGTGAAACGTTGGCAAATATCGCAAGTCATGATATGTCGAAGTACCACTTTTTCGATGGCCGGAATCCAATATCGGGCCGTGATGATACCGATGGTGGTATCTAAACCCCGATGTCTAGCTCCATCATGAGATTCCCCCAATATCTGTTGACGCTTCGCTAATGATTCTGGAATCTCCTTGATTCCTCCACGAGATTTGATTTTGACTAACTTTACATCCAGAATTCAGCTGGTTTTAGCCATGCGCTTGACGAAAGGAAGAAGTTCTTTGGAAACTGTATGGCTTGCTGTTTCTGGATCCATGATATGTTCTCTCGAACGAGTAGTGGCGACTCCCATGCATATGGCCAAGTGAGACGTTGTGGACCATGTTAATGAAGATCCTTGACGTACCTTAGCCAATAAAAGCTATTGCTTGCTGTCAGTTGATACGAGCTTTAGCTCAAAGTTTCGTGAATATCAGTAGGTTTGTGATTGTTCGAAGTTGAGAACGTGGATTGAGGTTCCGTAACCCGATCGAATATTGCGGAATATGTTCTTCACGGTCGGATCCCTGGAACTATGACGCTGCTTTATTGCATTTTTTTTCGAATGATATCGATGTCTTCATCGGAGACAATGAGTTGGCTCTTCATATTCTAGCCTTGGCGACTGGATATATATCAGTTGCTTCGTAGGATGGTATCGGTCGTCAATGTGGGGAGAATGGGTTGGACATTTAGGTTATTGCCAGTCCGCGCGATTGATGAAGTCTCAGATGAGACGGAGCTGAGTTGGCTGCAAGGGTGAATGTCAATGGAAGATGCTTGTGCAAAGGATGATAGTCAACATTACCTGGTGTGCGTGAGAGCGTTGATCTGCATAGCGGATCTGACGGAATGCGCATTTATATTTGTATATACTCTTGCAACGACAACCATACTAAATGCCCAAAACCCATTACTATATCAGGGTATCAATCTCTCCAAGTAACCTCAACCTCATCAGTTCTATACCGCTGTGTAACCGTACTCTCAGAGATACTCGTCGTTTGCCCGGTCTTGAACCCCAACAACCCTGCATGCGCAATCATAATCCCATTATCAATACAAAACCTCTCATCCGTAGCATACACCTCTGGTCCTGGGATGGTCGTCACAGCACAGGGGGGTTGGGTTCGGAATCTTCTGCCCCAATGCGCCGTATTCAATGCGCCATTGGACGTTGGTAGGGTAATTATGAGCCGCGGGCGATAGAAGGTCTGAGAAAAGACTCTATATTTCGAACGGGTGCCCCCTGAAACCGGGATTTCCCCCCTAGTCCACAGACGTCAGAAAGGATAGAAAACTCTCTCCGTTGTAGGAAGGAAGCTCCCATCTGAATGCCGCGCCAAGCATGTGTATTTACCTAACACAAGCGCGAAGCGACTGCAATTATATTTCCCTGGTGGTGGTGGGGTATATAAATTATAAATTGGTCCTGTCTTCCAATCAGTTGGACGATGTGGCCGAGATGGTTATGGCGATAGATTAGAATCATCTGACTCATCTATTTCCCTTTGGGAGCACAGGTTCGAGTCCTGTCATCGTCGACATTTTTTTTGGCACTTCATCGAGTATTTCTTTTTGGTCCCAGGTGGGAGATGTCATTGATGAGCTGTGTCTAACAAATCATGGCTTCGACAACAGCGCAGGCATCGAGTCTGTCGAGTCATACGCTTGCAATTGCTCATCACGAGACTGGCGGCTCTGGTCGGATATGGGCGCAAGTCTCTGCCCTTGCACACGAAGTCCTCGAGGCAGCACGACTGGTGAGTATTATTCCCGAAGCATTAGTGACGAGGTAGACGTGGAAAGCAAACTACTCTGCCATACTCAAGTCATGGCTCCTGATACCCCTTGGTGTGGTGATAATGCTCTTCTTCATCATGAGCGTGGATCTCCTGATTTCGCTTACCGGAATTGCATTTCCTGCAAGTGTACGACTCCCGCGAGATGGTCGTTGGACTAATGACAGGTGGCGTGTATGTTCGTGTTGTTGACGCTTCTGTTACTGAGCAATCGCTTTGTGGGACAGAGAAATACGTCAAAAGTGGTCAAATGGTTGGATATACCCTGTGGATTCTGTCTTCGATGGTTAAATCTATTGTTCACGCCAAGTTTCGTCACTCTGCCGCTCTCGCCTCGGATCTCATTCAGTGAGGTTCTCAAGATTGCCGCTGTCTTTGGTAACCACTCTCTTGGAGACACGCATTGATAGTAGTATTCGGATTTCTTGTCGCAATGGTCATCACCGCATGGAGCGTCCGAGGACTGACCCTCCTTCTCGGTCGATCTAAAACGAACCCCGTAAACAGACTAGACGACCTCCCACAAGACGAGACTCTACCTCTCAATGAACTCCCCCCTGAACAAACAGATCCTCCACGCCGCTCCTCCGAAATAGCACCAGACATCACCACCATCACCGACTCCCTCCCGGCCCCAACCAACGCAGCCGATCCATCCCGAATCCGCGGCCCGGGGATCGATTTACCTTCCTCCCCAGCCGGCTCCAGCGCAAACCTCCTGAACGAATACCACCGTGACCCTCGTCCACTGACCTCGACACAAAAGATCGCTGCCTTTATCACCACGTACCTTGACGTGCTTACTTGGGGTTTGCTGTGGATTATCGGGATTGGAATCTACGTTGCGACGGGATATTCAATGCCAGCTCAACTACCGTTGAATGTGCTCACTTTTTTCCTCGCGATGAGAATCCCGCCTCGAGTACGACGGTTTATACATCCCATTTTTCCCTGTGCTGGGTTCACCATATTGGGTATTTTTACTCTTGCTGCAATCAAAGGACAGTCCCTGGACGATGGTCTTCCGCCTCCCAAGAAAAACTAACCCCAGGACTCCAGGAATACAGGACACAGACACCGTATACACAATACGTGTTTGGTCCGCGGGAAAATCTCCCTCCTCCGGGAGCGGGGGATCTCCTTGCCACGGTCCTGGATGTCTCGATCGTGGCGCTCGCGATACCAATGTTCAATCATCGTGCTGAACTCAAAAGACATGTATGTATCCCGCTGAAATGACAGGAAATTGATATTAGTATATTGCTATTATTTTGCCTAATCTGATGATTGCGGTGGCGTCGTTGTTTGCTTATCCCACGATTTGTGCGTCCATTGGAATTGAGTCGTCGCGGGCACTTGCGTTCCCTGCTCGGAGTGTGACACTCGCTCTTGCTACCCCCGTTGTCACGAATCTCGGTATCCTCAGCCTTCTGGAGAAAGCTAATCCCAGGCGGTTCGATACCGTTGGTTGTGGTGGTGGCTATTTTGAGTGGCATAATCGGTGTTCTTGTGGGACAAGAAATCCTGAAACTGCTTCGAATACCAGCTGGTATGAGGACGTGGGTTTGAGTATGTTGACAATAGATGATTATGTTACGAGGGGGGTGAGTTTAGGGACGAATGCGTCTGCGATATCGACTGCTCAGTTACTTACTACGGACCCCAGGGCTGCGGCATTGAGTAGTTTGAGTTTTGCGTATGCGCCACTTATTGTGCTGCTGACAGAAGGGTATTCGGGGCTTTGTTGGTGGTGTTAACGGCTATACCACCCGTTGTACAGAAGGTTCGGGAGCTGGCTGGTGCTTAAAGTGGTGTAATTGGGTGTACATACAGAGATGTCTATTTCGCTGTGCGGGGGGGATACCATGGCTGTTATCATACGGATGGATGGGCAAAGTGCGATTGAGGGGAGGACTTTGATTGGGGATTTGCACTCTAATATAGTATTTGTTGAACGAAACAAACGATAAACATTCAAACACCACCAACGTATTAAACCGAAACTCCTCCAAACCGTGATAGCAAATGCTCACCTCCACGCAAAATATCCGACGACAAGTAATATACCCACCCACCCAGCCCAACCATAACTCAAAAGAATGCATCATCTAAACAACGATATACTCTTATGATACCCATAGACGCCTGCAATTAGCCACATCCGGTGAGTGCAAGCACCTAATTATTTGCTTCTCCATCAAAATAATGAACCGCCGAACCTGGGCGACCGCAATAATACCTCAATCCAGGAGGATTATGCGGAATGACCATCCGATGCGAAGGATTGACCCATACACAGAACTTCTGCGACATGGGATGTTCAACATAATCAACCACCGCCTTCGTTGATACCGCAAGATACACCAGTGTTCTCGTGGGGTCTGAGTTACGAATCTGATGTGCGGTTTCTGGTCCTCCCGCTCGACAGACGATAACATCGCCCTGGCGGATCGGTTTCGGCACGGGATTCTGTCCGTAAATCATATCGCCGCTGCCTTCGAGGATGTAGAACACTTCTTCTATGGCGTAGTGGTTGTGGTAGGGGAACGCGGCTTTGCCGGGAGGGATTTTGATGACGGACATGCCGAGCTGTTGGGCGCCAAGGGCAGCGGCGACGTTCCAGCGCTCGGCGCCGTATTTCGGGGGAAGTGCCGGGAGAGGCGTATAATTCGCCGAGGCGATATTCATGATCGGGGGATTTGGTTGAGCCATTCTATGTGAGGTATAACACCGGCGACAACGATGACACAAATTCCGGAGAACGCGATCTGTCTAAACGCGCAGTGACGACGGGGTTAAAATTCGATGCAGTAGGCCGATTGCGTAGTCGATGAGCGATGGATGGGTTGTGTGTGTTACTGCACTGACGAATTTGCGGCTGAGAAGAAGATGATTGGAAGAGGAAGGAAATTTGGTGCACGGATCGTGTATGAGGAAGGGGCAACAGACACGCGCTGGGGAGAGAGGAAAACAAAAAAGAGGTGTGGGAGGGCGAACGGATGTTATATACTAAATAAATAGACTTCTCACGCTCTTATTGAGGGCGATGCATAAACCTTATTTTGACTTGGCCACCCTTGGGTAAGCCTGCATCGCTGCGTGAACCTTTATCCAATTCTGCGACAAACCGGAACAAGATTGCACTAGTTTTATGAGTCAGTCACTGGACCGTCGGGGGTGCAAGAAGGTTGGAAGGGATGCACATTGTGCATTGATGCGCCTTAATCTTTCGCAGCGAGGTTCTGACGTTGTGGCGAGGTGGGGTGGGTACTTCCAACCTTAATCCAAGTTGATCAACCGTTATGTATTTATAATCCCATGTGCTCAAGTTTGGAACTACCAGAGTTGGGCAGAGTGGGTGTCTTGCTCGGAATCCGCCTTGGGAAAGTCTCAGCAGACTATTATCGGGAGGCGCAAAAACGACTAGAGAACTCTTATCGCCCGTTGTTTTCCAACCGTTCCTGCCACGGCGGCCGTTTGGCAGAATCCAGATGACCACCCTTCGCAAATTAAGTCGAGTCATGCCTGATGCAGTTGCATTGACAAGCACGGATGATACAGGAACCTTCGATACTCAAATATTGACAAGCGCTGCAGCGCATCTGCCACGCGTTTGGAAAGAGATCTGCAGGGCATGTTTGTACCAATCGCCGTTGAGCGCTCGGGCCTATCAGCGCGCAGCTCGTAATGTTCCATCATGGATTGCCTACCGGGTCACACGACTGTACTACTAAACTTTATCCCGCAGAGAGTTAAACCTTCTCTTAGTCGCGCAATTCTTACGAAATGCGACCCCCGATTAACTAAGCATGTGATTCCTGTTCCAAGGCATGTTCGCGGGCGGTGCAGATAGATCCTGAGCCCGAGTGGGGGAAATGGGCCCCTATAGGCCATGCAAGAATTATTCCGCCTATCTCTAGCGGAATTCTCTAGGTATTTTGCCGATAGATTGTTTCCAAATACGTATCTTGTTGCGTTTGTTGCGGCAAACTTGGCTGCCGAACGCCTTCGCCACACCTTAACTCCACGAGCTTGCGTGGCTTCGGGACGATCTCACCACAGCCACGCAACTTCCGATTAGTCTCCCGATGCCTTCTTGACGCCAACCTCTCGCTTAAAGACGTCGATCGCGGCAGGCAAGCAAAACAAGTAACTATCAAAAGCGGGAGGGGAGATGTGATAAAAATAACTTGATTCAACTACCAATGATCCGGTGACAGCAAAAACCCCTCGAGTCAGTTGGCTCACACATCTCCGTTTTCCGTGCATGTGTATCATTCTCCGGATCCCGTGTCGCGCAAATGAAAGTTCAATATCGTATATAGTATGTAGTGATACCAAGCAAGTTCCTCCGCCAGAGTATCCAAATTAAAACACACGGATCGTCGCTCGCTTAAAGTGCCGTTTCGCCTGCATCGACGTTGTGGAAATCAAGGATCTCGCTGTACATCATCACCTAAACAAAGGTTAATTCTGAGACGGACTGGGGGCAGACTTTCCATGTGTCTACGGGGAGGTCTGCGTCGTTGAATGACCAGTCGAATTTCTCGCCGGCCTCGGGCTCATCTGTGGGGTCGTGGTAGGGTTGGAGATATTCGTGTTCGAGAGATTGCACTGCGTCGATACGTGCGCGGGGGTTGAACACCAACATCCTTTCCAACAAGTCGATTGCTATTAATAAGTGCATCGTACATTGTGGGCAATACCAAGTGGATCAGCGTTCTTAAACTTCTGCGCAAATGGAATCTTCTCCCTTCGCGGTAAACTCCTTACGAATCGCAGCGTATTTTCACTCCCGATGGTCTCGATAACATCATCCGGTGGCGTCCCCAATAATTCTGTGATAATGGAGAATTGATTGACGTGGTCTTTTCCGGGGAATAATGGTTTCCCCTCCAACATTTCTGCGAAAATACACCCCGCACTCCAGATATCGACTTCGGTGTCGTACTTTTGCCATGTAAGCATGATTTCCGGGGCTCGATAATAGCGCGTGGAGACGTATCCCGTCATCTGCGGGTCCTGAATCCTGGCAAGCCCAAAGTCGCAGATTTTCAAGTCACAATTCTCGTTTACAAGGATGTTGGAGGGCTTCAAGTCGCGGTGCACAACGCCTGCTGAATGAACGTACTTCAATCCCCGCTATTATTGTAAGTCAAGACGTAACACGCGAATTTTACCATAATTTGATAGAGGAAGTATTGAATGAATTGCTTTTCGAGCGGGCGGGATGTCAGGAGACGGTGTAAATCTGTCCCCAGGAGCTCTGTGACGAAATAAATGTCTTCCAAGGGCGAAATGAAGATATCACTAAGACTGATAATCTGGGATAAGTTTGAGAAAGAAAGAGCAGCGCACATTTTCATGTCGCAGGTGTTTGAGGAGTTTTAGTTCTCGATAGGTGCGTTTTGCGAGGACCGGTGTGCTGAAGGGTTTCATGATTTTCTTGATTGCGACGGATTGCGCTGTCAACTCGTCCTTGGCGGAACTTGCAATTCAGCAGGGTCCGTCCGGAGGGAGACATACCATACAAGGCCAAAGGCACCCATCCCGACCGGCTGGAGGTCAACATACCTGCAAGCGTCAGCGTCTGTTCCATTTCGGGATAGCTTCCGAATTGGGGGGGCTGCAAGGACGGCGGACGGGCGGGGACGTGGGAGAGAGAGGGACATACCGACTTGTAATCTCGAAGCATGTGCCAAAGATCTGTGCTCGTACAAACTCTGCCATGTTGTTGTGTGGATGGCGATGGTTGGCGTGGCCAGTCGAGCGGTGATGTTGGCGATGGATGGAGAGACGCAGGCAGCAGCAGGCAGTGGAGCTGGGCTGTGCTGTGTGTGGTGGTTGTGGTTGTGTTGGTGGTTAGAAGACCCTTTTTTGCAGAGAGGAAGTAAATATTAACTCGCCGGCGCAATCCAAAACCGGTCTATGACGTAACTCCGATGATTGGGGAGAATGAAAGAAAAGGTCCCGCCGCGGTGTACGGAACGAGTTGATGATCGTGCGGAGGCAACGCTGCTTAAGCTTGATGGTCGTGGAGAGCAGGCAACACAGCAACTTGGCTCGTCGACTGTTTTGGGCCCGCAAAAGGACAAGAAGTGAAAGCCCTTTGGACACACCCTCCGCCAACCGTGTGTCGCCACTTACTAATCCCGTGTCCCAAAGGGTTTTGACAATCGTCGAAGGCGTAGTAGGTGAACGCCGAACGGTCCCACTCCGTCCACGTGACCACATACAGCCGCTCGACTGGGATTCGCTGCGCAGGCGGGAGCCTGTGGCGTAAGTCTCTCCTGTCTATGGCCAGTCTTGCTGCACAATGACGAAGATATTTCTATATACAGTATATATAAATTTTCTTGGCTGCTCGCTGTTCATTTCGTTGTGCCCCTAGCAGGAAAGCGCCCCGGATAAATATACCTGTGGCGCGGGATTGCGCTAATCAAAATGGCCGAGTGACTCTCCCGCGCACAGCTAATTACCCCTTAAATATTTAGATAACCATTCCAAAAATGGACTCAACGGAATGACTTGAGAGACCTTCATCACTACAATCTTCTGCACCATTACATCGCCCCCATACATATCTATGAATACAAACATCCGATCTCCCATATCTCTCAATCAATTAGTCTCCAACAGTGCGCGCACGACTCCCGTGATCCGCGGATCAATCGCCCCCCAAAACTGACAATTCTGCGCAAATCCAAACACCGTCTCGAGCCCCCCACCGGCCCTCGCCCCCGCCAACGCCTCATACAACTCATCCTGATCATTCGCATACAGCCACCGAAACAGGACCCCAAACGACGGCAGGTGCGGCACATTCTGGATCACCAGCGCGGGTTTCGTCATTCCTGGAACCGTGGTTTGGAAACTCGCCACGTTGCGAATCGCAAGACATTGCGTCGTCAGGACGAGATCGTGGGCGGGCATTGTCAGCGTTTGCAGGTTGATACTGTGTAGTTGCAGGGAGTGTGTTGAGGTTTGCTCGTCGAGGTATAAGTGCCGGTAGAAGTGGGGGATTCGTTCTCGGATGTAGGATATTGGCACCGCGGCGGCTTGATTCGAAATTTGGATGTGTGTGAAGGTATTGGAGTAAGCGAGCATCTCAGCCGTAGGCCGCATGATCGCCATGACGGTGTCCAGTATGGAATTCTGCATAGGTCCAACGACGTATGTGTTTGTCGCAGGGGGATTGCCTGGATAGTAGTACGTTGTCTGTGTTGGTGGTGCCGGCGGTGGTGGTGGTGCAGGGATCGCCGCGGGTGCCTGAAACGTTGTTGCTACCTGAGATCCTTGGGTGCGCTCCATCTCTCGCCGTCTCGTGGCCTCGATATCATCTCCAATCGAGAACGGCGGGCCCATTGCCACCGGAACAAACGCGATCTGCATACTGATGGGAACAGGTTGAAAATCGCCCTGTTCAGGGGCATACGGCGCAGTAAACTGGTACCCAAAGTTACTCTGCTGCGCCATAAAGTCCACGTAGTACTCCTCCTGCCTCTCGTCCTCGGGGTTCCTTTCCGTACCAGCTGCAGTACTAGTACTAGTATGATGATCGGTAATCTCTCCCGTCAGGGGCCTTGTCATACTCCTCCCGGCGACAGAGATCTCATGGGCC